>Ga0134126_10006144_pt1 | contig 15050 bp, 10 predicted proteins | sample KB31752_FD_96881 | JGI IMG/M metagenome (GOLD analysis project Ga0134126, IMG submission 96881) | Terrestrial soil microbial communities with excess Nitrogen fertilizer from Kellogg Biological Station, Michigan, USA - KB3-175-2 | ecosystem: Environmental > Terrestrial > Soil > Unclassified ...
GTCCGGTACCCGCATGGATCTTCCGAACCGCTCCGGCATCCGCGTCGAATGGCAGGGCCAGCACGTTTTCTGCCTCGGCGAGGCGCCGCTGCTCGACTCCTTGGAGCTACGCACCGGGACGAGCGCGGACTTCACCCGGTTCATGGCCGAGTTCGAGGAGTTCATTGCCCGGCGCCGACCCGGGGGACAGTGACCTGCGCCGCTAGCCTTCGCCGCCCTCCTGCGGTACGAGCACGAACTCTGACAGCAGCGCCTTGGCCTCGCGGACAAGCGGACGCAGGACCTTGAATCGGCTAAGCGCCACCAGCCGGGCGACGACGGCCGTCGCTCGCGCCACGAGGCGCGCGGTGCGCTCAGCATTGGGTGACCGGTCGTAGACCCAATAGAGCACGATGCCCATGTGGTAGAGCCACAGCAGTTCCGGCAGCATCACCGCGAGTTCCTTGTCGAGCTTCGCACTCGCGTCCGAGCCCGCGAGCACGGTCTGGTAGAGCTCGATCATCGCGTCCCGGGCCGGCTCCGACTCAGCCGAGAACGGGCTGAGCGGGCTCTGCGGGTCGGCCGCGTTCTTGAACAGCTGGGCGGCGAACTCGTGGTAGGGGCCTGCGATATCCATCCAGACCTGGAGCGTCGTGACGAGGCGGTCGCCCAGCTCGGTGCGGCCGGACAAAGCCTGCGGAAGCTGAGTGCGGTGTTCCTCCGCGATCTGGTCGTAGAACCCCTGGACCAGGTGTTCCTTGGAGGCGAAGTAGTAGTACGCGTTCCCGACCGAGACTCCGGCCGCCTCGGCGATCGCGCGCATCGTGGTGCGGTCGTAGCCGCGCTCGCGGAAGAGGCGCAGCGCCGTCTCCAGAATCGATGCGCGGGTCTGCTCGCTCTTGGTGTGCGCGGCTGGCCTGGTTTCCGCTCCTGGCGGTGAGATGCGGGTGCGGACCGAGCCCCCCGCGGCTCGGTCCGCACCTCCCCCCACCCGCTCCCCCGCGCCTGCTTCCGGTTGCTCGCTCATGGGGAGAGTCTGCCGTGACTGCTTGATCACCTGCTCGGCCCGGTCACCTGCTCGGCGCGGAGGCTTCCGGCAGGCCGAGCTGGCTTGCCAGATCGGTCAGCGCACGGCGGCGGTAGCGGTTGAGCACGAGGATGTCCAGCAGATGCATCGCGCCGAGGATCAGCAGCACCGTGCCGACCTTCACGGACAGCGCCTCGAACAGTCCGCGGGTGTCGGCGACGGCCGGGCCGTAACGCAGCCACAGCGCGTCGAAGCCCAGGTTGACCAGGCAGAAGCCGACCACGAACAGGTGGTTGACCGCTTCGGCCAGCTTCTGGTCCCCGTGGAAGATCTCGGAGAGGAAGACCAGGCCGGCCCGGCTGAAGGTGCGGCCGACCCAGACGGTCAAGGCGATGGTGATGGCGAGATAGACGATGTAGGTCGCGACGGTGAGGTCCATGCGGATCCCCTCCAGTTCAAGCGTTCAGGCTCCGGCGTTCGCCGCTGTTTTGAACACGTTCAGTTTCCGCGTTGAGCGTAGCGCTGATTTCGAACACGTTCAAATCTGTTCCGGGTGTGCGTCGCTGTGATTCGCGCCACCCCGACTGTGTGGGGCGCCCATCTAGCCAAGCCGGATCCATGGCGGCATAGTTACTCGCAAGTAACACAGTTGGACACAACTTCAGACCGCCGTGTGCCGACGCAGCCCCGAGCCGGTCGGCACAACGCAGTTCACATAGCTCACGCGACCATCCACCTGGAGGCCGACACCCATGAGCAGGAACCAGACCGCAGGCGCATCCGCGGCCCCCTCCTCCCCGGAGTTGAAGGAGGTTCTGGACGCGATCAACGCCGGAGACACGCCCGCCGAGGTCTTCGCCGCCCTCCCGCTGCCCGAGGCGTACCGGGCGGTGACCGTGCACGCGGACGAGACCGCGATGTTCGAGGGCCTGACCACCTGGGAGAAGGACCCGCGCACCTCGCTGCACCTCGAGGAGGTGCCACTGCCGGAACTCGGACCCGGCGAGGCCCTGGTGGCCGTGATGGCCAGCGCGATCAACTACAACACCGTGTGGACCTCGATCTTCGAGCCGGTGCCGACCTTCGCCTTCCTGCGCAAGTACGGCAAGCTGTCCGCGCTGACGAAGCGGCACGACCTGCCGTACCACGTCATCGGCTCGGACCTGGCCGGCGTGGTGCTGCGCACCGGCCCCGGGGTGAACAAGTGGCGGCCCGGCGACGAGGTGGTCGCGCACTGCCTCTCCGTCGAACTCGAGGACGCCGCGGGGCACTCCGACACCATGCTCGACCCGGAGCAGCGGATCTGGGGCTTCGAGACCAACTTCGGCGGGCTCGCCGAAGTGGCGTTGGTGAAAACCAACCAGTTGATGCCGAAGCCGGACCACCTCACCTGGGAGGAGGCGGCCAGTCCCGGACTGGTGAACTCCACGGCGTACCGGCAGCTGGTGTCGCGCAACGGCGCCGGGATGAAGCAGGGCGACGTGGTGTTGATCTGGGGCGCTTCGGGCGGCCTCGGTTCCTACGCGACGCAGTTCGCCTTGAACGGCGGGGCGATCCCGGTGTGCGTGGTCTCCTCGCCGCAGAAGGCTGAGATCTGCCGCTCGATGGGCGCCGAGCTCATCATCGACAGGTCCGCGGAGGGCTTCCGGTTCTGGAGCGACGAGACGACGCAGAACCCGAAGGAGTGGCAGCGCTTCGGCGCGCGTATCCGGGAACTGACCGGGGGCGAGGACCCTGACATCGTCTTCGAGCACCCTGGCCGGGAGACCTTCGGCGCCTCGGTCTACGTGGCCAGGCGCGGCGGCACGATCGTCACCTGCGCGTCGACCAGTGGCTTCATGCACGAGTACGACAACCGTTACCTCTGGATGAACCTCAAGCGAATCATCGGTTCCCACTTCGCCAACTACCGGGAGGCTTGGGAGGCGAACCGGCTGATCCAGAAGGGCCGTATCCACCCGACTCTTTCCCGCAGCTATCCGCTGGCCGACGCCGGACAGGCGGCCTTCGACGTCCATCGGAATCTGCATCAGGGCAAAGTGGGCGTACTGTGTCTAGCACCAGAGGAAGGACTAGGGGTGCGTGACAGCGCACTGCGGGAGCGACACCGTAGTGCGATCGAACGCTTTCGTAACGTCTAAGGTGCCCCGGCCCGGAATCTGACAGGATTGTCTGTCATGGGATATGGGCGCGTGGACGAGCGGACCGGGTACGGTTCCCGCCCTCCCCATGACGCCTCTGGTGACGTACGGTTCCAGGAGTACTACGCGGCGCAGTCGGACGACTCCGGCTACGCCGATCCGGACCCGCATCGGGTCTGGGAGCCGGGCCGGGACGAGACGACACCGCACTCACCGGGCAGGCGCGGCAAGACGGCCGACCGCGGCACAGGTCGGTCCCGCGACGACTGGGAGCAGGCGGGTCCCGAGCAGAGCATGCGCAGCTATGACCGGTACGAGGTCGAAGCCCACCTCGACGAACTCGAGGCGCACCTTGATCGGGTGCGCACCGAGCGCGATGAGGCGATCGCGCACGGCGAGGACCTCGGGTACCAGGTCGAGGTGCTGCGTTCGAAGCTGCACGAACTACGCCGCAACGGCACCACGCCCAACTACGGCAACATCTCCGGCCAGGTCGACCAGATGCTGCGCAGCGCGCAGGCACAGGCCGATCAGGTGCGGGCGCAGGCGCAGCAGGAGGCGCAGCGCTTCCAGGCCGACTTCGAGCAGCGGCGCCGGTCCCTGGAAGCCGAGCTGGCTGACCGCAGGCAGCGCGGCGAGGCCGAGGTCAACGAGACCGTGGCCTGGGCCGAGCGGGTGCGCAACGAGACCGAGCAGATGCGCCGTCAGGCCACCGAGCAGGCCCGCGCGCAGATCGAGTCGGAACTGCGCCAGTTGCGCGAGCAGGCCGCGAACGAGGTGCGCCAGGCGCAGGAGTACGCGCAGCAGATGCGCGCCTCGCTTCAGGCCGAGGCGCAGCAGACCGCGACGGCGGCGCGCACGCACGCGGACCAGATCGTGGCGAAGGCCGAGGCCGAGGCGCAGCGGCTGCTGCAGGAGGCGCAGGGGACTGCCGAGGCGGCCACGGCTCGCGCGGCCAAGCACGAGCGCGACGCCTCGGAGCAGGCCAGCTCCGCCTCGACCAGCGCCCAGAAGCTGATGACGATGGCGCAGACCGAGGCCCAGCGGGTCAGGTCCGAGGCCACCACGCTGGCCGAGCAGCTCAAGACTGATTCCGAGGCCGAGGCGGGCCGGGTCACCGCCGAGGCCGCGGCGAAGGCGGCGCAGACCGTCGCCGAGGCTACCGCGGCCGCGAATGCCCAGCGCGAGGCCGCGGCGCAGCGGGTGGCCGAGGCGGAGCAGCAGGCCGCGCAGACGCTGGAGAAGGCCGCGGCGACCGCGGAGAAGCTGATCTCGGACGCCACCGAGCAGACCAGGCAGCACGACGAAAGCGTGCGGGCCGAGGTCGCGGCGTTGCGTGAAGAAGCCGATTCACTGCACAGCGAGGCCAAGCGGCTGCACGAGGAAGCCGCCGGCGCGCACGGTGTCGCCACCGAGGCGGCCCGGAAGATCACCGACGCCGCGGAAGCGGCGGCCCGTGAACACCGCGCCGCGGTCGAGGCAGAGGCGGCGAAGCTACGTCAGGACGCCGCCAACGACGCCGAGCGGCTCCGTGGCGAGGCGACGAGCATCCGGGACGAGGCGGCGGCGGCCGCGGAGCGTCTGCTCGCCGAGACCACATCGCAGGCGGACGAGTTGCGCGCGGCGGCGCAGGCGCATTCGGATCGGGTGCGGGACGAGGCTGACCAGGTCAAGGCCCAGGCGGATCAGGCCGCGGAGAAGACCCGCCTGCACAGCCTGGCCGAGGCCGAGAAGACCGTCGGCCAGGCGCGTACCCAGGCCGAGGAGACCGTCGCGCAGGCCCGAGCTGAGGCCGAGGCGGAACTTGGCCGGGCACGGACCGACGCGGAGGAGATGCGGGCGCGCACTCGCATCGAGACCGAGGAGCTGAAGGGCCGGGCGCTCGCGGACGCGAGGGAAATCGCGCAGCGGGCGGCGGCGGAAGCGGAGCAGGTCAAGGCTCAGGCCACCGCGGCAGCCGAGGAAATCTCGGCGCGCGCCGCCAACGAGGCCGACAAGGTGCGCGCACAAGCCGCCACCGACGCCGAGAAGCTGCGCCTGGACACCGAGGCCGGCGTCGAGGCGATGCGCAACGCGGCGCGGGCCGAGATCGGTCAGCTCAGGCAGAAGAGCGAGGCGCGGATCGCCGAACTCGAGGCCGCTGCGAAGCGGGAGGCCGACGCGGCGCGCGAGGCGGCGCGGACCGAGGCCGAGCGGATCGTCGGCGAGGCGAAGGCCGCGGGCTCGAAGTCCGTGGCCGAGGCGAACGCACACGCCGAGTCGGTGCGCAAGACGGTCGAGGGCCTGATCGAGAAGGCCGAGCAGGACGCGGCGGCCACTCGAGCCGAGGCCGAGTCCGCGGCGCTCTCGCTGCGTCAGCAGGCTGAGAAGGCACTGGTGGACGCGCGGGCGGACGCCGAGCGGCTGCTGGCCGAAGCCCAGCAGGACGGCGCGCGGCAGCGCTCCGACGCCGAGGCCGACGCGAGCCGGATGCGCGCCGACGCCGCGGAGCTCGCCGCGAAGGCGAAGGCAGCCGCGCAGAAACTCACCGATGACACGGCCGCGCAGACCGCGCAGGCGATCCGGGCCGCAAAGGACGACGTGGCCGCGATCCGCTCCAGCGCCGACGGCGTGCTCGACGGAGCGAAGGCGGAAGCCAGCGCGCTGCTGGCCGAGGCGCGCACGAAGGCCGACGCGATGCTCACCGCCGGCCGCAGCGAGTCCGAGCGGGTGCGCACCGAGGCCGCCGAGGTCGCGCAACGGCTGCGGGATGAGGCGTCGGCGATCGCCGAGCAGGCACGCAAGGACGCGGCGGAGCGGCTGGCGAAGGCGGCTCGGGAAGCGGACGCGCTGGTGGCGGCCGCCCGCGAGGAAGCCGGAAAGCTGGCGCACAGCTCGAAGGACCAAGCCGAGCAGCTGGTCGCGAAGGCCCGCGCGGAGGCCGATTCGATCACCGGCAGAGCGCGCGCCGAGGTGGACCGCATCCGTACCGCGGCCCAGGGCGTGACCGAGAAGGCACAGTCCGACGCACGCGCGGCCACCTCGGCGGCGCAGGCGGAAGCCGCCCGAATCCGGTCCGACGCGACGTCCCAGGCCGAACGCGTCCGCGCGGCAGCCGCCGCCGAGGCCGACCAGACCACGAGCGCGGCGCGCAAGCAGGCTTCTGAGACGCTGCAGAGCGCGGCGAAGCGTGCCGACGAACTGGTCACCGAGGCGCGAAACCAGCTGCAGAAGGCCACCACCGAGGCCACGAAGATCACCGCTGACGCCCAGTCAGGCGCGGACGCGCTGCGCACGAAGGTCGCCGAGCAGGTCGCCACGGCGCAACGCGAGGCGCAGCGGGTGCGCAGCGAGGCGGCGCGCGAGGCCGAGACGATGAAGTCGTCGGCGGAGAAGGCCGCGGAAACGATCGTGGCCAGGTCCAGGGACAAGGCCGAGACGCTCAAGGGCGAGGCGCGGCGCGAGGTCGAGGCGCTGCAGATCCGCCGCGAGGAGATCAAGGCGGAGATGAGCCGGGTGCAGGGCGTCCTCGACGCGCTGGCCGGGCCGATCGTCAAGCCGCAAACGCCGCCGGCCAAACCGAAGTCGACCGAAGACGCGGCCCGGTGATTGGGAAGCCAGAGGGCCGTACCGCACTGGTTCGAGGTCCATTCGTCACACCGTCGGTGCCACGGACATGTCATCGCGGTCGCGCCGTCTTGAATCAGGGCTCGTTGCGTCACATACGCATCACGAGCGCTATGCCGATCGAAGCCGTTCACAGAAAATCCGTGGCGATGCCTGCCGATCGGACACGCACAGCGGTTAGGGTGATGACGCTAAGCGCGGCCGAGGCTCGAGAGCCCAGCCCTCGAGCCTCGGCCGCGCTTAACTGCCACCCCATCGGGCGATGGCTACCGCGAATCCGTCCGAGCCGGCCCGGCGCCTGCCGGAAACGTGCCAGGATTCCACTGGAATCCGCGCGATCCCGGCCCGGCGGACCGCGCCGCGGCGCCGCAGACCGCTGACGCAGACCCAGCACGGCCCCACCGACCTCGACGGTCATCAGGAGATTGAAGAAGATGAGCGAGACCACATCGCCCCTCGGTCTGGAGATCGTTCGCAAGGGTTACGACATCCCGCAGACGAACGAACGGATCACGAAGCTCACCGCCGAGCGCGACAGCGCCTCCCACCGGGTGACCGCGCTGGAGAAGCGGATCGAGGAGCTGCACCTGGAGAACCAGTCCATCCAGGCGCAGATGAGCGATTCGGAGCCCTCGTACGCCGGTCTCGGCGCCCGGGTGGAGAAGATCCTTCGGCTGGCCGAGGAAGAGGCCAAGGATCTGCGCGAGGAGGCTCGCCGCGCCGCCGACCAGCACCGCGAGCTGGCCGAGCAGGCAGCGGGACAGGTACGCGCGGACGCCGAGTCCTACGCCAAGGAGTGCCGGGCGAAGGCTGAGGCCGAGGGCCTGCGCCTGAACGAGCGGGCCAAGGACGAGGCTAACCAGATCCGCGCGGAGGCCGCGAAGGACGCGGCGGCCAAGCGGGCCGAGGCCGAGGCGCACTACGAGGACATCCGGGCCACGGCGGCGGCCGCGGCGGCCGACTTCGAGAGCAAGCTGGCGAAGCGGCGCGAGCAGTCCGAGCGGGACCTGGCGGCCCGTCAGGCCAAGGCGGAGAAGCACCTGGCCGAGGTGGAGACCCGCAGCGAGCAGATCCGCCTCGAGGCGGAGAAGATGCGCACCGACGCCGAGCGCCGCGCCCGCCAGACCATCGAGACCGCGCAGCGCCAGGCCGACGACATCGTGGCCGACGCGCGGGCGAAGACGGACCGGATCCGCTCCGAGTCGGAGCGCGAGCTGGCTGCCCTCACCCACCGCCGCGACTCAATCAACGCGCAGCTGCACAACGTGCGCGAGATGCTGGCGACGCTCACCGGCGGCGGCGCGATCGGCGGCGCGCTGGCAGGCCTCAACCTCGACAGCGACAAGGCTGACGACGAGTCGGCCGTCCCGGCGCAGGGTCGGTAAGGGCTCGCAGCCGCGGTACCTGGGTACCCTAAGCAGGCACTGCGGCACGTGCGCCGCGTATGGCGCACGACGGGTTACGTCTGCGGCGTTCACTCGTCCCGTGGTCGGATGCGCACCTGGCATCCGGCCACGGGACGGCGCGGCGGCGGCCGCGCAGCAGGCGGCACATGGCCGGCGTGCGCCTCGAGTGGCTGAGCGATGGCAGAATCGCGGATATGTCTGTCGACGAAGCATCCGAGGTGGCCGAAACGACGACCACTGACGCTTCGGCAGCTGCCCCGGCGGGCTTGGCGGCCGCGCAGGACGAGGACGTCACGACTACGGACTCCCCGAAAGCTGACGCTCCGTCAAAATCCGGTGACGCCAAACCCGGCACCTCGACGTCCCGTGACTCGACGTCCGGCGACTCGAAAACCAACGCCTCGCCAGACTCCGGCGGCAAGAACGGCCGAGGCTCCGGTGCGCGACGGCCCGGCCGCCCACTGCGCCGCTCGCACCCCTACTACGTCGGCTTCGTCGGCGGTCTCGGCCTGATCCTGGCCTACTACCTCGCGCAGGCGCTCGTCTCGCTCACCGGCGTGCTGGTCCTGATCGTGATCGCGCTTTTCCTCGCGGTCGGCCTCAATCCCTTCGTGGAGCGGCTGACCGATCGCGGGCTGCAACGCCGCTGGGCCGTCCTCATCGTCGCCGGGACCTGCCTGCTGCTGTTCGCCGGCTTCGTCACCGCGATCGCACAGCCGCTGGCCCAGCAGACCTCCAGCCTCATCGCCTCGCTGCCGCATCACCTGCAACAGCTCGGTCAGAACGCCACCGTGCGCCGGTTCGACGCGAAGTACAACGTCGTCGGGCGCCTGCAGAACCTGCTGGCACAAGCGGACACCGCGAAGATGATCGCCGGCGGCATCCTCGGTTTCGGCGAGTTCCTGATCTCCTCGGTGTTCAAATCGTTCACCGTGCTGGTGATGACGATCTACTTCCTCGGCTCGCTGCCCACGATCAAGCAGTCGACCTATCAGCTCATCCCGGCTTCTCGGCGCGCCCGGGTCGGCGCGCTGGCCGATGGCGTCCTCGAGCGCGTCGGTGGTTATGTGTCGGGCGCGGTGACCGTCGCGGCGCTCGCGGGTCTCGCGTCGTACCTGATGCTGGCGGTGCTGAACGTGCCGTACATGCTGCCGCTCGCGCTGCTGATCGCGATGACCGACTTCGTGCCCTTGGTCGGCGCGACGATCGGGGCGCTGATCGTGACGCTGGTGGTGCTGTTCGACTCCCCGGTCAAGGCCGTGGTCGCCGGGATCTTCTTCATCGTCTACCAGCAGTTCGAGAACTTCGTGATCTATCCGCGGGTGATGGCGCGCTCGGTGGACGTGCCGCCGATGATCGCGGTGATAGCGGCGCTGATCGGAGCCGCGTTGCTAGGCGTCGTCGGGGCGTTGCTGGCGATTCCGTTGTCCGCCGGGCTGGCGTACATCGTGCGTGAAGTGCTGCTGCCTCGACAGGATCGATCGTAAGTACCCTGATAACTGTGACACGGCGGGACCTGCGCGCCAGGTGGCTCGCCGATCCCGCCGCCGCTATTGGGTCGATCAGCTAGTCAGCAGTCTCGCTCCTCCCCCGCGATCAGGTCGCCGAGCAGGTCAGGACCGGGTTCGCGGATCCGCCGCTGGCCTGCAGGCCGAAGCTGGTCGAGCCGGAGGCCGCGATCGCGCCGTTGTATGGCTCGTTGGTCGCGGTCTCGGAGCTGCCGGACGCGGTGCTGACCGCGTTCCACATGCTGTTCACCGTCTGGCCGCCGGGCCAGGTCCAGTTGACCTTCCACGACTTGGTCGCGGTAGTGGTGCTCGTGTTCGTCACGGTCACCGTCGCGTTGAAGCCGCCGGTCCAACTGGTGTCGACGTGCATGCTCGCCAAGCATCCGCCGCCAGACGAGGCGCTCGACGTGGTCGCGCTGACCGCAGCCGATTTGGCCGAGACGTTGCCGGCCGCGTCATACGCAGCGACCGAGTACGTGTACGCGGTCCCCGATGTGAGTCCCGCGTCCGTGTAGGTCGTACCGCTGGACGTACCGACAAGCGTCGAACCGCGGTAGATGTTGTACCCAGCCACGCCGACGTTGTCCGTAGACGCAGACCACGACAGCGAAACGCTCGATGCGGTAACGCCGGTCACCTGAAGGCCGGTCGGCGTCGACGGAGCCGTGTAATCGCCGCCTGAGGAGCTGCCGCCGCCGAACCCAGGCGCCTTGATGCTCGCGAGATAGGCGTCCTTGGTGGTGTTGACCGTGGTCCAGTCGTCGTTGAGGATGCCGCCGGTGTCACCCGAGTCCGGGTTCCAGCTCCAGAAGGTCCACTGGAAGCTGTCGGCGCCGTACTGGCTGGTCGGCCGCAGGTAGGTGACGAGGGTCTTGAGCCAGGTCTGGTCCGTCGTGGCGGCGAGGGTGGTGCCGAATTCGCCGACCCACACCGGCGCGATGTTCTGCTTGAACAGGTAGCCCCAGTTCTGGTCCCAGATGCCGGGCATGTTCGCGGGGAAGCTCGGGTCGGTGAACCAGGGCTGCTGCGCGACGCTCGTCGCGTAGTCGTGCGCGGAGTACACGACCCGGTTGGCCACGTTCAGCTGCACGGGGTACTGGCCGGCGCCCTGCAGGTTGCCGCCCCACCAGTAGCCGCTGCCGTTGTAGGTCTGGATGCCCTCGACGAAGATCAGCAGGTTCGGGTTGACCGAAAGCACCGCGTTGCCGCCGCGCTCGGCCGCGAGCCGCCAGTCGATCGTCGTGTCGCCGCAGCCCCAGCACGCCGGGTCGTGCGGCTCGTTGTGCAGGTCGATGCCGATGACCGCGGTGTTGTTCAGATACCGCTGGGCCAGCGCCTTGAGGTCGGCGATCCAGGTCGACTCGGGGACGGCGCTGGTGTACCAGAGCGCGGTCTGGCCGCTGGCGTCGGGACGGTGCCGGTCCAGGATGACCTTCAGGCCGACGGCTCCGGCGTAGTTGACGATCTTGTCCATGACGCCGAGCGAGTTGAGCCCGACCAGGTCGGCGTTCATGCCGCCGGAGTAGTTGATGCTCTGCGGCTGGGTGCCCTTGAAGATGTCGTCGCTGTAGGGCAGCCGGATGGTGTTGTAACCGAGCGACTTCATCTGGTCGATCATGCTCTTGTAGTCGCGGCTCCACAGGCCGTGCGCGACATAGTTCGAGGTCTCGAAGCCGAACCAGTTGACTCCCGCGATGCGCACCGGCTGGTTCGCCGAGTCCAGCAGCTGCCGGCCGCTGGTGTGCCAATACCCTGATCCGAGGGTGGTGGCGGCGTGCGCCGGGCGGGCCGCGGTGACCGGCACCGTCAGCAGCGCGAGGCCGAGCGCGGCCGCGAGCGCGAGGCGCAGCCGTTTCAGTGATCTGAGCATCATCGTGGGTGGGCCTTTCCGTCGGGTCAGGGGCCGCTTCGGGACAGCGGCGTCGGATGCGCCCGGGTCGGCAGGCCGCGCGCCTCTTCGTGATCGGAAGGTACGGACAGCGCGCCGTGCGTCAACACTTCGGCCCGGCGGGCGCGCGACGACGCGGCTCAGGGCGCCGAGATCGCGAAAATTACATGCCGCCGGGCGGCCGATCGGACCCTGCCGAGGTGTCGATGAAACGTCGAACGGGCCAGTCGGCGGCCTTGCAAGTTTCAGGGGGTTGCGAAACAGCGGCCAAAGCAATGGCCTTATTCACCGCGGCCGTGAACCGCTCCTGCTGCCGCGCCGACCGAGCGCCTAGGCCTGACGCGTCCCGAGCGGCGCGGCGTACTTCTCGAATGGACCGTCCCACTGCGCCGGCAGCGGCGCGGCGGCCGGATTGATCCGCCGCACGATCTCGTCGAGCACGACGCGCACGTACTTCTCGCCGACCCACAGGTGCTTGGCGCCCTCGACGCCGATGACTTCAGCCTGCGGGATGAGGGCGAAGCGCTCGCGGGCCTCGGCGGGGCGCAGGTAGTCGTCGAACTCGGGGACCAGGACCGTGACCGGCTTACCGGAATCGCCCCAGACCCTCAGGTCATCGCGCTGCGCGCGGTGCAACGGCGGAGAGAGCAGGATCGCGCCGAGCACGTCTGGCTCACAGGCGTATTTGAGTACCAGCTCACTGCCGAAAGACCAACCGAGCGCCCACAGATTGGGCAACTCATGGCCTGCCTCGTTCAGTCCCTCGGCGAACTCGAACGCGGCGGCCACGTCGAACCGCTCGGAGACGCCCTCGCCGAACTCACCCTCACTACGTCCGCGTGCCGATGCGGTACCGCGCGTGTTGAACCGCAGCACCGCGATGTCCGCCAGCGCCGGCAGCCGCCACGCTGCCTTACGCAGAACGTGACTGTCCATCATCCCGGCCGCGGTAGGCAGCGGATGAAAGGTAACGAGCGTCGCGACCGGCTCGCGATCGAGCGGCAGCGCCAGTTCCCCGACCAGCGTGAGTCCGTCGGCGGTCTTCAGCTCGATCGGCTCGCGGCGGGCGGGCAGGATCACGTGGGCGGTGATTTCGGTAGCCATCTCGGTCTCCACCCTAAGGGTCGGGTCCACCCACAGGTGTAGCCCGCTATGGGTTAAAGACCGTCCCACAGGTGGACGAGGCGCGCGGCGCTCCCCCGATACGTTGTGGCGAGTCTCAGGGAAGACGACTATCCACAGGTTCTACACGAGGGATTTCTTACGATGATCGAGGCGAACGGCCTCACGAAGCGGTACGGCGAGCGGCTGGCGGTGGACAATCTCACGTTCACCGTCAAGCCCGGCCAGGTGACCGGCTTCCTGGGCCCGAACGGGGCGGGCAAGTCCACCACGATGCGGCTGATTCTCGGCCTCGACGCGCCGACCTCCGGCGCGGTGACCATCGACGGGCGCCCCTTCTCCAAGGTGGCGTACCCGATGCGTGAGGTCGGGGCGCTGCTGGACGCGAAGGCGATCCACGGTGGCCGCAGCGCATACAACCACCTGCTGTGCCTGGCGCAGACCAACAACCTGCCCAAGACGCGGGTCGGCGAAGTACTCGAACTGGTCGGCCTGTCCGAAGTGGCCAAGAAGCGCTCGCGCGGCTTCTCCCTCGGCATGGGCCAGCGCCTCGGCATCGCCGCCGCGCTGCTCGGCGACCCCAAGCTGCTGATGTTCGACGAGCCGGTCAACGGCCTGGACCCGGAGGGCATCCTCTGGATCAGGAACCTGATGAAGGCGCTGGCCGCCGAGGGCCGCACCGTCTTCGTCTCCTCGCACCTGATGAGCGAGATGGAGAACACCGCAGACCACCTGATCGTGATCGGCCGCGGCCGGCTGGTCGCGGACTGCACGGTGCAGGAATTCATCGACCAGAACTCGGAGCTGACCATCCGGGTACGCACGCCCGAGACGCAGCGGCTGGCCGCGCTCGTCACCGAGAAGGGCGCGGTGGCCGCGCCTGACGGCGACGACGCCCTGCGGATCACCCGGCTCGGCATGACCGAGATCGGCGACCTGGCCTTCGACAACCAGATCCGGGTGCACGAGCTCTCGCCGATCCAGGCCTCCCTGGAGCAGGCGTTCATGGAACTGACCAAGGACAGCGTGGAATACCACGCCGCGGTGCCCGGCCAGCCGATCGGCGTGCACGACCGGGTGCCCGCGACGCAGCAGGAAGGCCGCTGAGATGACCGTCAACACCTCCGCCCTCGGCAACCTGACCGCGCTGCCGCCCGCCTCCGGCCGGGCCGGATTCGGCGGCGCGCTGCGCTCGGAGTGGACCAAGATCCGCTCGGTGCGCTCGACCATGTGGACCCTGGGCTCCGCCACCGTCGTCACCATCGGCATCAGCGTGCTGGGCAACTGGGGCCGGGCCAACCACGGGGACGCGACCACGGCGCAGCTCGCCCAGGAGGACCTGACCCAGCGCACCCTGTTCGGCATCATTCTCGGCCAACTGATCATGGTCGTGTTCGGCGCGATGGCGATCACCTCCGAGTACTCCACCGGAATGGTCCGCACCTCGCTGACCGCGCAGCCGCGCCGCGCGCCGGTGTTCTGGGCCAAGCTGCTGGTCGTCTCGGCGGTCGCGTTCGTGGTCGGCGAGGTCATCTCGTTCGTCTCGTTCCTGATCTCCTCGTCGTTCTGGCGCGCCAAGGGCATCGACCTGACATTGAGCACCCCGCACGCGATGCAGGCGGTGATCGGCGGCGGCCTCTACCTGGCCGGCTCCGCGATCCTGGCGTTCGGCCTCGGCGCGATCCTGCGGCACACCGCGGGCGCGATCACCAGCGGCGTCGGGCTGCTGTTCGTGCTGACCATCCTGGTCAACTTCCTGCCGGACAGCTGGCAGCACCACCTCGACAAGTGGCTGCCGTTCAACTCGGGCGGGCAGGTCTGGTCCACTCAGCACGTGCCCGGCACCGACCTGGGCGCCTGGACCGGTTTCGGAGTGTTCATGATCTACGGCGTGGTGGCGATCGCGCTCGGCGGATACATCTTCCGCAACCGCGACGCCTGATCGGTACGCCGAGCAGGCGAATCACGACGGCCGATGCGCAGCGCCCCACGCCGCGCATCGGCCGTTGCGCGTAGGTTGCTCGGAGAACCGAGTGACCGGAGTGACCGTATGTCAGCAGACGCGGCCTCAACCGCGCGCTGAGCTGTGCAGTGTGCGGAACCGTGGAAAAATGGCTCGCGATTGGGGGTACCAATGATCGAAGTCAACGATCTGGTGAAGCGTTACGGGGAAACCATCGCGGTGGACCATCTCAGCTTCACTGTGGAGCCGGGCCGGATCACCGGCTTTCTCGGCCCGAACGGGGCTGGCAAATCCACCACCATGCGCCTCATCCTCGGCCTCGACCGGCCGAGTTCGGGGACCGCGCTGATCGACGGTAAGCCGTACCGCGCCTTGCCGGACCCGCTGCGTTACGTCGGCGCGCTGCTTGA
>Ga0134126_10006145_pt1 | contig 15044 bp, 15 predicted proteins | sample KB31752_FD_96881 | JGI IMG/M metagenome (GOLD analysis project Ga0134126, IMG submission 96881) | Terrestrial soil microbial communities with excess Nitrogen fertilizer from Kellogg Biological Station, Michigan, USA - KB3-175-2 | ecosystem: Environmental > Terrestrial > Soil > Unclassified ...
CCGGCAAGCGTCGCCGTCATGCGCCGCCCTGACCCGCACACCCTCGCCCATGACCCCGCCACGCCGCCCCAGGTGGTGATCCACCCGGGACAGCACTGCACGACGCCGGACGGCGCGGACCTCTCCCATGCGATGGCGCTCGGCGTGCGCAGTTGGGGGAACAGCGCGGCCGGGGCGACCTCCATGCTGATCGGCACCTACGAACGGCACAGCGAGGTCGGTCAGCAACTGCTGTCCGTCCTCCCCCGGCTCGTGGTCATGCCAGCGGACGCGTGGGACTCGCCACTGCTGCCGATGCTGGGCCAGGAGATCGTCAGGGACGAGGTGGGGCAGGAAGCGGTCCTCGACCGGCTGCTTGACCTGCTGCTCGTCGCCGTCCTGCGCGCTTGGTTCGCGCGCCATCAGGCTGAGGCGCCCGGCTGGTACCGGGCGCAGGGCGACCCGGTGGTGGGCAAGGCACTCCGGGTGCTGCAGGACGATCCCGCCCGCCCGTGGACCGTCGCGTCGCTGGCCCGCGAGACCGGCGTCTCGCGCGCTGCCCTCGCCCGGAGGTTTGCCGACCTGGTCGGGGAGCCGCCCATGGGCTTCCTCACGACCTGGCGCCTCGCGCTGGCCGCTGACCTGCTGCGCGAGCCCGGTGCCACGATCAGCGCAGTGGCACAGCAAGTGGGCTACAGCAGCCCGTTCGCGCTCAGTGCCGCCTTCAAGCGGGTCCGCGGGGTAAGCCCGAAAGAGCACCGCGCCGCCGTGGCGCGGTGAACCGCGCGGCACTAGAGCGGGCCGGGCGGTTCACCGCGCAGCACGGCTGGCGGCTAGAGGACCTTGGTGCCGTACATTTCGCCGAGCGGATCCGCCAGGAGTTCAAGGCGGACGCCGTCCGGGCCCTTGAAGTAGATCGAGGTGCCGCTCGCGACCTGGTACTCCACGCCGGCCGCGTCCAGCTTGCCGCGCAGGTAGTCCCACTTCTCCTTGGTGACCGAGATCGCGATGTGGTTCAGGTTGCCGAGCGTTTCGATGTACGGGCCTAGGTCAAGGCCGGGGAAGTCGAAGAACGCCAGGAGGTTGCCGTTGCCGACGTCGAAGAAGAAATGGGTTGAGCCCTTATAGTCCCTGTTGCCGAACAGCTCGGTGAGGGGGAACTCCAGGATGCCCTGGTAGAACTTGATCGTCTCTTCGACATCCGAGCAGATCAGCGCGGTGTGGTGAATGCCGCGCGCGGATGTCGGCGGGCGATCGGGAGTGATGTATGCGGCTTCAAGGCGGGCCCGTTTCGCCTTGATACCGGCTAGGTCAATGTCTGCCATGGTGAGACCCCCGGAACTGATCGTTCCCCCGCACGGAAAGCCAATGGGTCCTGGGCGGGAACCAAGAACCCGTTCTGGATGACTTTATTTTTGATCTTGACTTCGCTAAAGCACCCGCAGTTCTACGGAGATATTTCCCCTGGTCGCACGCGAGTACGGGCATACCTGGTGGGCTGCCTCGGCGAACTCGCGGACCTTGTCGCGATCCATGTCAGGGACATGGATGACCAACGTCACGACCAGGCCGAACGCGTCGCCGTCGGGGCCGATGCCGACCTGCGCGGTCACCGTCGAGGCGCCAAGCGCGGCGTGCTCGCGACCTGCGGCCAGGCGCAGCGCACTGTGAAAGCAAGCGGCGTACCCGGCGGCGAACAGTTCCTCCGGGTTGGCGCCGTTGCCGGTGCCGCCCATTTCCGGAGGGAACGCCAGGTCCAGGTCAATCCGCCCGTCAGAAGTGGCAACGTGGCCGTTACGGCCATCGCCGGTCGAGGTCGCTTCGGCGGTGTAGAGAACCTTATCGGGCATACCCGTAACCCTATCGTGATACAGCTGCCTAGGGATGCCACGTCTTGTCTGCTGCGGCGGGGCCGTGGGAGCGGATCAGGACCGGCGCCCACAGGATGCCGGCGACGGCGGCCGCCCAGTCATCCGCCGTGCTCCGCTCGGCGGTTTCGTAGCACGGCTGCGCCTGCAGCAGCTGGGCGGTGAGCGACTCCTGGTACGGCAGGTCAGGCGCCGGTCCTGGCAGCATCGTCGTCGCGATCCCGTCGGTGAGCTCGTAGGCGCGGCAGATCCTGAGGCCGCTCGCGGGCCGGCAGGCGGTGTCGAGGTGGGTGAGGGCGACCGCGTCCATTCCCCCGACTACCGCGGCGGCGTAGCCGAGTGCCACCGCGTCTAGGTGGCCGACGCGAACGGGGCCCTGCCAGCGGCCGTCCCCGTTGTGCGGTTCCCCCAGGTCAAGCGCCGGGTCTTCGGTAGGGAACGGGCCGGGGCCGTGGCGGGTCTGGTAGGCGCGCGTGACGCCGATCCTGCCCGCTCCCGCGCCGTTCTCGGCCAACAGCGTTTCCGCGTTCTCGAACGTCGTCGTCGACCAGGTCGTGTACGGGTGAAAGCCGTGCCATTCGTCAAGGAGGACGCCCTGCGCCCCCTCGAAGACGACCGGTCCAGCGCTGAGCAGTCCCTTCAGGTAACCGTCGCCGGCGAGGGTGACCCGGCCGGCGACGGCACGGTAGACGTCGGCGACGCCCTCCGTCGACGGCAGGCGCTCGGGCTCGTCGGCATCCGGGGCCATGGGGAAGCCGGGGAAGCCCACGGCGCCGAGGATGACCGGGAAGCCGGGCATGCCGGCGAACTCCTTGGCCAGGTCCGCCGCCAGCCGGTCCCGGAGCAGGGCGAGCTTGCGGACGAGGGTGCACGACGCGGTCATGTCCCCGGCGCGTGGCGCGTCGTCCGGGTAGTCGAGCGCGTAGCGGGCCGTCTCGCCGATCCCCATGCCGCACGAGCCGTGCCGGTCGGCGCCGCGCGCAAGCTCCCGGGCCTGGTTGGCCGCCCGGTGGTAGGGCGTGGTGAGCAGCGCGTCCCGGTCGACGGCGACGAGGGACAGCGGGTCGGCGACACCCAGCTGCTCAAGGTGCTCCGCCTCCGCGACCAGGGCCAGCGGATCGACGAGCATGTACCTGGACAGGAAGGTCCGCGTTCCGGCCGTCAGCGTGCCGGAGCCGAACTGCGCGAAGGTGTGGTGGCGGCCGTCGCCGGTCACCACGTTGTGGCCGGCCTGCGCGCCGCCGTTGAAGCGGACCACCGTGTGGACCGGGGGGCCCTGCACGGTGTCGCGCGTGCTTGGTGCGCAGAGCCAGTCCACGATCGTTCCCTTGCCGGCGTCGCCGTAGCCGAGGTCGACGACGATCAGGTGCTCGTTGTTCACAGGAGCACGCTGCCGGGAGGCAGGTTGTTGTCCTTACCCGAGCGGGGCGCGGGCAGGGCGCGCGGCGCGCGGGCCGATCCCAGCGCGCGGTCCAGTCGGCCTTTGCCTCCCCCGTGGTACGCGCCGATGCCGGCAAGGGCACGGCCCACGGTTTTGCCTGCGGCCGAGCCCACGTCCTGCAGGTCGGCGAGGCCCTCGGCCAGGTCGATCGCCTCCTCGCCCAGCCCGACGGTGAGCGCGATCGTCTCGCACACCGCGTCCAGGTCGGCGAGTTCGATGACGTTCTGTCCGAGCAGCGAGCGCCAGGTGCCGAGTACCTGTCCGTCCCCGGCGTAGGACGCGCCCTCGGGGAGGATGTAGTAGGTGTCCCAGCGCCTGGTGAGCTGCGCGATGAGGTTGCGGATGGCGACCGGCTGCGGGAGTTCGTCGCCGATCCAGGCGCTTACCTCACGGGGCTTGACACCCGGGTAGGGCATCTCGTCGCCGATGATGAAGAGGTAACCGCGCTTGCCGCGCCGCTCGAAGCAGTCGATGCTCGTGTGCCGGGCCATGAAGTACATGGCGAGCTCGTAGGACTCGGTCTTCTGGCCGCCGCCCCCGCCTTCCAGCAGGATGCTTTCCAGGTGGCGCTCCATCCGGTTGTCCGACTCGAACTGGCCGACCTGCAGCGGCGCCCGGTCGCAGGTCGCGTCGCCGATCGCGCCGAACATGAGCTGCGGGTCCTGCACGTAGCGGTTGTCCTTCAGCAGGCCGAGGAGCTTAGGCAGCTTCTTCTGCAGGGCCCGCGGCACGGCGCCCATCGAGCCGGTGACGTCGAAGAGCACGGCGATCGCGAGCGAGTTCGGGTGCTCCGCCGAGTCGCGGCTTTCCCGCTTGCCCACATCGAACGGGTCGAGATCCGGGTGCACGCTGCGCGCACCCGAGTCGCTGTAGGTGAAGGCGCTCTTTCCTTTCCTGAGTCGCTGGGCGGTCTCGTAGACGTCTGCTGACCAGTAGCCGCTTCCCATGGCGGTGTCTCCTTGCCGTGATTGTCGGGGTTACGGGCGGGCCGATTCTTCGGTGGACGGGCGGAGGAGGGCGGGGTGGAGGAGCGTCGCGTCGCCGCGGCGGTAGAGCTTCGCGCGCGGGCCGCCGCGCGGGCCGCCGGTCTCGGTCTGGTCGCCGGTGGACTCGACGAAGCCGGGGACGGAGAGGACCTTGCGGTGGAAGTTGCCCGCGTGCAGCTTCTCGCCCCAGACGGTCTCGTAGACCTCGCGGAGCTCGGAGATCGTGAACGGCGATCGGACGAACGCGGTGGCCAGCGGGGTGTACTCAAGCTTGGCCCGGGCCCGCTCGACGCCGTCGGCGAGGATCTGCGCGTGGTCAAAGGCCAGGGGGCGCGTCGTCCCCAGGCGCTGCGTACCGCTGTCTGCGGAGAGGCCGAGGGTGTGCACCGGGACCCACTGGGCGTCGGCCGCGTCGGTGCCCGGTGCCGCCTCCGGCAGCTCAGGGGCGAACGCCAGGTAGGCGACGGAGACGACCCGCATCCGCGGGTCACGGCCCGGCGTTCCGTAGCTGCCGAGCTGCTCAAGGTGGGTGGGGCGAAGCCGCGGGCCGGCTTCTTCCGCCAGCTCACGGGCCGCGGTCTGCGCCAGGTCCTCCTCGACCCGCTCCCCGTCCGGGCCCGTACGCGGGCGGACGAACCCACCGGGCAGCGCCCAGCTCCCCTGGTACGGCTGCTCGCCGCGCCGTACCAGCAGCACCTGCAGCTGCGCGTCCCTGATGGTCAGCACCACCACGTCAACGGTGACGGCGACCGGATCGTAGGCGCGGGGATCGTAGTCCGCCAGGAACCGCTCAGCCTCGTTCACGCGCCCGCCTTCCAAGTTCTTCTCAGTCTGAGTTAATCTCAAGATGAGAGTAACACATCGTGCAAGCGACTGTCTAGTACGCGACCTAATGGCTGACTTGACGCGAGACCACGCTCACGTTCGGTATATTGATTTAAATCTTCTTCTCGCGGACTGCGACCTTGGTGTGTCCGACGCGTGATCTACGCCGTGCACAATGGTCATCGAGCGCCGGTAGCTCAGTCGGATAGAGCGGCTGCCTTCTAAGCAGCGGGTCGCGGGTTCGAATCCTGCCCGGCGCGCTTTGTTTTCTTCCTTGGCACCCTGACCCCGTGCCTTCCGCCAGCCAGAACGTTTGGCCTGGCTGCGGGACCTGGGTGGCGGAGATCTTGAATGCGGAACAGTTAAGGCCAGGTGTTCGCATGCCGGAAAATGGCGAGCGGTCATCCCCGTGCGGCCCATTAAGATACTCGGATGCCGCAAAGCCCCCTCCTCCCACGATCAGCGCCGGCCGCCGCGGGGGTGTCGTCCCCCGCGATCAGCGCACTGCTCGACAGGTTCGACGAGAAATCCATCGAGTGTCACTCGCTCATGGTCGTGCGTCACGGACACGTTGTCGCTGAGGCTGGTGGGCACCGTACTCGGCCGAACGCCCGCACCTGCTCTACTCGCTGACGAAGTCGTTCACCTCGATCGCGGTGGGGCTGGCGATCGGTGACGGGCTGCTCTCGCTCGACGATCGCGTGGTGGACGTGCTGCCCGGCCACGTGCCCGCCGACATTTCAGAGCAGGGACGCCGCATCACCGTGCACCATCTGCTGTCCATGACGGCCGGACACCGCACGGACAGTCTCGCCGAGGCCTGGGAACTGGAACCGGGAGACCTGGTGAAAGGCTTCCTGCGCCTGCCTTTCGCCGCGGCCGAGGGCACGCAGCACACCTACGACAATTCGACCACCTTCATCCTGGCCCGCATGGTGGAACGGGCCGTCGGCCGCGGTCTTCCTGAGTTCCTCGACGAACGGCTCTTCACCCCGATGGGCATCGAGCACGCCGAATGGGACCGAGTGGGCAGCGGCGCTGCCTTCGGGTTCCATGGACTGCACCTCACGACCGAGGCCATCGCCGCCTTTGGTGAGCTGTTGTTGCGCGGCGGACGCTGGGGCGATACGCAGCTTGTCCCGCGCGAGTGGGTGGAACTTGCGACCAGTCGGCACATCGACAGCCAGCATTACGCGGAAGGGGCGGACGGGGCCGACTTCCTCTGCGGTTACGGCTACCAGTTCTGGATTTCACGCCACGGCTTTCACGGCAACGGCGCCTTCGGCCAGCACTGCGTGGTCGTCCCGGCGCACGATCTCGTGGTCATCGTGACCTCTGCTCAGCAAGAGGTGCAACAGGCGCAGGACGTGCTCGACGCCATCTGGGAGTGCCTGCTCCCCGGCATCGACCACCCAGGAAGCGCGCGCGACGACGAGGTCCTCGGCGGCCGGCTGGGAGGCCTGTCGCTCGCGCTGGTGCCGGGCTCGGCCAGGCCGGAGCGGTCCGTCACCGCGAAGCTCGATGCCTCCGCCGAGGAGTCGGCGCTGCCCGACGGAACCACAGTGATCGTCGATCCCACCGACGGCGGATGGCTCGTGCGATTCGAGTCGCTCCTCGAAATCGAGGTCGGCTTCGGCGAATGGCGGGAAAGCTCACCGCTCGGACGCCCGGTCGTCGCGAGCGGCGCCTGGCAGGGCAACAAGTTCGTCGTGGATCTTTACATCATCAGAGCCCCGCACCACGTCCGGCTTGCGGTCGACGCCGACGCGGGGACAGCGGTCGCGACGTGGACTACCGTGCCCCTGACCAGCTCGGATCTGGTATTGCACCTGCGGTCACCGCTGATGACACGGCCCGACGTCGCGTAGCTTCCGCGATTACGCCAGCGAGCGCTCGTGCATGTCTGCGAGCAGGGCGGCCAAGTCCGCGCCAGCCTCAGTGAGCGCGGACAGCAGGAGGTCGTTTTCCTTGGCCAGGTGCCCCGCGAACAGCGTCGCGATCCTTTCCGCGGCGGTGGCGGCCTGACTGCCGTCCGCGCCCGTTTGTAGCCGGCCGGCGAGGTAGCTCAGTGCGTGGTGCTCGTCGGTCAGCTCGCGCACGAGTTCGCTGCCGCGGGCCTGACCGGCGGCCGCGTGGAACAGGGTCCGTTCCTCCGCCTCGGCATGGGGGAGGATGTCGCCGGCCAGGTAGTCCCGCAGCGTAGCCAGCTGCCTTTCGAACGGAATGCCGTTCTCGACCGCCTCGCACAGCGTGCCGGCCCGCCGTTCCAGGCCCCGGCGCAGCACCGCGTGATGGTGGATGATCTGCCGGATCTGCTCTGTGTCGCCCTCGTACGTGACGGTCATCAGGCGCCTCCCTTATTGCCAATATCTCTCATTTAAACAACTTTCATCGTGAAAATATTTCTCTACAGCACCTCAGGAGCGCGTCTGCGCGGTCCGGGACGACGTCGGCCACTCCGTCGGCGTGTCCCTACGCTGGCCGCATCCATCGTTCTACGTGGGTCCACGGCATTGACGATGCGCACGATCTTTTTTACAATTCTATTAGTTAAAAAGATCGAAGGAGGCTGACGATGACAGAGGTGACCCTAGCGCAACCGCACGCACTGCTAACGGAGGCTGCCGACCCGGCCGCGCGGCCGTCGCTGACGCTGGCCGAGGAGCACGTGCTCGTGCTGTGGCAGGTGACGACGAGCGCCGAGAAGCTGCTGAGCGCGACGGAGCAGGGCCGGTGGCCTGGTGCTGAACTGACGGCGCTGGCCGGCTACGCCCGCGCCGAAGTGCTGCGGCAGGCGTCTGACGAAGAGGCGCTACTCTTCTCCGCCGTCCCCGCCCAGACGGCGGCCGGGCTTGCCCGGGACCACGCCCGGTTGCGCGCCGCCGCCGAACTGCTGACCCGGGCGGCCTCCGGGCAATCGCCGATGACTCCCGCCCAGCTCGCGGACGTCGTCCGCGACTTCGTCACCAGCCTCGAGCGCCACCTGCGCCGCGAGGAAGACCAACTCGCATCCGGCCGCGGGGCGCAGCGCGTGCCAGCGACCGTGACCCTGGGTGGTCACCCGCACGAGTGGTACCTGCTCACCGCAGGGCCCGTGGTCGACCTGGACGCGCTCCCCCCGCAGGAGGCGGTCGGCGCGGCCGTGGACCGGCTGCTGCGGATGCGCCGTGGCGAGAAGGTCGAACTGCTCGCTAGCACCAGCCTGGACCCGGTCTGGCGGGAGATTAGCGAACTGTGCCCGGGCATATACCAGTTCACCGTCCTGCAGGACGGGCCGACCCGGTGGCGGATGCAGATCACCCGCCGCCAGGCAGCCATCTGAGACGTCCACAGCGCCAACGGGTCGGCGCGCCGGCCCGGATACCAGCCAGCCGCCCGCAACTCCTCCTCGCTCGGCTCGGAGAACGCGCTATCCACAGACGCCATAGACGGCTACACCACCGTTAGTCAGGCGACCTTGCGCGCTACGCCGCCGTAGAAGCTCACCTCGACTGGTGCGGGCGCCGGTCCTGAGTTGTTTGGTCGCCACTCGGACACGAGCACCACACCAGGTGAAACCATCTCCAGGCCGGTAAAAGCCAGCCGAGCGAAGTCGTCGCCGTCGCGCCATTGCGCTGAGATCCCCGAAGCGCGATAGTCGCGCTCGATGGTGCCCCAGGCGTCCCTGTCGTACTCCCCAGTCAGGTGCGAGGCGACCAGGAAGCTGCCGGGCGGCAGGGAGTCCACCAGCGTCCTGATGATCTCCGCCGGGTGGTCCTCGTCCTGGATGAAGTGCAAGATGGCGACCAGCATCAGGGCGATCGGCTGGGTGAAGTCGAGAATCTCCCTGGTCACCGGGTCGGCCAGGATGGCTGCCGGGTCACGCAGGTCCGCGGGAATGTAGGCGGTACGCCCCTCAGCAGATGACGTAAGCAGCGCCCTGGCGTGCGCGAGCACCAGCGGATCGTTGTCCACGTAGACGATACGGGACTCTGGCGCGACCCGTTGGGCCACCTCATGCACGTTATCGGTGGTCGGCAGGCCGGTCCCGATGTCAAGGAACTGGCGGATTCCTTGCTCCGCCGCCAGGTACCGCACCGCACGGCCGAGGAACGACCTATTCTCTCGGGCGGCGGTCCGGCCAGTTGGCATGGCCGCCCAGGCTTTCTCCGCGACTTCCCGGTCAACCGCAAAGTGGTTCTTGCCGCCGAGGCCGTAGTCGTAAATTCGGGCTGGATGCGGGCGAGATGTATCAATCTCCGGCGGCAGACCCGACTCCAATTGCGACTCCTGCACGACTGCCTCCTCGTCTCCGATCGAATCGTACCGGCCACAGTAGGCAGCCAGCGCATGAGTTGAGGGCCGCCGCTTGTAGCCGTGCTCGGGGCGGCCGCCGCTGCCGTAGCGGAGCTTGATGTCTGCCCGCTGGTCACGACTTCACTTCCGTTTCGAAAAGGGAAATTCGATGTCGGTCGAAAATAAGGATCGCGCGGAATTCCCGCTTACCGTTCGGACCTGCACTTATCCGGTACGAATATTCACGCGGTATCCCGATGCGTATGATGCGGGATGAGGCAGCACAATGCCGTAGCTGCCCCGCCTGCTGACGATCTCGCGGAGCACAATGTCTAAAGGCATCATCGAATGACCAGCGACGCAGCACCGTCGGTCGACACCAGCAAGGCGCACCATGCCCGGGTCTACGACTACTTGCTCGGCGGCAAGGACAACTACGCCGCGGACCGGACGGCCGCCGAGGAAACGCTTAAAGTATGGCCGGAGTTCGGCTTCGCCGCGCGGGCGAACCGGGCGTTCCTCGGGCGAGTGATCAGGTACCTCGCGGGAGCGGCAGGGATACGCCAGTTCCTCGACATCGGCACCGGCATCCCGACCGCGGGCAACACCCACCAGGTAGCCCAGGAAATCGCAGCCGATTCCCGCGTCGTATACGTCGACTACGATCCGGTCGTCCTCGCCCACGCCCGCGCGCTCCTCACCAGCAGCGAGGCCGGTGCCACGGAGTACATCCACGCCGACCTGCGTGACAGCGACACGATCCTCGCCCAGGCGAGCCAACTACTGAACTTCACCCAGCCCATCGCGGTCACGCTGGTCGCGATCCTGCACGCGATCCCCGACTCCGACGACCCGCACGCCATCGTGGCCAGGCTGGTGGACGCCATGCCGCCCGGTAGCTACCTCGCTCTCTCGCACGGGGGCTGGGATCTGCTCGATCAGGAAGCGCGAGCGGGCTTCGATAGCGTCATGAGCCGGATGGCACAGCAGACGTTCACACTGCGCGAAAGCACGCAGGTTGCCCGCTTCTTCGAAGGCATGGACCTGGTGGAGCCCGGGATTGTGCCAGTCGAGCAGTGGCGTCCTGAAGCCGGCCCAGGTGACACACGCAAGTCATCCCTCTGGGGTGCAGTGGGCAGAAAGCACTGACGAGGCAGGTTGTGATCCAAGTCGACGGGCATCCCATTGCTGGCATCGGGCTCGGGACAGCGCCGATTGCCTTCCGCGGCGGAACTGATGCCGAGGCGGTGGCAACCGTGCACGCCGCACTGGACGCCGGCCTCGGGCTGATCGACACCGCGCTCGCCTATACCCGGCCAGGCGTCGAATCGTATGCGGAGTACATCGTCGCGTCCGCGCTGCGGGGTCGAGAGGGCGCGGGTACGCGGCCGCTGGTCGCGACCAAAGGCGGGCACTGGCGCGACGGCGACCGCTTCCCCGTCGACGGGCACCCGGCCACCCTCCGCGCGCACTGCGAGATCAGCCTGCGCACGCTCGGTACCAACCGGCTCGACCTGTACTTCCTGCACCACGTGGACCCGGCCGTGCCGCTGGCAGACAGCGTAGGCGCGCTGGAGGAACTGCGCCAGGAAGGCAAGATCGCGGCCGCCGGCCTGTCCAACGTGACCATCGCCCAACTGGACGAGTCACGCGCGATCACCCCGGTTGCCGCCATCCAGAACCGGCTCTCCTACGCCGATCCCGCTGACCTGCCCACGGCGCTGGCCTGCGCACAGCGTGGCATCTCCTACTTTGCCTACTCACCGCTCGCCGCACCCTCCGGCCTGCCGCAGCAGGCCGCGCTCGCGGTCGCCGGGCGGCACGGCGCATCCGTGCAGCGCGTCATGCTGGCCTGGCTGCGCGCGCAGGCACCCAATATCGTGCCGCTCGTCGGCGCCACCAGGCCCGCGTCCATCCGCGACTCAGCGGATCCGCTGCATCTCACGCACGATGACCTCGCCGAGCTTGGCGTACCCGACCAGTCCAGGGAGGAGGCGTCCTGACCTCGGCTAGTTCGCGCCGAGCCGGCTGAGCGGTAGGCGGGCTAGCTGGTTGCGTGAGGTGACGTTGAGCTTGGCGAAGACCTTGCCGAGGTGGTACTGGACGGTGCGGGGGCTGATGAACAGCTGGGCGGCGATCTCGGGGCTGGACAGGCCGTCTCTGGCGAGGCGGGCGATCTGGGCTTCTTGGGGGGTGAGGTCGTCGCGGGTGTCGGCGGTGCGCTTGCGGGCGGTCGCGCCGGTGGCCTGCAGCTCGCGGCTGGCCCGCTCGGCGAACGCGCGCATGCCGATGGCGGTGAAGGCGTCGCAGGCGGCGCGGAGCTCGGCCCGGGCGTCGGTGCGGCGGTTCTCCCGGCGCAGCCACTCACCGTAGACCAGGTGCGCGCGGGCTAGCTCGGAGCGGAAACGGGTGCGGCCGAGCCGGTCGACCGCCTCGCGGTAGGAACGCTCGGCATCCGTGCCGTCGCTGAGCAGCGCCTTGGATCGGGCGTAGATGCCCCGCCCCCAGTCGGTCTCGGCGATGCTGGTTGCCTCGGCCAGCCGGCGAGCGCGCCCACGGCCAGCTCGGTCTGCCCGGTCCGGCTGGCCGCCTCGACCAGCTCAGGAAGGACCCACATGGAGCCAGGCAGCTCGGGAGCCTGCTCGGCGGCCTGCGCGGCCGCCAGAGCACGCTCGGACCGGGCTGAAGGCTCGTCCGTTAGCTCGGCCGCGCGCTGCAAGAACGCGGCTGCGGCGGCCATGCCGCCGCGGGCCTGCGCCTGGCCCGCACACCGCTCCAACTCCGCTGCCACCCCTTCATCGGGACCGATCGCCGCCGCCGCCAGGTGCCAGGCCCGCCGGTCGGGGTGCCGGTCGTGGTCCGTCACCTCAGCCAGCGCCTGGTGCACAGCCCGGCGCTCTGGCAGCGACGCCGCCGAGTACACCGCCGACCGCACCAGCGGATGCCGGAAGCGCACCCGCGTGCCGATTTCCAGGAGCAGCAGCCCGTCGGCCTGAGCGGGCTCCGCCGCGGAGGCCGGGATCCCGAGTCGCCGGGCCGCTTGCCACATCAGCACAGGGTCACCAGCCGGCTCAGCTGCGGCGATGAGCATCAGCGACCGCGTATCGGCGGGGAGCGCGTCGAACCGCCGCCGGAAGCCCTGCTCGATCCGTGCCGGGACCGGCTGCGCCTTGGTCATCCCGAACCCGGCCGCCAGTTGCGCCGGGCCCAGCCCGCGCGGCAGTTCTAGCAGGGCCAGCGGGTTGCCGTCCACCTCGGCTAGGATCCGGTCCTGTACCTGCTCATCGAGCCGGAACCAGACCACCGAGCGCAGCAGCGTGCGGGCGTCCTGATCCGGCAAACCCTGCACCTTCAGGTCTGCCAGCCCACGGAACTGCTCGCCTGGGTCGCGCGCGGCGAAGATCAGTCCCACCGGCTCGGCTAGGAGCCGCCGCGCCGCGAACGCAAGCACCTCCGCCGACGCCCGGTCCAGCCACTGCGCGTCGTCGATCACGCACAGCAGCGGCTGCCTTTCGGCCGCCTCCGACAGCACGTCAGCACCGCGAGCGCGACAAGGAACCGGTCGGGCGCGGCCCCGTCCCGCAGCCCGAACGCGACTTCCAGCGCATCGCGCTGCGGTCCCGGCAGGCTCTCCAACTGGTCCAGCAGCGGCATGAACAGCAGATGCAGCCCGGCGAACGCCAGCTCCATCTCCGATTCCACGCCCGCCGCCCGCGCCACCCGCATATCCGCCGCCGCGTTGACCGTGTACTCCAGCAGCGCTGTCTTGCCTACCCCCGCCTCACCGCGCAGCACCAGCGCCCGCCCGTGCCCGGACCGCACGTCGTCCAGCAACTCTTCGAGCGCCGTGCGCTCCAGTTGCCTGTCCAGCAATGCCGGTACCGACTCGAGTCGCGTCCGCATGCCCGTCTCCCCACAGTGCAGCACGAGCCCCTCGGCGCGGCTAAATCGGCAAGCTGCTGGCGGATCCGAATGCCAGCATCGACACCGCAGAATGGACCCGGATGGTGCGGACCAACCTGCTCGGCCCGATGTACATCACGCATGCCGCGCTCCCGCATCTGCTGAACAGCAAGGGGACGATCGTGCAGATCTCTTCTACCTCTGGCCGGGTCGCGTCGGCCGGCGGGGGTGTGTACTCGGCGACCAAGTTCGGGATCAACGCATTCTCCGAGTCGCTGCGCCAGGAGGTGACGACTCAGGGGGTGCGGGTGGTGGTAATCGAGCCTGGGTTCGTCGACACGGAACTGACGAGCCACATCACCCACCCAGCGATGCGGGCTGTCGCGCAGCAGTTGGCGGAGTCCATGCGCACGCTGCGTCCCGAGGACGTCGCCGACGCCGTGCTCTTCGCGGTGACCCAGCCCCACCACGTCGCCATCAACGAGATCCTGCTGCGGCCGACCGACCAAGCGGCCTGACGATTGCTTTTCAGGGACCGTGGGTCGTCAGCGGCGATCTTTGCCGCTGACGACCCACGGTCTCGCGAGCGCCTGGCGGGGCCCAGCCCGGCCGCCTCGGTCACGACTGGCTCCGGGGCCGGCCGCTAGGGCATGTCCTGCATGTCCTGGTCCAGCGCTTCCGGTGCCTTGGGCAGGACGCGCCTGAAGTAGGAACGGGCGGCAGCGGTGGTGCCAACATCGCGGCCCGCCTGCTCCGACATGTACCAGCGGTGTTCCATGATCTCGTGGAAGACCTCCGCCGGGGCTAGGCGGCCTCGCAGGTCGTCAGGAATCGCCTCGATGACAGGGTCGTAGACCTCGGTGAGCCAGCGGCTGGCGGCGACGATCTCCGACACCGGGCGGCGTTCCTTCTGCTCCAGGTACGCGCGGAACGAAGCGATGTCATTCAGCAGTCGGCGGGCTTGGTTTTCTCCCGCCTCGATCCCTGTCCGCAGGAACAGCTTCCGCGCTTGGTCGCCCTGTTCCGCGACACGGGTACGGACCCGGAGCCGGTTGCCGCCGGGGGTGCTGACGAGTTCCACCTCTTCGGCGGCGAAGCCCAGCTCATTCAGGCGGCGCAGCCGCTCGGCGATCCGGAACCGCTGCTCGTTTACCGGGATGATCTCCTCCCGGTTGAGCTCGTCCCACAGCTTGTCGTAGCGGCGCTGCAACTCCTCAGCCACTTCGAGCGGGTCGATTCCAGTGGGGAGCAGGTCTCCGGCCTGCAAGTCGAGCAGTTCCCCGTACACCCGCTCCACGGCGAGTTCGACATCGTAACTCCGCTGGCCCACCGTCAGCTCTGGATGCTTCTCACTGGTCTCCGCATCGACGAAGTACGCCTCAAGCGTCCCCGCGTCGTAGCGGAACAGCGTGTTGGACAGCGAGCAGTCACCCCAGAAAAAGCCCGACAGGTGGAGCCTTGCCAGCAGTTCGACCAGCGCGTCGAGCAGCTTGTCCGTCGGCGGGCCGCCACCACGAGGACTGGAGAACACGGACCGGTACGTGGTGGCAAACGTCAGGAACTTCGTCACCAGGATCGCGTCAGCGCCGGGCCCCAGCCCCACCGCCACCCCGACGACTTCGACCGCGGGGACGCCCAGCTCAGCCAGCTCACGAAGCAGCCGATACTCCCGGCGCGCCAGCCTTTCGCTGATGGACTTCAGCGCGTAAAGCGTCCCGTTGTCAGCGACGAAACGGACGACATGGCGGGAGATGCCGCGCTGGCGGA
>Ga0134126_10006146_pt1 | contig 15044 bp, 12 predicted proteins | sample KB31752_FD_96881 | JGI IMG/M metagenome (GOLD analysis project Ga0134126, IMG submission 96881) | Terrestrial soil microbial communities with excess Nitrogen fertilizer from Kellogg Biological Station, Michigan, USA - KB3-175-2 | ecosystem: Environmental > Terrestrial > Soil > Unclassified ...
TCCCCGATAAAAACGCCACGCTCGTTCTCTATTGCGGCGGCGGTTTCCGTTCCGCGCTCGCCGCCGACAATCTCCAAAAAATGGGCTACAAAAACGTCATCTCCATGGACGGCGGCTGGCGCGCCTGGACCGAATCCAATTTCCCCGTCGCCAAAGACTAAGGCGCCTGCTCGCGAAAGCAAGCAAGACTCAGCCGAAAAACTGCACGCTTGAACACCAAAGGGAGCGGCACCCACGGCCAAACCAAGTCACTGTGCGAGGAGTTGGCGCAGTGGTATCATCCGTCCGCTGCTGCCAATGTCACAAGAGGAAAACGCGCCGCCAAAGGTGGGCCACTCGCCAAAAACCTCGGTCTCGATCAGGACGACTCCATGGGGGCAGTAACGATGAAAGAGCCAGTCCCATACCACGCAGCATACCCCGAAGGCACTAGCGTCCGCATAGCGGACCGAGATTTCCTTGAGCATTTTATGGCCACCTGGAAATATCACCATAGGTTACAACAGGAGCAACTCGCCTACGCTGATCGACAAATGATCGTAAGGGGCGTTGGTTACTATCACGGCGGTGATGCGCTTTATGTACTAGAAGACATTCCGGGGTATTATTGGCATGAAGAGTGTCTGAGGCCTGCGTAAGTCATCGGCGGTTCTTTGCATCATAGACAGCGGGCGGGTGGAGCACCCTTAACGCGCTAGACGATTTTGACTTTTCTTCTGGGTGGCGGGTGGAACATCTTAGGGGGAACTTAGCGCCTCGGAATGGGAGGGCGGGTGGCCATGTTCTAGGGTTTGGTTTTTTCGGGTGCCCCATGCTCGTTTTGTGAGCGTGGGGCTTTTGCGGTTTGACCCTCGCGTACGTGCCGCAGGCTCCGCCCGTTCGTCTTGCCTTCGTAGGGGAGCCCTGCGTGTTTACCCTGAAGCGTGAAGGGCTGTGCCCGTCGCGCGCAGGCGCGAAACCGCGTCATGCTGTCATCCCGAACCCAGCCCGCTGTCTTAGCGGGATGGTGTGAGGGATCTGCTTTGATTTCCTTTCGTCCAGCGCTGGCTGGCGGCCCTACCCTTAACACGCTAGGCGATTTTGACTTTTCTTCTCGGGGCGGGTGGCCCACGTTCTAGGGTTTGGTTTTCTCGGGTGCCCCATGCTCGTTTTGTGAGCGTGGGGCTTTTCGGGCGACTGGCGCACCCTTAACACGCCAGACGATTTTGACTTTTTCTTCTGGGTGCCCACCCCTTTTGACGTTTAAGGGCGCGGGTTTTCGCCGTCTCGTCGAACCTCGACAAAATCGACGCTTTTGCCGCCTAGAGTTCAATAAGACATCGGTGAAAAGCTGGCTGGGGCGGTTGGATTCGAACCAACACCGTCTGCATTAACAGTGCAGCGTCCTACCAATTGGACCACGCCCCAAACATAAGAAAACAAATAGTTAATTGATGCTACGCGCCGTGGTAGAGGCTTCTGGTGCTACTGTGGTGTCGGTTGGAACCCCAAATTTGGACTCCATCCGGTGCAGCGCTTCGAGTTTGTAGTCCGGTGCCAGATGTGCGTACCGCATCACCATTGCCAGTGTCCGATCACGAAGCAATTCTGCCACGGTTCGGATGTCCGCGCCAGACATCACCAAGCGAGACGCGAAGGTGTGTCGGATTGAATGCCACGTGAACCGGGGGATGCCCGCATCTTTGACCGCATCCTCGAACCACCATCGCGGACTGATCGATCCACCGCAGACGAAGCCGGAATCCGCCGTGCGCCGACTCAACTCCGTTAGGGCCCGCAACGCGGCTGCGTTCAAAGGCACATGGCTTGTCCGCCCGCCTTTGTCGCGCGGCACCGTAAAAATCCGGCGCTCCCAATCCACCTGTTCCCATCGCGCTCCATATTGCTCGCTTCGACGCATTCCAGTGTGGAGCGCAAGCTCAAATTCGGCCAAATGCTCTGGGAACCTACGAGCGATGGCCGCCCGGAGGCTTTTCTCCTCGTCGGGCGAGAGAAAGCGGACGCGCTCATTGTGAGTTGTCTTACAAGGAACTAGTTTGACGGGATTCACGCTCGCCTTGCCGTTGCGGATGGCAATGCGATAAATCATGGAGAGAAGCGCGCGCACGCGGTTCCACGTAGCGGGTTTCCAAGATTCGGATTGCAGGTGCGCCTCAATTTCTCGGGGCGTGACGGAATCAGCGGCCCTGTCGCCAAACCATTCCAGAAGTTTTTTCATTCGATAGTGATCGTTCGCGGCGCTTCGCTTGTGCTCATCCGACCACGCAAGCGCGTCGGAGGCAATCTCTTTGAATGAGACTGGAGCGCGCCGCAGTTTCTCCGGCAGTTTGCGGCCTTCGAGAGCGTCATTTTTGCGTTTCGTGTAGAGATCGCGTGCGCTGGCCCATGTCCCGGCCTTCTCGCGCCTGTAGCGACCTTGCGCATCCACGAATCGAATCCACCATTCACCCGGTTTGCGTTCAAAAATCCCGCGTCGTTTGCTCATTGTTTTCCCCTTTCTCTAAAGCTCTTTGTCGGGAAACTCTCGAATCGGAATAAACAAGGGTTTCCCTTCCCGAAAGTCATTTTCCAGAGATTGCTTAAACCGCCTATTCGAGCATCGCCAGCATTCACACTGGTTTAACACTCCGTTCCACAACGGTCCGCCCTCTGCGTGTTTCATGTTTCGCAAACGCTCAATTGCCGTCATAGGGCTTACACGCAACATTAGCCCGGCCATGCCGCGCGACAGGTAATCGATCCGCGAATCATCGGCGTAAGCCGAGCGAGGAAACCTCGCATCGCGCTTCATTCGCCGAAATTCCGGTTCAAATTCGAGGATATGACCGGGGTAGCGTGACCGGGAATCAAGAAGCGATTGCCACTCTTTACAGGCCGCGCGCACAGCCCCTGCCGTTCGCGCTCTCCAGAGAGAATCCCAAACCGCTCGCCGCTCGCGTTTCTCTTGGAGAGTTTTCTCTACCGGCCTAAGCCGATCTTCCAGTTCCTTAATGTTAGATTGCTTTTCCGCGCGCGCACGGTCCATGCGCTGTCTGTATTTCCACTGACTCTCGCCGGGTGACTCTTTCCCCTCGTCGCCGAGAATCTCTTGATCGCTGGCCTTTTTCCACCACTTCAACTGCTCTCGCGAGTCGCGCTCATCAAACTCCTCGATGGTGCGTTCTTGTTGGGGCGGAACTTCTGAGCCGTCGCGTAGAAGATGGAGAGCCTTCCACCACTGGAATTCCCAGTAGCTTAGAGCATCCATGTCTACTGGCTGTGGCCCGCGCTTTCCCATATAACCTCTTCTAAAACTCATGCCAAACTATTCCAACTAATGCATTCTAATGCCTGAATAAGACTGTGTCAATGGTAACATTGGAATCGTCGAATCACAAGGAGATTACACATGGAAACGCAAGTCTTGGCGGTAGGGATCACAGAGGCGGCGAGGCAGCTTGGCGTTTGCCCTCGAACGGTAGCGAGTTTTGTAGCTCGCGGTGAGTTGCCATCACGGAAAGTTGGGCGGCGGCGGTTGATTCGCGTAGCCGATCTGGAAAGTTTCCTTCGCCGTGATCATCCGGCCCGCGGGTGCGAAAATGGAGAGTGAGCACGCTGCAATCGTCACGACCGCGACGCTGGACGCTGCGCGAGATTATCATCAGCGGGGCTGGGCGATTCTGCCGATTCCGCGCGGAGAGAAAGGCCCCCGCATTACCGGCTGGCCCGATTTGCGGTTGGGTGAAAGCGATTTACCAGCATATTTCGGCAACGGTGAAAACATCGGCGCGATTCTCGGCACTCCCTCTCACGGCATCGTGGATGTTGACCTTGATTGCTCCGAGGCGATTACCGTCGCTGACTATTTCTTGCCCGAAACAGGGTGCGTATTTGGCCGCGCCTCGAAACCCCGCTCACACCACTTCTACATCTGCGAGCCGAATAATGCATTGTCGCGTCCGAGGCCGGAAAAATTCTGCGCGCCTGACGGCATAACGTTGGTCGAAGTTCGCGCAGACGGCCAGCAAACCGTAGTTCCCCCGAGCTTACATCCTTCCGGCGAATTCTACGAGTTCTCAAAAGATGGCGAACCCGCTGTCGTTTCTGGCGACGATCTTCGCCGCGATGTTGCTCGCGTTGCAGCAGCAGCGCTCATTGCGCGTCACTGGCCCGCGCAAGGCCAACGCCACGAGGCGGCAATCGCTCTCGCCGGAATGCTGCTTCGCGCCCAATGGCTTGAAAACGAAGTTAGAGCCTTTATGAGCGCCGTTGCCACCGCGAGCGGAGACGAAGAATTGCGCGACCGAATGCGCGCGGTACCTTCAACCGAGGCACGGCTTGCGGCGGGCAAAACAGCTACAGGCGCTCCGATGCTGGCGAGCATCGTCGGCACGGGCATTGTGCACCAAATCCGCGACTGGCTTGGTCTTTTTGAGCGCGCAACGGCTTCATCCGAAACCGGCGGCTGGCCGGAGCCAATGCCAATCGGCGAGGAACTTCTGCCCGTCCCCGCGTTCGATGTCCGTGCTCTCCCTGGCTGCCTGCGCCCGCTCGTCGAAGATGTGTCAGAGCGGATGCAAACTCCCGTGGATTTCGCAGCCGCGGCAGCGATTGTGGCTCTGGCTGGAAGCGTGAACCGCCGCGCTATAATTCGTCCAAAATTGGTAGATTCAGGATGGGCAGTTATTCCCAACCTGTGGGGCGCGATAGTGGCACCGCCGGGCATGATGAAGTCGCCACTTTTGCGCGCAATAAGTTCGCCTTTGACAAGTATCGAGGAAAAGTGGCGCGTCGAGTATGAAAACGACAAAGACGGTTTTTTACTCGAAAAAGAAAAGGGCGAGCTTCGCTTCCAGGCGTGGCGGGAAGATTATAAGCGCGCCGTAAAAAAGGGCGAACAGCCACCCCTTACCCCGGATAATTCACTGCACCCGCCAACGCAACGTCGGCTTTTGTTGACCGATGCCACGTTTGAAAAATTACACGAAATTCTCGCGGAGAATCCTGCCGGTGTACTTGTCGTGCGCGACGAATTGACGGGCTGGCTCTCTGAATTGGGGAGGCTCGGACGGGAAGGCGAGCGTGCGTTTTTTCTTCAAGCATGGAACGGCGATTCGAGTTTTACGGTTGACCGTATCGGTCGCGGCTCGATCCATGTACCAGCGGTCTGTGTTTCTTTAATTGGAAACATTCAGCCCGCACGATTACGTTCCTATCTCTCTGATGCTCTCGAAAACGGCCCAACGGACGATGGACTTTTTCAGCGTTTTCAAATTCTCGTCTGGCCTGATCTATCCCGCAGCTGGCAGCTCGTAGATCGCGCGCCTAACGAAGCTGCTATAGCAACCACTGGGCGCATTTTCTCTGCTCTCACGACACTTTCCTCCGATTCTCCTATCCAATTTCGATTCGCGCCAGATGCTCAGGAACTTTTTTTTGCATGGTGGAATGAACTCGAAAAGAAAATCCGTGGAGATGAAGTCTCGCCCGCACTCGTTGCTCACTTGGCGAAATACAGAAGTCTTATGCCCACACTTGCCGGGCTTTTCGAGGCAGCCGACTACGCGGCAACCGCCGAGTTTTCAGATAGTACACTTCCAATTTCGCTCGAACACACGCGGCAAGCCGCCGCGCTTTGCGATTATCTCGAAGCTCACGCCCGCCGAGTGTACGGCTGCGTTACATCGCCTGAAACCCGCGCGGCTCGCGAGTTGGCCCGACATATCAAAACAGGCGAACTTCCGTCGCCATTCACGACGCGTGCGATTTATCGTCATGGCTGGTCAGGACTTGATAGCCCGGAGCGGGTGCGTGCAGCACTTATTCTTCTCGAAGAGCTTGCCTGGATTCGGCGGGCGGGTTCCATGTCAACGGCTGGCGGCGGCAGACCGTCTGACGAGTGGATTATCTCGTCGAGGGTGCTCTATGGAAAGTAAGTGGCTTTCCTGGACTCCGGCGGACACAGAAATAATAGGAAAAGCGCGTCAGGAAGAGGTGACAAAACCGACAAAACCTGGTTTTGGCAGTTTTGGCGGTCCTATCCAGCAGACATTTTCTATTATTCGCGGCGAGGAGCCGACTGAGACCGACCGCGACCGGCGGTACGTAGCGGCGTTCGAGGCGACAATGAACAAGATGCGGGCGAATCCTATGCCGGAAGCCTGCCTGCCGTGGCTCGCCGCGCACCATCCGGGGCTATACCGTTTGCTAACAAGGGTCCTGGCCGACAAACTCGAAGAGATCGAGACCGATCCTGGCTACCACTTGAATGCATTCGAGTGGGTGCTAGATCGCATCTGGGACGCCAATCGAAACGCGCGAAAACTCTATGCCGAGTGGAGAAATTGAAATGATTTTCTGCGACTGCGCTGTGACTACAACAGGCACATTTCCAATAGACTCTCGGTACACACTAGCCCGTATGCCAAGAACAGAACGTAGTCATTGTGATGTAGTGGCACAAAATGCGGTCATGTCAAATATATTTTGTGCGAAAATTTGAATAACAACGTGACTGCACTTTTTTTTGTGACTACACAGAATTGCTCTTTATTCTAATTTTCTAGCCAGTAGTTTTTGAGTCTGCGTAGTCAGGAGAATGATTTATGCAAAAAAAGGCAGTAGTGCGTGTCTTAACGCAATGGCCGGGCGGTAAGTCGAAGCATGTAACCGTCGCTTTAAACGCTTTCCTCGCTCGTCCAATGCCTTTGCCACCCGATCCAGGGCCAGGGCCATATCCGGTAGTAGCTCGCCTTAGCCTAGCTGAGGTTGGCCGAGGGATGGCGCTGGCAAGGGAACCTCACAGGGCAGCCTTTGTCCGCCGCGTTTGCCTGTGGCGCTTCTTTGCGCGGCGCGATCCAGCTTCGACCAGTAGGCAGAGCGTATCGGCCCGGCCAGCGCAACCCCAACCCGTCGCGCCAGTGAGCACCTTTGCCCCGCCGTCTAGCGTCTGTCTTTCACGGTGCGGCAATGCGCCGGTATTCGACCTGCTTCTGCCAATTGCCCACAATACCTTGATTGCTCATGGAGCCGGTCACCTGTTCGACCCGACAGACCGTTATGAGATGTGGGACGGTTTTTTAATCTCGAAGCGGCGAGGAAAACTATGCGTCATTTGAAAGCACGACAGATCTTCACCCTTCCAGAAAGCTTTGACAAAAGTTTGCGAAACTGATGATTAGGTCCTTGGGTAAAGGGCGTGATTCTGGTCGAGCCAAACGATGTAGAACGTATCGTCTATGAGAATGCCATGTGCACGCCAGTCGCTCCAAGGCTGGTCTGGATACACGGAAAATTGCCAGCCATCTGCATATCCGGCTTGGTCTCTATCCATTGCAGGAATATTCTGAAACCCCTCAGGTTCAGACGTCTCGTCAAAGAAAATCATGTGCCGATGCTCGTCGTTATTTTGGTCTATAAATCGGCCCACTCTCCAAGTGCTGAATCTCTGTAAAATTGCGAGGAGCCTACAAAAATATTCGGCGCAACAACGGGACGTATCAAATTTTTGGTTCGATGTGTCCAGGTGCTTAAAAGAGAACCGCAGCGGCTTCTCATCAACCGCTGCCGGCTCAATCTGGGGGATAGGTGGTCGTTCAGGTTTCTTAGCCAAGACGCGATGAATAATAACTCATCATCGAATGTTTGGTAATTACATTGTGGGATGACTCATCTGGCGGCAGTCCTACCCTTGCGGCTTTCCACGGCTCTTCTGAGTGGGTTAGACGCTCAAGGTCATAAGCGTTGTACTGTCCATAGACACGCCACACTTCTTCCAGATAGCTGCGGAGCCCCGCCGACACAACTGCTTCCTCTTTCCTCGGAAGACTAATCCACCTGAAATCCCGGTAACACCTGAAGACCTGCGGCACAACTGGCCCATGAACCCACGCTTCTATGTCTTCCTGAAAAAGCGGCTCCTTGAATAGGGCTAGGTGCCACGCCTGAGAGTAATACAGCAGCTTTTGAAGCTTTAGATTACTGATGGGATTCTGCTTATCATGGGACAGGTTAATGAGGCCTTCAGCGACACGATCTGCTGTGCTGGTCGCCATACATACCTCCAAGCCTAATCCTTCTTATTTTATTGGAGCACTATTGTATCATCCTTGTCAAGTCCACCGAGAAATAACGGTTCCAATCATTTGACCGGTTGTGCGCACTTGAATTCTCGGCTAGGATTCACTCTCGTGAAGTCACGAGATTTATGAAAACTGCTGCTGGCATGGGTCTCGCCGTTAGCGTCTCGGAAACGAGTGCGCCGCGTACTCTGTTTCACGCCCTACTGGCGGCATTGGTTGCGGCACAGCGAGACGGGAATGCTTCGGTTCAATTGGGGTCGAGCAGAGCGAAGCTCCTGAAGACCTCCTCTAACGCATTGTCAGCGCTCACAACTCAGACGCAACGTCGTTTTTCCGAATGGGTGCGAGGGCTTGACGCGCAAGACTTCGAAAATGTCGTGCTATCTGCATCTATGAACTCTCAGGAGGAGTTTTTCAACAAACTGGCCAACTCTCTGTTCGATGAAGAAGCCGCAAAGGCGAAAGGCGCGATCTTTACGCCGACTTGGCTTGCGAACCGGCTCGTTAGCGGCGCGAGCAAACATTGGACGCGGCTTAATGTGGGAAGGGAACCGTCCTTGGCCGCCGATTTGAGCTGTGGCCCAGGTGCGTTCCTGTCTCAGCTCGCGTCAAGGCTTTCAAAGAGAACCAGGATCATCGGCGCAGACAACTGCCCCGAATACGTTTCGCTAGCACGCCTTTTGACGTCTCAGTGTCCCAGCGTGGAAGTCCATTGTATTGACACATTGCTCACATTGCGTTCGTTTGGTCAGCTAACGCTGGAAACAGCACTGTCGGCAGTTCCGTCCAGTGGATACGACATCATCGTTGGAAATCCTCCTTACGTCCGTTGCCAATCGCTTGAGTCAGGGTATTCGAAGATTCTGAGGGAACTTTACCCAGATTTCACAGCGGGTAATTTCGACCTGGCGAGCCTGTTTCTGGCTCATACGCTTGAGGCACTTGCCCCAGGAGGAGTTGCGGCGCTTGTGATATCGAGTAAGTTCATGAACTCGCGGTACGGCACCGAGATCTGCAGACGGATTGGACAGCAAGCTCGGTTGATAGAGATACTCGATTTTGGCGATGGGCAAGTATTCGACGGACGTACAACTTATACCTGTACCCTGACATTCGCGAAACTCGCGCCGCATGGATCTTGCAAGATATTGAAGTTCCCTCCCGGCCTGAAATGGTCAGATGGTGATTCTCACATGTCAAAGGCGGAGATAGCCGAACTTCCAGCTGAACGGTTTCGCGCTGCCCCGTGGGACCTAAGCTCTGGAGTCCACGACGACGTTTTGCGTTTGATGCGTCGCCCTGAGTGCCCTCTGTTAGCGGAAGTGTTCCCTAATATCAACCAAGGCATAAGAACAGGAGCAAATCAGTTCTTTGTCGCGCCGAAATCACTTGCGGCTGACCTCGAACAAGAGCTGGTCCTGTCATACGTCAGTGGCGAGAACATCAGATGCTGTCGAATATTACCGCCCGATTATTCTCTAATTTGGCCGTATCGATTTAACGAGATCGGCGCAGTCGTTGGAATAAGAGAGGATGAATTATCTCGCTCTTTTCCGAAAACTGCTTCTTACTTGCGCGGATTCCATGACGCTCTCTCTTCCCGAGATCTTGAGCCGGGGTCAGCATGGTATTCTTACAGTAGGTCTCAGAATCTAGACTTAGCGCATCGTCCTAAAATTATTGGACGGGAGCTGATGCCGCGAGCCGAATTTGCTGCCGACCAGGATGGGAAGTTCGCCATCTGCTCTGGCTATGCGCTGCTGCCGCCATCGCGAATGCCGAAGCCTGAATTGCGAATGTGGGCTGCCGTGTTGTGCACGCCGACGATGGAATTTCAACTTCGCCATGCCTGCACGCAGCTTCATAGCGGCTGGTTCAGAATCCTCAAACATCATTTGAACACCGTTCATGTCCCACCGCTTTCGAAGTCTGAGCAATCTCTTGCGACAAGAATTGCAGATCGACTCCATAGGTCCGCAGATGACCAAAACCTATTATGTGAATTGGATGTCATTGTATCGCGTGCTTTCGGACTCAGCGATGCGCAGAGATTGCGAGTTCAATCCTACATCGAACAGCATCACCGCATTTCAACCCCAAAGGGTCTCTTTGAAAGCAGCGAGCAACTGAATGGTGACGACAATGTTCCATCGCGCGATGTCCTAACGGCGAGCTGTGTTCTTACTCTTTCACGTGAGGAAAAAGAGAGATACCTGCCCGTCGAATTGCCCGAATACTATAAGCTACACAGCGAACGCGATAACCTAGGACAAGCGGTTACATTTGTTGGCAACAAAACCAGGCCAATTCATCGCTGGTACGGCTTCACCCAAGGATTCTCTGCCGGACTCGTTACGGAGCTGCTTGCCGAACTAGGCGTATCTAGCAAGTCCCGCGTCTACGACCCCTTTGCTGGTAGTGGGACAACCCTCCTGACCTGCAAACAGGAGGGAATACCTTCGTTTGGCGCGGAGGTATCTCCCCTGCTGTGTTGGATTACCAGACTCAAGATCAACGTGTGGGATGCCACCGAATTAGCGCGAGCGGTTCAATCGCTTGAGGGCTGCAATCCTACTCAACAGAGTACGACGCCTACAGTTTTCCAGCGATATTTCGAACAAGCGTACTCACCTAAGATTCTGAAGCAGATTTTTGATTGGCGTGATTGGATCAGAGAGCGGTACAAATCCCCTACTCGCGACTTCCTTTTGCTGGGTTTGGCGAGCATTTTGGAGATCGTGAGTCAATTGCGGAAACATGGCTCGCATTATCGGTTCTTAAACAAAACTGAAAGTCTTGGGCTTGCGAAGCTGAATATCCCTGTGATCAGCTCAGACGCCGACCTCAAGCCAATTCTTGTCGGTCAACTAAAGAAAATGACTTCAGATGTTGAATCGGCACCATTCCCGGACCCAACTGTCCGAGCTGAGATTTTCAATCTCGATTCCCGGCTTGCTATCCCTGGACAACAGGCTGCGGATTTTGTAATTACATCGCCGCCTTATCTGAACCGGAATATGTATTTTGCGCAGCAAAAAGCGGAATTGGTGCTGCTGGATTTCATAAACACCTACGAAGACTACAGATCACTCGTCCGGCAGACTTTTAGATCGCACGTCGAAGGCGAACTTTCGCCGATGGCGGAGTCCAGCATTCCTGAAGTGCAGGCGATCGTGGATCGCATTCTGCTAACGGAAAACAATAATGCCAAGATCCCGCATATGGTGTGCGGTTATTTCGAAGATCTCCAGAATACTCTGTCTACGCTGAGACAATCGCTTTCTCCTGGAGCACGACTAGCTTTTGTTGTGGGTAACTGCCGATGGGGTGGTGTTGTAGTGCCGGTCGATCATCTTCTAACAATGATAGCCGAGCGATTGGGCTATCGCGCAGAGCGGATTATCGTCACTCGTCTAAAAGGCAACAGTCCCCAACAGATGCGGAGATACGGCAAGATTCCGATGCGTGAATCAATTGTTCTGCTACGGTGGTAAGAGAACTGGTGAGCGTCTTCATTTTGCGAACCTTTCTTTGCCCCAGGCTGTCCATTTTTTTTCAAACTGATCCTTTGATGTCTCGCAGTCTAACGCCTTAAGCTTTCGAATCAGTTGATTGTCGGGATTTAGCGCAAGATCATCCGTGACCAGCGAATCGGCTGCCATTAGGAAATCGTAGCCCGCCCATTGGAGCATATGTATGTACTTCAACGGCGTCTTCTTCGTAACTCCCCAATTCCCGTCCAGAACGGAAATCCAGAAATAGTCCTTTGGCCGAAGTACAATACTTCCTTTCTCAATCTTGCCTCGGTAGAAAAGACTTCGGGCAAGTTGCTCTTTGGCTCGATTCTGGATGTTTTTCCCGTGGCCGTCGAGTCCTCCGCCAGTCGATTTGGACTGAATGAACACTGGACGATCTAAGGCACGGGAATACAACACGAAATCCTCTGACACCTTTGTGTTGTCTACTTCGGAGCCGCCGAGAGTGTGGATTAGGGAGGGTACGTCTTCGTCCTCCGCAAGAGCTCCCCTGTAACAAAAACCGCCACGTTGCAACGACAATTCAATGGCCGCCTCTGCAGGGTTGAAAAAGGAACGGGATTGCCAGAGCGCATCCCAGTCCTCGTTCAAATAGCTAGTCCATTCCTTCCCGACCTTTCCACGTGTCTCTTTGTGCCGCGTGAAAGCGGTGTCCATGCAGTATCGAAAAATCTCGTTGCTTATATTCTCTGGCAACTCTCCCTCGCAACCAGTCTCAGAGACAGCCTCCCACAAGGACTTCCGAAGACTTGAGTTGATGGGTGCGTCGGTCCATAACTTCACTTGACTCCATTCTGCGTTTAGCTGTTTCCAGGCTTGCGCATGCTTAAGCGCGATAGCTTTAGAATTGTTTTTAATGTTCAAAATCTGCTTATCAAAATCCTCCGCCCAAGCCCAAACCGTCTTATCGAAGAAAAAATCGAACGCCGAGAGCACATATTTCAGCCAAGTCTCTTTATTTCCTCCAATCACCAAAACCGACCGGCACTCCGGAAACACGCCTTTGATGAGCATCATTTCGCCGAGCTTGAGTTGTAGTTTGTTCTCGTTGCTGTGTCCGGGAATGTCCGGTTTGCAATAGGTAACAGAAACAACCACATCAGGCTTCGCTACAGCGGGGGAACAACAATCAACCTGAAGATCGTACGCGATCTTTTGCTCGTTGGTGTAGTAAACGACTCTTCCGCCGGTCCAGGCCAACGCCGTCGCAACAGCCTTTTCCAGTTCTGGACCAAACTTCTGAACGTATTTCAGACTCTGACTTTGTTCTTCGTATGCTGCCATGTGACTCCATTGAAAATTATCCGCGAGTGTAGCAGGGGTCGTTCGGTTATGGAAACCGGCTTTTGGCGTAATCGCATGGTTGGTTAACGCGCTATCAGAAAACTCAGCCACTATCCAAATTAAGAGAAAGCCTGGCAGTGCCCAGCGAGAATGGTACAATTGCGCACCGTGTAACTTCTCTTAACAGCGAGCCGAATGAATGGTGTCTGCTTCTTTGAGTTCACGCGTGGGGCCAAAGTGGAAAGGTGAGCCATGAAATTGATGCCCGTATTCGGCGAGCATACCGTTGATCAGTTGTCGTTGATGTTCAAGAGCCGCCAGATCAACCTTGAGCCTGGTTTTCAGCGCAAGTCAGTTTGGACAGTCAACGACCGCCGCCGACTGATTCAATCCATCGTATCGGGCTATCCACTGCCGAGCGTGTTTCTTTACCAACGCAGTCACAATGGGAAACTCGTCTACGACGTGATCGACGGAAAGCAGCGATTGGAAACGATCTTCGCATTCACCAAATTGGGGCGCTTCAAGCGAGAGGGGTTCGACGCGAAACTAGACCTTGGTGATGGGCTTGATTGGTATGACTGGCGAGGAATCTGTCGGTCTCATACAGACCGAGTGGCCGACTTTCGTTCCTACAAAATCCAGACCGTAGAGGTTACGGGAGAGTTGTTCCAGATCATCGATCTTTTCGTCCGCATCAACTCTACGGGCAAACGGCTTACCTCAGGAGAGAAACGGCACGCGAGGTTCTACAAGAGCCCTTTCCTAAAGGAGGCCGAGCACCTGGTATCTCGGTACCATAGATACCTGCGAGAACAACGCATCCTGTCCCCTGCCCAGATTAGCCGGATGAAGGGCACCGAACTCTTTTCGGAGTTATTGATGTCGCTTCACAAAGGGGGTCCGATCAACAAAAAGACTTCCTTGGACCGTGCCATCGGAAACGAAGGCATCAACGGCAACACTCTTCATCGTCTGTCCACCGAGTTCAAGGGAACTATCAATTTGCTAAAAAGGATGTTTCCCGATTTGCAGCAGACACGCTTCCGAAACAGTGCCGAGTTCTACACGCTGTTCCTATTGGTATGGGAGATAGACACCAACGAGTTCGTTGTCACAGATCGGAAACGGAATCGGATCGCATTCGAGCTATTGCGCAAGCTCTCCACCGGTGTTGACCAATTGAGGGATCAACTTCGAAAGGCCATCCCGGGGAAGCCCGCGCAGCGGCTCTATCAGGAATACCTGCTCACAGTGCAAGGCGACACAGACAGTGGCGCTAACCGTGAGCGCCGCCGTGCAATCCTGCACAATCTTCTCTGGTCAATTTATGAGCGTAAAGATGAGAAGCGACTGTTCACCATCGAGCAGCGGCGAATTCTTTGGAATACCGACGAGAAACGAGTCTGTGCCAAATGCAAGCGCCCGCTTACTTGGAAGGATTTTACGGTGGATCATATAAAAGCTTATGCGAAAGGCGGCAAGACAAGCCTGAAGAACGCGCAGTTGATGCACCACGACTGCAACGCTAGCAAGGGGGCACGCTAGGAAATAGAAATTGTGAGGGAAGAAAATCCACCAGCCACTGATCAGAATTGTGTACTGATGTGATTTTTTTATACCGGCTAAGAGATTGAACGTACGTACGTCGTAATTGCATCCGTGAATTTTCGAGCCGCGTTTGCCGACTCGATTCCACTTTGCGCCGGTGCTATTGTGGTGTCGGTATGATTCGCATTTTGCTGCATTTTGTTGCTCTATGTTGCAGCAGCCAATAAGCTAACCCACTTATAATTCAGTACCTTGCAGCGCGCTGCATTTTGGTGCAGTTCGGAAATTCGGATTAACAGTGCAGCGTCCTACCAATTGGACCACGCCCCAACTCTCCCTCAGGTTACGCGTACATTTTAGATGATGGGAAACAGGGACGCAGCAATTCGTTCGCTCGTTTGAATGGGAAACGCCCGCGAAGAATTTTCTGAGGTGAAGCGCGGTCTACCGAAAGCCTCTGTTCCGACTTTCGCTTTTCGCTTTTCGATCAGGCACACCCCCGCCGTAAGAGGGTAGGTATCGTGGGAGTCGGCGGAGTGTGTGGGGGAAGGAAACCGGCCCAGCCCTCAATCCCCTAAAGGGATCCTCGGCTTGTCTTCCCCCGACGCTTGCA
>Ga0134126_10006148_pt1 | contig 15044 bp, 9 predicted proteins | sample KB31752_FD_96881 | JGI IMG/M metagenome (GOLD analysis project Ga0134126, IMG submission 96881) | Terrestrial soil microbial communities with excess Nitrogen fertilizer from Kellogg Biological Station, Michigan, USA - KB3-175-2 | ecosystem: Environmental > Terrestrial > Soil > Unclassified ...
ACAATTGGCGTCCCGCCCTGGTCAAGCCTCCTTATGGGCTCCTGCCCCGGGCGTCACCGTAGTCACGTGCGGCTGGGTGAATCCGGCGGCGGCGAACGCGGCGGCGAGCGCCGTCCGGAGCACGGGCACCTGACGCTCGTCGATCAGCGTGATCGTTGACCCGCCGAAGCCCCCGCCGGTCATCCGGGCGCCGAGCGCGCCAGCGGCAAGGGCCGTGTCGACCGCGAGGTCCAGGGCTGGCGTGGTGATCTCGTAGTCGTCGCGCATGGAGCGGTGCGAAGCAGTGAGGTGCTGCCCGACGGTCTCCATCGCCCCGGCTTCCAGGGCGGCGACGGTCGCCAGCACGCGATCGTCCTCCGTCACGACGTGCCGCACCCGGCGGAAGGTCTCGCCGTCGAGTTCGGCTTCGGCCCGGGGCAGGTCGGCGGCTGACAGGTCCCGGAGAGCCGGGACGCCGAGCAGCCGGGCGGCCTTCTCGCAGGACGCCCGGCGGGCCGCGTAGCCGCCGGCGGCGTGCGCGTGCCGTTCGCCAGTGTCGGCGAGGACGAGGGCAAGGCCAGCACGCGCGAGCCGCAGCGGCACGATGCGCGTTTTCCTGGTCCGGCAGTCGAGGAACACGGCGGCGTCGGGCTGGCCGAGCAGGGAAGCATACTGGTCCATGATCCCGGTCGGCGCGCCGACGACCTCGTTCTCAGCCCGCTGCCCGGCCAGGGCCAGTTCCGGCACGCTGAGGTCCAGGCCCCAGAGGGAGGCCAGCGCCCCGGCGACTGCCATCTCAAGGGCCGCCGAGGAGGAGAGGCCGCCGCCGGCCGGGACCGACGAGTCAACGTACAGGTCGGCGCCAGGGCAATCCGGCACCGGATGCGCCTGCGCGAGCGCCCAGGCGACCCCGAGCGGATAGCCCGCCCAGCCGCGGACGGCGCCGGGCGCGATGGCGGCGAGCCGCATCCGCCCGGTGCCCGGGAACGCCGAGGTCGTGACCGAGAGCCTGTCGTCGTCGCGCCGGGCGGCGGCGACCGTGGTGCGCTCGGTGATCGCGAACGGCAGCACGAAGCCGTCGTTGTAGTCGGTGTGCTCTCCGATCAGGTTGGCCCGCCCGGGCGCGGACCAGACAACGTCGGGGGAGCGGCCGTAGGTCGCGGCGAAGCCGCTAGTCGAGTCCATCGAGTGCCTCCGCCATGTGACCCTTCCCGCAGGATGCTCAGACCTCGGTGTGCCCGAGGTCAGGCCCCGGTACGAATTGCACCGTGTCGCCCGCCGCCGCCCCCAGTTCGAGGATGATCAGCTCGTTCCCATCTTTCCTGGTAACCGGCCCCGGCGCATACAGCGTCCGCTGCGGACCGCGTGACCAGTAGCGGCCCAGGCAGAACCCGTTGAGCCACGCGATGCCCTTGCCGAGGCTCGCGGTGCTGAGGAACAGGTCAGCCGGGGAGTCCAGGTCGAACGTGAACCTGGCGAAAGCGGGCCCGGCGACGCCAGCGTCCCCAGCGGCAGGCGCCTGGCGGAGCGCGGCGGCGACCGGCGCCAGGTCCGCGAGCGGAATCGGCAGCACCTGCCACTCCCGCACGGGCACGCCGTTGACGCACGCCGGCCCGATGAGCCCCTTGGGCTCCCCGATGCGCTGCCCGTAGTCGACCCGCCCCTGGTCCTCGACGAGCAGTTCAAGCGAGCCGCGCGCCCCGGACGGCAGTGTCAGCGCGCGGTCGTGGTGGTCCCTGGCGAGGACCCCGACGGGCTGCCGGTTCAGGAACACCTGCGCCCGGTCGCGGACCTCGCCGACCGTCAGCACGGCCGGCCCGGTCGCGTCGATGGCCGCCCGGTACAGGGTGAGCCCGGCGACCTGGCCAAGCGCGTCGGCGGTGACCGGGGATTCACAAGAGACCCACGACCCGAGCCCGTCAAGCACGGTCCACAGCGGTGCGACCGTCGACAGCGGCGCGGCGAACGCCGGCGCGGGCGTCCCGGCGGGCGGCACGTCAGCGGGAACCGGCGCGTACCGGGCGATGACCTCACGGAACGCCCAGTACTTGGCGGCCGGGTTGCCTGCCTCGTCGAGCGGCGCGTCGTAGTCGTAGCTCGTGACGATGGGCGCGTACGTCCCCTTGTCGTTGGCCCCGCTGGTAAGGCCGAAGTTCGTGCCCCCGTGGAACATGTAGATGTTCACCGACGCCCCGGCGTGCAGCAGCTCGTCGAGCGACACCGCAGCCGCCGCGGCGGGCGTCACGTGGTGGTGCCCGCCCCAGGAGTCGAACCAGCCGTCCCAGAACTCCGAGCACATCAGCGGCCCGGTGGGCTGCTGGGCGCGAAGCAGCCGGAGCCGTTCCGTCACGTGCGACCCGAACGACGCGGTCGCGTGCAGTTCCGGCAGGCTCCCGTCGGCGAGCATGGACCCCATCGGCTGGTCCACGGTGGTCAGCGGCACGGTGATGCCGATTCCGCGCAGCAGCTTGGTGACCGCGCGCAGGTAGTCCTTGTCAGAGCCGTAGGCCCCGTACTCGTTCTCGACCTGGACCAAGATAACCGGCCCGCCTTCCGACGCCTGCCGGGGCACGAGCACCGGGGCGAGCGCGGTGAAGTACCCGGCCACGGCCTCAAGGAACGTCGGGTCGTTGCGCCTGATCCCCTCGGCCCCTGACGACAGCACCCAGGCGGGCAGGCCCCCGTTGGTCCACTCGGCGCAGATGTACGGCCCAGGCCGGACGATCGCGTACATGCCCTCGGCGGCGACGAGGTCGAGGAACCGCCCCAGGTCGAGCCCGCTGTCAAGGGCGAACTCCGCCGGCGTCGGCGCGTGCGCGTTCCACGCGACGTAGGTCTCGATGGTGTTCAGCCCCATCTGCCGGGCCTTGCGGATCCGGTCGGCCCACTGCTCGGGATGGACCCGGAAGTAGTGCAGCGCCCCGGAGAGCACCCGGAATGGCGAGCCGTCGAGGAGAAAGTCGGTGTCGCCAATGGCGAACTGCATCGCTGAGCTGTTTCCTTCCATAGCGTGCCAGTGGCCGGCCGAGCGACAACAACCCGGCCGGCCACTACGTAACAGTGCCTCCTGCGCCTGCTACTTGCTCGTGACGCTGAACCCTTGCTGCGACCCGTACGAGGCCGACTGCTGCTGCCAGGCCGACAAGCCCGCGCTCAGCGTGCCCTTGCCCGTGTAGGCCTGGCCCACGGTGTCGGGGAAGATGCTGTTCGCGTAGACCTGGAACGGCAGGTAGTTCCAGCCGGGCAGCACGGCGCTCGACGCCTGCGACAGCACCTGGTTGATCGCCTGCCCGCCGAAGTAGGCCGGCTTCACGTTAAGGAACGACGACGAGGTCAGCTGCGCGGTGGAGGCGGGGAAGTCACCGGAGTCCGCCGAGATCTGCGCGCCGTCGCCCGTGCTGATGAACTGCAGGAACGCGGCCGCCGCGGCCTGGTTCTTGCTCGCCGCGAGCACCGAGTTCGCGCTGCCGCCGTTCTCCGAGCTAGCCGCCTGGCCCGCGCTGAACTGGGGCAGCGGCGCGACCCGCCACTGGCCCTTGCCGCCCGGCACGCCGGTCTCCAGGTCCACGCCCATCCAGCCGCCGATCACCAGGCTGGCGATGTCGCCGTTGGTGAGGCCCTGATACCACTGGTCGCTCCAGGAAGCGATCGGCGCGACGAGGCCGCCGGACACCAGCGGGCTCCACGTGTTCACGAACTTCTGCGAGCCCGCGTCAGCGAAGTTGATCGTGACGTTCTTCGTCCCGCTGGTGACGTACGGGTGCCCGCCGGCCGCCCAGATCATCGAGGTGAGGAAGCCCGGGTCGCCCGTGTCGTTGGTGATGTACGCCTTCGGGTTGGCGGTGTGCAGCTTCTTGGCGTCATCGACGAACTGCGCCCAGGTGGTCGGCACGGGCAGCTTGTACTTGTCGAAGACCGTCTTGTTGTAGAACAGCGCCATCGGGCCGGTGTCCTGCGGGAGGCCAACCAGCGTGCCGTTGACGTTCACCGAGCCCCACACGGCGGAGCTGAACTGGCTCTGGTCGCCGCTCAGGCCGGCCTTGCCGAGGTCGGCGAGCGCACCGCCTAGCGCGAACTGGGGCAGCGCGTAGTACTCGATCTGTGCGATGTCCGGAACACCGGAGCCGGCCTTGATGGCGTTCTGCAGCTTGGTGTACTCGGTGGTCGCGGTGCCCGCGTTGACCAGGTTGACCTTGACCTTCGGGTACTTCTTCTCGAAGGCCGCGACGATGTCCTTGTCCTGCGGCGCCCAGGCCCACCAGGTGAGCGTGGTCGGCTGCTGCAGCGCGTCAAGCGACGACGCACTGCCGCTCGGCGCGGCGGACGAGCCGCCCGCCGTGCTGGAGCCGGCGGCAGCGGGAGCGGAACTCGAACTGGAGCTTGAGCACGCGGCGAGCGCGCCGGCTAGGGCAAAGCCGGCGGCTGCGCCTGCCATGGTTCTGGCGATCCGAGAGCGCGGGGCTTTCAGCATCGATGCGCCTTTCTCTACTGTTTCTTCGGTAGTTGAGCCGTTGCGAGAAGTCATGCCTTCACCGATCCCGCGGCAAGGCCGGAGCGCCAGTACCGCTGCAGGTACAAGAAGGCGGCCATGATCGGGATGACGGTGAGCAGGGAGCCGGTGATGACGAGGTTGTAGACGGCCTGGCCGCCGGCGGTGGCCGCCTGCATGTTCCAGTTGTTGAGGCCGACGGTGAGCGGGTACCACTTCGGGTCGCTCAGCATGATCAGCGGCAGGAAGTAGTTGTTCCAGGTCGCGACCACGGTGAACAGCAGCACGGTGACCATGCCAGGGGCGAGCAGCCGGCTGGAGATGACGAAGAACGTCCGGAACTCGCCCGCCCCGTCGATCCGCGCCGCCTCAAGGACCTCGGTCGGCACGGCCTCGGCCGCGTACACCCAGATCAGGTAGAACCCGAGCGGGCTGACCAGGGAGGGCAGGATCACCGCCCAGGGCGTGTTGGTCAGGTGCAGGTTGCTGAACAGCAAGAAGGTCGGCACCGCGAGGGCGGTCCCGGGCACGGCGACCGCGCCGAGCACGATGGCGAAGACGGCGCGCTTGCCGGGGAAGTCAAACTTCGCCATCCCGTACCCGGCCAGCGTGGCCAGCAGCGTGGCGCCGCCCGCCCCGGCCACGACGTACAGCAGCGTGTTGCCGAACCAGCGGGCGAAGATGCCGTTGTCGTAGGTGAAGACCTGGTGGATGTTGCTCCAGAGCGCGAACTTACCGCCGAACCACAAACCGAACGTGGAGAACAGCGCGCTTGGCGTCTTCGTCGAGTTGACGACCAGCCAGAACAGCGGCAGCAGCGCGTACAGCAGCATGACCGTCATCAGGACGTTCAGCAGCAAGGAGTGCCGCCTGCGCGGGCCGCGCCGCCGCGCGAGCCGGGGAGCCTTGTGCCCGCCCTCGGTCCCTGCGGGCAAGGAAACGGTCTCGGTTACGCTCACGCCGTCCTCCTGCGCCCGTACCACTGGACGGCGGCGGCGATGATCACGGTCAAGATGCCCATGACGATCGCGATCGCCGCCGAGTAGTTGTACTCCTGGCCCGCGAACGACAGGTTGTAGGCGTACATGTTCGGCGTGAAGCTCTTCGTGATGGCGTCGGGCGCGAGCTGGTTCAGGATGTTGGGCTCGTTGAACAGCTGCACGCTGCCGATGACCGAGAAGATCAGCGAGACCACGATCGCGACCCGGATCGCGGGCAGCTTGACCCAGCGGATGATCCCGAATTGGGTGGCGCCGTCGATCTCGGCGGCCTCGTACAGCTCCCTGGGTACGGCCTGCAGCGCCGAGTAGAGGATCAGCATGTTGTAGCCGACGAACTCCCAGGTCACGACGTTGCCGATCGCGCTGAGGGCCCAGTCGCTGCTCAGCGGGTCTGGGAAGTGCCCGCCGAAGAACGACCGCAGCCGGGCGACGAGGCCGAACTGCGACCCGTAGATGAAGCCCCACATGAGCGACGCGACGACGGCGGGCACGGCGTACGGCAGGAAGATCGACAGCCGGTACAGCGGCGTCCAGCCCAGCCGCGCGCTGTCCAGCGCGAGCGCCGCGAGCAGGGCGAGCACCGTCATGATCGGCACCTGCACGACGAGGAACAGCAGCACGCGGCGCAGCGACGCCCAGAACTGCGGGTCGCTCAGCGCGGTCTTGTAGTTGTCGATCCCCACGAACGCGTTGCCGCCGATGAGCTGCTGGCGGTAGAGGCTGAGGTAGATCGCGTAGCCTATCGGCACGATGAGGGCGAACGCGAAGACCACCATGAAGGGCCCGACGAACCCCCAGCCCGCCCAGTTCCTGCGCCCCCGCGCCCGCCGGCGACGTGCTGGCCCGTTGCGCCGGCGCGACGCTACCTGGGCGCCTGCCGCGACTGCCGGGTTGAGTGACATCGTCGTCCTTGCTCTAGTCTGATGTTTGCGTAAACATTTGGATGTTTACGTGAACATAACGCGCCGCTAACATGTGGCGCAAGCACTAAATTGGCCACGAGCGAGGGAGCCCATGACACCGACCACGGGGCACCGCACGGGCACGTCCCGGCCGTCGATGGCCGACGTGGCCCGGCTGGCCGGCGTTTCGTCGCAGACGGTTTCCCGCGTGTCAAACGGGCAGGCCAACGTGGACGAGGCGACCCGCGCCCGCGTTCTCGACGCGATGCAGGCCCTCGGCTACCGGCCTAACGGCGCGGCCCGCGCACTCAAGAGCGGGCGCTTCCACACGATCGGCGTGATCATGACCACGCTGCAGACCCTCGGCAACATCCGTACGCTCGACGCGATCGCGACCGAGGCGTCGCACGCCGACAACTCAGTCCTGCTGATGCCGATCTCCGACCGGACCTTGCGCGGCGTGTCCGGTGCGTACCAGCGGCTCTCCGCGCAGGCGGTCGACGGCGCGGTGATCGTCCTCGAGGCGCGCTTCCTCGACCAGGCCGAGTTCGCGCTGCCGCCGGGCATCCCCGTCGTCGTCGTCGACTCGGGCGCGGGCCCCGGCTACACGGTAGTCGACACCGACCAGGCGCTCGGCGCCCGGCAGGCGACCGAGCACCTGCTCAGCCTCGGGCACCGCCAGGTCTGGCACATCGCCGGACCTGAGACGTCGTTCTCCGCCGCGCACCGCGCCGAGTCCTGGGGGGACACGCTGCGGAGGGCGGGCATCGCCCCGCCCCCGCTGCTGCGCGGTGACTGGACGGCGGAATCCGGCTACCAGCACGGGCTGACGCTGGGCAAGCGGGACGACGTCACCGCGATCTTCGCGGCGAACGACGAGATGGCCCTGGGCGCGATGCGCGCGCTGCACGAGCTGGGCCGCGACGTCCCTGCCGACGTGAGCATCGTCGGCTTCGACGACATGGACGTGGCGGCGAGCTTCTGGCCCCCGCTGACTACGGTCCGCCAGGACTTCGCCGCGGTCGGCCGCCTTAGCATCCAAAAGCTGCTGGCTAAGGTGACCGACCCTGCCATTTCCCCAGACGCGACCGTCGTCCCGACCGACCTGGTCATCCGCAAGAGCACCGCCCCCCGGTAGTGCCCTCCGGTCAGACCCGTGCCGCGTTCTTGTAGCTCGCCTTGCTGTCCGGGGCCAGTACCACCCAGGTCTGGCCGGGAGCGAAGAGCATCCGCTTGCCGTTCAGCAGGGTGTAGGTCGTGCCGGTCTCCAGGCTCGGGCGGGACCAGCGGACGGTGTAGGCGCGCCCGTCGCGCAGGATGACGGCCTTGCCGGTGCCCGTTGACACGGCCAGCGGCGGCCGGCCGCCGTACTCCTCGAACCTGGACGAGGAGATGTTGGTGTACTGGATGACCACAGTGCTGCCGCCCAGCTGCCCGCCCTCGGTCGCGTTGGCGGGGGCGCCGTCGACCCAGGTGAGCCAGCGCTTGTCCTTCGCTGACCAGCGGAAGGTGTAGGACGCGGCGGGGTACTTCACTGAGAACGACGCCATGGGCGTCCCGCCGGCGGGCAGCGCGCCGAACCGGAACCCGATGTCCCTGGCCTTGCTGACGCCGTGCGCTTCGGAGAGCAACTGCTTGGTGTTCGCGTACAGGTTGTACGGCGCGGGCCGGCTGGCGGAGCGGTAGTAGCCGCCGACCTGGTTCGCGTACAGGTCAGCGACCGGCGCCCGTTCGATGAAGGGCACCAGGTGTGGCGTCGCGCCTGACCAGGCGAACGCGGGATGCCCGAACTGGCGCAGCAGGTACAGGTCGCTCTCCCTGGCGCTGCGCACCGGCCCGATCGCCTTCGGGATGTGCGAGGAGAACACCGCCATGTACCTGGTGAGCCCGCCCTCGACCGGGATCACGTACATGAGGTCGGCGGACTGCAGCCCGGTCTGCGGCCGGGCGTACACGATGTTGTCGATCTTCACGGCGAGTTCCGGCCCGAGCGCCTTGACCGGTTTCCCGGTGAAGGGGTCGAGCAGCGGCCCCTTGTGCGTCGGGGTCGGGCTCGCGGACGGCGTGGCCGGCCGCATAGTTACCGCCGGCCGGGCCTGCGCGGTAGTAGTGCTCGATGAGCAACTGGCGATCAAAGCCAGCGTGGTAACCCCCGCTAGCCCGAGGCCCGTGGCCGCAGCCAGCCGTCGCCTCCGCGTCACCAGACGCCGCAGCGGTCTTGTCATGTCCCGGGCGCCCATCGTCCTCCCGTTTGCTGGTGGCCGGCTTCCCGGCCTTCGGAATGTTAAACGGGAAAACCTCAAGATGCGTTTGATTCTTCCAGAACCAAACATTCTTTCGCTGGATGAGTGGTACGCCACACTAGAGTAGCCGCATCGTCAGCTAATTGTAAGCAATCAATCACATTAAGTAGCATGGACTGTTAGCGTCGCTAATGGGGAACGGGCTCGTTTGGGCTTTTAGCCGCTGCGACCAGAGCAATCGCGCAACCGCGCCGGCGGTAAGCGGCAGGCGCTCACTGATCCCGATGGGGTTCCCGTGCCGAAGACGGTGTGTCGTCGGGCGCACCGGGGCGCGCCCGACGACACACCTTCGCGTGCGACCTCAGCCCGTAACGCTGGGCTTGCCGTTCTCCAGGTGGCCGGTGAGGCGCTGCGACCACCCCTTGTCGGTGTCGATGGTCACCGACAGGTCGTACCAGCCCTGGGACTTGATGCGCGGGTCAGTGTTGTGCTGCTTGGTCTGCCCGGCCGGAACGTGGTAGCTCACCGGCCTGCTGGTCCCGTAGTTGTTGGTGGTGACCGTGAAGTTGACCGCTGCCGCGGAGCCGTTCACCAGGTTCAGCACGAACTTCGGCGCGAAGCCCTGGTGGTAGTACTCGGCGTCGACCGTGACGTGCGCGCCCGCCGTGGCGGTGCTGCCCTTGAAGTGGCGCAGGAACCGGTTCGGACCGGTCACCGTGACGTCGTAGGCCGGGCCAGCGCCCGCCGCGAACGTCACGTTCGTCGCCGCGGTGGCGTCCGTGCGTGAGCCGGCGACGGTGAACTGGCCGGGGAAGCCGGCGGGGTAGGCCGCGACGGACGGCGTGGTCGCCAGCGTGTTGTCGTAGACCGCGAAGTGGCTGGCCCGCGCGACGGTCGGCGCGTTGTTGGACAGCGCCAGGTGCGCGGTCACCGCGCCGTTCGCCACGGTGACACTGGTGAGGCTGGCGTTCGGCTGGTACGGCAGCGCCCGGGCCGGCTTGATCCCCGACTCTTGCGCCGGCATGACGTCGCTCGCCGGAACCGGATGGTAGGAGTGCGCCTCGCCGACGGTCGAGGTGATGAACGGCAGGTTCGGCAGCCCGTAGACCGGGTTGGCGAAGTCCAGCGCGCTCGTCAGGTCGCCGCAGACGCTGCGCCGCCAGGCGCTGATATTCGGGCAGGGCGCGGACTTGCCGATCGCCTTGGTCCACTGCTCGAGGAACTGGACCACCGAAGTGTGGTCGGAGACCTCCGAGGTGACCCAGCCGCCCCGCGTCCAGGGCGAGATCAGCAGCAGCGGCACCCGGAACCCGAGGCCAACGGGAAGCGGGATCGGCGGGATCGACGCGTTCCCGGTCTCCGTGTAGAACTCAGCGCCGGTGCCGGCCGGCGGTACGGGCGGCGGCACGTGGTCGAACTGGCCGTCGTTCTCGTCGAAGTCGATGATCACGAGGGTCGAGTTGAAGACGTCGGGGTCGGCGTTGAGCGCCTGCAGCACCTTGCCGATGTAGTAGGCGCCGTCGGTCGGCGCGCCGTCTGGGTGCTCGGAGTACTGCTGGTTGGTGACCACCCAGCTGACCTGCGGCAGCTTGCCGGCCACCACGTCGGCCTTGATGGCGTTAGCCAGGTTGTCGCCGTTGGCGGTCTCGGGGTCGAGCGGCTCGGGCACGGTCGCGAGGCCGTTGTCGTAGTAGACGTTGGTGCCGGGCGCCGGGGCAGTGCCGCCCTGCGACGGGTCGAGTGCGGCGAACGTCGCGAAGTACTGCGCGCCGTTGTCGCCGTAGTTGCCGGTGCCCTGATAGACCTTCCAGGTCACGCCGGCCTTCTGCAGGGTCTCGGGGTAGCTCTCCCACGGGAGGTGCTTGCCGAGCTCGTCGCCGCCGCTGTAGGCAACGTAGCTGCCGTGCGCCTGGTCGGCGTTGATCGAGCCGGACCACAGGTAGGTCCGGTTCGGGCCGGTCGCGGACAGGACCGAGCAGTGGTACGCGTCGCCGATCGTGTAGGCGTCGGCGAGGGCGTAGTGGAAGGGGAGGTCATGCCTGCTCAGGAAGCCCAGCGTGGTGGGGCCGCCCTTGGCGTACTGCCAGGCGTTCATGAAGCCGCCGTACCAGGCGCCGTGCTGGCTCTCCCAGGAGTGGTCGGTCCCGCCGTAGTTCTGCGCGCCCTGCTCCGGGTTGGGCGGCTGCGAACCGGTGAACGTGCCCGCCGACAGCGGCCACGGGTACTGGGTGGAGGTGACGGGCAGGCCAGGCGCGGTCGAGGGCTGCTGCCACACGGGCAGGCCGCCGGGCAGCTGGATGGTCGCACGGTCGCCGAACCCGCGGACGCCCTTGAGCGACCCGAAGTAGTGGTCGAAGCTCCGGTTCTCCTGCATCAGGATCACGACGTGCTTGATGTCACGCATGTCCCCGTGGGCGGTCGCCGCCGTAGCGGCCTTGGCCGTCGTGGACATGGCCGGCGCGACGGCGGCCGCGCCGCCGACGACGGCCGCACCGCGGATCACGTTCCGGCGCGAGATTTCAGGCATGGGAATGACCTCCAGGTTTGCGATAAGACCACATGAACCTACGCAGACCACCAAAGCCACGTTCGAAGGCTGGTTTAACGGGCGTCAAATTCGCCGGGAACCTCAAGATGTCTAGCCGACACGGAGCCATTCGCATTCATCAGCTAATTGTGAGCACTCGATCACCATAAGTACCCATGCCTGTTAGCGTGGCTAATGGAAGTACGGGGAAGCGTTGTTGGCCGCTGGGCCACCGCTCGTACTGGGGGGTGCGTGATTTGTCGGTTTCGCTATCGTGCCGTGCTGCAATGGCCGGTTACCCTTCCGCTGTGTTCACTCACTCGCGTTGGCGACTTGTGCGGCGGCCTCTTGACTGGGAGCTGACCCCAGCCGACGTGCTCCGCCTGGTGCGGGCTGACGCGCACCCGGTCGCGCTGTGCGGTGCCTGGGCGGGCGGCGGCGACGTGATCGCGGCCGAGCCGGTGGCCGTCCGCGCGGCGCCCGGCCAGCTGTCCGACGTCCTCGACAGCGGCCTTGGCGGCCCCAGCGAAGCCGGCGACGCAGCCGCCTTCGGCGGCGGGTGGATCGGGTTCCTCGGTTACAGCGCCGGCGGGGAGGCGCTGCCGCCGACCGGCCCGCGTGCCCTGCCCGCCTGGTGGTTCGGCTACTACGACCACGTGCTGCGCCGGGACCGGGCGACGGGGGAGTGGTGCTTCGAGGCCCTGTGGACGCAGCAGCGCGCCGCCGCCCTGGAGGAACGGTTCGCGGAGCTGACGCGCCGCGCCGCCTCCGTGCGTGAAGGTGCTGGGCGGGAGGCCGCCGCTCCTGGCTACGAGTTCGGCGCGTTCCGCCTGATCCCCAGCGCCGATGCGCACCAGGAGGCGGTCCGCAAGGCGGTGGAGTACATCCACCAGGGCGACATCTTCCAGGCCAACATCACCCTGCGCGCCGAGGCGGACTTCGCCGGGGACCCGCTCGACGCGTTCTGCGAGGGCGTGACCGCGCTCGACCCGCCCTACGCCGCCTTCATCGGCGTCTCGCGGACCGGGGACAGGGGACGCGCCGCCGTCGCGTCCCTGTCGCCTGAGCTGTTCCTGCGCAGGACCGGGGACACGGTCACCTCCAAGCCGATCAAGGGCACCGCGCGCCGTGCCACGGACCCGGGCGAGGCCGCCCGGCAGCGCGCGGAACTCGAGGCCTCGACGAAGAACCAGGCCGAGAACGTGATGATCGTCGACCTCGTGCGCAACGACCTCAGCCGCGTCTGCGTACCCGGCTCGGTGACCGTGCCCGTGCTGCTTGGTCCCGAGCCGCATCCCGGCGTCTGGCACCTGGTCTCTACGGTCACCGGCACTCTGCGCCCGGACGCGGGCGACGGTGACCTGGTCAGCGCCGCGTTCCCGCCCGGCTCGGTGACCGGCGCGCCGAAGGTCCGTGCCCTGGAGATCATCGACGAGCTCGAAACGGAGCCGCGCGAGGCCTACACCGGAGCTATCGGGTACCGGTCGCCGGTCGCCGGGCTTGAGCTGAACGTCGCGATCCGCACGTTCGAGTTCGCCCGCGGCAAGGCGTGGCTCGCGGCGGGCGGCGGCATCGTCGCCGACTCGGACCCGGCGGCTGAGTACCACGAGTGCCTGATCAAGGCGACCCCTCTGCTGACGGCGGTCGGTGCCACCCTGGACGCCGCTGTCCCGCCGGGCGACACGGCGGCCGCGCGCCGCCCGCGACCGACGGCAGGCGTCTTCTCCTCGCTCGTGGTCGCCGACGGCGTGACGAGCGGCCTCGATGCCCACCTGGCCCGGCTGGCGGCCAGCGTCCGCGACCTCTACGGCAAGGACCTCCCCGCGTCCCTGCACACAGACCTGGCCGAATGCCTGCGGCGGCGGCCCACGGGCCGGCTGCGGATCACCGTGCGCCCGGTCGGCGGCCCGCTCCAGGCAACGATTGAGGTCGTCCCGCTCCAGCCCGCTGCCGCCGCAGCCATCACGCTCAAGCCCGTGACCGTCGCCGGTGGCATCGGCGGCCACAAGTACCGCGACCGCCGGCTCCTCGGCGACCTCGCCGACCGGGAGCGCGCGGGCCGCAGCGAGCAGGTGCTGCTCACCGACGAGACCGGCGAGCTCCTCGAGACCGACCGCGCCAACGTCTTCGCGGTCATCGACGGCGTGCTGCTCACCCCGCCCGCCGACGGCCGCCTGCTACCCGGCACCACGCGCGCCGCGGTGCTGCGCGCGGCCCGCGAGCACGGCATCCTGGTCGGGCAGAAGCCCGTCACCCTCGGCGAACTGGCCGCGGCCTCCGAAGTCTTCGTCACCAACGCGGTGATCGGGGCCCTCCCGGTCACGGCGGTGGCGACCGTCGGCCGTACCTGGCGGCCCGGCCCGGTCACCGCCACTCTTGCCGCCGCCCTGACCGCCCGCAGGCCGGACGCGTCGCTGACGCTGACGCCGGGGACCGCGGCGCCGTCCGCAGTCGGCCGCGCGGCGGCATCGGGCCACTACCCGGAAGCCAGCGGCCCAGCCCGCCCGCTCGTGATCCTCATCGACAACTACGACTCCTTCACCTGGAACCTGGCGCACCTCCTGCACACGGCGGGTGCGCGCGTCGAGGTCGTCAGGAACGACGCGGTGACCGCCGACGAAGTTATCGCCGCCGCGCCCGCGGGTGTGGTCATCTCCCCAGGGCCGTGCGCCCCGGCCGAGGCGGGCGTCAGCATCGAGGCGGTGACCGCCTGCGCCAAGGCGGGGGTTCCGCTGCTCGGCATCTGCCTGGGCCACGAGGCGATCGGCGCGGCGTTCGGCGCGAACATCGTCAAGGCGCCGAGCCCGGTGCACGGCAAGGCGTTCCCGGTCACCCACGATGGCCATGGCGTCCTGGAAGGCCTTCCGAGCCCGTTCCAGGCGACCCGCTACCACTCGCTCGTCGTCGATGAGGACACGCTGCCCGCGGACCTGGTGGTGACAGCGCGGACCGACGGCTTCCCGATGGGCGTCCGCCATCGGGGCTACCCGATCGAGGGTGTGCAGTTCCACCCGGAGTCGATCCTGACCACCTACGGGCCAAGGATCATCGCGAACTTCGTCAATGCCAGCGTTAGCCGGAGTTGACGCCGCTGGGGAAACCCCTGGTCGGGAGCGGATAGACTCGGCGGCCGGTGATCATGTGCGTTCCGGAACGCGGGATCCTCTGAGGCCGTTCAGATAAATCTCTGGTGAACCTTGTCACAACGGGTGGACTGCACATTAAGGTAAGCCTTACCTTAGTTGGCGTGACTTGGGCGGACAGCGTACCTAACCTGCTGATCGGGCTCCGTGAGGGCCTGGAAGCCGGACTTGTGGTGACCATCCTGCTAGCAGCCGTGCGCAAGGTTGCGGCAGCACGGCAGGAGCAGGCCAGTGGTTCCCAGGGCAGCGCCTCTCAGGCCAGCACGGCGACCATGTCGACCTCGCCGATCTGGCTTGGCGTGCTCGGCGCCATCACCCTCGCGGGGGCCTTCGCCGCCATCTTGACGTTCTCCGTCAGCGTCCTGACGAGCGCCGGCCAGGAAGCGGTCGGCGGGATGCTCAGCGTCCTCGCGGTCTTCCTCGTCACCGGGATGATCTTCTGGATGCGGCGCACCGCCGCCACCCTGTCGGCCCACCTGCGCGGTGAGGTGGCGCGCGCCGCCGCGATCGGCGCGGGCGCGCTCACGCTGACCGCGTTCCTGTCCGTTGGCCGCGAGGGCCTGGAGACCACCCTCTTCCTCTGGACGGCGGCCAAGGCTTCGGGTCAGACGGTCGGGCCGCTGGTCGGGGCGGCGATCGGGATAGCCGCCGCGGTCATCCTGTGCTGGCTGCTCTACCGCAGGGCGGTCCACCTGAACGTGGGCGTGTTCTTCAACCGGACCGCGATCGCGCTCATCGTCATCGCCGCGGGCGTGCTCGC
>Ga0134126_10006149_pt1 | contig 15043 bp, 14 predicted proteins | sample KB31752_FD_96881 | JGI IMG/M metagenome (GOLD analysis project Ga0134126, IMG submission 96881) | Terrestrial soil microbial communities with excess Nitrogen fertilizer from Kellogg Biological Station, Michigan, USA - KB3-175-2 | ecosystem: Environmental > Terrestrial > Soil > Unclassified ...
CGAGGTCGGAGAGGATCTCCGCCGGCGACATGATTCCGATCCGCGCGGCGGCGAGCTCGATCGCGAGCGGCAGACGGTCGAGCCGCTCACATAGCGCCGCGATCGTCGCGTCCTCGCCGCCATCAGGGATGAACTGCGGCTCCCGCTGCCGCGCCCGCTCGACGAACATGCGCTGCGCGTCTTGCGGCTCGAGAGCGCCCAGCCGCCAGACGGTCTCGCCGCTTACGCCCAACGATTCGCGGCTCGTCGCCAGGATCCGCAAGCCGTCGCACGAGCCCAGCAACCACGCTGTCAGCTGCGCACAGGCGTCGACCACATGCTCGCAGTTGTCGAGCACCAGCAACACGTCGCGCGCGGACAGGTAATGGCTTAGCGACTCGGCTGGGGTGGTCCTGGCGCTGCCGCCGACGTCGAGTGCGCGGGCGACCTCGGCCGCCGGGTCAGGGTCCGCACCGCCCGCCGTGAGATCCACGAGCCAGATTCCGTCTCGGCGTCGTCCGATCTGACGGCGGGCGAACTCCGTGGCGAGCCGGGTCTTGCCGACGCCGCCGGAACCAGTCAGCGTCACCAGCCGCGTCCGGCGGAGGGTCTCACTGATGCCCTCAAGCTCGCGCGACCGGCCGATCAGCGACGACAACGGCACAGGCACATTGTGCATTGCGGCACTCCCGGGCCCGGGAGGTCGCGAGCCGGACGCCGCCATCACAGAATCGATCATCACACGCTGACCCACAGGGACGCCATGCTGTGGCCCGGCCAGGTCCGGTGTTCCGCCCTGAGCTTGCCGAAACCCCATCGGTACAGGTCAAGCGGCATGTTGGTATTCGTTGAGGATCCCTGCCCAGTCGGATCGTGAACCGCGGCCGCTGGCCAGCGTCGTCGAGGTCCATGACCAGGTTGCGGGCGGCTTGCGTCACCCACGCTGCGGTCGAGTGAGCGGTCGCGCCGAGGCCGCGGATCCGGCGGTGTGCGTGCTCGATCACGGCCACCACGTACAACCGTGTTCCGGTCAGGCCGGCGGGAAATCGAGTACCCGGCTACTCGGGTCGGACGGCTCTGCCCGGCCTACGTTTTGCCTATGGACCGAGGCACCGCCATCGACTGCCTACCCGAGGCGTACGCAAACGCGCTCCGCCTTTACGACCAAGGCCACGACAACGAGGCCATCGCGGCCCGCTCAATCTCCCGCCAGAGGCAGTCGGCCCGCTACTACGTCTGGCCGCGGCAAAACTTCAGACCATCCTCGCCGCTAATGAAAGCCACGCATGATCTTGTCCTGATCCGGGCACCAGCTGCGTCCGCGCCCCGCCAGACTGAAGCCAGGCCTAAGCCAACCGAAGGAACCGGTGTTCAATGTTTAACCCGAATAAAATTTCCAGCAGCAACAGAACCAGGCCCACCAGAGCAGTTCCAAAGCGCTTTCAACCAGGCCAATAAACTCCAGCAGAATCAATTCCAAGGGTTTATTAACGGGCCCCGCCTTCGGAACAAGGAAAATGTACACAAGCAAATGGAAGGCGCGCGCCGCCACGGAGTCGCTGCCGGTATCGCCGCCGCCGAGGCGTCCCGGCGCCGTCGGCTCCAGTCCGCCGAGCCTGTTCAATTGGCCCGATTCAGGCAAGCCGGCCTTGATGATGGCCAGGATGCATTAACCAGAGCGCCTCGCCTTGGCCGGGTTGCAACGCGATGGGGCTCGGCGCGGGGATGTGATTGGTACTTACCGGGGGCGTCAGTAGTAGTGAGCCATGAGCTCGCGCATCCAGGCAGGCTCCCGCACCGGGCCGGCCGGCTGAAACTCGGCTGCGTACGGCTTGATGTCCAGGATCGGGGTTCCGTCGATGGCGTCGAGGCCCTGCACTGTCAACTCCAGGCCGGCGACCTCCAGCAGGGTGCAGGCAGAGACGCCGAGGTGGTTCGGGCGGACCGGCGAATGTCCCGCCAGGACCCCGACCTGTGGCCATGCCGGGTTACCCCGCGGGTGGGTGGCGCCGCGCCGGACCCTGGTCCACCGGTGGAACTGGAAGACCACCTCGATGTGGGAGAACTCGCTGAGCCCGTCGGTGGCAGCCTGGTCCAGGACCGCGGGGTCCAGGATCAGTCGCGACACTACCTCGCCCCAATGGTCCTCGATGATCTGTGACCGGCCGCCGCGGACCACGCCGATCGGGGTCAGCACGATGGGCTCAGTCATTGTCGCCCGGGCCGGCTGCGGTCGGACGCGGGCACGCCACGAACAGGTTGCCCAGGTAGTACAGGAGCGCCACGCTGGTGAGGACCGCCATGGCCACGGAGGCCCAGCGCGGCTGTCGCTGACGAAGGCTGGGCCGCGTCTGGCTGCTGCGCTGTCCTTGCCCGGCGGCGTCCTGGCTGATCTCTGGTTCAGTGTTGTGCATGGCCGGAGTGCCTCCTGGGTCGCGTTCCGGTGAACAGGTCGCGGACCGAGGCGGTGATGATGCGGACCGCGTCGCGCTCGTCGATCTGGCCGGCCCGGACCTGGTCGGAGCAGGCGTGCATGAGCGCGATGCACGCTGTCACCAGCCACCCGGTGGGCAGGTCAGTCCGGAAGGACCCCTCGGCCTGCCCGCGTTCCAGCAGCGCGCCGATCGTCTGGTGTGCGGCCTGGTGGGTTCGGGTGACCGCCTCGGGGCTCAGCAGCTCGGCCACCGCTGCGGCCATTGCCCCGTATCCCGCCAGGTGCTGCCAGGCCGCAGCGAGCATCCGGTCCAGCGCCTCGACGGGCGGGCCGTCTTCGGGGTGCACCGACTCCAAGGCGGCCATCGTCCGGCGCACGGCGCGCTCGACGGCTGCTTCCAGGAGCGCCTCCCAGGTTGGGAAGTGCGCGTAGACGGTGACCCGGGATACCCTGGCCTGCACGGCGATCGCGGAGATGTTCGCGTACCCCTGCGTCTGCAGCAGTTCCTCGGCCGCGCCCAGGATCGCCTCGACGTTCCGCTCGGCGACCTCGCGCTGGTAGCTGGTCAGCGGCCGGGCCGTCGCCATCTCAGTGCACCGCCACGCGGGCGCCGGCGGCGGGCCGGACCGCAGGGACCAGCACCGCCGCGGCGACAGCGAGCCCGCCTGCGACGGCCGCGGCGACGGTGAAGCCGTTCCGGTAGCCGGCCGCGATCCCGCCGCTCGTCGCCACGGCCACGGCGGAGAACACGGCGACTCCCAGCGCGGCACCGATCTCATGCGCGGTCGTCATCAGGCCGGAGGCAACCCCGGCCCGGTCTTCGGCGATGTCGTTCATCGCGGCGATGGCGGTGGCCGGCAACACCAGGCCGGTGCCTGTCCCCACCACCAGCAGGCCGGGCAGGAAGCCCGTCAGATAGCCCGAGCGGGCGGACACGCCGGTGAGCAGGAGCGCTCCTGCGCCCATCACCAGCAGGCCTGCGACGATCAGCACCCGTGCCCCGGCCCGGGGCAGCAGCCGCGAGCCAAGGTGCGCGCTCGCGCCGATCACCAGGGCGAGCGGGAGGAACTCCAGGCCCACCCGCAGCGCCGAGGCGTGCTGCACCTCCTGCAGATAGAGCGAATTCAGGAAGAACGTGCCGACCAGGATCCCGGTGGCGCCGAGCATGACCAGCACGCCGGCAACCAGCGAACGCGTCCGCCACAGCTGTGCTGGCACCAGCGGCCGCGGCACCGACCGTTCGACCACGGCAAACGCCGCCAGCAAGACCACGGCCAGGCCCAGCAGCAGCAGGGTCCGGGCCGAACCCCAGCCATGGGCAGGGGCGCTCGCCAGCGCGTAGCACAGCGTGACCAGACCCGCCACGGCGAGCGCCGCGCCAGCCAGGTCGAGCTTACGGCCGAAGCCGCGCCGCGGCTCGTGCCGGGGCACCAGATGCAGGCTCGTCACGCCGGCTACCACCCCGACGGGCACGTTCACCAGGAACACCGAGCGCCAGCCGAGCCAGGTCGTCAGCACCCCGCCGGCCAGCACGCCCACGGCCGCGCCAGCCCCGCCGAGCGCGCCCCACACGCCAAGCGCGGTCGCCCGCTGCGCCCCGGCGTAGCTGGTCGTGATGATGGACAGCGCCGCGGGCGACAGCAACGCGGCGCCGAGCCCCTGCCCGGCCCTGGCCGCGATCAGCGCACCCGCGGTCGGCGCCAGGCCGCTGGCCAGCGACGCGGCCGTGAACACCGTCAGGCCAGCCAGGAAGATCCGGCGCCTGCCCGCCACGTCCGCCGCCCGGCCGCCGAGCAGCACCAGGCCGCCGCTGGCCAGGACATAGGCGGTGACGACCCACTGCAGGCCCCCGGCGGCCAAGCCCAGCGACCTCGCGATCGACGGCAGCGCCACGTTCACCACGGTGGCATCGAGGATCACCATGAACTGGGCCACGCTGAGCAGAACCATCACCGACCACGGCCGGCGCCCACGGGCCGCCGCGCCGCTCGCCGCCGGGTTCCGGTGCCCGCCGGTCATGGTGACTCGCCGCGGGCCATGCATCTCGCGCATTCCGTGCATCCTGTCCTCCCGTGTGCCCTGCCATGGTTAACAGTCGTGTCAACCATCAGGCTGCAGCCGGACAGAATGGTTGTCAACGGTGTAAACCCGTGGCTCCCTTAGCGCCAGGTGCGCCGCTCATGCCGCTGAGACTGCCGGAGTCCGGCTACCGCACCATGGCATCTGCGCAGGCAGTACCGGCGATGGACAAGATCGGTCCGCGCGTCGAACCGATCAGGGCCTCACGAAGCCTGCCCGGCCTCTGACACCGGCCAGCGGCACAACCCTCTCCCGCCCGAGGCAGTGCCGATCTTCGCCCAGACCATCTACCCGAAGCGATCCCGCCCGAGCAAGTCGGCCAGATGATCACGCAGAACCCGCTGGGCCTCCCGGCGCGCAGAATGCCAAGATCTGGATGGCCAGGGCCTTGGTCGGCCTACAGCCGGCGCCCGCCCAGAACGGCGGCTCGGCGTGCGTTATCCGTGGACTTATCGATCACTCAGCTCATCACTCAGACGAAGGTCAAGAAGATAGACCACCGGACAATGGCGGGTGCCTGGCGTTCGCCGAGCGGCGGCGGCCTTCCTCGATCCAGGCCGGTATGGCGTCGGCGTCGGCCCCGGCCATCCGGCACAGCCGCGCGGCGGACCGGGCCAGCGGCTCGTCCGGTTCGCCCTCCGATGTCCCCTCGAAGATCCCGGCCACCTCGGCTAGCAGGTCGGCCCGGCCCCCGGCCAGCGCGCGGAGTTCGGCCAGCGCAGCCGCTTCCTCGTCCTTGGTGAGCGGGCGCCACCTTGCGCGATGCCGCGCCTCGCCGGTCAGCTGAGCCTCTGGTATGTCGAGGCTTCTCGCGTGCGATCCAAAGGGCGTTTGCGTAGATTTCTGACCGGGTCAGTCGCCTGATAGGCCTTACGGTTAGCCACACAGTTCACTTCCTGCTCGTGCCTGTCGGGTGCTCCTGAATCGGGATTGACTTGCCCTGAGGCCGGGCTGATGATCAGACGTACTTTAATACCCCGGGGGGCCCGCACATGGTTGAGCCGTTCAGCATGGGTGCGGTTGGCGCGGTGGCAGTGACCGAGGGAATCAAGTTCCTCTACGGACAAGCCGCAGAGGTTCTGAAGCGCTGGCGCGACCACAAGGCCGGCAAGGTGGCGGAAGCGCAGGAACCGATCCAAATCAAGCCGGCGGAAGTAACGGGCATTCTTGAAGGAACGCTCGAGGCTCCGAAGGTGGACTTCGCGGTCCTCGACCGTCTCCACGACGACATCAGGCAGCTAGCGGGCGTCCTTGGCAGCTTCGCCACCGGCCTGGACGAGCCCGATCCCAGCGACCATGACCTCGCGTCAGCCGCCGATGGTCTCCGCCGGGCGCTAGAGGCTGTGTACGGGCAGCGCATCACTTTTAGGGGCGAGAACCGGCAGCCGTCAGGACCGACGGTGATCGGCCGCGCAGAGGTCGATAAGGTCGCTGGTGACGTTGCGGGTGTTCGGGCTCGCATTGTGCGCTACGGCCACGTCGAAGGCGAGCTCAAGGCGGACGAGGTGGCAGGTACCGGCTCCGGGGTCGACGTCGGCACCATCGGCTGATGCCTGCACACCCGCGTACGCACCCGGGCGATGTCGCCGAGCTCGCGCGTTCGGTCGACTTCTTCGAACGATCGTGGGTCCTCGACGGGCTGGATGACAGGCTTGCGGAGTCCGATGAGCGCGTGGTGCTCCTGACCGGGCCGCCCGGGGCCGGTAAGACCGCCATCGCGGCCCGTATCATGCAGATCAGCCAGGGTGGTGCACCCGACGGCAGGCGCCGCTGCATCCGGGCGGGCGCCGTCACGTCAGCGCACTTCTGCCGCGCCCGGGACGATCGGACGCTGGATCCGCTCCGGTGGGTGACAGCGGTCGTCTCGGAGCTTGGCAGGCGGGTCCCGGGGTACGCAGCGGCGCTGGTCGCGGATGCGGAGCCAGGCTTTTCCATTGCCGGGCACGCCGCGGCTGAGACCGCGGCGGCCGATGCGACGGTCGCGGGCGTCCTCGTCAACCAGTTGAACCTGGGGAACCTCGGGCCCCGGGTCGCGTTCGAGCGCCGCGTCGTGGCCCCGCTCGAGCAAGTGGGAGCGGGCGAGCCGCTGCTGCTGGTCGTTGACGGGCTCGACGAGACGCTGGACTACCAGGAGGCCGGGGGATTTGTTGACCTGCTCAGGGTCGCCGCCCGATCGCTCGATGGACTGCCTCGCCGCGTCCGGCTGCTTGCCACCAGTCGTCCCGATGAACGCGTCCTCGAACGGCTGCCGCACATCCGACTCGATCTGGTGGATGATGCGCCGCCGGGCCGGGACGATGTCGCCGACTTCGTCAACGTTCGGCTCGGCGAACGCCGGGGCGACGGGGATCTTGGTGCCCGTGTTGCGCGCAGTGCGGGCGGCAACTTCCTGTACGCCTCGCTGGTGGCGGACGAGCTGCTGGCCGATCCGGACCGTCTCGACGGCCACTCCCTCCAGTTGCCGGACACCCTCGCCGCATACTACGACGACTACCTCGAGCGGGAGTTCGCCGGTCAGGAGCGCTGGACGGGCGGCTACCGCCAGCTGCTGGGAACGCTCGCGGTCGCGCGGGGCTCCGGGCTCACGGCCCGGGCGCTGGCAGGCGCCACTGGCCTGTCGCCGTCGGCGTCTTACGACGCGCTGACGGTCCTCAGCCAGTACCTCGCCGGGGACTGGCCCGACGGCCCGTTCCGGCTCTATCACGAGTCCTTCCGCCAGTTCCTCGTCGAGAACCGCCGACGTCCTGTGTTCCCGCAGGAGGCGAGCGAGCATCTGGCAGCGTTTCTGCTGCAAGAGTACGGCGGTGGCTGGCTGGAGGCGGCGTCGGGCGAGGATCCGACCGGCCACTACGCGCTGGAGCATGTCCCTGCCCACCTGCTCGAGGCGTCGGGCGGAGCGACCGGGCAGGCCGATCGCGCCCGTCACCTCGGGGAGGTCCAGCGGCTCCTCGCGGACGTGCGCTTCTTGGAGGCCAAGACGATGGCCACCGACGTCGACCGGGTCCTCGAGGATTTCGAGCGGCTTCGCAGCGTCGATGGCATCGATGGGAAGCTGCGCTTGTTGCAGCGGGTGCTGGACCGGGAGGCCCACACGTTGCGGGGATGGGACGCTAAGAAGCTCCCGGTCCTGTTCGCCCAGCTCGTGCATCTGCGTGCGGGCGACCTGGGCGACAGGGAGCTCACCGCGTCGTCGCAGCGGCGGCTGGAGGAGATCGGCGCCGCCTGGTGGCGGTTCGAGTGGGCGCGCGGGCCGGCCTGGGAAGGGCTCCTCCGGACCATGTCGATGCGTGATTCCGAGCCGACGGCGGTAGCGATCACGCCGAATGGCCGCGTCTGCGTCGCGGGCGACACCGATGGCCGCGTGCGCGCCTGGGACGTCGACACGGGACGGGAGCTCTGGGCTGTCAAGGCCCATGCCGACAAGGTCACCTGGCTTGCTGCCGCCCAAGCGTGGGTAGTGAGCTGCTCGGCCGATGGAAGCGTCATGAGCGTCGCGGTCGAGGATGGCCGGCGCCGGCCACTTGATGATGGCGGCGGACGTATCTGGGGTATCACCGCCACGTCCGATGGCCAGCGAGCCCTCGGCACGGGAGGCGCGGGCGTGCTCAGCTGGGATCTCGCTACCGGGCAGCTCACCAGGCTCGCGGATGGCGCGCCGAACCTCCTCCCCGCGCTGCTGGGTACGCGCGACGGGACGACACTACTGGTGAAGTTCCTCGACAGCGTGGAGCTGATCGACTTCGGGGAGCGCCGCAACTTCTCCTTCCTTGGGTGGGACGACCGGCGCAGGCTCTGGGTGGCCGCGCCGATGCCTGATGGCCGGAGCCTTCTCTGCTTCTACGAGGCCCTCACGGGCCTCTTCGAGGGCTTCACGGGCTCGGCGGTTGTCGATCTCGCGCCCGAGATCCGCGACGTATCGACCAGTCGTCTGCTCCAGAGCCTCGAGGGACCCACCCTCGCCTACGGCGCGGCCGTCGCGGCCGGGGGATCGTGGGCCGCCTCGCGCGACATCGAGGAGATCGTAATTTGGGATCTTGATCAGGGTCGCGCGACCGGCCGGCTCGCGGGGCACCGGCCCATGACCGCTGCGCTCGCGCCCAGCCCTGCCGATCGGCTGCTGGCAAGCGCCGGGGAGGACCGGACGGTACGGCTCTGGGCGATCGACGAGGCCGCCCCGCTCGAGGACGCGCCGGTCCGTGACGTCAGGCGCCTGGAGGTTCTGGTCCCTCCTGAATTGGTCATCGCCATATTCCAGAACGGCGAGTCGGCGGCGTGGACCCTCAAGGAGGGCACGCCAGCGTCGATCGACCCGGCCAGGCTGCCAGGCAACGAGGAGCGCCGCCCAAGATCGGTACTCAGCAGGGATGGTCGCCGCGCGGCCCACGCCTCCTGGAGGATTCCGACCTTCGGGATGTTCACTATGAGTGAGATCACCGGTCAAGACAGCTACCTGCCGACCGAGATCGAGGTCATCAGCGTGGAGAGCGGTGAGCGCCTCGCCGTCCTGGAAGATCCCTGCGGCCCTGTGACGGTGCTCACGATGACCGGTTCGGGTGATCGCCTCCTCGCCGCCTCCTGGGACGGCACCGTCGCCGTATGGAACATCGAAGGCCCCGCCACTCTTGAGCGCCGCCTCCCTGTCGGAGCCGCCATTGCGAACGTCACGCTGTCGCGTGGCCGCGAACGCGGCGAGTGGGTTGACACCTTGGTGGCCGCGCACGCGGCCGCGTCCGCCATGGCGGTGACCGCCGACGACCGCGTCATTGTCGGGACCAGGAACGGCTCGCTGCAGGAATGGGATCTCGGCTCCGGAGAGCTCCTCGCCGCCACGGTTCTCGACGCCGAACCGGTCGCCCTCACCCTCGCCCCCGATGACGCGTCACTGCTCCTAGCGGACAAGCGTGGTCGGATCACGTGCCTGACGCGGATCGCCGCTCCTGGCACCGATCGCTTAGCGTCGTCGCCACCCTCGTCACAAGCCCCGGTACCGGATCCAATTACAGCAACTCCGGGTTAGAGGTACTGGCCGGGGTGCTGATGCGTACGGATGGGTCAGGGAATGGCAGGTGTTCGAGGATGTCGGCCGCGCAGATGGCAGCCAGGGTGGCCGGGTCGAGGGGCTGAGGGCTGGTGGTGAGGCGGTGGGCCCGGTTGGTAGCACCTCACCGACCACGGCACCATCGCGTCGCGCCGCCGTCACCTGACTGCCGCCGCCTCCGCCCGCCAGGTCACCGAATTGACAGCGTCGGTTCATACCAGAACGCCAGGCCCTGCTGATGCGGTGCCCGCCAGGCGACTTCCCCCTTGCCGGGGCCGGACCGCTCCCGCATCCCGATCCGGACCTAGTGCTCTACCAGGAACCGCAGCACCGCGTGTACGGTGCCCAACTGCCCGGACAGGCCGAACACCAGGCGGATGACCGCCTGGACCTGCTCATCGGCGCGGTCCAGGGCCGCCTCGCCGGAGGGCCGGCGGCCATACCCGGCCGGCAGCGGGACCTCCAGCTCCCCCGCAGCCGGCCTTGGCCAGCCGCCCAGAAGCCATCCGCTGCCTGATCAGATGCAGCCCGGCCCTCGCTCATCGTGCCCTTCGGCACGAGCAGAAGACGGTCGTTATACCAGTTCGGATCGTAGACCCAGCCGCTCCGGAGCCACGTCGTTGCCCCGCACCTCGTCGATGATGCTGGCCGTGCTGGTGGCCTGGCGCGGCCACGCGGCGCCCGTGCCGGCATGCGTCAGGTCAGCCAGCAGCTTGGCGACGGCTGGCCTTGTAGGAAGGCGGCCCCCGCAGGCTTGGTTCGGCATCCTGGAAGGCTGGCCGTCGACCCCTTTCATCCTCTGGACCGTCGTCCTCGGCCTCGCGCTGCTCACCTCGCGGACGCTCACTTGCCCGGCCCTGATCCCGATCACCCAGACCGTCGCCAATCACCAGGAGCAATCGCTGGCTGATTCAGTGTGGCGGTATCAGTTACCGGCGGTTCTCTTGAGTCTCCATGCCCTCTTCACCGGACCTGCGCCTGGCGCCCAATCCGGCCGTATGTGCTCCAGAGGAAGGCCAGGACCGGGTGATGGTCCATCAGCATGCGGGGTCGTATGCCCTTTTGGCGCAACCCCGGGTTGAGAGAGCGAGACCGGCCTGGAGGGAGCCTGTGAACCACGGCAAGGTGGTGCGGGCGGTGCTGGCAGTCACCATCCTGGTGATCTCCGTCGTCTTCGCCCTGACCGAATCACCGCGCCTGGGCCTGGACTTGCGCGGCGGCACCCAGATCACGCTTGAGACCCGCGATTCCCTCGCCGTCAAGGCAGACCGGGGAGTCCACCGAATGGACCCTGGAGGTGCTGCGCCTTCGTGTCGACGCGCTCGGTGTCGCCGAACCGGCTATCGCCCAGTCCGGTGAGCGCAGGATCATCGTCGAGCTGCCTGGGGTGAATGACGCGGGGCAGGCCGCGGCAGTCCTGGGCCGCACGGCGCAGCTCACCTTCCACCCGGTTCTCGGCACCTCGGTCACCCAACCGCCGATCCCCGCACCAGCCCGGTATTTTCCCTGACGGATTCGGACCCCGAATCACTAGAAGGACCGGGCCGTGCCCGGTCAATGACCCGGGGGAGGTCAGTGATGAATCGTATCCGCATCGGACGACCGGGGGCCCGCAGCGAACACCGGTGGCCCGGGGCACTGTCGCCGAGCCCACCCGACCCGGCCATCGTCCGGGCCGCGGGCGCCCGCACGGGCCGCGCGGTCCGCAACAGCGCCCGGGACATGATGGCCTGGGCCGGCCGGCGCCTGTGGCCGGCTGTCCGGACGGTGATCCGCGCGGTCCGGCTGGCCCACGACGAGCAGGTGCGCATGTGGGAATGCGTCCTGGAAACCAGCGGGGCGGCGCCGCTGAGCACCGCCGGTCCGCTGCGCTGGGTTCGGTCGCTGGAGGGTTACCGGCTCGCCGGCAGCCACGTGCCGGCTCAGGATCCGAGCGAAACGGGGTGGTAACCCGGGCTGGCGGCCGCGGGCCAAGACCTCGGGCTCGGCGCCGCCAGCGGCCAGCGCACATCTCAGCCCGGGGCAGCCGGCCATCACGGCAGCCCCGGCCCGGCTCGTCTGACCCCGAAGACACGAATGATGTTCGTGTGGCGCTGGAACATTGCCTTGCCGCAAACGCTCTTGAACGCCCCACTCGCCAGCTAACACCCCATAGCCATGTCGGGCAGGGCACGCACAATCGGTCGATCTGCCGCGCGCCGGCCAGCAGCTCCGTGGACCGTCACAGAGCATAAAGTCGTTATGCACCGAATGTCCGGTGGTTGCGCTCGGCTGGATGTTCGCTCTCCCTAACAGCCGATATCCGTGCCAAGGGTTCGCCGGCCGATGTACCAGATAACCGGCCATTATCTGATCGTTTCACCGGCCGGTCGTTTGTTCCCAGAAACAAACGACAGCTAGCGCATAGGCCGCGGGAGCGCTGGCTTGCGGACGGCGATGTCGGCCCCGGCCGCGGTAAATGAGACGTCGCTGTGAAGGACAACGGCCTGTACCGATCGCTTGAGGTCATCGGGTTGATGTATATCGACTTCGGGGGTGAGGTCCTTCCGTTCCGCGCTCTTATCGAGCGAACCGGATCCTTGATCTCGCTGGACGGCTTCATCGGTCAAGTTGATGATCGAACCGGGCTTCCCCCTCGGCTCCCAGCAGGGACCTTGATCAATCCGGCGCGGGGAGGGGACCAATCGGCTCCGGCACCAGAACTCATACTGGGCCACCGCGCATTGCCGATCGTGTGGACGAAGGTACTGAGCTGGGCTGCTGAGATTGGCCCTGGGGTCAGGTAATTCTTCCTCGTACGCGCCGACGGCACCCGGCTGCACTCCACGGAGGCTGCTCCAGCCCCGGCCGACTGCGAGAACGATCACCACGGTATGGTCCAGCAAGCAGCCCGTCCAGCACATCAGCACCCGCCGTGATCTGGTGCACCCGGGCCGAGACGAGCCCCGCCGCGGCCGCCAGCGTGCGGACCGAGACTCCGTCCGCGCGGGCCGGGGCCAGTGCCCAGGCGCGTTCCCGCTCGGCCTGCTCCAGGCGCCACGCCGCCCGGGATACCCGCTGCAGTACCCGCCGCTCCCGCCGCCAAGCGGCCATCCGGTCCGTGATCGTCACGCTGACACCCTTGCAGGTGTTCAGTTAACTAGACGGCCAAGGCGGTTCGGTGTGCCGCTGTTACCAGCATCCGGAGTAGGTCGCCGCAGGCTGGGCCCCTGTGGGCTGGTGAGAAAAGGCCTGTTCGTCAGCGCGGAGCATGAGCAGCGTAGTAGCGGTCCTAATGCTCTGCGTTAGCCGCTTAGCGGAGGATGTTGACCGCCCTGGCGATGACCAGGGCCGCCAGGAGCAGCGAAACCGCCGACTGGACCAGCATGAGCATCTTGGCCCAGCGGGACAATGGCATCACGTCCGTCGGGCTGAACGCGGTGGCGTTGGTGAACGACAGGTAGAAATAGTCGGCGAACATCGGCTCCCACGACGGCGGGGCCAGCTCCGGGCTCGTCATCTGGGGAAATTCGAAGTCCGGATAGGGCTTGATGGCGAGCGCCCGCGCGACCGGGCCGCCCCGGTCGAATTCCCAGTACCACAGCGCGAAGGCGATCACGTTGGTGACCCAGATGGCTCCGCCGGTGACGAGCAGCGTGGTCGCAGCGCTGGTGCTGCCAGGCCGGTTCACGATCTCCCAGATCAGCCTGCCCGCGGACCAGGCGTTGGCCAGGCTGATCAGCGCGATCAGCGTCAGGCTGGCGTAGCGCAACATGACCGACTGCCGGTCGATCCGGCGCGGGTTGGCGATGATCAGCCCGATCGCCACCAGCGCCTCGAGAACCGGGAGCAGCCAGGTGGGGCGGACCAGGGCCAGCCGGCCCGACACCGGTAGCTGCAGCAGGATCGCGGCGGCCACGGCCAGGCTCACCTGCCAGCGGGCTTCGCCCTCGGTGACGCGGCGCCAGGCGGGAACGGCTCCCTTGCCCACATCCGCGGGGAGATTGCGCAACTGACCGGGTACCGACCGCTCCAGCTTGATCAGCCGTTCCCAGACTGCGTCGAGGCCGCGTCCGGCCTCCGGGTGCTTGATGTCCGCGGGCTTTCCGGGCTGGTCTGGCTCTTCAGTGCTGTCCATGACAGCCAGTGTGGCGCGCCCGGCCGGGTAGCGGGGAACGCGAACACCCGCTGCAGCACCCGCCGGTCCCGCCGTCAGGCGGCCATCCGGTCCGTGATCGTCACCATGACACCCGTGCAGGTGTTCAGCGAACTGGACGGCCAACGGCGGTTCCTCGCGCCGTTCTTACCAGCACCCCGGGTCACCCGGCGCGACCAGGGCCAGGCCGACGCGCCCGACACATCATGGAGGCGGTCGTCACCGAGACCATCCGCGCCGCAGCCGGCCACGGCCCGGTACTGCCAAAGCTACGGCGAGCCGCAAAGTAGCGGGGCGGCTGCCTGACAGCGCTCGGGCGGCCGAGCAAAGCTGGGGACCTCGGCCACAGCCGTGTCGCTGGGGTCTGACAGAGTACAAGGCGTGTGTGGCAGATCCGTGGCACCGGCCAGCGACAGCCAAGGCAGTGAACGAGACCCTGGCCGCAGCAGGCACGGAGCGCCGGGATTGAAGCACCGATTCCTGCCATCACCCAGCGCTCTGGCACCGCCGTCCGGAGGACGTGATAACGGTCCGATATCCGATCTTCCGGCGCGGAATCATCTTCGGCCGCCCCGGCCGGCATCATTCGCCCGGAGCCACCTCAGCCTGGCAGGGCAGACGCCACGAGTTGCCCGCCGGGAGCTCGCCCCTCCGCGATCTTCCTGGCCCTATCTGGCGACGGTAGAGGCCGCGCAGTAGCAGACCTAGACTTCCGGAAAGCTGACGGAACCACGTACGCGAGAGTCAGCTAGAACACGGGGGAGCACAGTGAACAGGATCACGGAGATTGTCAGGAGGCTGCTGGCGGGAGGCGTTCTCGCCGGGCTGCTGCTCTTCGGGGCGGTGGTCGCTGAGGGATCGGCCAGCGCAGCCACGACGCCAGTGCTCTACTCGGCGAACAACCTCCCCTGGTCGGCGTCCCGGCATCCCTCGAGATTCGTCTTCGGGAACGGCGGCTCGCCCTACTTCACCAACCTGACCTGGAAGTCGTGGGGCAGCGGCTCGGCCTGGGGAACCGGCAAGGTCTGGACCCAGAAGGCAGGGTGCAGCCCGAGCTACAAGTGCGCCTACACCAGCCGCTGGGTGGGCGTGTACCTATCGGTGGTCAAGACCCGCAACGGCACGCGCTACTACAGCAAGATGTCGGTGGAGCTCTCGGTCAGCGGCAAGCTGCGGTGGGAATCCGGCACCTACCAGTCAGGCTGGTGGGGTCACTTCCCCAACGTCTGGCCATGGTTCTAGGCCCGCCATGGACCAGGACATTGCCCGCCTGAGGCGCATGATCGAGGAGATCCGCCAGATCCGGGAGCGTACCTGCGACCCGAAGTCCAACCAGAATCCGCGCTACCACGCGCTCTCATCCGCGGTGAGCTCGCTC
>Ga0134126_10006150_pt1 | contig 15042 bp, 14 predicted proteins | sample KB31752_FD_96881 | JGI IMG/M metagenome (GOLD analysis project Ga0134126, IMG submission 96881) | Terrestrial soil microbial communities with excess Nitrogen fertilizer from Kellogg Biological Station, Michigan, USA - KB3-175-2 | ecosystem: Environmental > Terrestrial > Soil > Unclassified ...
AAGCTCCAACGCACCGAGGACACGTGGCGGGCGTCCTGCCGTACGACGATCTGGGCGGTGCGGCGCGGGCCGTCGGTGCCGGCAAGGAACACGCTGTCCTCCAGATCAACCTTGTCGTCGAGCGCCTCGAAGGTCCAAACGTCGCGGTTCGCCAGCACCAGCATAATACCGCGGCCGTCGGAAAGCCGGTTCGCCTTCACCGACGGATGCAAATGAAACCTCAGCACGTAGCTGGTGTCCCTGCCCCTGATGCGTCCGCCCGGCGCGGGCGAAACCGAATCCTCACCGTCGAGCCGCGTGCCGTCGGGCGCAACCATCAGCACGCGGCGATGGATCACGCCGAAGCGCGGGATGTAGCCGTCATGCGAGGTGGAGAGCAGCACGCCATCGGTGACCGCCTCGCGGAAATTCTCCACGACGCCCGGGCCGCTGACGATCGGCGCGCCGTGCAAGAACTTCTTCATCGCCGACAGCTCCACGAATTGGCAGGACGAAGTGTCGGCAAAGGTCAGTGTCGAATGCGCCACAGTGGAGCGCGCAAAGGGTCGCCAGTTGTCGCGGCCGGTCGAGGGCATGCCGCAATTGACCACGATGCGGCTTGCTGCCGACGACAGCTCGAACGAGAGACTACCGGCATGGGCGTCGTGGCTCACGTTCGGCGGCGGCGGGACGCCGGTGTCCACAATGACGGTCGTGGCGCCGGCATCGAGGCGCTGGAAGCCGGTATGCGGCATGCTCGCCATCGGCGTGCCGTGGGTGTCGTCGTAGGCGAGCAGCGTCGCCAGCAGATCCGAGGGGGTGCCGCTCATGCCGTTGAACAGCGCAATCGTGCCGTCGCCGTGACGGAAGAAGCGCAGCATCGGCATCATGCGGTCGATAGCGTTGAGAAGCGCCGGCGGCGGCGCGATGTTGCGGGCCGCAAACGTCTGCCGCAGCGGCAACAGATCGATCAGGAGATCAATCAGCGCGCCGGGATTGCGCGAGATGTGGCCGCCGTCGGGCAGGATCTGGCGCTGCAATTCTTCGGAAAGCCTGCGGCTGGCGCTGCGGATATGCCGCGCCTGGTTGGCAAGGCAGAGCGAGGCGTAGCATAGCGCGATCAACACCTGCAGCCGCGGCACGCCGTCGGGGACGTCGAGCATGGCGTAGCGGAGATAGCGGATCTCGCGCGCCAGCCCGCGCAGATAGCGACGATAGAACTTGCTGTCGGTATCGCCGAGCACGAGCGGCGCCTGCGAGAGCAGCGAGATCACCCGGCGCGACAGCACGTCGGCGCGGCGGCCGATCGGGCGGTGGTTGTTCGGATTGGAGATCCAGTCATCGACCAGCGCGCGGGCGTTGGCGCGGGTCAGCGCCGTGTCGGCGGCGCGCAGATGGCGCAGCCAGCCGAAACCGAGCAGCGCCACCTCCCAATCCTCCGAAGGCGGTTCCAGATCGAAGATCGAGCGGCCGTGGCAGGTCACGATCTTGCCGGCGAAGACGAAGCGACCGGCATAGATCTCGGCGGCGCGGGTCGCATCCGCGGTGCGCAGATCGTGCGGAGCGATGATCAGCCGGTCGGTCCGCCCCGGCCACAGGTGCGACAGCGCCACCGACCCGCCGCTGGCGCGCGCGATCACGTTCCGAGCGAAACGGCCCGCGACCAGGGTCGAAATGCGTCTGCGTTGAGCGGCTGTCACGCCTTGCCTTGAAGGGGGAGAGGATCGAAGCGAATCCTTTTAATCCGGAAACGCGAAACTGACACCATCTTGAATGTGTGCGAATCAGCGCGGCGCGAACGAAAATGCAAATCAAAATCGGGCCTTAACCAACCTTGCGGCGTAAAATCCGTCAAGCCCGGCCAGCCGGGGGTCAACATGCTTGAGGTGGCAGGGCAGGGTGCGCAAATCACCCTCGGCGTTGATGATTTCCGTCAGGCCTGCGACCTCGTCCGGCGCCACCGGTGCGCGTTCGAGGCTGGAATCGGCCGCAAGCAAAGCGGCGATCTGCGCTTCGCCCTCTTCCGGCTCCAGCGAGCAGGTGCAGTACACCAGCGTTCCTTCCGGCTTGAGAAGCTGTGTCGCCTTTTGCAGCAGGCGCTTTTGCAGGGCGCAGAGCGCGGTGAGGTCGGCTTCCTGCCGCAGCCACGCGACGTCGGGATGACGGCGCATCGTGCCGGTCGAGGTGCAGGGCGCATCGACCAGGATGCCGTCGAAGCCGCCATCCTGTCCCGGCCACTCGTTGGCGTCGGCGACGATTGCTTCCGCCGGCAACGACAGCCGGGCGAGATTGTCCTTGAGCCGAGCGACGCGGGCGGGTGAACGGTCGATCGCGGTCACGCGCGCGCCCGCTGATGCAAGCTGCGCCGTCTTGCCGCCGGGCGCGGCACAAAGATCGAGAACGTGCTTGCCGTTGATGTCGCCGAACAAGCGTGCCGGCAGTGCCGCGGCCGCATCCTGCACCCACCATTGCCCCTCCGCAAAACCCGGCAGCATGGTCACCGATCCCTGTAGCAGGGTGCGCACCGTTCCAGTGCGCAACAGCTCGCCATGCAGCCGGCTCGCCCATTGCGGAGCATCGGACTTCACGGTGAGATCGAGCGAAGGCTCGTGCAAAATCGCATGCGCCATTGCTTTGGCGGTCGCCTCGCCGTAGTGGGCGATCCATCGCCTGTTGAGCCAGGGCGGAATGTCGAGCATCTCGGCCTTGACCTCGTCGACGATGCCGGCGCCTTCGCGCGCGCAACGCCGCAATACCGCGTTCACGAGGCCGGCGTATTTCGCGGCGCGCCGGTCGGATTGCACCAGTCGCACCGATAGATCGACCGCGGCGTGATCGGGCACGTCCATCCAGAGGATCTGCGCCGCGCCGATCAGAAGTGCGCTTTGTGCACGCGGCGCGTCGGTCGGAACGCCGCGGTCCAGCAGCCGCGACAACAGATGTCCGAGCGTGCCGAGCCGGCGCAGGATCGTCGCCACCAGACGCCGCATCAGAGCGCGGTCGCGATCGGCGAGCGTCTTCAGGCCGGGATGGGCGGCCGTGCCGTCGAGCTGGTCGTCGAGCGTGCGATGCTTGTGCAGCACGCCATCCAGAATGTCGGCAGCGATCCGTCGCGCCGCGAGGCCGGGCACTTCAGCGGGACGGGCTAGTCTGGGAGACGGCATGCTTCGAACGTTACCCGGAAGCGAGAAGGCAATTCCGCTGGGACTCGGGGCATGCCATGACACACGTACCCCTGCCACGCGAATATGCCAAATGTAAGAATCGCCTCTGGCTTTTTCCGCCGCTCGCCACGATCTATTGGTCGGGTGGTTTGCAAAACGGGAGGTTGGCGATGAGCAACGATGCCTCACAGGCCCAGCTTGCGGCCAGGCCGCAGTCCAGCCCGGAGTCCAATCCTGGTCAGGACCGTAAGCCGCTGACGCCGGCCGCGCAGCGTGCGCTCGCCGAAGCGGAGGCTCGCCGCCAGGCCGCAGCCGCCCATGCCAGGCCGATGCCGAAAGAATATCAGGGCCCGAAGGGACCGGAGCCGACGCGCTATGGCGACTGGGAGAGGAAGGGCATCGCGTCGGACTTCTGAAACAACATTTCCGAAACAAGTACTATATTGGGCGAATACCCCTTGTTGGACCACGTCACCACGGCCACCGGCCCTAGGGCAACCTTCGGCGGGAAATCCATGCGTCCTGCTGGACATCGTCACCGATTTTATCCCGATTTCCGGCTTTCGGCCCGGGGACGAGACGATTGTCACGATTGTCCGCGTTTTCCGACTTGGAACCTACTTGAGCGATGCCGGAGGACAATCGTCGAGGGCAGACCGGATGGCGACTGTAGCGTTGAGCGCTTTATTATTGCCGCAGCAGGTCCCATTGTGAACGATAGCCGCCGATCGGCAGCCTAGTAGAAGGCTACGCATGCGCGTCCAAGAGAAAAGATTCGATACGACTGTTCTCGAAGCGGCGTTCACCGAGTTAGGTCGACGCGCGCACGCGGTCGGTCGCACCATTGAAATCGCCGTTTACGGCGGCGCAGCGCTTCTTTTGACTCTAAAACAAAGGGTCGCCACCAAGGACGTTGACGCGGTATTCGACCGCGACAAGGACTTTGTGAGAAAACTCGCCACGGAAATGGCCGAGGAGTTCGGCTGGGACCAGAACTGGCTTAATGACGGAGTGAAGGGGTGGCTGAGCGAGGTAGATTCGGACCCAGACGTCAAGAAGCTGTTTAAGACCTACCCGTCCGAGAACGAACCCGGATTACGTGTCTTCATAGCGAAGCCAGAATACCTATTCGCGATGAAATCCCGCGCGATGCGTGTAGGGGGCGTCGAGGGCAGCTCCGATATCGACGATATTAAGAACTTGGCACAGGAGCTTGGAATCACAAATATCCAGCAGGCCTTGGCCATAGTAGAGGGTTTTTACCCGGCAAACCTTCTTGAACCGAAGACGCGCTTGGGGCTTGAGGAAATATTGTCGTCCCTCAACGATAAGCGGCCTTAAAGTGTGAGCGAAATGGTTATCAACCTTGGCAAGAGACCGGCCAGTTTGTGGGAGGCGGTTCGCCGTGCAAAGGACGGGGAGCAAGGCTTTGACGTCGCGATCCGGGAATTTCTCGATACGTTCTATTCTGATCCGGAGCGACGCAGCGAGGTCATTTCGCAGCAACCCGACAAGATAGATCCCCTGCGCGACGCTTATGTCGCGGCTGTAGCCGAGCACTTGGCTAACGTTTATTCGCTACAGGTCCCGCGCTGGACTGAAGAGCATGGCAACGACCTACACCAGCCATTTTTCGCGGGGGGGCTCGATTCGTTAAGGGGCGTCCTGTTGGCAGAAAGCCCGACGGCATTCCGTAAGCGTCTGATCTTTGTCAGCAAGAATGCGCTCTCGCGCCCCAGAACGGCAGTAGAGACCGGCTCGCCCACGCCCAAATCGTGACTCCACCAGGTGGAGGCGCGGCGAACTGCCAAGCCATGTTTTGTCAGGGATCTGACCAACTCTGCCCGGGCGCCAGTGGAGCGAGGGGTCCCCCGGCGGCTAGACTAGAACCCCTAAAAGCTTGGTCCGACGAACAGTATGCTACTCGCCCCGGCTTACTTCGTCACCACCACCGGCGTGCCGACCGAGACGCGGCCGTAGAGGTCGCTGATGTCGGCGTTGTACATGCGGATGCAGCCATACGAGACGAAGCCGCCGACCGAGTTCGGCCGGTTGGTGCCGTGGATGGCATATTCGCCGCCGGCGAGCGTCATCGCGGCAACCCCCATCGGGTTGTTCGGCGCGCCGCCAGGAATCAGATTCGGGATGCTCGGGATGTCGTGCTTGATCTGCTTCGGCGGCGCCCAGGCCGGGTTGCGGTATTTGCCGTCGATCCGCGTCACGCCGGCCCACTGCTTGCCAGCCTTGCCGACGCCAACCGGATAGCGCATCGCATGGCTCTGATCGAGAATGAGGTAAAGCCGGCGCTCGCTGGTCTTGATCACGATCGTTCCCGGCGAATACTCGGCGGCCTGTACCGGAACCAATTCCGGTTTTGCCTGCGCCGCATTTGTCGCCACAAGAGCTACCCCAATGGCGGCCGTCAGTGCGACCGCAATCCGCTTCGACATCGACATTTTCTCCGCTTCGCCCGCCCCTGCCAAAGGGCATCTGATTCGCTCAAAGCCGGCCAAAATGGCCGCTTGCCCACGCATTTTTAACCGCGTGCGTTAACCGATTGGTTTCCACGCGGGCTTTCGGGCTGGCTTGGGCAGGGGAGAGGAGGAAATGTTCGAATTAAAGTAAATGACGAGGAAACAACACTCGCCGGAAAAACGCCGCAACCCGGCCACACTTGCTGACGTTTGCGTGAGTGTGTGGCGGTTTTTTTGCAGTCATTCCGGGGCGATGCGCCAGCATCGAACGCGGAATCTCGCGCCAAAAATCTCCAGATTCCGGGTTCGCGCTTACGCGCGCCCCGGAATGACGGAGTGAGTGGATCGCGCGCCTTAAGCCTGCGTCTGCTTGCGGTTCTGCCTGTTCTTGACGAGGTCGTCGACCACGGCGGGATCGGCGAGCGTCGAGACATCGCCTAGACTGCCCGGCTCGTCCTCGGCGATCTTGCGCAGGATGCGGCGCATGATCTTGCCGGAGCGCGTCTTCGGCAGACCCGGCGCAAACTGGATCTGGTCGGGGGAGGCGATCGGTCCGATGTCCTTGCGCACCCAGGCGACCAATTCCTTGCGCAGAGCCTCGGTTGGCTCGGTGCCGACCATCAGAGTGACATAGGCATAGATGCCCTGGCCCTTGATGTCGTGGGGATAGCCCACCACGGCGGCTTCCGACACCTTCGCATGCGCCACCAGCGAGCTTTCGACCTCCGCGGTGCCCATGCGGTGGCCGGAGACGTTGATGACGTCGTCGACGCGGCCGGTGATCCAGTAATAGCCTTCGGCGTCGCGCCGGCAGCCGTCGCCGGTGAAATATTTGCCCTTGTAGGTCGAGAAATAGGTCTGCTCGAAGCGCGCATGATCGCCATAGACCGTGCGCATCTGTCCCGGCCAGGAGCGCGTCAGACAGAGATTGCCGGTGGCCTCGCCTTCCAGTGTCTTGCCGTCGGCATCGACGATCTCCGGTACCACGCCGAAGAACGGCTGCGTCGCCGAACCCGGCTTGAGCTTTGTGGCGCCCGGCAGCGGCGTGATCAGGATGCCGCCGGTCTCGGTCTGCCACCAGGTGTCGACGACCGGGCAGCGGCCGTCGCCGACGATGCGGTGATACCATTCCCACGCTTCAGGATTGATCGGCTCGCCGACCGAGCCGAGCAGGCGCAGTGAGGCGCGCGAGGTCTTCTTCACGGGATCGTCGCCGCCCTGCATCAGCGCGCGGATTGCGGTCGGCGCGGTGTAGAAGATGTTGACCTTGTGCTTGTCGACGACGTTCCAGAACCTGGAATTGTCGGGATAGTTCGGCACGCCCTCGAACATCAGCGTGGTCGCGCCGTTGCAGAGCGGTCCGTAGAGAATGTAGCTGTGGCCGGTGACCCAGCCGACGTCGGCGGTGCACCAGTAGATATCCCCGTCGTGATAGTCGAAGACGTATTGGTGCGTCATCGAGGTAAACACGAGATAGCCGGCGGTGGTATGCAGCACGCCCTTGGGCTGGCCGGTCGAGCCCGAGGTATAGAGGATGAACAGCGGATCTTCGGCGTGCATGTGCTCGACCGGGCATTCGGTCGTCACCATCTCGGCCGCCTGGTGATACCAGAGGTCGCGCGACGGCTTCATGTCGACGGCACCACCGGTGCGCTTGACCACGATCACCCAGTCGACGCCGCCGGTCTTGGCGATGGCCGCGTCGACATTGGCCTTCAGCGGCACCTTCCTGCCGCCGCGCAGGCCTTCGTCGGCCGTGATGACGATGTTGGATTTGCAGTCCCTGATGCGCTGGGCAAGGCTGTCGGGCGAGAAGCCCGCAAACACCACCGAATGAATTGCGCCGATCCGCGCGCAGGCCAGGATCGCATAGGCGGCTTCGGGAATCATCGGCAGGTAGATGGTGACGCGGTCGCCCTTCTTGACGTTTCGGGTGCGCAGGACGTTGGCCATCTTGCACACTTCGTCGTGCAGTTCCTGATAGGTGATGTGCCTGGACTGCGAGGGGTCGTCGCCCTCCCAGATGATCGCGGTCTGGTTGGCGCGCTTGGGCAGATGCCGATCGATGCAATTGTAGGCGGCGTTGAGGACGCCGTCCTCGAACCATTTGATCGAGATATTGCCGGGCGCGAACGACCAGTTCCCGGCCTTGTGCGGGGCCTTCATCCAGTCCAGCCGCCTGGCCTGTTCGGCCCAGAAGCCGTCGGGGTCCGAGATCGAACGGCCGTACATTTCCTTGTATTTGGCCTGGTCGACAAAAGCACGCTTGGCCCATTCGCCGGGCACGTCGTAAATCTTCTCGGACATTTTGACCCTCCCACACAGGCATCAGACAACCGGAGGTCGCTGAAGCCGTCTTCACTGTTAGCGCAATTATGCGTCCGCGCGCACGGCGCCGACAAGCGCCGCAAATAAAACCTTCGGCGTGCGTTGCGCCCCGTCAAGCCGCAGTGGAAGTTGCCTTCGGCAGGCCACCTGATGGGCCGCTTGCAATCACTTTCGCGTTTCCGCTTGGGCTGAAATCAACGTTAGCGACGGAATGATGGCCCTGAACGGTATCTAATAACCTTAAACCAGGGAATTTGGACTCGCCTTGCGGCGTATAAGCTCCTAAATGCGCTCCCCGGACATCCCGGAACGAAGCCGCTCGAGCCGGCATTACCGGAAGGCGATAGGAGCAAGGCGCATACGACGATGACGGATCAGCAGAATTTCGAGGCTCAACGCCCCGCTTCCGCCGATCCTGCCGTGGCGCTAGCGGAAATGCTCGGCCAATTGCCGAAGCCTGCGGTCGACGCGCCAAAGCCGGCTATCGTCAAAACGACCGTCGAAGAGCTCGCCAGGGAACTGGGCCTCAAGCTCGGCGACCAGAACGATCTGACCATCCGCCGCATCAAGCGGGGCGGGGCCTACACCTTCGTCCGCGCCAATGGCACCAGGATCAAGCACGCCGGCACCATCCGCCGGCTGAACCGCATGGCTGTGCCGCCGGCTTATCGCGAGGTGCGCTACTCGCCTGATCCCAATTCTCACTTGCAGGCGGTCGGCATCGATGCCGCCGGTCGGCTGCAATACCGCTATCACGCCGACTGGGAGAAGGTGCGCGAGCGGCGCAAGGCGCATCGGCTGGGCAAGCTCGTCGCCGCGCTCCCGAAGATCCGCCGTCAGGTGTCGATGCATCTCGCCGGTGAGGAGCCGACGCGCGAATTCGCGCTCTCGGCCGTGATCGAACTGATCGCGCGCACCGCGATCCGCCCCGGCAATGAATCCTATGCGCGGCTGAACGGCACGCGTGGCGCCACCACGCTGCTCAAATCCAATGTCACGCTCGAAGACGATTGCCTGGTGCTGACCTTCAAGGCCAAGGGTGGCAAGGCCGTGCGCAAGGAATGCAATGCCGCGAAACTCGTGCGTGCGATCGGTATCCTTCGCACCGTGCCGGGCAAGCGCATATTCCAATACCGCGATGCCTATGGCGTGGTGCGCGGCGTCTCGACTACCAGCGTGAACGCCTTTCTGCGCGAGATCGCCGGCATCAAGATTTCACTGAAGGATTTCCGCACGCTGATGGCATCGGCGGTGGTGGTGGAATCGCTGTCGCGGGTCACGCCGGCGGCAAGCCAGCGCGGCCGCAAGCGCCAGGTGCTGGAAGCGATCCGCGCCGCGGCGGACAAGCTCTCCAACACGCCGGCGATCTGCCGCAAGAGCTATGTCCACGACACCATCGTCACAGCGTTCGAGGACGGCATCCTCGAGCGTTTCGCCGCGACCGTGAAGGGCCACCGCTCGCAGAAGAAGCGCGAGCAGCTTCTGGCACAGGTCGTGATGGCGGCTGCGGCCTGACGCGCCGGGGCGCCGGCGTCAACGGGCATTTGCCGAAGGTGGCTTGTCGGGGCCGGGATCGCGGCCCGACGCAGCGATGGTCAATCGGCCGAGATAATGGGCCCAACCCCTGTTGTGGCTTTCGCACTGCTCTGCGTTTGGCAGCCCGCTGTGCGTCATGCGCAGCAACGTGCCGCCATCGCGATCGATCAAGTCAATCTCGATCAGGCTCGATCCAGGCGGGACTTCTTCCTTGTTATCCCAACCGAAGCTATAGGCCAGGCGATGCACCGGCACGACTTCCCGGAAGGCCCCGCGCACCACGTTGTCTCTCACGCCGATGCCCTTGAGCAGATAGAGACCGCCTGGCCGAGGCTCCATCTCCGCCTCCATGCCCATCCAGCTCAGGATTTTCCGCGGATCGGTGAGATAGGCAAAGACGGTGGCAGGCGGGGCCGCGATTTGGGTCTCGCGTTGGACCACGAACGCATCGGGCATGGGGTTTTCCCTGGGCTGGACTCGGGAGATGGCGGCGCCAATGTTCATCGTCAAGGATAGCCCGTGACAAAGCCGGCGCGTCAACCCCATGATCAGGCCATGCAGCTTACCTCGACGCTCGCCTGGCTCGTCGATCTGGCCGCCGAGACTGCGGGCGCCGACCGGCTGCTCGCCGGGCTTGGCGCGCATCTTGTTGCGGATGGAGTGCCGCTTGCGGGCGGAGCGCTGACACTCGATGTGCCGCATCCGCTGATTGCGCGGCGGACCTGGCTGTGGCGCGCCGGGACCGGGGAAGTCATCGAGGCGCTGGGATTTGCTCCGGGCGGGCCGTTGGCGGCGCTCGAGAAAAGGCCGTCCAACGATGCAGGCCGACAATGGCTTGCCGGGATCGCCGAGGGCATCGTGCAGGAAGATACGATCGGCTCGAAACCAGGCGGACCATTGCTCGCCTGGATCGGGCCGCGTGAGTTTACGCCGCAGCAGATCGACCAACTGCGCAAAGCCGCGCGCTTTGCTGCAGCACCGCTCGCCGTGCTCGCCGCGCGCGCCAATCTGACGGCAGCGCTGGAAGCCTATCTCGGCCGGCGCAGTGCCGAGCGGGTGTTGGCCGCCCCGTTACGGCGCAACGTCGGCGAAACCATTCAGGCCGCGCTGCTTTATGCCGATCTGCGCGGCTTCACGGCGATGTCGGAAGCAAATCCGCCGGCTGTGGTCATTTCGGCGCTCGACGCGTGGTTTGATCGGATCGCCGGCGCGGTGCATGCGTTCGGTGGCGAGGTGCTGAAATTCATCGGCGACGGCATCCTCGCGATCTTTCCGGTCGTCGGCGCAACGCCGCGTGTGGCCTGCGAGTCTGCTTTGCGCGCGGTGTCCGCGGCGCAGGCCGGGATGGCGCATCTGGATGAAGAGCGACGCCGGCAGGGACTCTCGCCGCTGCCGTTTGGCGCCGCCTTGCATCTTGGCGAGATTTTTTGGGGCAATATCGGCGCCGCCGACCGCTTGGATTTCACCGCGATCGGCCCTGCCGTCAATCTGGCGAGCCGGCTGGAAGGATTGTGCAAGCCGCTCGGCAAGACGATCCTCATCTCAGGCGCGCTGGCGGCCCAGATCGAAACGCCGCTGATCGCGCTCGGGACCCATGAACTGCGCGGTATCATCAATCCCTGTGCGGTCTTTGCGTTGCCGGACAATTAACTTCGAATTTTCAGGCCGTTGCATTGGCACTGAAAAATTCTTGTTGGACACCGATGAGTTTCGCCGGCCCCGCCTGTCTTACCCCATGAAGCAGCCGATAGCCGGCGAGCCATGGGAGATTGACATGCGGAAATTGATCACGGGAATGAAGCTTTCCATCGATGGCAAGATGGAGGGGGCCGAGGGCATGGCCGATTGGGTCCATGCCTGGTCGGAGGATTACGGCCTGACCCCGCAAATCGATGCCTGCGTGCTCGGCTCCAACATGTATGGCGGATATGAGCGCTACTGGACCGGAATCCAGAACGAGCCGGACAAGTCGGCCTGGATCACCGGCACGGCACCGACGCCGGCGGAAGTCGAATGGGCGCGCTTCGCCGCCAGGACCCCGCATTACGTCCTGTCGAACACGATGAGCTCGGCGTCCTGGCCGCACACGCGCTTTCTGCGCAAGCTCGACGACGTCGTGGCGCTGAAGCAAGAAGCGGGCAAGGACATCTATCTGATGGGCGGAGCGAAGACGACGGCGAGCCTGATCGATGCCGGGCTCGTCGATGAGATCAGGCTGATCGTCTATCCCTTGATCGCCGGCCCCGGCCGAGCGCTGTTTGCGACGACCGAACGCCGCCGCAGGCTCGAGCTGAAGAAGGTTTCCGAGCTTCCCGGCGGAAAGCTCGGCCTCACCTATGCCATCGGCTAAGGGCGCCGGGAGGGCGATATGTTTTCGTTAGCGGGAAAGAACGTCGTCGTGATCGGCGGCAGCCGCGGCGTCGGCCGGCAAATCGTGGAATCAGCGCACCGAAGCGGCGCGCGTGTGCTCGCTGTGGCACGGCAGCAGGCAACCCTCCGCGCACTGGAGCAGGATATTTCCGGCGTGCGCGTGCTGGCGCTGGATGCCACTGACGAAGGCGCGCCGGCAAAAGTGTTCGGCACGCTGGAGCCGGACATCCTGGTGCTCTGCGCCGGCGCGTTTCCGCCGGCGGCGCCGTTCCAGCGGCAGAGCTGGCAGGAGTTCGCCGTCAATTGGGAGGCGGACGTTCGCATGACGTTTCACTTTTGCAAGGCGGCGTTGTCGCGTCCGCTTGCAGCGGGCGCTTCGGTGATCGTGATATCCTCGGGCGCGGCGCTCGCGGGCTCGCCGAATTCCGGTGGCTATGCCGGCGCGAAACGCACGCAGCTCTTTCTCGCCAACTACGCCCAGAAGGAATCCGACCGGCTCGGGCTTGGGCTGCGCTTCTCCGCGCTCGCGCCGCGCATGGTGCCCGATACCGAGCTCGGCAAACACGCGGTTGAAGGCTACGCCCGCTACCTCGGCATCTCCGCGGCCGATTTCGTCCGCGGCATGGCCGCGCCGCCGACGCCTTCCGACGTCGCCGCCGGCGTTATCGAGCTCGCCGCCGATCCCGATCGCGCCAAGGGCAATGTGTTCATTGTCTCGGGCAATGGCCTCGAGGCCGCGCGAGCGTGACGGGTACTTGAAGAAGGTCAGCCGAGGTCTAATGTTTGAGGCTATGACGCTGTCAAAAGCAGAGCAGGTCGCGGTGCGGACAAGCGAGACGTTCGAGCGCCTTGCCGAGCCGCTCCGCCGCGAGATCAAGCTGCATTGCTACCGCATGCTCGGCTCCGTGCACGAAGCCGAGGACCTTGTGCAGGAGACCTATTTGCGCGCCTGGCGCGGCTTCGACGGTCTTGAAGGCGGATCGTTCCGCGCCTGGCTCTATCGGATCGCAACCAACGCCTGCCTCAACGCACTGCAGACGCGCAAGCACACCCAGCGCTACCTGCCGGATCAGATCGGCTCTTCCGCCACGGGGATGCCGGATGGCGTGCCCGCCACCGAGGTCGCCTGGCTCGAACCCTATCCGGACTCGCAGCTCGAAGACGTCGCCGACGACCAGCCGAATCCGGAGGCGCGCTACGCGGCGCGCGAGGCCGTGCAGCTCGCTTTTGTCGCCGCGATCCAGCAGCTGCCGCCGCGCCAGCGCGTCGCGCTTCTATTGTGCGATGTGCTCGGCTGGTCCGCGACGGAAACGGCGACGCTGCTCGGCGGCTCGACTGCATCCGTCAACAGCGCGCTGCAGCGCGCGCGCGAGACGCTGGCCAGGCGCTATGCCGAAGGCTGGCCGCCCGCCGTGATCCGGCCGAGCGCCGTGCAGCAGAAGCTGCTCGATCGCTACCTGCGCGCCTGGGAGGGCCACGACCTCGACGGCTTCGTTGCGCTGCTCAAGGAGGACGCCACCTTCACCATGCCGCCGTGGCTGCAATGGTATTCGGGGCGCGCAGCGATCCGCTCCTTCTTCGCCATCGCTTGGCACAGTTGCCGCGGCATGCGCGTGATCCCCACCGCCGCCAACGGCCAGCCCGCTTTTGCCGTCTATGCCCGCACCGACGCCGATCCGCGCTTCACCGCCAATGGCATCCATGTGCTGACGCTGGAGCACGACAGCGTCGCCACGATGACGGTATTCCTCGAGCCGCGAATGTTCGAGATGTTTGGATTGCCTCTGGTGCTTGAGGAATAGCCGCTACAGGTTCAATTGATAGCTGTGCGGGACCCAGCGATATTCCGCGCCGGCCCGCTCGATGAAGCCGATGCCCGGGAACGGCATGTGATATCCGATCGCGAACAGCTCCTCGGCAACACACATGTCAAGGATGCGCTTGCGCGTCGCCACGGCCCTCGCCTTGTCGTCATCGACGTCGACCTCGAGGTCCGGACGCTGCAGCGAGATCGCATAGTGGATGCAGGTATCGGCCCAGATCAAAATCCGCTTTCCCTCCCTCTCGATCAGGTAAGCCATCATTCCGGGCGAGTGCCCGCTCGCGTCGACGGCGCGGATGCCGGGGACCACGTCGTCTCCCGGCTTGATGAACGTCGCGCGATCGGCGAGCGGCACGGCCAGTTGCATGAAGAGCTCGCGGTTGAATTTCCGGAACTCACGCACTTCGCCGCGCCGCCAGAAATCGAACTCGGCCGCGCCGAAGATGTACCGTGCATTGGGAAATGCCGGCCTGCCGCCCCGCATCAGCCCGCCGATATGATCGGGATGGCCGTGCGTGATGACGACGATGTCGACGTCCTCGGCATGATATCCCGCCTCGCCCATCCGCGCGATCAAATGTCCGTCCGGCACGCGGCCGCGAAGCTGCTCGCGTTCGGTCGCAAGCGTGCCGTTCCCGGTGTCGAACAGCACCAATTGCTTGCCGGTGTGAACCATCGTCGGGATGAAGGGGTGCTCGTAGCGATCGGGGTCGATCCGGTTCATCCGTGCCAGCCGCCGCACGTCCCCGGCCATCGCCTCGCCGCCATGGGTAGGGCTCAGGCCGGCACGCACGATCCTGCTGTCGAGGATGGCCGTGACCTCAAAGCCCCCCATCCTGACGTGAAAGATCGACGGCTGGGGCTCATTGTGCACTCGGGTGGACATCGGTCGCCTCGCCTGTATCACAGCCCGCCCATCTTGCAGACGAGCTTCCATTCCTCCGCCGTCACCGGCTGCACCGATAGGCGCGAATATTTCACCAGCGCCATCGCGGCAAGCTTCTTCTCGGCCTTGATTGCGACCATCGTCACCGGCTTCGGCAAGGGCTTGTCGGCCTTGATGTCGACGCAGACGAATTTGCCGGTCTTGTCGGTCGGATCGGGATAGGCCTCCTTGAGGACTTCGGCGATGCCGACAATCTCCTTGCCCTCGTTGGAATGATAGAAGAACGCCCTGTCGCCCTTTTTCATGTTCACGAGGTTCTGGCGCGCGGTGAAATTGCGCACGCCGGTCCAGGCCTCGCCCTTGGCGCCCTTCGCGACCTGCTGATCCCAGGACCAGGACGAAGGTTCGGATTTCACCAGCCAGTAATTCATGACACCCACCATCCCTTCGTCATGGCCGGGCTTTGTCCCGGCCATCCACGTC
>Ga0134126_10006151_pt1 | contig 15042 bp, 5 predicted proteins | sample KB31752_FD_96881 | JGI IMG/M metagenome (GOLD analysis project Ga0134126, IMG submission 96881) | Terrestrial soil microbial communities with excess Nitrogen fertilizer from Kellogg Biological Station, Michigan, USA - KB3-175-2 | ecosystem: Environmental > Terrestrial > Soil > Unclassified ...
ACCCCCGCCGCTGAATGGCTGGTGGATAACTTCCACATCGTGGATGAGCAGGTGCGCGAGATCAGGGACGATCTGCCGCCGGGATTTTATCGCCGCCTGCCCAAGCTCGCGTCCGGCGAATTCCAGGGGTACCCGCGCGTGCTGGCCATTGCGTGGGCGTTTATATCGCACACCGACAGCCAGATTGACCCCTCGATTCTGCGCCGATTCGTGCTGGCCTATCAGCGCGTGCAACCGCTGACGATCGGCGAGCTGTGGGCGCTGGCGATCACGCTGCGCGTGGTGCTGGTGGAAAATCTGCGGCGGCTATCGGAGAAAATTGTGGCGACTCGGACGGCGCGCCAGGAAGCGGACGCACTGGCCGATAGCCTGCTGGGCCAGAACGGGAAGCCGCGAGTGGCGCCCCAAGCGGCGCTCGCGCGATTCGAGAAAACGCCGCTCGCGACGGCGTTTGCCGTCGAGCTGCTTCAGCGGCTTCGCGACCTTGATCCGGGCGTGGGGCCCGCGCTTCAGTGGCTCGATAAGCGCCTGAAGGAACAGAAAACCACCTCGGACGAGATCGTGCGCTCGGAACATCGCCAGCAGGCGGCCATGAACGTGACGGTGCGCAACATCATCACGAGCATGCGGTTTCTTTCCGCGTTCGATTGGCAGGTTTTTTTCGAGTCCATCAGCCTGGTGGACGAGATCCTTCGCCGCGACACGATCCACGGCGATTCCGATTTCATGACGCGCGATTCCTATCGCCATGCGATTGAGGATTTGTCGCGGCGATCGCGCCATACCGAAATCGAAATTGCGCGCCGGGTGGTGCGGCGCACCAAGCGCGTGCGGTTGCCGGGCCGCAACGGCTCGAGAGTGCGAGCGGCGCGAGCTGCCGATCCCGGTTACTGGCTAATTGGCGCGGGGCGTCCCGACTTGGAGCGGGAGCTCGAATTTCGGCCGCCGTGGCGGCGGCGGCTTCTGCGGCGTTATATGCGAGTGATGCTTCCGATTTATCTGGGCGGAATCACGACGATCACGATCCTGGTGCTTGCGCTGCCGGTGCTGCGCGCGACAAACGCGAGGATAAGCGCCGCGGGACTGGCTTTGCTGGCGCTGCTCGCGCTGATTCCCGCCACCGATTTAGCCGTGGCCCTGGTGAACAGGCTGGCCAGCGACCTCTTTGGGCCGCGGATGCTTCCCCGGCTGGAGTTGAAGGAGGGAATTCCGGAACAGATGCGCACGATCGTCGTCGTTCCCGCCCTGCTGACGAACGAGCAGGAAGTGGCGGAACTGATCGAGCGGCTCGAAGTCCATTTTTTGGCGAATCCAGAGGGCTACGTGCACTTCGCGCTGCTTTCGGATTGGACCGACGCACCGGCGGAATCCATGCCGCTCGACGCCGAACTGCTTTCGGCGGCGAGCCAGGGCATCGCTCGCTTGAATGCGAGGTATGGCCCCGCCCCGGACGGCGGCGAAAGATTCCTTCTGTATCACCGCAAGCGCGTATGGAATCCCGGCGAGGAAAAGTGGATGGGCTGGGAGCGAAAACGCGGCAAGCTGCACGATTTGAATCATCTATTGCGCGGCGGGGAGCACCATTTCATTTCCGCCGAAGGCAAGCCCGTCGCGGCGCCGAGACAAATCCGCTACGTGATTACCCTGGATGCGGACACGCGCTTGCCGCCCGCAGCGGCTTGCCAGTTGGTGGGAACAATTGCTCATCCCTTGAATCAGCCGGAGTTTTCCGCCGAAGCCGGCAGAGTGATTGACGGATACGGGGTGGTGCAACCTCGAATCACGCCCTCGCTGCCCGCCTCGCATGGCGGCACCCTATTCCAGCGCATATTTTCCGGGCCGCCGGGAATGGATCCGTATGCCTCGGCTGTGTCGGACGTGTATCAGGATCTTTTCCGAGAGGGTTCGTACACGGGCAAAGGCGTCTATGACTTGGACGCGTTTGAGTCGGCGCTCGCCGGTAAAGTGCCGGAAAATGCGCTGCTGAGTCACGATCTTTTCGAGGGCACCTTCGCCCGCGCGGCGCTGGCAAGCAATATCGAACTTTTCGAGGAATATCCGGCGCATTATCCCACCGGCACCGCGCGACAGCATCGCTGGGTTCGAGGCGATTGGCAATTGCTTCCCTGGATTCTGGGATTCCGAAAGCAATCGACGGGTCCCGGAACGCGCGCCCGAATTCCCGCGGTGGCGCGATGGAAAATGCTCGACAATTTGCGGCGTTCGCTCTCGCCGCTGGCCGCATTTTCCACGTTGATTGCCGCCTGGCTAATCCCCTCGGCATCACCGTGGATATGGACCAGGTTCATCGTCCTGATGATCGCGATTCCGGCGCTGCTGCCCTTCATGATCGGGATCAATCCGCGGCGCGGTGTTTCGAAGCGAAGCTACATTCGCGGCATCGTGACGGACCTGGCGCTGAGCGCCGCGCAAACGGGCCTGGGGCTTGCGTTCCTGGCCTACCACGCATGGCTAATGGCGGACGCGATCCTTCGGACGCTGTGGCGGACCATGGTGACGAAGAAGCACCTGCTCGAATGGGTGACGGCGGCGCAAGCGAGATATGCCGTAAACCTGCGGCTCGGCGGGATGTACAAGCGAATGGCCGGCGGCATCGTGCTGGCGATTGCTGCCGGGATCGCCGTCAGCCGCGCGGGGCACGATTCGCAGATGGCGGCGCTGCCGTTTCTCGCGGCTTGGTTCGCATCTCCCGCCATCGCACGATGGGTCAGCCTTCCCCCGAAGCCGAAGGGCGTACGGCCGCTCGCGAAAACGGATATCGAGACGCTGCGCTCGATTGCGCGGCGCACCTGGGGCTTCTTCGAAGAGTTTGCCGGCTCGAAAGAGAACAACCTGCCGCCGGATAATTTCCAGGCGGATCCGAAGCCCGTGGTGGCGCACCGCACGTCGCCCACGAACCTGGGGCTATATCTGCTCTCGACGCTTTCCGCGAACGATTTCGGCTGGATCGGCGCGATCGAGACCATCGAACGGCTCGAAGCAACGATGGAAACCATGTCGAAGCTCGATCGCTGCCAGGGGCATTTTTATAACTGGTACGACACGGAAACGCTGCGGCCGCTCGAACCGAGATACATCTCAACCGTGGATAGCGGAAACCTGGCAGGCCATTTGGTGGCGTTCGCCAATGGCTGCCGCAACTTGATGGAGGCGCCGATCTGCAAGCGCGCCCCCGATGGCTTGGCGGACGCCCTGCGCGAATCTCTCGATGCTATGGGCGGGCTGCCCGAAGCTTCGCGCGCGCAAGCGGCAAGCCGGCGGCAGCTCAAGGATTCCGCTGCGGGGCTTTCCGCGGCGCTGCGGCTGCCGGCAGCAACCGCCGCGGAAACGGCCGCATGGATTGCCAGCGCGAAGGAGCGCTCGGTGGCCTTCGCGGATTTGGCTCACGCGCTTGGCATTGAACGTGGCAGCGACGTCCCGACGGAACTCGCGCGATGGGCGAATGCCACAAAGGAGTGCGCGGAAAGCCATTTTCGCGACGCGCGACTGCTGATGCCCTGGATGGCGCTGGGCCCGCGCGAAATTACAGGCATCCGGGAGAGGCGCTCGAACACCGCGCTCGAAGCAAGCACGATCGAACTCTTTTTCCAAACTCTGCCCACGCTGGCTGACGCACCGGAACGCTGTGTTTCCGTGCTGCGGCAGATCGAAAAGTTGCAGGGCCTTGCTTCGCTGGAGCATTCGCCGGCCGCGCAGGAATCGGCCAAGCTGGCGTCGCTCGCGCAGGCATTCACACAATCGCGGCGCGAGGCGCTGTCGCTGATTCAGCGCGTCTGCGCGTTGATTGACAAGGCCGAAGCCATCTTCCGCTCGATGGATTTCGGTTTCCTCTATGACAAAACGCGCAAGCTGCTTTCCATCGGCTATCGCGCCTCCGACGGCACGCTGGACCCGAACTGCTACGACATGCTCGCGTCCGAAGCCCGACTTGCCAGTTTCATCGCGATTGCGAAGGGAGACGTTCCCGCCAGCCATTGGTTTCGCCTGGGCAGGTCTCTCACACCCGTGGGCCGCGGATCGGCGCTGATTTCGTGGTCGGGGTCCATGTTCGAGTATCTGATGCCGGTGCTGGTGATGCGCTCGCCGGAAGGGAGCGTCCTAAACCACACCTACAACCTGATCGTGCAGCGGCAAATCGCGTACGGAGCCGCGCATCACGTGCCGTGGGGCACGTCGGAATCCGGCTATAACGTGCGCGACACGGATTTCACGTATCAGTACACGAGCTTCGGCGTGCCCGGATTGGGATTGAAGCGCGGGCTGAGCGAGGACCTGGTGATCGCGCCGTACGCTACGGCGCTCGCCGCGATGATCGCACCGCGAGCCGCCACGCGGAATTTCGCGCGGCTCGCGGAGGCGGGCGCCGAGGGCGAGTACGGATTCTACGAAGCGCTGGATTACACGGCCGACCGCATTCCCGAGGGCAAAAAAGTGGCCGTGGTGCGCGCCTTTCTTGCGCACCATCAAGGCATGTCGCTGATCGCGCTCGGCAACGTGGTGAACGACGGGATCATGCAATCGCGGTTTCACGCCGAGCCCATCGTTCAAGCCGCTGAATTGCTGCTGCAGGAGCGCACGCCGCGCGACGTGATGGTCGCGCGCCCCCGCGCGGAGGAAGTCTCCGTCGCCGCTCACGTGCGCGAGAGCATTCCCCCGCCCGTATACCGCGTGACGACTCCCCACGATCCCGCGCCACGGACGCACCTGCTTTCCAATGGCCGCTACTCGGTGATGCTGACGGCCGCAGGCTCGGGCTACAGCCGATGGCGCGATATCGCGCTTACCCGCTGGCGCGAGGATGCGACGCGCGATTGCTGGGGCTCCTACATTTATCTGCGCGACATCTACTCGAACCAGGTGTGGTCCGCCGGATTTCATCCCACCGGCGCCGAACCCGAAAGCTACGAAGCCTGCTTCTATGAAGACCGCGCGGATATCGTTCGCTCGGATCGCTCGATCACGACCGGCCTCACTGTGGTCGTCTCGCCCGAGGATGACGCGGAAATGCGGCGCCTGGCGATAACGAATCGGGGCAGCCGCGCGCGCCAGATCGAGGTTACCTCCTATTTCGAGGTGTGCCTGGCAACGCAAGCGGCGGACATTGCGCATCCGGCCTTTTCAAATCTCTTCGTGCGGACTGAATTCGCCCGCGAGGTGAGCGCGCTGCTTGCCAGCCGGCGCGGCCCTTCCGAATCTGACTCGCCGTTGTGGCTGGCCCACGTGGCTAGCGTGCAAGCCGAAACGCTGGGCGAGATGCAGTACGAAACCGACCGCGCGCGCTTCCTGGGCCGCGGGCACTCGCCGTCCGATCCCGTCTCGATTGTGGATGCGGCGCCGCTCTCGAATAGCACGGGTGCAGTCCTCGATCCGATGATGAGCCTGCGCTATACGATCCAGATCCCGCCCGGCGCCACCAGGCACATTACGTTTTCCACGCTGGTTGCGCCCACCCGCGAGGCCGCCCTTCATCTGGCGGAGAAATATCGCGACACACGGGCGTTTGAACGCCTTCTCACGCTCGCATGGACGCACGCGCAAGTGCAACTGCGGCACCTGGGAGTGACGCCCGAGGAAGCGTACGTGTTTCAGAAGCTGGCCAACGCCATTCTCTATGCCGATTGCGCCCTGCGCCCCTCCTCGGAGGTGCTGGGCAAGACGACGCTGGACCGGGGCGCTCTATGGGCGCAAGGAATTTCGGGCGATCTGCCCATCGTGCTCGCGCTGATCGGCGATGCGGAAGAAATGGGCGTGATCCGCGAATTGCTGCGCGCGCACGAATATTGGAGGACGAAGCAGCTTGCGGTGGACCTCGTAATCCTGAACGAGCGCCCGCCCTCCTACGACCAGGCACTGCACGAATCGCTCACCGGGCTTATGCGGCCGGACGACTTGAACGGCTCGGAAGAGGAGGCGCGCGCCCTTGGCCGCGTCTTTCTCCTGAGAGGGGACCTGCTGCCCGCGCACACGCGCGAAGTGTTGGAGGGATGCGCTCGCGCCGTGCTCTTTGCCCGCGGCGAAGGTCTCGCCGACCAGGTGATGCGCCTGCAACGCAGGCAGGCGACGCCCGCCGTCGTAAGCAAACCGCATGCGCAGCCGTCGGAACAAATTAGCGACTTGAGCGCAATTCCCGGCGAAGCGCCAGCGCTCGAGTTCTTCAATGGCCTGGGCGGCTTTTCCGATGGCGGCCGCGAATACGTCACCACTTTGAACGGCGGGGTCCGCACACCGCAGCCGTGGGTCAACGTGGTTGCCAACCCCGCGTTCGGCTTCCTGGTTTCGGAATCGGGCGGAGGATTTACGTGGTCGGTGAACGCCAGGGAGAACCAGCTTACGCCATGGTCCAACGACGCGGTGTGCGACCCCTGCGGCGAAGCAATTTACATCCGCGACGAGGACACCGGCGAGGTATGGACGCCGACGCCCTCGCCGATGCGCGACGACAATCGCCGCTACGCGGCGCGGCATGGGCAGGGATACAGCCGCTTCGAATCCGAATCGCACGGAATCGCCCAGGACCTGATCCAATTTGTTCCCATCGAGGATTCCATCAAGATTTCGCGGCTAACGCTACGGAACCAGTCCGGCCGCGCCCGCAAGCTTTCGATTACCGCTTATGTGGAGTGGGTGCTGGGAAGCTCTCGAAGCGCTACAGCTCCCTTTCTGATTTCGGAGAGCGATCCGCAGACGCGAGCTTTATTCGTTCGCAACGCCTGGTTCGGCGAATTCGGTGGCAGAATCGCCTTCGCCGATCTGGCCGGCGCGCAGCAATCGTGGACGGCTGACCGGTGCGAGTTTGTGGGCCGCAACCGATCGCTCGGAAGCCCGGCGGGACTCGACCCGAGCGCACGACTTTCCGGAGCAGTGGGAGGCGGGCTTGATCCGTGCGCGGCGTTGCAGACGGTGCTGAAACTCGAGCCGGGCGCGACTGCCGAGGTGGCGGTCTTTTTGGGCGAGGCAGCGGATCGCACGCAGGCGCGCGCGTTGCTCATGCGATATCGCGCCGCAAACCTGGAAGACGTGCTGGTCGCGGTCAAAAGGCATTGGGAGAACGCCCTGGGAACCGTTCAGGTCTCGACGCCCGATCCGGCGATGGACCTGCTGCTGAACCGCTGGCTTCTTTATCAGACTCTCGCCTGCCGCATCTGGGCGCGCGCGGGATTCTATCAGGTGAGCGGGGCCTACGGATTTCGCGATCAGCTTCAGGATGGCATGGCGCTCACCGTGGCGCGTCGCGACGTGACGCGCGCGCACCTTCTCCGCGCGGCGGGAAGGCAATTTCCCGAAGGCGACGTCCAGCACTGGTGGCACCCGCCATCGGGCCGCGGACTGCGAACGCGCATCACGGACGATTCGCTGTGGCTCCCGTACGCGGTAAATCAGTTCATCGAAACCACCGGCGATATGAGCGTGCTGGACGAAATGGTTCCCTTCCTTGAAGGCGAAACGCTCGCGGAGGGCCAAATGGAGTCCTACTTCGAGCCGCGAAAATCAGGGGCGGCTGTGACCCTGTTCGAACATTGCGCGCGCGCGCTCGACGCGCGGCTCGGGCTGGGCGCGCACGGACTGCCGCTGATGGGCACCGGCGATTGGAACGACGGCATGAATCGCGTCGGGGAGCGCGGCAAGGGAGAAAGCGTGTGGCTCGGCTGGTTTCTGCACACGATATTGTGGGAGTTCTCCAAAATCGCTGAGCTGCGCGGCGAAAGCGCGCGTGCGCAAAAATGGCGGCTGCACGTGATTGCCTTGAAGGCCGCGCTCGAGCGAGAGGCTTGGGATGGCGAGTGGTACCGCCGCGCTTATTTCGACGACGGCAGCCCGCTCGGCTCCGCGCATGCCCGCGAATGCCAGATTGACTCGATCGCGCAGACTTGGGCGGTGATTACCGGCGCGGCGGAATCGGCGCGTGCGGCACGGGCTGTGGACTCCGCCTGGGACCGGCTAGTGCGGCCCGCCGAGGGGCTCGTGCTTTTATTGACGCCTCCCTTCCGCGGGGGCGCTCCCGACCCGGGCTATATCGCGCGTTACGTTCCGGGCGTGCGGGAAAATGGCGGGCAGTACACGCATGCGGCCGTGTGGATGGTCTGCGCGCTCGCGGCACTATCGGATGGCGAAAGGGCCGCACAGGTGTTTCGGATGCTGAACCCGATCTCGCACGCCAATTCGCGCGCCGGCGTGCAGCGGTACAAGGCAGAGCCTTACGTCCTGGCCGGCGATGTCTACTCCGAGCCGCCTCATGTAGGTCGCGCCGGTTGGACGTGGTACACGGGTTCGGCGGGCTGGCTCTATCGTGCGGGGCTCGAATCCATTTTGGGGTTCCGGTTGCGGGGCATGGTCCTCCGATTGAATCCATGCATTCCGCGCGAGTGGCCCGGCTACTCGATCACATTCCGCTACCATTCGGCGGTCTATCGGATTCGTGTGGAGAATCCGTCAGGGGTCTCGCGCGGCGTTGCGCTGATGAGGCTGGATGGCGCCCTGCACGCCGGCCCGGTGGATATTCCCCTGGCGGACGATCACTCCGAGCACGAGATTCTGGTCGTGCTGGGATAACGGTTCGGACGAAAGGCGGCCCGCCGCAGGGCCGCCAAAGAAGAGCTACCTGTAATTGGCGGCTTGCAGTTCGAACATCTGCGCGTAACGGCTTCCGCTGCTGCGCACCAATTGTTCGTGCGCCCCCTGCTCGGCGATTCTTCCGTTTTCGAGCACCAGGATGCGGTCCACCATGCGCGTGGTTGAGAAGCGGTGGGAGATCAAGAGCGCCATTTTTCCGCGCGTAAGCTCGGCGAAGCGGTCGAAGACTTCGCGCTCGGAGCGCGCGTCGAGCGCCGCGGTCGGCTCGTCCAGAATCAGCAGCTGCGCCTCGCGCAGGTAAGCCCTGGCTAGCGCCATCTTCTGCCATTCGCCGCCGGAGAGGTCCACTCCGCCCTCGAAGCGGCAGCCGAGGATCTGGTCGTATCCCTTCGGCAGCTTGCGCACCACGCCTTCGGCAAGGCTCTTGTGCGCCGCCGAGCGGATGCGGAAGAGGTTCTCCTTCTCCTCGATTTGACCAACGGCGATGTTGTCCGACGCCGACATCTCGTATCGCGTGAAGTCCTGGAAGATCACACCTACTTCCTTCCACAGGCCCTCCTGGTCGTATTCGCGGAGGTCCACGCCGTCCAGCAGGATCTGCCCCTCGGTAGGATCGTAGAGGCGCGTCAGGAGCTTCACGATGGTCGTCTTGCCTTGGCCGTTCTCGCCGACGAGCGCGATTCGTTCGCCGGGATTGAGGCTGAAGCTGATGTTGTTCAGCACGCGGCGCTGATTCCCGGGATAGTTGAACGAAACATTGCGGAACTCGAACCCTTGGCGAATCGGCCGCGGCACGGGCAGCGCATTCGGCTTAGACGAAACCTTCGGCTTGACGGAGAAGAACTCGAGCAGGTCCGTAAGGAAGAGGGCCTGATCAGCGATGCCGGAAAATGTGGAGAAGACAGCCTGGATGTTGCTGCTGGTGCCGGCGATTGCGCCCGTGAGGAACATCATCTTCTCGATATCCATCCTGCCAGCCACCGTCAGGTAGACCACGAAAACATAGGCCCCGTAATAGCCTATGGTGCCCAGCAAGGTGAGAAACGATCCGGCCAACAGCCTTTGATTCGCGAGGCCGACGTTCTCCTTATGCAGCTTGTCCGAAATCCGGCGGTAACGGTCCACTAGATAGGCGCTCAGGCCGAAAAGCTTCAGTTCCTTCGCGCTTTCCTTGCTGCCGCCGAGAACGCGCAGGTAATCCAGCTCGCGGCGTTCGGGGGTCTGCCGGAAGCTCAATGAGTAGCCGAGGAAAGCGAAATGGCTCTCCCCCAGAAACGCAGGCACCACGCAGATGATGAGCCCCAGCAACAGCCAGGGCGAGAACCAGAGTATTCCGGCCGCCAGGCTTGCTGCCGTCACCACCTGCTGCACCAACCGGCCGGTCATTTGAATCATCATCACGCGGTCGGTGCCCTGGGCGCGGGCGCGATCGAGCTTGTCGTAGAACTGCGGGTCCTCGTAGGACGCCAAATCCAGCCGCGACGCATGCTCCATCGTCTTCGTGGCGATGTATCGCGTGAACTTGTCCGCCAGCACCGTATCGCAATAGTCCACCAGACGGCCCAGAATCGTTCCCAGCGTCGCCAACGCGAATTCGGCCCCTACGTACCACCAGAAATGCGGAAGCAGCGCTCCCTTGTGGGTGCTCACCACCGTGATCGCCTTAATGATGACGGCGGTCACGGCGACCATTCCGAGCGGAATCAGCGCGGCGATCAGCCGGAAGAATAGCCCGCCAGCCGTGATCCCCGGCGCCGCTTCCCACACCATCTTGAGCATGGGCGGCACGTTCTTGAGCGCCTGAATTCGCTCGCGCCACTTGTCCCACGCGCTTTCTCGTTTTTCAGGGATCGGCAAGGCTTCCGTGTTCATTTCAGTCTGCGCCCCATTCAACTTCCGGGGATGGAGTGTGCAACTGTGGTGCCAGTCGGCCGTGCTTGCAAGTAACAGTTGGCACAGGGCTTAGGGGGGATAAAGAAAACCAGCCACTGCGATTTTTCCCACGACCCGGCAACTTCTCTCTACAGGTTTTTCCGGCGCCAGACGCGCGAACGGGCGGATGAGGTGCCAAGCTGCACCTACCCGCCCGCCTCTTGATTGCGCCGCAGAATTGGCGCGCGCGAATTACATCTGGGTTACCTGATCGCGATATGCATCCTTGCCGGCCTGCACCGCATCCTGCACCTTGTCCTTGGCCCGGCGCACCGAGCCTTCCATCTGGCCTCGAAGGTCGCTCGCTTTCTGCGATACGTAGTCCCTGCCTTGGCGTGTCTTCTCCGCGATAAAATCGCGCGTTTCTTCGCCTGACCGAGGCGCTACCAGCAGGGCAACCAGCGTTCCCACGCCCACGCCTGCCAAGAATGCCCCGATTCCGATCCTGCCGTTGTACTCTCGCATAAAATCCTCCCCTTTTTTCGAGCGCCGCGCCAGCGTGACGCCACGTAAAGAACCAAGGATGCGAGCCTGCTGGCGCCGAGGGCAATACGGCGACTGCTGTAGTCCCCCCGCCGGGCCGCGGATTCAGTTGCACAGCGTGTGCGTTCTGCCACGGAGGCATGTTGCTCGCGCCCGCCACCGCTTCCCTTCGGGTCGCCCAGTCGGCTGCTAACCCTTGCAGATTCATGGCTCGGTTCATGCCTTCCGGCAGGACGGTCGCGCTGGACGTTTGGCGAAGGGCCTGCTTTTCGCAATTGCGAGTTTGATTATGGCGGCTGCGGATAAGGAGCGGCGATGCACAGCGTAACGGCGTTCGTGGAAATAGCGGGTGCGGTGATGGCATCGGTGGCGCTTGCGATCGGCCTCGAGTGGCTTTCGCTGATCTGGCTGATGCGCGCGATGCCGGGCCGCAGCCGCTCCGATATCGAGAAGCGGCGTTAGCCGGCCTGCGGGCCGCGGCTGAGAATGGCGGAGGAAAAATGCTGTTCCTCAAATATTTGCTGCTTTTTATCGGGATCGGATCCTTTGCGGCGGCGGCTGCGGTGGCGGCGTTTGACGCGTTCTTCAAATACGATCTCGGACGCTTCCTCCGCAGGGCGGCTGCGCCGGACGCAGCGGAATCCGCCTCGCCGCGAGCGCGGCCACGGTTTGCGGCGCCTGCCGCGATTCGATGGCCGCTTGCCGGAAAATTCGTGGCGGCGGGGGCGGCGGCGCTGTTGTGCTCCTCGAGCATTGTGGTGGTCCCGGATGGAGAGGCAGGGGTTCGCATCAGCCAGCTATCCGGGGTACAGCCGGGAGCGCTCTATGCGGGCACCCATCTGGTGACGCCGCTGATTGATCGCATCCAGCTCTACGACATCCGCGACCGGGTGTTTTCGACGGTGGCGGCGGAAGGCTCGCGGGAAAAGCTCGAGGTGCTGACGGTGCAGGGGCGCGAGGGCCTCTCGATCGGGCTGGCGGTGACCGTTCGCTATCGCATTGATGCCGGCAAGCTCGACTACATTCAGGCGAATCTGCCGCAGCCGGTGGACGCTGAAATCGTCGAACCGGTGGTCACCAGCGTGTTTCGCGATCTCGCGCCCAATTATGATGTTCGCGACATCTTCTCCGCGAAGCGCGCGGAATTCCGCGACCGGGCCGCGCGAACCATCACGCAAAAATTGGCGCCGGATTCGATTCTCGTCAAGGAAGTGATGCTGCGCAAAATTCAGCTTCCGGGCGAATACGCGCGGGGACTCGAAGGCCTGCTGGAAAAGGAGCAGCAGGACGATCAGACGTCGGTGGAAGTGCAGATCCAGCAGAAGATGGTGAAGATCTCCGAATCGCAGGGCGAATCGGCGCGGATTCGCGAGGTGAAGAAGGCGGAGGCCGACGGGCAATCGCGGGTGATCATGGCCAAGGCCGATTCGGACGCGATGCAGTACACGCTGCCGCTGAAGCAGAAGCAGATCGAGCAATCGCGGCTCGAGGCCGAGGCGCGCAAGGAAGCGATTATTCAGAATGCCGAAGCGGAGGCGCAGGCCAAGGTGATTGACAGCAAGGCCGAGCAGCAGCGCGATGAACTGCTGGCCGAGGCGGAGGCGAATCGCATTCGCGTTACGTCGAAGGCCAACGCGGCGCAGCTCGAACTCGAAGCCGCAGCCCTGAAATCGAATCCGCTGCTGGTGCAATACACGGTGGCGCAGAAGCTTTCGGACAAGGTGCAGATCATGCTCGTACCAAACGACGGAAAGTTCTTTTTCACGAACGACGTGTTGCGCTCGGCAATGGCCGGGGAGGCGCCCGGAGCGGGCGATCCCCCGAGCGACGCCGCAAAGCGCTAAGGATTCTCGGGCGGCAGTCGCGGGCCTGGCTAGGGACCCGCGAGTGCCGCTTCCGAGAGGGCTGCCGGCAAAAACCCTTGCGGGTGGCTTCGTCCGGCATGGCAATGCGGCGCGATCCCCTGCCCCCCAGCAACGTCGCGCAGCACCGGGCCGTGCCGGACGAGGCCACTCGCCGGCGGACTTCACGGATCGGCACATAATTTCCGGAAGGGGCTTGCACCGTATATTAGAACGGAGCCGAGCCTTTGTTTTCAGTGACTTAGGGGGATTTCTAATCCCCGTACCGTAGATTAGAAAGTGGGATTGGGGCGGGGCGGGGTGAAGGGGCGGGGCGTCTATCGGCTTCCTGAGGCGGGGGTGAGTTGCGATAAACATGCAGCCGCAGGTTACCATAAGATTAACAGAATGTCAATAACAAAATGGGGGAAAAATGGGGCGACCGGGGGGGCATCGGAGAGACGGAATTCGGGTGTGCTATGATGACCGGCCGCGAAGGCGCGGCAGATATGATGCGGTTTCCCCGCCGATTCCTTCCACTCCTTTGCACGCTGCTGTTCGCGTTGCTTCTTGCACGTTCCCAGGCAAATGCGCAGGCTCAATCCTCGTCGCAGATTGCCGCGTCCGCAGCGATGCCCTCCAGATGGAATGACGCTGTGAATAAACTGGCGGCGGAGATAGCCGCCGCGGCGAAACCCGCGACGGCGATTGTGCTCAAGTTGGAGAACCAATCTCCGATTTCCGAAGCGCAGGCCGCGGCCGTTCGCGAGGGGCTTGCCTCGCAACTTCGCCAGTCGAATCTAAGTGTGCGGTTCGCGCCGGCCGCGGCCAGTAATCCGCCAGCCAATCCGCCCGCGGGGGCGGACACGGCAAACGTCCGCGTGGTGCTATCGCAGGGCGCGGACGGGCTACTGTGGATCGCGCAGGTGGAGCGCGCGGATTCGCGGCAGGTGGCGATCGTGCCCGTGCCGCAGGCCGCAGCGCCGGCCTTGCCGGGCCGAATACCGGTGTTGCAGCGGCGCATTGTGTACCAAGGGCGCGAACCTATCCTCGATTTCACCGTAAACCGGCAGGGCAACGTGGATTCGTGGCGCGTGTTAGGTGACGGCGGGCTGGCGGAATTTACGGCGCCGTTGAGCGCGGGCGCGGATTCCATACCGATAACCAGGAAGCCGCTTCGGAATGCCCCTGCCTCGCGCGACCCGCGCGGCCGCCTTGCGATCAACGCGGCGGGATATCCGGCGATTCTTCTGGGCAACACCTCCTGCGCGGAAAGTCCCGGCGAGTCGTCGCTCTTTTGCGGCGGGCAGGCTGCCGCGGAATGGCCGATTGGCGGGGGCTGGCGGGCGACTTACGACGGCGATCACAATTATTTCCAGGCGACGTCACTCACGTCGGACATCTCATCGTGGAAGCTTCCGGCCTTTTTCTCCGCGGCGACATTCGAGCCGGCGCAGGGTGCGGCGGAAATAATTCTGTCGGAATTGGACGGCAAGGCGCGCCTTTATTCCCGTGGGACGGATGCGCCGAAATCGGTTTTCTCCGGCTGGGGGGATGAGGTGGCGACGCTGCCGGCGAATTGCGATCAGGATTGGCACGTTCTCGCGGCCGGCACGGGGGATTGGACGCAGCCGGATTTCGTTCAGATGTACCGGGTCGAAAACGGGCAGGCGAGTGCCGAAGGGGAGCGCCTGAACCTGCCGGGGCCGGTGCTCTCGATTTGGAGGGCGCCGGGCGAAAGCTCGGTACGGATGATTTCGCGCAATCTCGAGACAGGAATGTATGAAGCGTCCGTTCTATCCGCTTCTTGCGGCAATTAGCATCCTGCTGATCGCGCTGCCGGCAAGGACGGCGCGCCGGCCGCGCTATGGCGGCACGCTGCGGCTCGAAATCGAAGCCGCGATTCATTCGCTCGATCCGGCCGTGGCCGCGGCAAGCCCTGCTGAAGCTGCCGCCAAGGAGCAGTTGGACGCGCTGCTCTATGATTACCGCGGGGATCATCGCGGGGAAAGCCGCGGCGCCGGAGGAACTTTCACGGGCAGCGGCGCCTTCCGAATTTCGGCGTGGGAACCGGGCAAGCACGTGGTGCTCGCGGCGAATGACGATGCTCCCGGCGGGAGGCCCTTCCTCGACGCGATAGACGTGCAGATGGGCCGCCCGGCGCGACAGCGAATGCTCGACCTGGAACTGAATC
>Ga0134126_10006152_pt1 | contig 15041 bp, 11 predicted proteins | sample KB31752_FD_96881 | JGI IMG/M metagenome (GOLD analysis project Ga0134126, IMG submission 96881) | Terrestrial soil microbial communities with excess Nitrogen fertilizer from Kellogg Biological Station, Michigan, USA - KB3-175-2 | ecosystem: Environmental > Terrestrial > Soil > Unclassified ...
CGTCGCGGTGGATGGAGTTGGAAGGGTCCGCCGAGGCGGAGACCCTCCTCCGGGAGCTGGCCGTGCCGGTCGAGGACCTCCCCATCGTCCTCGTCCCCGGGACCCCCCTGCTCAAGAACCCGTCGAACCGCGACCTGCTGGCGGCCTTGGGGCTGGTGGACATCCACGAGAGCCGCAGCGACCGCACCGAGGTCTGTGACCTGTTGGTGGTCGGCGGTGGGCCGGCCGGCCTCGCCGCCGCGGTCTACGGGGCTTCGGAGGGCATGACCACCACGCTGGCCGAGGGCACCGCCCTCGGCGGCCAGGCCGGGACGTCGTCGCGTATCGAGAACTACCTGGGGTTCCCGGCCGGGCTGTCGGGGGAGGAGCTGGCCGCCCGGGGCAGCCTGCAGGCCCAGAAGTTCGGGGTCCGGATCAAGCTGGCCGCCCGGGCGACCTGCCTGGCGACGTGGGACGGCAACCACCACGTCACCTTCGAGGACGGCGACACCGTCACGGCCCGGTCCGTCATCATCGCTACCGGCGCCCGCTACAACCGGTTGCCCCTCGACCGGCTGGCCGACTTCGAGGGGGTCGGCGTGTACTACGCCGCCACCCAGATGGAGGCCCAGGCCTGTGCCGGTCGGCCCGCCGTGGTGGTCGGCGGCGGCAACTCCGCCGGGCAGGCCGCCCTGTTCCTCGCCCGGACCTGCACCCGGGTGCACATCGCCATCCGCGGCGCCGACCTGGCCAGCTCGATGTCCCGCTACCTGATCGACCAGATCGACCACCATCCCGGCATCGAGGTCCTCGGCCACACCGAGGTGGTCCGCCTGGTCGGCGACACCGAGCTGGCGGGGGTGGAGCTGGCGAACAACGCGGAGGGGTCCACCTCGGTCGTCGACGTCTGCGGCCTCTTCGTCTTCATCGGTGCCCGGCCGGCCACCGACTGGCTCGGTGGCCAGCTGACCGTCGACGACGACGGGTTCCTCCTCACCGGCACCGACCTCCCCGACGAGGTCCTCGCCCGCCTCGACCGGCCACCGCTCCTCCTCGAGACCTGCCGCCCCGGCATCTTCTGCGTCGGCGACGTCCGCAGCGGTTCGGTCAAACGGGCGGCCACGGCCATCGGGGAGGGTTCGATGGCCGTCCGCCTGGTCTTCGACCGCCTCCAGGCCACCGGGTTGGCCGTCGCTGCGCCGCCCACCGCCGACGCCGTACGCTGACAGCGTGACCGATCATCCGGCCATCGACCCGTCGGTGCCGCCCAGCGGCACCGGTTGCGTCGAGTGCGACGCCGCCGACGGCTGGTGGCTGCACCTCCGGCGCTGTGCCACCTGTGGCCACATCGGTTGTTGCGACTCGTCGCCCTCGCAGCACGCCTCCCGGCACGCCGCCGACACCGGGCACCGGGTCATCCAGAGCTTCGAGCCTGGGGAGGACTGGTTCTGGGACTTCGGCACCGACCAGCCCATCGAGGGACCGCCCCTCGCCCCGCCGGACCACCACCCCTTCGAACAGCCGGTCCCGGGTCCCGCCGGCCGGGTGCCCCCCGACTGGCAGTACCACCTGCACTGATCGCCGGGCCGGTCGCCGGTTTGTCGTAGTCCATGCCGCGTCGGCTGGGACGGACCCGGGTTCCGGGGTCAGCGGCCGGGCGCTGGACGATCGGTTGCCGGCTCGCTGACCGCCCCCCGGAGGAGCACCGTGAAAGTGGTGCCGACCCCCAGCTCGGAGGAGACGGTGATCTCGCCCCGGTGCAGCTCCACGATGGCCTTGGCGATGGACAACCCGAGGCCCCGGCCCTCGAGGCCGCTGCAGCGGGCATTGGTGGCCCGGAAGAACTGTGTGAACAGCCGTGGGACGTCGGCTTCGGGGATGCCCATGCCGGTGTCCGAGATCTCGACCCGCCAGCCGGCGCTCGTCCGCGCCGCCCGCAGGGAGACCTGGCCGTGCTCCGGGGTGAACTTGATGGCGTTGGACAGCAGGTTGTCGAACAGCTGTCCCAACCGCTCGCCGTCACCGGACAGGCGGGGACCCTCGGCCACTTGCAGCTGCAATGCCAAGCCTTTGGCCCGGGCCACCGGTTCCGCCGCGTGGCCGGCCCGGCGGAGGCCTTCGGCCAGGTCTACGGACGTCACCGACAGGGCGACGGTGCCGGCGGCGAGGTGCTCCAGGTCGACGAGGTCCCCCGAGAGTCGCATCACCTGCCGGGCGTTGCGGAGGATGGTGTCGACGTAGTCGATCTGCTCCCGGTCGGCCAGCGGGTCGAGCGTGTCCCGGAGCAGTTCGGCGAACCCGGTGATCGACGTCAGCGGGTTCCGCAGCTCGTGGGTCACCGTCGCCATGGCTTCCGTGCGGCGCCGGTCGACCGCCGCCAGCTCCGCCAGCAGCGCCCGCTGCTCGGTGACGTCCCGGGCGTACACCACCAGCCCGCGGACGTCGGGGTCGTCGAGCAGGACGTCCACCAGCGTCTCCATGTTCCGCCAGCTGCCGTCGGCCGCCCGGACGCGCAGCTCCAACCGTTCGCCGGGAGTCCACCGGCCCTCGACGATGCGGGCATACGCCTCGTGCACGATCGGGACGTCGTCGGGATGGACGTAGGGGAGCACCCCGTTGGCCGGGTCGTACTCCATCCAGTTCCCCATCAACCGGAGGGCGCCGGCGCTGGACCATCGCCAGGACCCGTCGGGGTTGAGGATGGTGACGAAGTCCTCCGACCGGTCGATGAGCCGCTCCACCAGGTGCGGTCCGGTCAGCGTCGGGAACCGCTCCGGGTCCTTGGCGTTCGACACCGCCAACACGAACCCCGACAGCGTGCCGTCGGCTCCCTGCACGGGGGTGGCCTCGGCCATGCACTCCCTCACGGTGTCGTTCTCCACCGCCACCGTGCGGAACGGGCCGAAGTGCCCCCGCCGGTTCGACCCATCACGCCATTGGGCGGCCACCCGGTCGACGTCGTCGGGGTGGACGCAGTCGTACCAGGGCAGGCCGACCTGCTTCAGCCACGGCACCCCGGTCAGGTTCTCCCACCGTTGGTTGTGGTACCAGACGACGCCGTCGGCGTCGGTGGCGATCAGTCCCAGCGGGACCAGCGCGGAAAGGGCGCCGAGGACGCGGCCCGTGAGGGCCCGTCCCTCCTCGTTCGTCATCGAGCCTGCCTATTTCCAGCTCGTGCCCTGCACCGCCACCTCACCATCGAACCACTGGTTGGGACCTGCGCCGTTGCAATCGTCCGGCTGCCCGCCTGCAACCGGTTTCTAACCGGCGCCAACGCTACCCCAGCCGGGTGCCCGAGCGGCCACGCGCCCGACGCCGTTCGGCGCGCGCCCGCGATCTGTCGTAGAGTGCCCAAGGTAGAACGAGTTCTCGCATCCGACCCGGCGGGGTTCGTCAAGGGCGGATCGAGTGCGTCAACGGCGGTGTAAGAGCCGCCAATACTCGGCAATACCCGTGTAGTAAACGACGTACCAGACGAGCAAAGGGGGGGGCAATGTCGAAGACGCCACGGTGGAGCACACGGGGCCCGAGCGATCCGGGGCCGACTTGGCGCCGCCGGTTCGGAGCCGCCGGCCTGGCCATGACGGTGCTGGTCGTCGGCGCCACGGTCGAGGCCGGACAGGCCACCGCCGGCGCCGCGGTCACCGTCCCCGGCACGGTGGTCGTCGGCAAGAACGTGCCATCTAGTGCGATGAGCACAAACACCGGGGTGACGGCCAAGACAATCACCGTGGCCAACATCGCCTGGAACCCCATCTTCACCGGCGCCAAGATCGGCACCGAGGCGTACTTCGACTACGTCAACTCCACCGGGGGCGTCAACGGTCGGAAGATCCAGGTCACATCGCAGGACACAGGGTACAGCGGCACAAAGGACGCCTCCCTGACCCAGGCGGCGATCCAGAAGGACTTCGCCCTGGTCGGCGACTTCTCCATCGTCGCCACATCGGCGGCCAAGGTCCTCTCGCAGAACCCGGGGTTCCCGGACGTCTCGGTCACAGTGGCCCCGACCGCCAACAAGCTGCCCAACTTCGTCAGCCCGGTGCCGCTCGGCGGCGGCTGGCAGGAAGGCCCGCTGGCGTACTTCAAGAGCCAGAACCCCTCGGCCATCAAGAAGGCGGCGGCCATGGTGGCCGACCAGCCGTCGGCGACCTTCGCCTGGCAGGGCCAGAAGGCGACGATGCAGCACATGGGCTACAACATCGTCTACCAGACAACCTTCGCCATCACAGCGAACTACAACACCTTCGTCAGCGACGTCGTGGCCATGAAGAACAAGGGCGTCAAGATGCTGTTCATCGAGCAGAACCCGCCCCTCTACGCCGCCCCGCTGATCAAGGCGCTGAACGCCCAGAACTTCCACCCGATGGTCATCCTGGGGGCGTCGACCTACTCGACGACACTGATCCCCAACTCCGGTGGTGCCTCAGCGGTGAACGGGATGTACCTCGACCAGAACCTGCCGCTCTACCTCGGCACTGACGCCAAGGCCATCCCGGCGGTGACAACGTTCAACAAGTGGGTCAAGACGGCGACAGCCAGCTGGAAGCCGGACCTGTTCACCCTCTACGGCTGGCTGTCCGCCCAGCTGTTCGTCCAGGGCCTGAAGGGCGCCGGCAAGAACCCCACCCGGGGATCCCTCCTGAAGGCGCTCGGCAAGGTGACGAACTTCACGGGTACAAACCTGACGGCGCCGACCAACCCGGCGGCCAAGACGGTGTCCAACTGCTACCTGGTCGGCCGGATCAAGAACGGCCAGTGGACCCGCCAGGCCGACCCGCCGATCAGCAGCAGCACCAACGGCTACCGGTGCACCAACCAGTACTACGTGCCGCCCAACACCCCGTACTAGAACGCGTGCCAGCGGCGTACTAGAACGGGTACTAGAAATGACGGGGGACGGTCGGCCCTGATCACGAGATCGGCGGCCGGCCGCGCGAGCAGCCGGGGATTGGGGAGGACACGGTGAGCGAGTTCCTGGAGTTCACCGTCATCGGCATCGCCGTCGGTGCCGCCTACGCCATATTGGCCACGGGCCTCGTGGTCACCTACACGACGTCGGGGGTGTTCAACTTCGCCCACGGGGCCGTGGCCATGTTGGCGGCGTTCTGCTACTGGCAGCTCCAGCAGGAGGGCGTCCCCGACGTCGTGGCCATCATCGTCGTGGTGGTCGTCGGCGCCCCGGTGGTCGGGGCGGCGGTGGAGTGGGCGTTCATGCGGCGGCTCTTCGGGGCCACCGCCGAACGTCCCATCATGGTCACCCTCGGCCTGTTGGTCGTCCTCATCGGCGTCGGCACGCTGGTGTGGAGCGTGGCCACATCGAGGACGGTCAAGCCGTTGTTCACAGGCACCTTCCCGCTGTTCGGGGTCAGGCTGCCGTTGCAGAACCTGGTGCTGCTGGTGGCGGCGGTCATCGTGGCGGTGGGCCTCCGCCTGCTCTTGTACCGGACCCGGGTGGGCACCGGGATGCGGGCGGTCGTCGACGACCCCGAGCTGCTGAGCATGGCCGGGGTGTCGCCGGTCAGGATGAGCCGGGCCGGCTGGATGCTCGGGTTCTTCCTGGCCGCCCTGGCCGGGGTCCTCATCGCCCCGACCCTCACAAGCACCTTCAGCGTCCTCACCATGGCCCTGCTGGTGGTGAACGGGTACGCCGCCGCGGTGGTCGGCCGATTGCGGAGCATCCCGGTGACGTTCGTCGCCGCCCTCCTCATCGGGGTTCTGGTCACATACTTCAAGCAGTACGCCGCCCCCCACCTCCCGTCGGGGACCGGTGCCGACGTCACCGCCGCCCTCCCGATGATCTTCCTCTTCATCGCCCTGGTCGCCCTGCCGTCGGTGCGGCTCCGGGCGGTCGGCCGGCTGAGCACCGTCCGCATTCCCCGGGTGGCCGGGGGGTGGGAGTCGGTGATCACCGGGGCCGTCTTCGTCGTGGCCGGGGTGGTCTTCGCCATCGCCATGGGCACCGACTTCCTGGCGCCGGGCACCGGCACCCTCGGGCCGGTCGTCGGCCAGACCATGGTGTTCGGGGTCGTCGCCCTGTCGCTGGTCCTGCTGGTCGGCTATGCCGGCCAGGTGTCGCTCTGCCAGCTCGCCTTCATGGGGATCGGGGCCTTCTGCATGGGCAAGGTGGCCGGCGGTGGGTCGCTCCTGGGGGTGCTGGTGGCCGTCGGGGTCTGCGCTGGCCTCGGCATCCTGATCGCCCTGCCCACCATCCGGCTGCGGGGGCTCTACCTGGCGCTGGCCACCTTCGCCTTCGCCGAGGCGGTCCAGAGCGGCTTCTTCTCCGACACCCGGATCCTCGGGACGTCCGGCATCTCCGGCGAGCGCCTGGCCATCGGTGGCTGGGACATCAAAGGGGACCAGGCCGAGTTCATCCTGCTCACCGTCGTCTTCGTCCTGGCGGCGCTGTTCGTGCTGGCCCTGCGGCGCAGCCTGTTCGGTCGACGGCTGCTCGCCCTCAACGACTCACCGGCCGCCTGTGCCACGGTCGGGCTCAACCCGGCGGTGACCAAGGTCATCGTGTTCGCCATCGCCGCCGGCCTGGCCGGGCTGGGCGGGGCGTTGTGGACCACCCTGCAGTTCACGGTGACAGCCAAGACCTTCACAATCTTCTCCGGCGTCATGTTCCTGCTGTTCCTGGTCATCTGGAACGTCCGGACCATCACCGGGGCCTTCCTGGCGGCGCTGACCTACGCCATCTCGGCCAACGTCCCCCACCTGAACCAGGTCGAGGGCCTGGTGGTCGGGGCCCTCGGCATCATGCTGGTGGGCCGGGCCTCCAACGGCATCCTCGGCCTCGACTGGATCGCCGCCCGGTTCCGGCTGCCGTGGGCACCGTCGAGCAACGGGCTGCTGCCGGCCACCGGTCCGGTGCCCGCCCTGACGGTCGACGCCGGCGTGGTGGGGGAGGGGCAGCGTGTCGGTTGACCCCGTCGTCGAGGCGCCGGGCCCCATCCTGGAGGTCACGGGGGTGGCCGTCCGCTTCGGTGGGGTGGCCGCCCTGTCCGACGTCAGCCTCACCGTCGGCCCCGGCTCGGTCACCGGGCTGATCGGGCCGAACGGCGCCGGCAAGACCACCCTGTTCAACGTCATCAGCGGCCTCCAGCCGGCCGACCACGGCGAGGTCCTCTACCGCGGCAAGAGCCTGGCCCGGCTGGCCCCGTACCGGCGGGCCCGGATGGGCATCGCTCGGACGTTCCAGCGACTGGAGCTGTTCGGCAGCCTCAGCGCGGCCGAGAACGTCCAGGTCGGGGTCGAGGCGTCGTCGCCCTGGTGGCCCCGTCGTCGGGCGGTGCGGCGGGGCCGGCCGACCCCGCTGGCCGACGGTTCGGCGCCCCAGGGGCCGGCGGCCGTCTCCGAGGAGCTGCTCGATCGGGTCGGCTTGGGAGGGGCCGGGGGCAACCAGTCGAGTGCCATGCCCACCGGCCTCGCCCGGATGGTGGAGCTGGCCCGGGCGCTCTCGATCGACCCGGCCCTGCTGCTGCTGGACGAGCCGTGCTCCGGCCTGGACGACGCCGAGTCGGAGGCCCTCGGCCGGCTGTTGCGCCAGCTGGCCGCGTCCGGCATGGCCATCCTGCTGGTCGAGCACGACATGGAGCTGGTCATGCGGGTGTGCGACTGGGTCCACGTCCTCGACTTCGGCGAGGTCATCGCCTCGGGCACCCCGGAGCAGATCCGCAACGACCCGGCGGTGCAGGCCGCCTACCTGGGGACGGCGACGCCATGAGGGTGGGCCAGTGACGGCGCCGGCCGAAATGGCGGCCACCGGGTCGGCCGCGGCGCCGCCGATGATCGCCGCCGACGGCATCCGGGCCGGCTACGGCCGGATCGAGGTGCTCCACGGCGTCGACCTGCGGGTGCCCCGGGGCAGCGTGTTCGCCCTCCTCGGTCCCAACGGGGCCGGCAAGTCGACCCTCCTCAAGGTCCTGAGCGGGCGCATCCGGCCCAGTCGGGGGACAGTCAGCATCGACGGGCAGCCGACCGGCAAGGCCACGGCGGAGGCCCTCGTCCACCAGGGACTGTGCTCCATCCCTGAAGGCCGCGGCATCTTCCCCAACCTGACCGTGCGGGAGAACCTGCGGATCTGGACCTACGGCGGCCAGGCCGGCATGGACGAGGTGGAGTCCCGGACCTACGAGGCCTTCCCCCGCCTCAAGGAGCGTCGACGCCAGCAGGCCGGCACGCTGTCCGGGGGGGAGCAACAGATGCTGGCGATCTCGCGGGCGCTGGTCAACGACCCGAAGGTGCTGTTGCTGGACGAGCTGTCGATGGGACTGGCCCCGTTGGTCGTCGCCGACCTCTACCAGCTGGTCGGGCGGCTGGCCGCCGACGGCCTCACGGTGCTGTTGGTGGAGCAGTTCGTCAACACCGCCCTCAGTGTGGCGACCGACGCGGCGATCATGGTCCACGGCCGGATCGACCGGCAGGGCACCCCTGAGGCGATGGCCGAGGCCGCCCTCTCCGCCTACCTGGTCTGATCCGCTACCTGGTCGCCTGATCCCGGGTGGTCGATCCCGGGTAGGTAACGGGAGTGACCGCTTCCCGGCGCCGGTGGTTGCGGTGGGGGTTCGTCGTCCTCATCGTCGCCGCCCTGGCCGTCCTGATCGTCCGTACCCGCGGCGACCTGGCGGAGGCGTTCCGGCACATCGGCGTCCACAGCCTGCCGTGGCTGGTCGTCGCCCTGGCGGCCGAAGGCGTCTCCTTCTTTTGCTACGCCAGCGTCCAGCGCCGCCTGCTCCTCGCCGGGGGCGCCCGGCTACCCCGCCGCACGGCGCTGGGCCTCACCATCGCCGCCACCGGGCTCACCAACCTCGTCCCGGGGGGCACCGCCCCGGCCAGTGGCTGGCTGGTCGGCCAGTACCGGCGTCGGCGGATCCCGATGCCCCTGGCCCTGTGGGCGGTCCTGGCCGGCGGGTTCGCCGCCAGCGTCTCCATGCTCGTCCTCCTCCTCGCCGGGGCCGCCATCGCCGGCCTGATCGGCCCCCTGGCCATCGCCGGTTGTGCCGTCCTGCTGGTCGGGGTCACCGCCGGCCTGGTGTGGGCCTCCCATCACGTCCGAGAGGTCGAACGCTGGCTCGGCCGGCACCGGCAGCTGCCGGGGGTCCACCTGGTCGAGCGGGTGACCGGCCGGGCCGCCGAGGTCGCCCGGTTCCGGGCCAGCGTGCCGGGCGGGGCCCAGGTGTTCGGGCTCAGCTTGGGGAACTGGGGCATGGACGTCCTCTGCCTGGTCGCCGCCTTCGCCGGCCTCGGCCTGCCGGTGCCGTGGCGGGCGGTCCTGTTCGCCTACGCCACCGCCCAGGTCGCCGGCAGCCTGGCCCCGGTGCCCGGCGGCATCGGCTTCGTCGAGGGGGGCATGATCGGTGCCTTCGCCCTGACCGGCACCCCGGCGGCCGATGCCGCCGTCGCCACCATCGTCTACCGGCTCATCACCACCTTCGGCGTCGCCGGGATCGGCAGCATCACCCTGGTGGCCATCACCCACCGCGAGCCGAGGGAGGCCGAGCTCTACGGCCCGGCAGCCGAGCTGGCCACCAGGGCCAAGGGGGCAGGCAAAGCCGGCGGGGCCGACGGGAACGGCAGGACGGGAGGGGCCGACGGTGCCGGCAGCGGCGACCCGGGCGGCCGGGATGGCCGGCCCGATCCGGGGTCCGGGGACGACCGAGTCCGCCCGGCCACCGGAGGTGACCGGCCCTCGGATGCCGTCGAGGCGCGCGGAATGGCTCCCGGCGAGGTATCGTTGACGTAAACGTAAACGTCGACCCCGAGTGATGGCTCCGGATCGGCACGGCGATCGGAGGACCATGACCACGGTGGCGGCCCCGTTGGGGGCACAGGTCGGCACGGGAACGGGCAGGGACCGCTACAAATGGGTGGCACTGTCGAACACCACCCTCGGCATGATGATGGCGGCGATCAACACGTCGGTCACCCTGATCGCCCTGCCCAGCATCTTCGACGGCATCCACCTGAACCCCCTCGCGCCGTCGAGCACCGGCTACCTGCTGTGGATGCTGATGGGGTTCATGGTGGTCACCGCCGTGCTGGTGGTGACGCTGGGGCGGATCGGCGACATGTACGGCCGGGTCCGCCTGTACAACCTCGGCTTCGCCATCTTCACGGTCTTCTCGATCCTGCTGTCGATCACCTGGTTCAGCGGCACCGGGGCGGCCCTCTACCTGATCCTGATGCGCATCGGCCAGGGCATCGGGGCGGCCTGTCTGATGGCCAACTCCGGGGCCATCCTCACCGATGCCTTCCCCGAGAACGAGCGGGGGATGGCCATCGGGATCAACGCCATCGCCCTGGTCGTCGGCTCCTTCGTCGGCCTCATCCTGGGCGGCATCCTCGCCCCCATCGAGTGGCACCTGGTGTTCCTGCTGTCGGTCCCCTTCGGCCTCTTCGGGACGGTCTGGGCCTACCTCAAGTTGCGGGACCAGGGGGTGCGGAACCCGGCGAAGATCGACTGGTGGGGCAACGCCACCTTCGCCGTGGGGCTGGTGGCCCTGCTGGCCGGCATCACCTACGGGATCATGCCGTACGGGCACCACGTCATGGGGTGGACCAACCCGAAGGTGATCGGGGCCCTGGTGGCCGGGGTGGTCCTCCTGGGGGCCTTCGTGGTCATCGAGACCCGGGTGGCCCACCCGATGTTCGACCTCAAGCTGTTCCGGATCCGGGCGTTCACGGCCGGCAACTTCGCCGGGTTCTTGGTGTCGCTCGGCCGGGGCGGCCTGATGTTCATGCTGATCGTCTGGCTGCAGGGGGTGTGGCTGCCGCTGCACGGCTACGACTTCACCCAGACCCCGCTGTGGGCGGGCATCTACATGCTGCCGCTCACCGCCGGGATGCTCATCGCCGCCCCGGTGGCCGGGTGGCTGTCGGACCGGTTCGGCGCCCGACCGTTCGCCACCGGTGGCATGCTCGCCGTGGCGGCCGGGTTCCTGCTGCTCACCGCGCTCCCCGTGAACTTCTCCTACGTCTGGTTCGCCCTCATCTTGTTGATGATGGGTATCGCCATGGGGGTGTTCGCCGCCCCGAACCGGGCCGGCATCATGAACAGCCTGCCCCCGAACCGGCGGGGGGCCGGGGCCGGCATCGCCAACACCTTCCAGAACTCCGCCCAGGTGCTGTCGATCGGGATCTTTTTCACCCTCATCATCGTCGGCCTGGCGTCGTCGCTGCCGAGCCGCCTGTACCACGGGCTGGTCACCCACGGGGTCCCGGTCGGGACGGCCGCCACCGCCTCCCACCTCCCGCCGGTGTCCAGCCTCTTCGCCGCCTTCCTCGGCTACAACCCGCTGCAGAGCCTCCTCGGGGGCTCGCTGCACCAGCTGCCCGCCGCCAAGGCGGCGGTCATCACCGGCCACAGCTTCTTCCCCAGCCTCATCAGCTCGTCCTTCGAGACCGGCCTGCACGAGGCGTTCTACTTCGCCGCCGGGGCCTGCCTGCTGGCCGCCGGGGCGTCGTGGCTCCGGGGCGGCAAGTACGTCTACGGCCAGGACCAGCCGGCCCAGGACCCGGCGGTTCCCCGCCGGGTGCGGGAGGAGGAGGTCGCCGCCGAGGACGTCCTCACCTCCTTCGAGGGGGTCCTCCCGGTGGGGATCACCGAGGAGGGCCAGGACCTGGCCGACTGGAAGGAGCGCCCCCGGGAGTGGCAACCCGCCGCCCGGGACAGCTAGGCCCGGTCAACAGGCGAACACGTGTTCGCTATGCTGACCGAGTGGTGTTGCAGGGATCGCTGCTGACGTTGGCCGACGGGCCGGGGCCTCGACCCCTGCCGCCGGAGGTGGGGCCGGGATCGGTTCGGACGGTGCTGGCCGGTGGGGCCTGGGTGGACCTGCACCCGGCTTGGATGGCCGGGGCCGATCCGCTGTTCGAGCGACTGTTGTTGGACGTCCCGTGGCGGACGGAGCGGCGGCGGATGTACGACCGGACGGTCGACGTGCCACGGATGACCGCCTTCTACGACGCCGACGCCCCGCTGCCGGACGCCTCGCTCGAAGTCGCCCGCCGGACGCTGAGCCGTCGCTACGGCCCCTTCGCCACCGTAGGCATGGCGCTCTACCGGACCGGTGACGACAGCGTGGCCTGGCACGGCGACACCATCGGCCGGGGGTCCACCGAGGACGTCGTCGTGGCCATCCTCTCCCTCGGGTTCCCGAGGAGCCTGCTCCTGCGCCCTCGCGGGGGTGGCCGGGCGCTCCGGTTCGACCTGGCCGGCGGTGACCTGCTGGTGATGGGGGGCAGCTGCCAGCGGAGCTGGGAGCACTCGGTCCCCAAGACCAAGAGGCCCGTCGGGCCGAGGATGAGCGTGCAGTTCCGACCCCGGAACGTCGCCTAGAGGCGATCGCCCGGTCGGGCGGCCCGGCCCGACCTCACCCGACGACCGCGGCCGGGCTCGCGGCCGGTGTGGGTTCGACGGCGACCGGCTCGTCGACGGCCGCCAGCGGCTCCTCGATGGGGGCGACGATGGTGGCCGACTGGGGCTCGGTCTGCTCCATCTCCTTGGCGATGTCCGTCAGGACGCCGTGCTGGCGCCGATTGACCACATAGAGCCAGCCGGCCCCGACGGCCATGTAGCCGAGGAAGATATAGGGGAACAGCCGGATCGGGTACGGCGGCACCGGAACGAAGCTGCCGATGGTGGGCACCAGCAGGAGCAGGAAGGCGGCGACCGCCATGACGACGTTCACCGGCCGCAGCTCGCCGAGCTTCTTCAGGTACACCGGAGCGGCCACGGTGACCAGGAAGTAGGCGAGGAGGAACCCAAAGGCGGCAAGGGTGCCGGCATCGCCGAAGATGGTGAGCGGGTTGGTGAAGATCTCGAGCACCAACGGGACGGCCACGATCAGGGCCATGTAGGCGGTGATCGCCACGTGGGGGGTCCGGTTGTGCACGTGGGCCCGGCCGAGGTGGCGGGGGAGGACCCGGTGTTGGGCCATCGGGTAGATGATCCGGGAGCCGGCGTTCAGGCAGGACAGGGTGAGTGAGAAGAAGCTGACCATGGCGCAGAGCGACAACGGGATCTTGAAGAAGCTCACCCCGTAGATCTGGGACAGGACGTTCAGGGGGGCGGCGATCGCTGTCAGAGGGGTGTGGTAGTTCCGGGTGCCGTAGACCTCGACGTAGGACATGATCACGAAGAACGTCCCGGCGATTATCAGGCTCCAGCGGACCGCCCGGGGGACGTTGCGGAGCGGGTTCTTCGCCTCACCGCCGAGGGCGGTGGCGCTCTCGAAGCCCACCAGCGAGAAGATCGAGATGACGACGCCGAGGCTCAGCCCGTGGAGGTCGAGGCCCTTGAGCTTCAGTTGGTCGGTGTCGACGCTGAAGCCATGCTTGAAGAGGACGATGGCCGACAGGATCAGGATGCAGGCCATCGACAGGGCCTCGATCACCAGCGTGAGGATCGACGACACCCGGATGTCCTTGTAGGCGATGAACCAGCAGACGACGGCGCTCAGGAGAAAGAAGGCCACCGGGGGTACCGTGGCGTGGAGGCCGACGGCGTCCAGGAACTGCTGGGCGAAGACGGCGAACCCGGCCAAGCCGGCGGTGCCGATGAACAGGTACGACCAGATCAACGTCCAGCCGGAGCCGACCCCGGCGGTGGGGCCGAGGCCCCGGGCGCTGTAGGCGTACATCGATCCCGGCGAGGTCGACCGGCGGGCGAACTGGTTGAGGCAGGCCACCACGAAGAGGAGCATCACCGTCCCGAAGAGGTAGGTCAGCCACGTCCCCTGGCCGGCGTCGGCGAACGCCAGCGGGATGATCAGCACCGCCGTCATGGTGGGGGAGATGAGGGCGATCGACTGGGCCAGCACCGTCGGGAACCCGAGGGCGTTGGCGCGGAGCCCGGTTGGTCGGTCGGCCCCCGGCGGGGCCTGGGTGGTGATCGCCATTGATCTCCTCCTCGAAATATGTCGCCATTAGAGGTCCGGTTGGATCTCAATTACCACCGTAAGATCGTGGTGTTTCCGAGCGATATCGTCCCTGTTAACAGCCGATAAACGTCCTCGGGATTTGGCAATAAAATCGGGAAGCAATTGAGGTAATTCGGGACGCGAAGCAGCCACAGTTTTGGCAGAATCCGGGGCACGCACCGGCCCGATCGGCTACGGCCGGTCGGTCGGTCGGGCCGGCCGTCTCGGGAGACGGCCGATGTGGGCCGGCTCGGGGAGCGGGCCGGAACCGGGTCAGCCGGCGGGCGGGGCCTCGTCGAAGACCCAGGCCGGGAAGGCCTGGTCGTCGAGGAGCAGATCCTCGTAGAAGGCGCCGAACGGCCGGTCGGGGTGGGCGATGGCGATCTCCAGTACCCAGAGGTTGGGGTGCAGGCCGAACGGCACGTCGGCGATGGACCCGTCGTAATGGGCGGAGTGGGGGTAGTCGCTGAGCCGGTGGCCCGACAGGTCGAAGTTCAGCTTCCAGCCGAGGTCGGCGGCGGCCTTGTCGGCGAAGGCGTAGAGCTCCTGACCGGTGGCGCCGTCGTCGAGCCAATGCTGGCGGACGGCATCCCAGATGACCCGGACGTCGACCTTCGCCCGGAGGTGGTCCGGGTCGCCGCCGAAGACGAAGGTGTCCCCGGCGTCGCCCTCGAAGTCGCCGTAGATGGGGCCGATGTCGACGAAGAAGATGTCGTCGGGACCGAGGACGACCCCGGGCTCCGACCGCGCCATGAAGTCCTTGGTGGTGTTCGAGCCGCAGCGGACGATGATGTGGTGCCAGCCCCGGCGCATGCCGAGGGCGGAGAGGGTCTCCCGGGCGGCCGCCTTGGCGTCCTCCTCGGCCATCCCCACCTCCACCTGCCGGGCGATGGCGTGCACCGCCCACCGGGTCCTGGCCCGGACGGCCATGAGGCCCTCCACGGTGAACAGGTCGCCGGTCGCTTCCAGATCTGTCAACGTGGTCATCGGGTCTCCTCTCGGTGGTGACGGGCTATCGGTGGATGGCGTGCAGGCTTCGGGTGTCCTGGCCGGCCACCATCAGCACCTCGACCGGGCCGCCGACGGCCCCCAGCCGGTGGGGACGGTCGGCGGCCAGGTGGGCACTGCTCCCGGTCTCCA
>Ga0134126_10006153_pt1 | contig 15040 bp, 13 predicted proteins | sample KB31752_FD_96881 | JGI IMG/M metagenome (GOLD analysis project Ga0134126, IMG submission 96881) | Terrestrial soil microbial communities with excess Nitrogen fertilizer from Kellogg Biological Station, Michigan, USA - KB3-175-2 | ecosystem: Environmental > Terrestrial > Soil > Unclassified ...
ACGAACCGCTATGACGTCATTGTGCTGGACGCATTTCTGGGCGACTCCTCGCCGTCGCACCTGATGACCCGCGAGGCCTTTGACTCGATGCGGCGCATTTTGAAACCCGGCGGCGTTCTGGTGATCAATTCCTTCGGGGATTTCCAGTCGGGCAGGGACTTTTTCGCCGCCTCAATTGAAAAAACGCTGCGCGCCGTGTTCAAGTCCGTGCGCATTCACGCCGCAAATCCGGACGACAGCGGCAACGTCTTTTTCGTCGCATCGGACGAGCCGGCCCTCAATCCTTTCGCGACGCCCGATTTTGAAAAGATGCATCCACACTGTCGGGACCTGGCCCGGGCCGCCTTCTACGACCGCACGGAGGCCAACCCGCAGCATGGCATCGTACTGACCGATGATTACAATCCGGTGGAGTTTTACGACGCGGCGAATCGCGAAGCCATCCGGCGTGGTCTGGCGATGGGCATGCGGTCGCTATGAAACCGGAACGATCCCCGAAAGAAAACCCGGCACGCCGGGCGGACAACAAGAGGCTGGTTTTGGCGCGCTATTTGCCCAGCGTTTTTTCGATGACGCCGATGACGCCCTGCACGTTCAGCGGCTTCGCGATATACATGCGCCCGCCGATCTTGCCCTCCGGAGCGCCCAGCTCCTCCTTCTTGACCGCGGCGGTCAAAAACACCACGGGCGTTTTGCGCAGCGCCGGGTCCTGTTTCAAACTGGCGGCGACGTCTCCGCCGTCCATGTCCGGCATCATGACGTCGAGCAGGATCAGGTCCGGCTTGAACTCCTGCGCGGCCTCGAACACCCGCGCGCCAAGATTCTCCTCGCGCACCTCGTAGTTGCCCGTTCGTTCGAGGTTCAATTTCAACAACCGGGTGATGCTGGTCTCATCATCGGCCACCAGAATTCGTTTCTTGCTCATGATCCTTCCTTTCGCTGTGTTTTGAACATGACGGTCACTTTGACCCCCCCTTCTTTGCGGTTGATGATCCGAATCATCCCGCCGTACAACTCGACCACTTTCTTCAGCACCATCAAATCGAGAACGCCCTTCCGGATCAGTTCCGTCGCGAACGCGCGTTCGGATTTGTCGGCAAGCTTGCTTTCGATGACGCCCGGGCCGTCGTCCTCAACCTCGGCGGCAACAACCGTGTCGCCCGCCTTCAACTGGCCGGGCGTCCGGCCGCTCCAGCCCTCGTCCTTGCTCAGCTGTTTGAGGAAGGTTTTGACGGTGAGCGTCCCTCCCCCGGACATCGCCCGGATCGAACCCAACAGCAGATTGATAAAAACGTGTTTGACGGTCTTCAAATCGAGCCGGACCGGCGGCAGGCTGGAAGCCAGGTCCTTGAACAACCTGACCGAGTGCGCGGTCATCTCGCTTTCCACCGAGCGCAACGACTGTTCCACGATCCGGCTCAAATCATGGTCCCGCACGTCGCGCTTGTTGTAGGAGGAGAATTCGACCATGCCGCGGATGACGGCGTCGGCGCGCCGCGCCGCGTTGTCCATCTCCGTGAGTACCATCTTCACGTCCTCGCCGGCGGTTTCAAGGGTGTTTTTCAAAAAATCCACGCCGAGGATGATCGTCTGCAGCGGATTCTTCACTTCATGCGCAATGCCGCCGGCAAATGTGCTGACTGCCTCGAGTTTCTCCGACTGGACCAGTTGCATCTGCGCGGTCTTCAACTCCTCGTGCGCTTCATGCAATTCGGCCAGCGCCTTCTGCAACACCTCCATCTGCCGGATGCGCTCCGTGATGTCGCGCGACACCACCACCACCTTGCTCGTCCTGCCGTTCGCGTCCTTGATCACGCTGCCCTGCGACTCGATATGGCGAATGCTTCCGTCCGAAAGCAACATCCGGTATTCGGACCGCCGCCCGGCGCCGGTCGCGATGGTTTCCTGAAAAATCCGTGTGATCTTTTCCTTGTCGTCCGGATGGATTTCCTGGAACGAATTCGTGCCCTGCAAATGGGACGCGTCGCCCAGGCTTTTTTCGTACGAAGGACTGTTGTACAACCGTTTCCCATCCCGATCGATCACCGCGATCAGGTCGGTGACGTTTTCCGAAATGAGTTTGAAAAACTCCGCGCTCTGGCGCAGTTCCTCCTCGGCCCGCTTGCGCTCGATCGCGTAACGAATGACGCGCGAGAGCATCGGCCCGTCAAACTCGCCCTTCACGAGATAGTCCTGGGCGCCTTCGCGCACCGCCTGGAACGCGAGCGCCTCGTCATCCGCGCCGGCCAGGACGACGACGGGCATGGAAGGAACCGCCGCGCGAAGATCGCGAAAACCAGCCAGCCCCTTTGCATCCGGGGCCATCAGGTCGAGCAGGACAACGTCGAACGCGCCCTCGCCGAGGCGTTGCCCTGCCTCTTCAATTCGTCCGGCGCGGGACAATTCGAGCCGTGCCTTTGCGCGCGGGACTTCCCGCGCCAGACCGGCATGGACTGACTCGTGCCCCACCAGCAACACCTTGATTGGTTGTGCGTTCATAGACGGCACCACTGTCGCGACACCTCAGATAAAGCCAGAAACTTTGAGTCCGCACAATCCCCGATCGAGGAAATATGAGTGCGTCGCGTTACGGTTTGCGCAAACGGAAGTAGCGTTCCTGCTGCGTGACCGGCGCGGTGATTTCCAAGCGGCCATTGTTGGTCGTGGCCGTTTCCACGGCCGGTTGCCAGTTGGTGACGCTCAGACTGGCCGTGGATTCCAGAACAAATCCGGTGGACGGCAACGGCCAGGAAACAGTGACGGTCGAGTTGCTTTGCACAATGGCAAGGTCAATGCCAGCAGAGACGCAGGTGTTCAACAGTATCGAGACGCTGCCGCCGTCACTACTGGCTATTGCTAGATCAAGCTTCCCATCACTGTTGAAATCGCCAGCCGCGACCGAAAAAGCAGAGTATCCGACCCCGTAATCGACGTGCGTCCGGAAGGTGCCATCGCCATTACCTAATAGTACGGAAATATTGCGAGAGGCAGCGTTGGCAACAGCCAGGTCAAGCTTGCCATCACCATTAAAGTCGCCTACCAGGACGGATTCAGGATTCGTTCCGACCCCGTAATTGACGGCGATCTGGAAGGTACCATCTCCGTTACCTACTAACACCGAAACGTCGCCGGAACCTGCGTTGGCAACAACCAAATCGAGGTTGCCGTCGTTGTTCAGATCGCCGATCGACACGGAAGTGGGGGCAGTCCCTGCCGTATAGTTTTCGGGGGGGCGGAAAGTCCCGTCACCATTGGCCAGCAGGACTGAAACACTCGCGGACCAATTGTTCGCAACGATCAAGTCTGGCTTGCCATCATTATTGAGGTCGCCTTTCGCCACGGAAAAGGGGCGCGTTCCGACTTCGTAGTTGACGGCGGCCTGAAAAGTTCCGTCTCCTGCACCCAATAGCACTGAAACGTTAGTAGAGTTTTGATTCGCTACAGCCAGATCGAGCTTGCCATCACCGTTGAAGTCATCCACCACCACCGACCTGGGATTCGCGCCGACTTCATAATTGGTGGCGGCGTGAAATGTGCCGTCGCCATTTCCGATCAGGATAGAAACGTTAGTGGAACCATTGTTGGCCACAACCAGATCGAGCGCGCCGTCGCCATTGACGTCACCCAACGCCACGCTGGAGGGAGAAGATGCCACGCTGAAGTTAGTGGCTGCCCCGAAACCACCATCGCCGTTCCCTAACAGCACCGAGACATCGCTGGACGCAGCATTCGCCACGGTTAGGTCCTCTTTGCCGTCGCCGTTTAAGTCTCCTACGGCAACGAATAAAGGCGACGAGCCTGCACCAAAACTGGTGAAACTTTGGAACGTCCCATCGCCGTTGCCAGGCAGCATCGAAACCGTACCTCGCGGATTCTCATTGGCCACTACAAGATCAAGTTTACGATCGCCATTGAAGTCCCCGTTCACAATGGCCGCAAGAGTCGATCCCGCATCGTAGTTGACTGCCTCCTGAAAGGTGCCATCACTTTTACCCAGCAGCACAGACGTGGTACCGTTGACGGAGTTGGAACCAAAGCAAACAACCGCAAGATCTGATTTCCCATCCATATTGAAGTCACCCACAGTCAGACGGAAAGCATCCGTTCCCACGCCGTAGCTGACAGCCGCTTGAAAAGTCCCGTCTCCGTTACCGAGAAGCATCGTGATTATTGCGGAGCCACGATTGTTTACCGCGAGGTCAGATTTTCCATCACCATTGAAGTCGCCGACCACCACGATCAAAGGAGTCATTCCTGCAGCATAGTTGACAGCAGGTTGAAAGGTACCATCGCCTTTTCCCAACAAAATTGAGATGTTCAAGGAACTGTCGTTGGCTACAGCTAGGTCGAGTTTGCCGTCTCCGTTGAAGTCGCCTACTGCCACTGACGAAGGATCATTTGCTGCACCATAGTTGACAGGGCTTTGAAAGGTCCCATCACCATTGCCCAAGAACACCAGAACGCCCGACGGAAGACCCGAGCTGGTTACAACAAGATCGGGTTTACCGTCACGGTTGAAGTCGCCTGTGGCGATCGAATAACCGCCCGATCCTGCTGCATAACTCGCAGAGGTTCCGAAGGTCCCATCACCATTGCCCGGTAACACCGAAATGCCTCCGCCAGTAGTCGTCGCGAGGTCGAGCTTGCCATCACCATTGAAATCCGCCATTGCGAAAGAGTAATATCGTGTTCCTGCACCGTTTGTGGACGCAATGTGAAATGCCCCATCACCGTAACCCAGCATGACCAAAAAGCCACCTCCGACCATGTCACTCACCACCAGGTCGAGCTTACCATCCCCGTTGAAATCGTCCGTTGCCAGGGCAAATGGGCTATCTCCGGCTTCGGATGTGCGCGGTGCGGCGAAACTGAAATTGGGGCAGCCATGGCAACTGTTCAACAGCATCGAAACCGTGCCTTCGGAGTATCCGTTCGCGACCGCGAGGTCGGGCTTGCCGTCATCGTCGAAATCTCCCGCCACGACGAAAGAAGGGTCACTTCCGGCGCCGTAATCAACAGGGGCCTGCAGGGTGCCATCGCCGTTGCCCGAGAGCACCACGACATTGCCTTTGTGGACCGCGACGGCGACATCGGGTTTTCCGTCGCCGTTGAGGTCGCTGACGGCCACGGACAAAGCGCTCATTCCGTCGATGTAGCTGACACTCGGCTGGAAGGTGCCATCGCCGTTGCCCAACAGCACCGAAACACTGCCGTTAACCAAGTCTGCAACGTTGGTAATCATGCCCTGATTCGCCACGACCAGGTCGAGTTTGCCATCGCCATTCAAGTCACTTGCCACCACGAACGAAGGACCGAATCCGGTAACGTAGTTGACGGCAGATTGAAACGTCCCATCGCCGTTGCCCAACAGCAATGAAACGTTGGTGCCCGAGGAACTCAATCCCTGGTTGGCAACCGCGAGATCCAGCTTGCCGTCGCGGTTAAAATCCGCAACGGCCACGGAAAAGGAACCGGGCGTTGTGCCATAACTAACGGCAGTCCCGAACGTTCCATCACCATTGCCCAAAAGCACCGAAACGCCGCCGCCGGACGAATCATTTGCGGCGACCAGATCAGGCTTCCCGTCCCTGTTGAAGTCACCGGTCGCGACGAAGCCCGGCGAACTTCCGGCGGCGTAGTTGACGGTTGCCTGGAAGGTGCCGTCGCCGTTGCCCAACAACACAGAGATGTAAGGTGAAGCACGGTTTGCCACGGCCAGATCCGGCTTGCCGTCCCCGTTGAAGTCTCCCACCGCGCCGGAAAAAGACAGCGATCCCAATGTGTTGCTGGTGGGCATCGTGGTAAAGGAGCCGTCACCGACTCCCAACAGCATCGTGACGCTGCCGTTTCCGCCGCTGCTTGAACTGTAATTGATGACAGCAAGATCGGTTTTGCCGTCGCCGTTGAAGTCCGCCGCTTGCATCGACAACGGAACCCATCCCGCGCCGTAGTTGGCCGCTGCTTGAAAAGAGCCTCCCGCCTCGGCCAGCAAGATACTGACATTGCCCGAGGCTGCGTCCGCGACCACCAGGTCAAGTCTTCCGTCCTTATTGAAATCGCCCGCACACGCAAAAGTTGGATGATTTCCCGCTCCGTAGTTAAGGGCCGGCTGAAATGTGCCGTCGCCTTTGCCCGGGTGGATTTCGATTCCCACATCGGTGGCTACCGCCAGGTCCGCCTTCCCATCGCCCGTGAAATCACCCGCCGTGACCGAGTACGGATACGAGCCGATGTTATAGTGGACGGCGGTTTGAAACGTTCCGTTCCCATTGCCCAGCAGCATCGAAATATTGTACGAAGTGGTGGAGGTCGGGGCGATCGCCACGGCCAGGTCGGTTTTGCCATCACCATTGAAGTCGCCCGTCGCCACAGACACCGGAGACACTCCTGTGCTGTAATTGACCGCGGGCTGGAATGTTCCATCCCCATTGCCCAGCAGCACTGAAATGCCATCGCCACCTGCCACTGCCAGGTCAAGCTTCCCGTCGGCATTGAAGTCACCCGTGGCAACGGATTCGGGATTCGCTTCCGATGCATAGCTGACGGGCGGCCGGAATGTGCCATCGCCGTTTCCTAAAAGCACCGAGGCGCCACTCGAGTTTGCCACGATCAGGTCAAGTTTGTTGTCTTTGTTGAAGTCGCCTGTTGTCAGAATGGATGTTGCATTGCGCGTCGGAGTGCCGCCTGCGCTGTAGTTGATTGCCGCTTGAAAAGTGGCGTCACCGTTGCCGCGCAACACCGCAATGTTTGTGGAACCAAAATTCGCCACCACCAGGTCGGGTTTGCCGTCTCCGTTGAAGTCACCCAGCGCCACTGACTGGGGATTCGGTCCCGTGTCATAGTTGGTGGTTGATTGAAAAGTGCCGTCGCCTTTGCCGGCCAACACCGCGACTGACCCTCTCACCGGCGGAGAACAGGGAGTGCAACCGTAGTTCACGACGATCACATCGAGATTGCCGTCTCCATTGAGGTCACCCATCGCCAGGGAAAAAGGGCTTCCTTCCGAATTCACACCGAATGTGCGGGCTGCCCCGAAGCCCGGTGTCGGGCATTCGTCGGCAAAAACATATATGCCGCAAAAAAGACCGTTCAATAGGATCATGCACACGAACATCGCTGGACGAAGGATTGAAGTTTTCATTTCTCCTGAAACATTTTCCTTGCCGTTGACGCAATGTCTTGCGGCACCCGAATCGCCTACCATTCGGCCTGACGGCAATTGTTCGACCGGTGGTAAAAATGGAGGACTACAGTCGCTGTGTCAACCGGCCAAATGGACCACGAGCGGTTTGGGATCAGCGCCGCCGCGCTTTGCGCAACTGCGGGGCCGGCTGGACGGGCGGCGGCAGCGGGATGGTCGGAGACTTCGGGGAATCCGCCCAGGTCCCCAGTGGCTTCCATTCGCCACTGCCTTCGGCCTGCGCGGGTGTCTGCCAGTCAATGCGTCCGTCCGCAATCCATTCCAGAATCTTCCCGCCGTCAATCGGTCCGTACACCTTTTGATCGGCGCCGATGACGCGGTACTTGCGCGTCGGGTCAAGTTTTCGTTCCGGTTCGGTCTTCGGCGTTTGAGCGCTCCCGGTTGACGGCCCGCCGATGGCGGCGGCGGTGATCGCTTTCACGTCGGCCAGCCATTGGTTTGGATTCACCGTCGTCTCGCCGATTTTGAATTCGGGAAATTTCATTTCACCGGGATTGAACTCGGGCAGTTTGGCGGTGACGAAGTTCAGCGCGTCTTCGGCCGCCTGTTTGACCTTTTCGCCAATGGTGTCGCGAACCGTTTCGGCGACTGAAGCCACCGGCGCGCCCATCGTCCGGTAACCGTCCACGAGCCATTCAAGCCTGCCGCTCTGGACGTCCATCAACAATCCGTGCACCGGAACTTTCGACCCGATAAGCGGGCTTTGCCGGACGATTTCGGCGCCCCGAAGCACGTTCTGGCGTTCGCTGGCGAACAGGCCGAAAAATTCGTTCATGTTCTCCGGCAGCTTTGCGCGGTCCACGCCCAGCGACCGAAAAGCGTCGGTCAACTTCATCACGGTGGTCTTGCAGACCTGGCAATCCGAGTGGCCGATGATGGCGATTTCCTTCCCACCCTTGACGGCGCAGGCCAGCGCGAGCGTTCGCATCATCGAACTCATTGGCTCGAAAATAATGTTGCCCGCGTTCCTCAACCAGATGAACTGCTCCTCAGGCACGCCGAGCATCTCGGGAACCAGCTTGTTCAGGCGCGGATCAATGCACGTCAGTGCCACCAGCGGCAGGGCGTCGGCGAACTCCGTGGCATTCAAGGCCGCCGTCGTGTTCGCCGCGACCGCGCGCTGGTTCGCTTCGATGATGGCTTCGAGCAGACGCATAGGTTAGTTGGAATTCTCAGTGACATCGTCCAGCCATTCTACCCCGATGAACCAACTGGTGTAGCAAAGGGCGTGGTGCAGCAGGCCGGTTGCATCCACGTAATCCACTTCGTGCCTTACGCCGGTCAGCCGGAGGTAGGGTCGTACCTGCCAGAATTGCTGCCAGAACGACAGTCGTTTGATGCGGACAACGCTGTCCCCGGTTTCTTCCACCGCTTCGCGGATCCGGCTCCGGTGAGCCGACCGGTTTAACAAGGGTATTCCAGCGCAGAAACCGACCAGCGCGGGCAGTCCCAGCCATTTGCTCAGGGAGATCGACGGCGGCAGGACCAACGCGCCGATCAGACAAAAGAGCATCGTCGCGGCGAACAACGCCACATACACGCCCGCGGCTGAATCTGGATCCCGTCTGCTCATGCTCCCGGTTGTCAAAGCGCTGATTTTCTTCCGGACCCTTTGAATTGCTCCCAAACGCCCTCGACCTTGTCGTCCTGCTCTTCGGCCTGTTCCGCCCGGTGTTTGGCCAGAAACGCTTCGTAGGCCGCGTTGACGGCCCTGGTCTGATCGTCGAGTTGTTGCTTGCGCGTGTCACTTTCCGCGTTCGCTGCCTGACGAACGCACGTTTGCGCCAGCCAGTTGCGATAGGCGACATCGATTTCCTCGGGCGACGCGCCCGCCGGCACGCCCAGGAGAGTGTGAATCGTGCCGGGTGGCAGATTGAGCGGCCTCACTTCCACCGCCCGCGCCGGCAGCGGTTGCGGAATCTGGCCGGACAGGCCGGCGAGTTCCTCCCGTAGTTCGCTGGTCAGGCTCAGTCCGATGGGTTCTTCCCTCAGGAACACGACCCCGTCCAGGTCGCGCAACTGGCGAAAGGTCGCCACGGGATTCGTCAGTTCCGCGGAAGACGTGAGTTCCGCAAACGGAACGCGTCCTGCCCGTTGAAGCAAAATCGCCAGTACACGCGCGCAGGTCTCGACATCCATCCGCGCCAGCCGGCCGGATTTTCCGGCGTTGCTCCAGGCGATCATCACCAGGCGCGGACCGGTCAACAACAGGTCGGTGATCATCCGCGTGGACGCGCCGGGGTAGGCGAGCAATGAGATGAGGGAACCCGTCAAGCCGGTCAGCCCCGGCAGTGATCCGGGATTATTGCGGCGTGGATACGCGCCCAGATACTCGCGGCTGATGCGCTGGTTCGCCCAGAACAGCAGCGCCACGAACGCAAGACTCACCGCCATGATCCCCCCGTGAGGGAGATGGAGGCGCTGGTTGAAGAACAACTGGGAAAAGGCGGACACCCCGAAGTTGAAGCCAAACCACACGATGGCGTAAGTAAAAAAATAGGTGATCCCCAGCACGATTCCGCCAAGCACGAGGCAGCCCGCGGTGAACAGCGCGCCGGTCGCGGTTTCAGAAACCGCCTTCTTCCTCAGCCAGTGCTGGATGTCCGCCTGTTGCATGGCCGTTGAATATTAACCGAAACGTCCGCCATTGTCCGCCGATTTTCATCTGACTTTGCCGTCACCATCGATGTCCTCGCCCAGACGTTGCTCGAGCCTCCAGAGCATGTCGCGCAGCAGTCCGTCCATCGCGCTCACCTGCTTTTCCAGTATCGCGACGCGATGTTCCAGTGAATCCGCGCGCCCGGATTGGCTCGAAATCTGGCTCTGCTGAATCAGGTCCCAAAACAGTCCCATAAACTTTTCTGGTTGTCGACGCGCTCAAGTTGCCGTTCGGCGCTCGGGCCGGCCCACAAAAAGGCAAGACAGCTCATCTTTATTTGGGCGGCAAATCATGCGTCGGCCTCTTCCCCGGATCCGCCGTTCCATTCGTGCTTCGGGTCTGGATAAAAGGTGATGCCGCTCAGCCCCTGCATGCCCTCCGTCAGCACAAACCAGCCGTCGGGCACCTTCACGCGATGAACCGTCGCGCTTCGGAAGACGCCCGGGGCCTTGCCCTCAATGGCGACGTTCAGCTTTGTCAAATTGAATCCAGGTAGAGTTGCCATTGTGTTCCTTTCTTTCCAATGTGTGACCTCACTTTTGGGGTTCATCCTTCCCCATCGCCTTCTTCAGCGCGGGCACCTGTTCCAGCAGTTTTTCGAACTTCACGCCGGTGAGGCTCTCGAGCACCGGCGGCAACTGGCTGATGATCTGGGTCACGTCACCGGTCAGTTTGCTCGCGCCGCCGCCGGGACCGCTGCCGCTGTTGATGATGACAATCTTTTCCGTCTTGCTCAGCGGTTCGCTGATCCTGCCCGCCACTTCCGGCAGCACCCGCACGATCATCTCAATGACCGCCGCCTCATTGTACTGCTTGAACGACTCGGCCTTTTGTTGCATCGCGGAAGCGGTGGCCTTGCCCTGCGCTTCGATGATGGCGGCCTCGGCCAGACCGCGCGCCTTGTTCGCTTCGGCCTCGGCAATACCGGTCGCCTTGGCAACGTCTGCGTTGGCGAAACCGGTGGCCTTCGCGGCGGAAGCGGTGCCGGCGGCCTCGGTTTCGAGCTGGAATTTTTTCGCGTTGGCCAGCGTTTCGACCTTGTAGCGCTCGGCATCGGCTGGCTTTTGCACCATCGCTTCAAGTTCGCGCTGCTTGCGGAGGATTTCCTGCTGTTGCAATTCGATCTGCTTTTGTTTCTCAACGATCTGCACCTGCACTTCCTCCGCCTTCACGAGCTGGCCGGTCTTGAACTTCTGCAAGTCATACGCCAGATCGGCCTCGGCCTTTTTCTGGTTTACCGTGGCCTGATAGCCCGCGACGTTGGACTGGTAGTCGCGCTGCGCTTCGGCAATCTTTGAGTCGGCGGCGAATTTTGCCTCCTGTCCGGCCTGGGTCGCCTGCGACGACTTGATCATCGCGTCGCGGTCGGCTTCGGCCTGGGCGATCTGGGCGTCGCGTTTGACCTGGGCGATGCGCGGCTTGCCGAGAGCGTCGAGATAACCCTGGGTGTCGCGGATGTCGCGAATCGTGAAGCTCACAATGCCGAGACCCATGTTGGCCATGTCGCCAGCGGCGACTTCCTGGACCTTCGAGGCGAACGCATCGCGGTTCTGGTAAATCTCCTCGACGGTCATCGTGCCGAGGATGGCGCGCAAATGGCCTTCGAGCGTTTGCGTGGCGATGTTGCGGATTTCGTCGGTGTTCTTGCCGAGGAATTGTTCGGCGGCGGTGGCGATGGAGATGTCGTCGCCCTTGACCTTGATCTGCGCGACGCCGTCCACTTTCACCGGCACGCCTTTGCTCGTATAAACCTCCGGCGTCTGAACATCGATCGTGAGCAGTTCGAGCGAAAGGATGTCCACCTTTTCCACCACCGGATAAACGAACGTGCCGCCGCCCTTGACGATGCGGAAGCCGCGCGTCTTGATCGTGCCGTCGGGGTCTGCGTAGCGGTGCTTTTTGCCGGAGACGATCAGCACCTCGTTCGGGCCGACCTTGGTGTAGCGGCTGAGTACGACAGCGATGCCGATGATGATCGTAATGGCGATCACCACGACGACGCCGGCGATGATTCCGCCGGAGAGGGGGGATTGGGCGAGCATCGGGATTGGGTTCATAGGTGTTAGGGACGGGTACGGGTTCTGATTCTCAAAAATCGTCAGGCTGCTTCGACATAAAACTGCGTCCCGACGACGCGCGTGATTTTAACAGACTTTCCGGTTGCCACAGGTGTTCCACGTTCTTCACGCGCCGGCGCGGAGTAGCGCGTGCCCGCCTGGACGTAGGCGATTTCGCCGACGCCGTTTTCCGGAATTGGTGTGATGATCGTGGCCAACTGGCCGACCAGACTGCCGATCTTCGATTCGCTGGAGCTCTGCGTCCGGCTGAAAAGTTGTCGCAACAACCACAGGACGCCAATCGCCGCCAGAAAGCCGCTCACGACCGCCAATGGCGCGCTGGCCCACGGACTGTGCGTGGCCGGTATTTGATGGAAAATCACACCAAAGCCACCAAAGGCCGTGATGAACGAAGCGATGACCGTCGGGCTGAACGCCGACACTCCCGGCATGTCGCTGGAATCAATGCCCGCTTCGGCGTGGCCGCCGCTGCCGTCCACGTGGCCGTCATGACCGCCGTGGCCAAAAATGTGGCCGAAGATCGCGCTGAACATTGTGAAAACAAAACCAACTCCCAAACAGATGAGATAGATTGTGTATTCCATAGATACCGCCTGGTTGATTGTTGGTCAGAGTAAAACGCCGATGACTCTGTCGAGCAAGACAGAAAGGGTGTGGCCGGGACCAATCACTTCGGGAATCGCCTCCCACCGACGGTTCGACCATCCATCGGTTGCGCCGATCATGCTCGCTTCAATTGGTGCCGGGTAGTTCATTTGCCGCGCCATCAATAGCCGGTGCCGGGCGCGCGTTCATTTACAAAGTCGTCAGGGGTTTATAACTCCGCGCTTCCGTCCGGCCTTCGCGTTTGCTAGCGTTCGCGCATGGAATCCCACGAACTGCTGCAGCAAGTCTTCCAGAAAATCAGCGCCAAACAGATTGCCGCCGAACTCGGCCTGTCGCTCTCGATGATTTACAAATGGTCCGAACCCGACGATGGCACGGGCAGCGGCGCGGCCAATCCGCTCGATCGCATCGAGGCCCTGGTGCGTTGCACCAATGACACGCGGATGGTCCACTGGATTTGCGAGCGGGCGGGCGGGTTCTTCATCAAAAACCCCAAGGCGACCTGGCCGCACCCGATTCATCTCATGCCGGCGACCAACCAGATCGTGCAGGAGTTCGCCGATCTGCTCGCGGTCATCGCCACCGCCGCGACCGACAACCAGATCACGAAGCAGGAAGCCAGGAACATCCGCGGCCGCTGGGAGGAATTGAAGGCCGTGACGGAGGGATTCGTGCAATGCTGCGAGGAGGGAAATTTCGCGCCGTTGAAGAAAGAGCCGGCGGCGCAGGTGAAGGCCCAATAAGTCGCCAATGAAGCCGCGCATCCTTTGGCTGGGCTGCGTTCTTCTCCTGGTTCATCCGGAGACCGCCGTTCAATCAGCCGAAGTCATCGAGGCAGACGTTTGCGCGTATGGCGGCACTTGTGCGGGTGTCGCAGCGGCCGTGCAGGCGACGCGCATGGGCAGGACCACGATCATCGTCGAGCCCGGACGGCACCTCGGCGGATTGAGTTCGGGCGGGCTGGGCGCAACCGACATCGGCAACAAGGCGGCCATCGGCGGCATCTCGCGGGAGTTTTATCAACGGGTTGCGGCGCATTACCGGCAGCCGTCCTCGTGGACGCTGGAAACCGCCGATGAATATTTTTCCAGGCGGCGCGGCGGCCAGACCGCAGCCAGCAGTCTGGGCGGGCCGGACGCAACGATGTGGACCTTCGAACCGCACGTTGCCGAGGACATCTTTTTCCAGATGATCAACGAAGCCAGAGTGCCGGTCTATTTCGATCAACGGCTGGCTTCCGTGGAAAAGGATGGCGCGCGCATCGCCGGGATCACGGCCGCGAGCGGCAAAATCTTTCACGCGAAAATGTTCGTGGATGCGAGCTACGAAGGCGATCTGATGGCCGGAGCCGGTGTGAGCTACACCGTCGGGCGCGAATCGAACGCGCAATACCACGAATCACTCGATGGTATTCGCGCCCAGACGCCGAAACACCAGTTCATCGTGCCGGTGGACCCGTACGTGAAACCGGGCGATTCTTCGAGCGGGTTGCTGCCGTACATTCAGCCGGGCGATGGCGGCAAACCCGGTGACGGAGACCGCCGGGTGCAGACGTATAATTTTCGACTCTGCTTTACGACCAACCCCGGGAACCGGACGCCGGTCGAACCGCCGAAGGACTACGACCCGGAGAAATATGAGCTGCTTGCGCGTTATCTTGAAGCGCTCGCCGCCGCCGGAAAAAAACCGAAGCTCGGCGAGTTCTGGAATCCGATCTGGATGCCGAACGGCAAGACCGACATCAACAACAACGGAGGTTTTTCAACTGATTTCATCGGGATGAGTTACGATTATCCCGATGGCAATGCCGCGACGCGCGCGCGAATCTGGCTGGAGCATGAGAATTACACGCGCGGCTTTGTCCACTTTCTTGCCACCAGCCCGCGCGTGCCGGAGAACATCCGCGCGGAAATTCAACAATTCGGCCTGTGCAAGGATGAGTTCCCCGACACCGGCGGCTGGCCGGACCAGCTCTACGTCCGCGAAGCGCGCCGCATGGTTTCCGATTATGTCATGACCGAACACCATTGCCGCGGCCAGGAAGTCGCGGCGGACTCCATCGGCCTCGCGGCGTACAACATGGACTCGCACAACTGCCAGCGCATCGTGAAGAACGGCCACGTCGAGAACGAAGGCGACGTGCAGGTGCCGCCGATGAAGCCGTATCCAATCTCTTGTCGCGCGATCGCGCCGAAAGCGGCCGAGTGCGAAAACCTGTTTGTGCCCGTCTGCCTGTCTGCCACTCACATCGCCTATGGCTCGATCCGCATGGAACCGGTGTTCATGATCCTTGGCCAGTCGGCGGCCACGGCCGCGTGCCTGGCCCTTGATGAAAAAGTGGCGGCGCAGAAGGTTGACTACGCGAAACTGCGCGCACGACTGCTGGCCGATAAGCAGATTCTGGAATGGAAATGACCGATGCGTGACGCTCGCCGCCCCGATGGTTCTGTTCGGCGCCACCCTATTGCGGAATGGCCGCGCGGTACAAACGACTCC
>Ga0134126_10006154_pt1 | contig 15040 bp, 11 predicted proteins | sample KB31752_FD_96881 | JGI IMG/M metagenome (GOLD analysis project Ga0134126, IMG submission 96881) | Terrestrial soil microbial communities with excess Nitrogen fertilizer from Kellogg Biological Station, Michigan, USA - KB3-175-2 | ecosystem: Environmental > Terrestrial > Soil > Unclassified ...
CATGGCCATGCCGGTCTCGGCCATGACCGTGCGCACGTCCGCGAAGTCGACGTTGATCAGTCCCGGCCGGGTGATGAGCTCCGCGATGCCCTGCACGGCGCCCTGCAGCACCTGGTTCGCTGATTTGAACGCGTCGAGCAGCGTCGTCTGCGCGCCCAGCACGGTAAGCAGCTTCTGGTTGGGAATGGTGATGAGCGAGTCGCAGTATTTGCCGAGCTCCGCGATGCCATGATCGGCGACGTAGCCGCGCTTGTTGCCCTCCATCTCGAAGGGCTTGGTGACCACCGCCACCGTCAGGATACCGAGCTCCTTGGCGACCTGCGCCACGACAGGCGCGGCTCCCGTGCCCGTGCCGCCGCCCATTCCCGCGGTGATGAACAGCATGTCGCAGCCCTCGACCAGCTCGACGATGCGATCACGGTCCTCCATCGCCGCCTGGCGGCCGACCTCCGGGTCGGCGCCGGCGCCGAGTCCCTTGGTCATGTTGGTGCCGATCTGCAGGGCGGTCTTGACCTTCGCGTGCTTGAGCGCCTGCGCGTCGGTGTTGATGCACATGAACTCCACCCCCTCGATGCCGGAGGTGACCATGTGGGCGACGGCGTTGCCGCCGCCGCCGCCCACGCCGATGACTTTGATGACAGCGCTTTGGCTGTAGGCGTCCATTAGTTCGAACATTGCGCGTGCTCCTCGAGAATGAATCGGTTGGTTGGAACGGTTGGTTTTGTCTTGTGAGGGTCGTTCAGTCTGTCAGCGTCAAAAGTTTCCCTGGAACCACGCGCGCATGCGGTCGAGCGCCGTCTTCGCGTTGCCCAGGGACCGCCCGCCGCGACGCGCGGGCAGGAAATTGTCGCGGGCGTAGAGCAGCAGCCCCACGCCCGTGGAGAAAACCGGATTGCGCACCACATCGGTGAGTCCGTGCACCTGCTGCGGCAGGCCGAGCCTCACCGGCACGTGGAAGACCTCCTCGGCGAGCTCGATCGCGCCCTCCATCTTGGCGCTGCCGCCGGTGAGCACCACGCCGGCGGCGATGACCTCCTCGAAGCCGCTGCGGCGCAGCTCCTCGCGCACCAGGCCGAAGAGCTCCTCGTAGCGCGGCTCGACGATTTCGGCGAGCGTCTGGCGCGCGAGCCGGCGCGCCGGCCGGTCGCCGACGCTCGGCACCTCGATGCTCTCGTCAGGGTTGGCGAGCTGCGAGAGCGCGCAGGCGTAGCGGATCTTGATGTCCTCGGCGTGCTGGGTCGGCGTACGCATGGAGACCGCGATGTCGTTGGTGACCTGGTCGCCGGCGATGGGAATGACCGCCGTGTGGCGGATCGCCCCGTGCGAGAACACCGCGAGATCGGTCGTGCCGCCGCCGATGTCCACCAGGCATACCCCGAGCTCCTTCTCGTCGTCGGTGAGCACCGAGAAGCTGGAGGCCAGCTGCTCGAGCACCACATCGTCGACCTCCAGGCCGCAGCGCTTGATGCACTTCTCGATGTTCTGCGCCGCGCTCTCCGCGCCGGTGACGATGTGCACCTTGGCCTCGAGGCGCACTCCCGACATGCCGATCGGATCGCGGATGCCCTCCTGGCCGTCGACGATGAACTCCTGCGGCAGCACGTGCAGGATCTTCTGGTCGGCGGGGATCGCCACCGCCTTGGCGGCGTCGATCACGTGCTCGACATCGCCGTGCGTGACCTCCCGGTCGCGGATCGCCACCACGCCGTGCGAGTTGAGGCTGCGCACGTGGCTCCCGGCGATGCCGGCGAACACCGAGTGGATCTCGCAGCCGGCCATGAGCTCGGCTTCCTCCACGGCGCGCTGGATCGACTGCACCGTCGATTCGATGTTGACGACGACGCCCTTCTTCAGGCCCCGTGAGGGCTGGGAGCCGAGGCCCAGCACTTCGATCGTGCCGTCGACGCCGACCTCCCCGACCAGGGCAACCACCTTGGAGGTGCCGATGTCGAGGCCCACGATGAGATTTCTATCCGAGCGTTTAAGCATATTGGCCCTCGTTAGCGCGGCGTCCTCGCTGAGAGGCACCGGCTCGCCCCGATCGCCAGCCGATCGAAAAGCCGTTTGTGTAGCGCATATCCACGTACGAAATGTCCGCCGCGCGATGCTCGACGATGCCGAGCGCCGCGCTCATGAATTTCTCGAACCGCTCATCGACCTGCGACCGCCCCAGCCGAACCGTGATCCCGTTGGCGAGATCGAGCTGCCATGCCCCGCGTGCATCGAGCTGCAGGGCCGTGAGCGTGAGGCCGGCCTCCGTCAGACGCCGCTGCATGGCGAGGTAGCGCTGTGTGACCTCGGCCTCGGAGCCCTCGGGCCCGGAGAGCCGCGCCAGTCCCGCGGGAAAACTGCCGACGCCTGTCGCGAAGCGCACGCCGTTCGCATTGACCAGCCCGTCGTGGCCCCACCGGGCCGCGGCGACCTGCTCCACCACGAGCACCGACAGCCCATGCGGCCAATCGCGCTCGACGCTGACGGCATCCACCCACGAGAGCGCGTGGATCGCCCGGCTGACCGCCGCCAGATCGACCGTCAGCAGGCCCTGGCCGCGCACCTGCCGCGCGACGATCTGCTCGATCTCACCCGGCGTGACGTGTTGGAACCGGCCGGTCACTTCGACGGTGCGGATCGGTTGGTCGAGCGCCCAGAACACAACGCACAGCGTCACGAAGACCGTCGCGCAGGCAGCAAGCACCCGGCCGATGGCGCGCCACGGCAGCAGCGGCCGCACCGCTGCCGCCTCACGGGCTTTTTTCCGGTTGCGGCTACGCTTCCACACGATCAGCGTCCCTCCCCTTCGCGGCGACGCACGAAGCTCGTCTCCAGCACCCGCCACACGAGCTCGTCGAAATCGATGCCGGCAGCCCGTGCGGCCATCGGCACCAGGCTGTGGCCGGTCATCCCGGGCACGGTGTTGACCTCCAGCAGCAGCGGCCGCCCGGCGGCATCCATCATGAAATCCGCGCGCCCCCAGCCCTCGCCGCCGGCGGCCGCGAACGCCGCGAGTGCGAGGCTCTGCAGGTGCTGCTCGGCCGGCTGCGACAGCCCCGAAGGGCAGAGATAGCGCGTGTCGTCGCGGAAGTACTTCGCCTCGTAGTCGTAGAAGCTTCGCGGCGTCTCGATACGGATCGACGGCAGCGCCGCGCCCTGCAGCAGCGCCACGGTGTACTCCCTGCCGGTGATCCACGACTCCGCGAAGACGCTCCGGTCGACCGCGGCCGCCGTCGCGTAGGCCGCGGGGAGCGACTCTGCGGTCTCGACCTTCGTCATCCCCACGCTCGAGCCCTGCGTCGCCGGCTTGACGATGAGCGGCAGGCGCAGGCGCTCGAGCGCCAGCTCGAAGTGCTGCGGACCCCGCAGCTCCACGACGGCGGGCGATGCCACTCCGATCGCCTCCGCGAGGCGCTTGGTGCGCAGCTTGTCCATGGCGATCGCCGAGCCCGCCACCCCGCTGCCGGTGTAAGGAACGCCGAGATACTCGAGCGCGCCCTGGACGGTACCGTCCTCGCCGCCCGGGCCGTGCAACGCGATCCACACACGGTCGAAGCCCTGCCCGATGAGCTCTGACAACGAGCGCTCGCGCGGATCGAAGGCCGCTGCCGCGACGTCACGCCGCCCGAGCGCCTCGAGCACCGCCTTGCCGGACAGCAGCGATATCTCCCGCTCGCTCGAGTCACCGCCCATGAGCACGGCGACCCGGCCGAACTCCTTGGGATCGGTCGCGTGGCGGGCGAGATTTGGGTCGTAGGCGAGCCGCATCAGGGTGTACCCACCATGCGCACCTCGGGATGCAGCCGCACGCCATGCGCGCGCTGCACCTCGTCCTGTACGCGCCCGATCAGGCTCTCGACGTCGGCGGCGCTCGCCGAGCCGTGATTGATGATGAAGTTGGCATGCTTCGTCGACACCGAGGCATCGCCGATGCGCAATCCCTTCAGGCCCGCGGCCTCGATGAGGCGCGCAGCGTGATCGCCGGGCGGGTTGGTGAACACCGAGCCGCAGCTCCACTCCCCGATCGGCTGGGTCGCCTTGCGCTTCTCCAGCAGAGCATCCACCTCGCTGCGGTGCTCGGGCGGCCGGGCTTCGAAGCGCAGCCTCGCGGCCACGAACCACTCTGCCGCGGCCGGCGGCTCGACATGACGGTAGCTCGCCCGGTACTCGCTCGCAGGCCGGCGATGCTCCTGGCCGCTGCGGTCGATCGTCTCGACCTCCACGACGTGCCGCCAGGTCTCGCCCCCGAAGGCGCCGGCGTTCATCGCCAGCGCACCGCCCAGCGTGCCTGGAATGCCCGCGAAAAATTCCGCCGGACCGAGGCCCCATTTGATGCACTGCCTGGCGATGCGCGCGCAGGCTACACCGGCCTCACCGTACACCATGTCCTGACTGGTGCGCTCCAGCCGATCCAACGTGCCGCGTGTGCTGATCACGACGCCCGCGATCCCGCCGTCGCGCACCAGCAGATTGCTTCCGAGCCCGACCCAGCACACCGGCATGTCGGCCGGCACACTGCGCAGGAAGGCCCCGAGGTCCGCGCGATCGCTCGGCGTAAAGAAGATCTCGGCAGGGCCGCCAACGTGCCAGGACGTATGGCGGCTCATCGGCTCGTTGCGCCGGATGCGTGGCAGGAATTCGTGCGCGACGGCGAGCATCAGCCGCTCCTCCGTGGCGGCAGCAGCGCGGGCAGGCGCTCAGGGAGCTTGTGCGCCACGGCGCTGATGTTGCCGGCACCCATGGACACGATCACATCGCCGTCGCGGATCACGTCCTTCAGCGATTCCGCCAGCTCTTCGACGCGCTCCAGGAAAAGCGGCTCCACCTGTCCGCGGCTGCGTACCGCGCGGCAAATCGCGCGTCCGTCGGCACCGGCGATGGGGGCCTCGCCCGCGGCGTAAACCTCGGTGACCAGGAGCACATCCACGGTCGCCAACACCTTGGCGAAGTCGTCGATCAGATCGTGCGTGCGCGTGTACCGGTGGGGTTGGAACGCGAGGACGATCCGCCGGCCGGGATAACCCTGACGCAGCGCCTCGAGCGTGGCCGCCACCTCGGTCGGATGATGACCGTAGTCGTCGACTACCGTCACGGTGCCCGCCGCGGTGTCGATGTCGGCGACGTGCTGCATCCTGCGGTCTATGCCCTGAAAGCCCGCGAGCGCACGCCCGATGGCAGCATCGTCGATACCGAGCTCGGTCGCCACCGCGATCGCGGCAAGCGAGTTCAACACGTTGTGGGCGCCCGGCAGGTTGACGGTGACTTCGAGCGGGGTACTCTTCGATCGCGTGACCCGGATCCTCGTCTGCAGCCCCAGGCGGCTGACCTCGACAGCCCGCACATCGGCCGCCGCATCGAGCCCATAGGTCAGGACGGGCCTGCCGACGCGCGGCAGGATGCCGCGCACCTGCTCGTCGTCCAGGCAGAGCACGGCGAGCCCGTAGAACGGCAGGTTGTGCAGGAAGTCGACGAAGCTCTGTTTCAGAAGCTCGAAATCTCCGCCGTGGGTCGCCAGATGGTCGTTGTCGACGTTTGTGACGACCGCCACCAGCGGCTGCAGATGCATGAACGAGGCATCGCTTTCGTCGGCCTCCGCGACCAGATAGCGTCCGGTGCCCAGCCGGGCGTGACTGCCGGCGCTCTTCAGGCGCCCGCCGATCACGAAGGTCGGGTCCTCGCCGCCCTCCGCCAGGATGCTGGCGATGAGGCTGGTGGTCGTCGTCTTGCCGTGCGTGCCCGCCACGGCAATGGCGTAGCGGAACCGCATCAGCTCACCCAACATCTCGGCGCGCGAGACCACCGGGACGCGCCGTGCGAGAGCGGCCTCGACCTCAGGGTTGCTTCTCGCGATGGCGCTCGAGACCACCACGACGTCCGCACCCTCGATGTTCTCCGCCGCATGTCCCATCCGGACCCGCGCGCCGAGCCGCGCGAGCCACTCCGTCACCGGGCCCGCCTTCAGATCCGAGCCCTGCACCGCGTAACCGAGGTTGAGCAGCACTTCGGCGATGCCGCTCATGCCGCTGCCGCCGATTCCAACGAAGTGAATGGTGTTGATGCGGCGCATCCGGTCGCGCCGGTCGGGGCTCCTGCGCCGCTCTATGCGGGGACGTTCCAACAAAGTGCGCCGCTCCTCGATCATGCGGCCCGCCTCGCGAGCTGCAGGCAGGAAGCCGCCAGCTCTTCGGTGGCATCGGGCCTGGCGAGCCGCCGCGCACGCTCGGCCATGGCGAGAAGCTTGTCGCGTCCGGCGCAAAGGCGCTCGAGCTCCGCGGCGAGACGCTCGGCAGTCAGATCGCGGTCGGCGATGAGCACGGCCGCGCCCTCGCGGACCAGGAATCGCGCGTTGTGAGTCTGATGATCGTCGACGGCGGCGGGAAACGGCACCAGCACGGCGCCCACACCTGCCGCTGCCAGCTCCGATACCGTAAGAGCTCCCGAGCGACAGATCACGAGGTCGGCCCACCCGTAGGCTTCTGACATGTCTTCGATGAAAGGCCGCACGTCCGCGCGCACGCCGGCGTCGGCATAGCTCTGCCGGCCCGCCTCGATCCAGCGCTCGCCCGCCTGATGGCGGACGTCGAATCGGATCGTCCCGGCAAGCCGCGCCAGCGCGTAGGGCACGACAGTGTTGAGTCGGACCGCGCCCAGGCTGCCGCCGATCACGAGGATGCGCACAGCGCCTTCCCGCCCGGAGAAGCGCTCAGCCGGCGGCGTCAGCGCAATGATGTCGCGGCGGACGGGATTGCCGACGGTGCGCGCTTTTACGCCGGATCCAAAGCTGTCGGGAAACGCCTCGAGTACTTCGCGCGCGAGGTGAGCCAGACAACGATTGGTGAAGCCGGCGATCGCATTCTGCTCGTGGATGACGAGCGGCCGGCGGGTGAGCCACGCGGCGACCCCGCCCGGTCCGGTGACGAAACCCCCGAGTCCGACGACGATCACAGGTCGCCGCCGCCGCATCACCCGCAGCGCCTGCACCAGCGCCACCGTGAGCCGCCACGGCGCCGCGAGCAGGGTGCGCCAGCCCTTGCCGCGCAGGCCGCCGACCGCCAGCCAGTCGATCGCAATGCCCTCGGCGGGAATGACACGGGCCTCGAGCCCGCGGCGCGTGCCGAGCCAGATGACCTCGACCGATTGCTCGCGCAGACGGCGGGCGAGCGCGAGGGCAGGAAACACGTGTCCGCCGGTACCGCCCGCCATGATGAGGATCGGGCCGGCGGTCATGCGGCACCCCGCGCCATGACGGTAGCCGAACCGCGCCGCTCCAGCATCGTCTCGTGGTAGATACGCAGCAGCATTCCCACCCAGACCAGCGTCACGATGAGACTCGAGCGCCCGTAGCTCATCAGGGGCAGAGTCAGTCCCTTGGTCGGCAGCACCCCCATGTTGACGCCGATGTTGATGAAGGCCTGGATACCGATCCAGAGCGCGAATCCGGCGGCGAGATAGCTCTGGAAGTCGAGACCCGCCCGGGAGGCGAGGCGCGCGATGTAGAACGCGCGCCAGACGAGAGTGACGAAGAGCCCGAGCGTGAGCAGCACGCCGATGAGTCCCAGCTCTTCGGCGAGCACGGCAAAGAGGAAGTCGGTGTGCGCCTCCGGCAGGTAGAAGAGCTTCTGCACGCTGTTGCCGAGCCCCACGCCGAGCCATTTGCCGCGCCCGATCGCGATCAGCGACTGGGTGAGCTGGAAGCCACTGCCATAGGCGTTGGCCCAGGGGTCGAGGAAACCCGTCAGGCGCCGCAACCGGTAGGCGGAAGTCACGGCGAGCAACGCGAATACGCCGCCGGCCACCGCGGTCAGCAGGATCACGTAACGCAGCCTCGCCCCGGCGATGAAAAGCATGCCGAAGCCGGTGGCGAAGAGCACCGTCGCGGCCCCGAAGTCAGGCTCTCCCAGAAGCAACACCGCCACCAGGCCGAGCAGCAGCAAGGGCTTGATGAGGCCGATGAAGCTCTCGCGCAGCTCCTCCTGGCGCCGCGCCGCGTAGCCCGCGATGTAGATCAGCACGAGCACGCGTGCGAGCTCCGAGACCTGGAAGCTGAAGCCGCCGAGGCGCAGCCAGCGCCGGCCGCCGTTCACCACTTCCCCGAGGCCGGGCACGAGCACCGCGAGCAGCATGAGGGCCGCGGCGGCGAGGAGTACCGGGGAGAGCCGTTCCCAACGCTCCATCCGGAAGCAGAAGACGAGCACTGCCCCGACCGTGCCGATGAGCGCAGTCAGCAGCTGTCGCTCCAGGAAATAGAAGGGATTGCCGGTATCGCGGCTCGCGATGGAGATGGAGGCCGAAGTCACCATCACCAGCCCGAAGAGGAGGAGCGCCAGCGCCACGGCGAGCGTGACCCCGTCGATGTGGATGGCGCCAGCGCGCCCGCGAGTCGCGGACCCGATGGGAGCGCGCTGGCTTTCCTGCGTCATGCCGCCAGCTCCTTCACCGCCTGCGTGAACACCGCGCCCCGATGGGTGTAGTCGCGGAACATGTCCAGGCTGGCGCAGGCGGGCGAGAGCAATACGGTGTCACCGGCCCGCGCCGCCGCCGCCGCCGCCCGTACCGCCTCCTCGAGCGAGGCGCAGTATTCCGTCGTGCATACTCCGCGCAGCGCCTCGCCCACGAGGCGGGCGTCACGCCCGATGAGCACCGTGTGACTCACCTTGCCGCGGAACGCCGCCGCCAGGGGTCCGAAATCCTGATTCTTGCCGTCGCCCCCCGCGATGAGCACCAGCGGCCCTTCCATCCCCGCGACGGCGGCGATCGTCGCGCCGACATTCGTTCCCTTGGAGTCGTCGATGTAGGTGACTCCCGCCACCTCCGCCACCCACTGAGTGCGGTGCGGCAGGCCCGTGAACGCTTCGAGCTCCGCGAGCATGGCCGGCAACGGCACGCCCAACGCCTCACCGAGCGCGAGCGCTGCAAGTGCATTGGCGGCGTTGTGCAGGCCGCGGATGCGCATGGCCGACACGGGCAACAGCGCCTCGTAATCGCTCATTGGCCCGAAGTCGCCTGACGGCGGTTGCTCGGCCCATCCTGGGCCTCGCCCCTTCGGGGCCGCTGCGCGTCCAAAATCGCTCCCGGCGATTTTGTCGGGCGAGCGCGGCCGTACGGCTCTGTCCACCCCGCGGCGCAGGGAGCGGCCCTGGGCCGCTTTCTCGATCGCTTTCGGGCGCCGCACCAGCCAGGCGCTTCCATCACGTGTTGCGACGGCATAGTCGGCCCCTATCGTGGCCCGCAAGGAGAAAGTCAGCTTGCGCTGACCCGGCCGCGGCATGGCGACCACCAGCGGATCGTCCAGATTGATCACTGCGGTGTCGCACCGGGCGAAGATTCGCGCCTTGGCATCTGCATAGGCGGCCACGGAGGCATACCGGTCGAGATGATCCGGGCTGACGTTGAGAACGGCCGCCGCCGCAAGGTCGAGCGAGTGAGTCGCCTCGAGTTGGAAGCTCGAGAGCTCGAGCACATACAGCTCGACGGCTTCCCGGGCGCGATGCGCCGCCGCGAGCAGATCGAGCGCCGGCTCGCCGAGATTGCCGCCCACCCGCACTTTCATTCCGGCCCGTGCGGCCATCCGCCCCAGCAGCGTCGTCACCGTGCTCTTGCCGTTCGTACCGGTGATGCCGGCGACCGGCGCATCCACCGCCCGTGCGAAGAGCTCGATGTCGCCCACGATCTCGAGGCCGCGGCGGCGCGCCTCGGCAAAGAAAGGCTGCTCCAGCGACACGCCGGGAGAAACCACTACGCAGAGCGCATCGTCCAGGAGCCGCGTGTCGAGTCCCCCGAGGCGCACCGGAATCTGCGCATCGAGCTCGCGCAGCGCGGCGAGCTGCGGCGGCTCGGGCCGGGTATCGGTCAGCGCGAGCCGCCAGCCGCGCTCGTGCAGATACCGGGCACATGAGAGTCCCGTGCGCCCGAGGCCGACGATGACAGCCGAACTGGACTTTGGCTTCGGGGCGGTCATCGCAGCTTGAGAGTGGCCAGTCCCGCGAGCACCAGCAGGAGTGAGATGATCCAGAACCGTACGATCACCTTCGGCTCCGCCCAGCCCTTGAGCTCGAAGTGATGATGCAGCGGGGCCATGCGGAAGATGCGCTTGCCGGTCAGCTTGAAGGATGCGACCTGGAGGATCACGGAGGCGGTCTCGAGCACGAAGATGCCGCCCATGACGAGCGCGACCAGCTCCTGGCGCACGATCACGGCGATGACGCCGAGCGCGGCGCCGATCGCCAGCGCACCGACATCACCCATGAACACCTGTGCCGGGTAAGCGTTGAACCAGAGGAAGCCCAGTCCCGCGCCGCTCAGCGCCGAGCAGAAGATCAGCAGCTCCCCGGCCCCGGGGAGATCCGGGATCTGCAGATAGTGCGCAAACACATGGTTGCCGCTGGCGTAGGCGAAGATGCCGAGCGCGGCGGAAACGAGCGCCGCGGGCATGATGGCGAGCCCGTCGAGGCCGTCCGTGAGATTCACCGCGTTGCTCATGCCTACGATCATGAAGTAGGCGATCGCGATGAAGGCCGTTGCCGATAACGGCGCGGCAAACGTCTTGACGAACGGTAGGAAGAGCGTTTTCTCCGCCGCCTGAGTCGCGGTGAAATACAGCGCCGCCGCGGTGGCGAGGCCCGCAACCGACTGCCAGAGATACTTCCAACGGGCAGCGAGTCCGCGCGGATTGCGCACCACCAGCTTCAGGTAGTCATCGTAGAAGCCGATGAGTCCGTAGGCGAAAGTCACGCCGAGGACGGTCCAGACCAGGCGATTGGAAATATCCGCCCACAGCAACGTGCTCACCAGCGTCGTCACCAGGATCAATGCGCCGCCCATGGTCGGCGTACCGGCCTTGGGCAGATGCGTCTTCGGGCCCTCCTGGCGGACAACCTGTCCGATCTGGTAGCGCGACAGGCGTTCGATCATCCCCGGCCCGACGATGAGCGAGATCCCGAGCGAAGAGATCGTCGCCAGAATCGCGCGGAAAGTCAGGTACGAAAAGACATTGAAGCCGGTATGCCAGTGGACCGTTCGTTGCGCGAGCCAATGTGCGAGCCAGTAGAGCACTTAGTGTCCGCCCGCGTTGTCGTTGGTGTTGCCCACCAGAGCCGCCACCACGCGCTCCAGCCTGTTGACTCGCGACCCTTTGACCAGGATGCGCACGCCGGCCACCGGACCGCCGCCCGCGCCCGCGCCCGCGGGAGACAGAGCGCGGAGGAGCTCGCGGGTCAAATCCTCCGTCTCCGGGAACCATTGCCCGCCGGTGCCGAACCGCTCGACGGCGAGCGCTGCCAGCGGGCCTGTCGCGAGCAGACGCTCGATCCCGTGCTCGCGGGCGAAGGCGCCGATCTGCGCATGCGCGTCCTCGGCGAAGTCGCCGAGCTCGGCCATGTCCCCGAGCACGAGCCAGCGCCGGCCCTCGATCGAGGCGAGCACCTCGATCCCGGCCCGCACCGAGCTCGGATTGGCGTTGTAGGAATCGTCGATGATCCACGCGCCGCACGCGGCCTGCTTCAGCTGCAGGCGTCCCGGCACGGCCCGCATGGCGCCGAGGCCCGTGACGACATGTTCGAGCGTTGCACCGGCAGCAGCAGCCGCTGCGGCGGCGCCGAGGGCGTTCGCGACGTTATGCCGGCCGCCGACGTGCAACTCGATGTCCGCCTCTCCGAGCGGGCTCGAGAAGCGGAAGCGAGTGTGGAATCCCCCGGCGCTCAGGGTGGTGCGCAGGTCCGATGCGCGAAAATCGGCGGCGCTCGCGATGCCGAAGGTCACGACGCGCGCGGCCGTCATGCCGCGCCAGAGATTGACGAACTCGTCATCCGCATTCAGCACGGCCGTCGCGTCCGGCGCGAGGCCCGCGACCATCTCGCCCTCGGCGCGGGCCACTCCCTCGAGGCTGCCGAAGCCTTCGAGATGCTCGGCGCCGGCGTTGGTGATGAGCCCCACCGTCGGGCGCGCCACTTTGACGAGCTCCGCCACCTCGCCCGCCCGGTTGGCGCCCATCTCGATGACCGCGAAGCGATGCGCCGGCTCGAGCCGCAACAGGGTCAGCGGCACGCCGATGTGGTTGTTGAGATTGCCGCGCGTGGCGAGCGTCGCTCCGGCGCGGGCGAGGATCGCCGCCGTCATCTCCTTGGCCGTGGTCTTGCCATTGCTGCCTGCCACTCCCAGGACCGGAATGTCGCATGCCTCGCGCCAGGTGTTACCCGCGCGAGAGAGCGCAGCCTGGGTATCCGCGACGACGATCTGCGCGAGCGCAAGCGGCTGCGGCGCATCGACGACCGCCCCCGCCGCGCCGGCTGCGAGCGCCGCGCTCACGAATTCATTGCCGTTGAAGCGCGGACCGTGCAGGGCGACGAACAGATCGCCTGCTGCCAGTGTGCGGCTGTCGCTCGAGACCGCGGCAAAGGCGCGGTCGCCGCCCTCGAGCCGCCCGGCGCAGGCCCGCGCAAAATTTCCCAGCGTCCGTTCCACTGTCGACTTACCGCTCATGGCCGCATCGCCTCGAGCGCCGCGCGCGCCACGCTCTGATCGCTGAACGGACGGCGCTCGCTGCCGTAGATCTGATACTCCTCATGCCCCTTGCCGGCAATCAACACCACATCCTCCGGACCCGACCGCTCGAGCGTGGTCCGGATCGCCAGCGCACGGTCGTGCTCGATCCGAACCGCGACCCCGCGCGGAATGCCGGCGAGGATGTCACGCACGATCTGCTCCGCCGGCTCGCTGCGCGGGTTGTCGTCGGTCAGCACGGACTCATCCGCGAGCTCGGCGGCCGTCCGGCCCATCATCGGCCGCTTGCCAGGATCGCGGTCGCCGCCGCAGCCGAAAACAACCCGCAGCTGCGCACGGCAGTGCCGGCGTGCGGCACGCAGTGCTTTCGCAAGCGCGTCCGGCGTGTGGGCGTAGTCCACTATCACGAGCGGCGCCGCGCCGCGCCCGCCGAAAGCCTCCATACGTCCAGGCGCCGCGCGGCACGACTCGAGCGCCGCGACCGCCTCGGCCAGAGGAATATCCCAGGCGAGCAACACTGCGAGCACCGTGAGGGCGTTGTCGGCGTTGAACTCGCCGATGAGGGGCATGTCGAGACCGGCCGCGCCCCAGCTGGATTCCAACTCGGCGTGCAAGCCGGAGACGGCAGCCTCGACGCGCACCGCTCGAACCACCTTCGCGCCAGGGGGCGCCGTGGGTGTTGCGCCGGTGCGTGTGGTGATGACCACCTGCGCGCCGGAAGGTTGCGCTGCAAGCCGCGCGCCGAAACCATCATCGATGTTGATTACCCGCACGGCGAGGCCCGGCCAGGCGAAGAGGCGCGCCTTGGCATCGGCGTAGGCAGCCATCGTGCCGTGATAATCGAGATGATCGCGCGTGAGATTGGTGAACGCCGCGGTATGGAAGCGCACACCGCCGACCCGATCCTGATCGAGCGCGTGCGAGGAAACTTCCATGCTCACCGCCTCGGCGCCGAGCGCCCGCATCGCGGCAAGGCGGCGGTGAACGGACACGGCATCGCTCGTGGTGTGCTCCGTGCCGGCGAGCGAGCCCGGGAAGCCGAACCCGATGGTGCCCATGTAGGCCGCGGGACGGCGGCAATGGCCCAGCGCCTGCGCGAGGAGCCAGGCGCACGTCGTCTTGCCGTTCGTGCCGGTGATGCCGGCGATCGTCAGGGCCTGCGAGGGGCTGCCGAAGAAGCGGTCGGCTATGGTTCCGACCTGACGGGAGAGATGCGGTACGGCGGCAACGAACACTTCATGCGATTCGCCGATCCCGTTGCGGGTAGACCCTCCAAGTGCCGTCTCCACGAGCTCCAAGGCACCAGGGGCTGGCTCATAAAGCACCGCACGCGCGCCACGCGCCAGCGCTTCACCCATGAACTCCGCCCCATGGCGGCCGTGGCCACGGCACGCGAGAAAGAGCGCGCCATGGCTCGCCGCACGCGAGTCGAGCGTCACGTCACTGACCTCGAGCTCCGCGGGCGCAGCGGCGAGACCGGCCGTCAGCTCGGACAGGCGCGCGCGGCGTGTTGGTTGCTTGATCGTGGCCGGGATCATTGCAGCGACGCCGTCCGTACCTCTACGGGCTGCTCCACCGGCTCGTCCGGCGCCACGGCCATGAGGCGCAGCGCACGGCCGATCACCTTCGCAAACACCGGCGCGGAGACATCGCCGCCCATGTGAATCCCGTTCTGCGGGTCGTTGATCATGACTGCCGCAGCAAGGCGCGGCGCGCTGGCCGGAGCCATGCCGGCAAAGACCGAGACGTAGTGATGCTGCTCGTAGGAGCCGGCATCGGCCTTCCATGCCGTGCCCGTTTTGCCGGAGACCGTATAACCCGGGATCGCCGCAAGCGGCGCCGTGCCCTCCATGGAGATGACCGAGCGCATCATCGCTATCAACTCGCGGCAAAGTCGCGGGTCCATCACCCTCGCGCCCGCGGGCGGCGCGTCGACTCTCAGGAAGGAAATCGGGCGCGTGATACCGAGCCCACCGACGGTCGCATAAGCATGAGCGAGCTGCAGAGTGGTCACGGAGATGCCGTAGCCGTGCGACATCGTGGCGATGTCGATGGGCCGCCAGGTATGCAGCGGTGCCAACAGTCCCGCCGATTCACCCGGATAGCCGCTGGTGGCAAGCCGCCCGAAGCCGTAGCCCCGCAGCGTGGTCCAGATGAGCCTGGGCGGCAGAGACAGCGCGAGGTGCGCCATGCCGACATTCGAGCTCTTGGCGAGGATCATCGCGATGTCGACCGGTCCCAGGTCATGCTCGTCCGTGAACACGTGGGTGCCGACTTTGATGAAGCCGGGTGAGGTGTCGATGATCGAGTGATTGTCGTAGCGGCCGGAGATCAGTCCCGCGGCGACGAAGAATGGCTTCATCGACGACCCGGGCTCGTAGACGTCGGTGACGGCGCGATTGCGATATCGGCCGGGAAGCATCTGGTTGCGGTCGTTGGGATTGAATGCGGGCTGATCGACCATCGCGAGCACCTCGCCCGTGGCGATGTCGATCACGACCATGGCGCCGGAGCTCGCCCTCTGGTCGGCCACCTGCTCTTTCAACGCGCG
>Ga0134126_10006155_pt1 | contig 15040 bp, 11 predicted proteins | sample KB31752_FD_96881 | JGI IMG/M metagenome (GOLD analysis project Ga0134126, IMG submission 96881) | Terrestrial soil microbial communities with excess Nitrogen fertilizer from Kellogg Biological Station, Michigan, USA - KB3-175-2 | ecosystem: Environmental > Terrestrial > Soil > Unclassified ...
CAGACTGTATGCCGAGATTGCTTCCCGCACGTTCACCGTTATCGTGAGTGCTGGAATGACGCTGAATCAGCTGCGGTTTGCTCGCGGCAATCCTAAATCATCCGACCGGGCGACCACCGAACTCGAAAAAACAGCGTTGCAAAAAGAGGAGGCGCTCGTATATGGAGAGGGTGGCGTCCCCGCCAAGGCGCGCATAGGCAAGCAAAGTATTTTGCTCTCCGTGAATTTGCAGGCCAGTGATGCCTCCGAAGCTGTTGCATATCAGGCAAGAAAAAATGCACCAGTGATTGATCTGAAAAAGATCGATTTCTACGATCGGGAAGAATTCTGGGACATTAGACGCGATCCCGGCAAGCGAGGCCTGATATTGGAGCCAGGTGATTTTTATATTTTGGCCTCCAAGGAAAAGGTCAGCGTTCCCCCGGATTGGGCCGCTGAGATGGTCTCCATGGACCAGGATATTGGCGAGTTCCGGATGCATTACGCCGGATTTTTTGATCCAGGCTTTGGATACGGCGCCGGAGAAGTTAAAGGAACTCAGGCTGTCCTTGAAGTCCGAGCGCACGAAGTTCCCTTTCGCATCGAGCACGACCAGATCATGGCGAGGCTAAAATACATACCTTTGCGCTCTCGTCCTGACAAGGTTTACGGAACTCAGATCGGCTCATCTTACCAGCGCCAAGGTCTCGCGCTCAGCAAGCACTTCAAAAGATAGCAGTTTTGGCGCTTGCCGCCAGAGCGCACCTTCGAAGAAAGAAAGCTACGCGCACGGCAGGAAAATACTAAACACCGTACCGCTATGACCGGCTTTGGTGCTGCTGCGGACGCGGAGCACGCCATGGTGTTTCTGCACAGTATTCTTGACCAGTGATAGACCGATGCCGTTGCCCGCAGCTCCTTTTGTGGTAAAGAATGGGTCCCAAATGCGGGGCAGGTTTTTAGCGGCAATTCCGCTTCCCGTATCCGCAAAGGTGAGACGCAGTCCGCGGCGTAGATCATTTTTCCATTCGTGGGCCGGAGCGATTCTGGCATAAATCTTTCCTCCTCTCGGCATGGCATCGGCCGCATTCAGCAGAAGATTAGCGCACATTTGCCGCAGTTGATGAGGGTAGGCCAAAAGATGTGCGCCAGTGCGGTAGCGCGTATTCACGGAAATATGCTGCGAGTCAAAACGCGATTTATAAAGATTGAGCACGGTACGAAACAATTCAGGCACGTCCGTGTCTTCAGGGTCGCCAGAGTCCCGCAGTTCCATGGCTGCATGCAGTATTTTAGAAATTCGCTGTACTTCATCGTGGGCCATCGCCAGGTATTGGCGGCCCTTTTCCTTGAGAGTTCCCTCTTTTTCTATGAGGTAGTGTAGTTGATGAAGAGCTTCAAGTGGATTATTGATCTCGTGCGCAAGAGACGAAATTCCGTTCCCATTCTCTGCCGGAGGAGGACGATTTTCCAGCCGTTGATTTCCCTCAGATTCGCCTGACGAAATGCTTATGCTTTTGCCCGCCATTGGGAACCGGCCTTCTTTAGTTCGATACCGAACATAAGCCTGCGGTTGCCGCCAAAGAAGCAGCAGCACTCGATTCTGGCCGGCTGTCTCAATCCTGTTGAAAGCAATGGGGGGAACAGAGGCGAGCTATTTCCCTGCCTGCTTCAATCCAGCCTCAATCAACTTCCTGGCAGCTTCCTCGTCAAAGCTTTCCACCGCCACCACGGCGTTGCCGGTCTGCTGGATGAAGATTGGCCCGTCGGAACTGGTGTATTGAGCAAGGCCTGCGATATTTTCATTATTGGTCACGTGGCGGAGCGACGCATAGCGCTTGGCCAGCGCATCTGCGTAAATTTTGGCAAATTCCTGCGCTGCCGCTTCCGTCGCCCACTTGGAAACGTAAAACAGGCCAATGTGCGCGGAAGAGTTGCGGTCCGGCGGCTTTGCTCCCCTGCGTCCTGCGGCATAATAAGCGCCGCCACGCCACTCTGGACTCAGACGCTTATCGAGCGATTCATCGGCATAGATGCGCAGCAGGATGCTCACATCGAGCTGGCCGACCGCGCCTGCGTCATAAGGCTCATAATCTTTCTTTAGAAAATCGAGATCAGGCAGTAACAGCGGGGCAATACGACGTCCCGCAAGATATTCCTTAGGTTCCATGATCTCTCGCGTGGTCTGGGGCATGCGATTCAGCACGCCGGTATAAGCAAGTTGCTTGCCCCCGGCCACCAGCAGGTCTTTGATGAACTGCATGCCCTGGCGATAGGGGAACGCAAGCTCTTCCTGCAGGAGCAATGGCGCGCTGTCAAAGACCGGGCTGCCCCGGCTTTTATCCATGGAAGCCTGCATCAACTCGACTACCTGGGGCATTTTTTCCACGCTCTGTCCCTGCGGCGCCAGCACGTAGTCCAGCAGCACGATCATTGCCTGCCCTTCCAGCACGGCGCTGCGGCAGGTTGAATCCTCATCAGTGCGGACCAGTTCATCCAGATCGTCGAGGCCGTGCTTCTCGACCTCTTCATCATGCTTGCTCATTTTTTCCAGGTTAAAGCTCTGGTCCTGCAGCGCGTGTGTAAGCTCATGGGCCATTACCGGACGCTGCATCTCCGGCTCATTCCAATCGAGCAGGTTCATGGTGCGCGTTTTTTCGTCATAGTAGCCGGCCACCTGCTCGGTAAGCAGCTTGATAAGAAAGCTGTGCAGATCAAAGTTACGCGGCAGCAGCCCGAATTTTTTCTCGACTAGCTCAGAGCGCTCAAAGCGTATGCGATCGGCATCGTCCTTGAACTTGTCGCTGACGTACTTCTCCACTTGCGGACGGCTCACAATCGTTCGCTTTACCTTTTTCTTGATAGGCAAGCCTGTATCTTTGCTGGCAAAACGCAGAATCTCATCCACCGAGCGAAACAGCTCTTTTGCTTCCGCCGCGGTGATGATGTGATCTTTTTCAACCGGTTCGATTTCCAGGCGATGCGAAGGGGTGGCCGAAGGCTGCGCTTGCGGGCTTGGCTGTGGCGATGGGACTGCTTGCGGCAGTGGCGAAGGAGCCGCCGGTTGTCGAGGCGATGCAGCGGGCGGAGGCGCAGTTGATTGCGGCGCTGGCTGTGTGGTTTGCGCGAAACCGGACAATACGAATAAAAGCAGGATTACAGGTAACAACACGATAGAAAGCTTTCTCATGAGATCGATAAACAGCAGCTCCAAGATCAATGGTAACAACAAATTGTTCAATTTCCAGATTGCCATGCTGGGGGAAGGCGGTTCTTCAATGTTCCGGACGGATGTTACCTCGCAATGATTGGGAATTCACCGCCAGTACGATTGTTCTTAAGTTTTCCCGTCAATCTGATAACGTTTTCAGGATCGGAGGTTCACAATATGGCCGAGGCAAATGTCCTGAGTGGTGCAGCACTCGATTCCGCTTTGAGGGTTGCTCAAGCAAAAGTCCAGGCAGTGCAGGAGTATGCCCTTCTTTGCTGGCGTGCTGTGATGAATCTCTTCCGGCAGCCACTATATGTAGCCGACATGATCCAGCAAGCCGACCTGGTAGGCGTTGGGTCTATTCCTATCGTTCTTGCCGCGTGTTTCTTTACTGGTGCAGCTCTAGCTTTAAACAGCGCGACGACTCTCAGCCGCTTTGGCGCTCTTGGCCTCATCGGGCAGTTAGTGTCGATCGGAATTGTGCGAGAGTTGGGACCAGTGCTGGCCGGGCTGGTGGTATCAGGCCGTAACGCTGCCGGAATGGCAAGCGAACTAGGTTCAATGGTGGTGACGGAGCAGATTGATGCGATGCGCGCTCTGGGCACAGATCCTCATAAGAAGTTAGTAACCCCGAGAGTAGTCGCAACTGTGGTAATGCTATTTTTTCTGACAATTATCGGGGACCTGTTTGGGCTAGTGGGAGGAAGCGTTATATCCAACGTCCTGCTGGGCCAGGACTTTCATCAATACTGGACAAATGTAAAACAAGCGTTGGCGTTTAACGACGTGTTCATTGGCCTGGTAAAGCCGGTAGTATTCGGATTCATTGTCGCCACGATTGGCTGTTATTTTGGCATGTCCACCAGAGGCGGCACGCAGGGCGTTGGGCGCTCCACAACGCAGGCCGTGGTGGCTGCCATGATCCTGGTAATCATGGTGGATGTGTTCGTGACTCGTTTTCTCATGGTTGTGCTGGGGTCATAAAGAAGACTCGGTTTCTCATATCATCAATCAAAAAAAGGGCGACCTTCATTTCTGAAGATCGCCCTGCTCCGCAGCATTACTCGAGCGCCGGCTCGGCGGCGCGGATGTACTCGATTACTGAATCGCTCCAGCCATCGATGTGAACCCACTTGCCATAGCCCACGCCATTCTGGAAGCTGGCCACGTTGATCACGTAGCCACGCGCCTTTGGGTTGGGAACTGCATCGTGCGACTGCTCGTCGGTGATCACGATCAAGCGGCCGTACTTCTCGTCGATCTCACCCAGCGCACGGCCCAGGTACGTTCCGCCGTGAGGCTGGCTGGCGTTCAATGCATCGCGCAAGGCAAAGCCCTGGCGCGGCGGCACGCGCACCAGCTTGTCAGAGAAGGTATAGATGCTTACCTGCTCTGCGATCTCACGCAGCAACACCGCCAGCCCGTAGGCCGCGTCATTGCGGCGCATCTCCGCACGGCGCGAAAGCGGCGCGTCCATGGAGCCTGAGACGTCCACCAGCAGCACGGTCTTGCCCGGCAGTTTCGGCTGACCATCAAGCGAACGCAGCATTCCCTGCTCCAGTTCCGGCTCCCACTGCGGCGCATAACGCACAGCAGCGATAAAGCGGAACGGCAACACGCGCTCTGCCTTCATGCGGCCCAGGCCAGCGCGGACCAACTGCTCATCCACCTTGGCCTCCTGCATGTTGCGCAGGTTCCGCAACAAGGCCAGCGCGCCAAGCTTGTTCTCTGTGAGCAAACGCTCCCATGCCTCGCGCTTATCGGCGCCGGCGGAAAGAGCCACCTCCCACGTATCGGGCGTGGCCAGTTCACCAGCGACAAGACGCTTCCACAGCTCAGCCTGCGCGGTATCCACCGGCTTGGCATGGCAGAGAAAGAGCACGTCACGCAACTTGACTGGAGACGCGCGGTCATACTTGGCCAGCGCGTACTCGTCAAACTTGGTGAAGGCCGCAGCCAGCCCCTTCTTGACCTGCGCGGAAAGAGGCTGCTTGCCCTCGCTCCAATAGAGCGCAACGAACTCAGAGAGCTCATCGGCCCGCTGCATCACGCGGAGCAGCGTCTCTGCGACCAACTGGCGGTGTGTAGCCAGCCGTGCCATCTCACGCACCAGCAACAGCGGAGCGTGGCGCAGCTTCATCTTCTCGCGGGCCTCCACAGCCAGCGCAGCAATCTTCTCAGCGGCGACCTTGGGCACCAGTTCGCGGATGCGCCCCGCGATTGCCACGCCATCCTCATAAAACTGGTTCTCCCACAACATGCAAGCCAGCACGGACCGGCGCAGCTCCTGCTCGGCGGAGATATGCTTTGCCGGCGCGCCTTCGTGCGTCTGCTTCGACCTCATCCAGGGTAGTCCGCTCAGGTTGAGCATGTTCATGCGGGCCATTGTTTGTGCTCCTCTCTATGAATACGTATGGAGCGCAGGCGCCCTCGCCTGCGCTGAATTAACTTCCCGTTGCGTTTGGCACAGGCGCTTGTACCTGTGGATCAAGATCATTCTTCCTTAGCGGCAGGAAGCATCTCTGGATCTTCCTCATCAGCCCCACCTGCGGCAGCCGAGTTTTCAAGGTCAGACGCCAGCACGAATCCGGACACAGCGCCGGCGTTCTTGCTGCGGATTTCCCAAGCGATTTTTTCCATCTGGTAGAAATCCGGCAGCCGTTTGTCTTCATACATGCTGCACTGGCGGACACTGAATGGTACCCGCGTTGGCGGATACATGGCATCACAGAAGGCCAGACGCTCGCTTTCAGCGTAGCCTTCAATGATGCGCGCGTTCGCGCACGTGTCACAACGCGACTCATTGCCCACCGGCGTACCACCATACACCTTACGTAAGCTCATAAAGCTCTTTCTAAGCGGAATTCGCCGCGGAGTTAAGCAGAGACACAGTGTGCTACGTCTCTGCGGGAACAAGTTCCGTCGGGGAACAAGTCGACAGAGTACGGTTTTCTGAGCTACGCCGTTTTTCAAACTGCGGCAGGAATTGAACATGCGACCTCCTGTTTCCAGGCGCTCTACGAAGTAACTCTCATCTTCACCACCGACGAAAACATTTGCCGGGGAACCAGCGACCGGGTGTGGCGCTCTATCTATCCTGTCGCTGCGCTCCAAACCGCTTCACAGCTATCTCATACATGAAATCGTTCGTGCACCCACTACAGGCGGCTCGGCACGCGAGCCGGCCTCGCCGCTCAATCATTTATTGCGACGGGTCGAAACAAATCTTTGTCGGGGAACCAGCGACCGGGTGTGGCGCTCTATCCACTGAGCTACGCTGGCGCATTCATCCAGCGGCGGGATTCGAACCCGCGACCTCCCGATTAACAGTCGAAGTAACCCATGTCTTCACCACCGGCAAAGTGGATTTCATTCTGCGGAGACGTAGCATGCTACGTCTCTACGTTAAATTTCCTGATGAAAAGAAGCAGTTAACGCTGGAAACAAGGCCCCAAACGGGGAACAATCAACCCGGGTGTAGTGGTCCGTCGTTCTTGGTTTGAAACTACGGCACTCGAGATGCCGGCGAGATTTGGCCGAATTCACCATCGCGCCAATCTTGCGCGCGATGGGCGGCCGGCCCGCACCTACGGACAGGCGATGTAACCCTGGTCTTCACCACCGATGAAACCTGTTCCAACGTCTAAACTGCTGTTATGGGAGCGGCCGTTGCAACAAATTCCGCTCCCGGGTTTTTAAAATCCCAACCGCGGAGTTCCGGGCCAGGGAAGAGAAACAATTACCGGGGAACCAGCAACCAAAGTATGTTTTCATTGCTCTGCCATTGAGCTACGGTTACCTTTCGGACCGGCAGGGCTCGAACCTGCAACCAGCGAATTAAAGAAGTAACTCTGATCTTCACCACCGGTAAAACTCAGCCGGGGAACAAGCGATAGGAGCGTGCATAGGGACTGCCCAATTCTTCTGTCGCTTCGCTCCAAACCGCCCTCGCTCCTCGCCGCTTCAAGAGCATCTCGGCTCCTGACGCAGCGGCTCAGCGCGCGAACCGGCTTCGCCGCGAAGGCGAAATCAATGAGCGATCCCTGCAGAGATCCCACTCTGCGCTGCACTTATTCGTGGAGGAAGTATCTCCCGTCATCCACCACCGACTTGAGACGTTAAGCGGGCGTCTGAGCCCGCTGTCGAAATCCTGAGGCCCAATTGGCCGAAGGATCTGCTTGGTCTTATGGTCAGGGAACCAACGACTACGGCGTGGATTTGAACCACCGACCGCCTTACGACGATCGCCACCGAAGTATCCGCAATCTTCACCACTGACCGTAATTTGCATTCGAGCAAGACGCATCGTCTTAGCGATTTACTGGGGGAACTAGCGGCTACGGCATTGGTCGGTTTTCAAGCGAAGTAAGCGCGACCTTCACAACCCAGACGAATAGGTATTGTTATGAATACAAAGGCTAGGCTTGCAGGCTGAGATAGCTTACAGCGTTGTTAAACTGGCAATTTGCGTAGGACTGACGCGCCTGAGATTAGCTGGAGAAATGTTCAAACGCCCATAGGCTATCAGGACCTATGACTAGGTCTGTCAGCCTCCGCACCGGATTGTAGATAGTGCATTTCATTGGGCGTTACTCCTACGTATGGTCAGAATAGCAAACTATAGCTTGCGCGTGAATACAGAAAATACGGAATTGCAGAAAATAATTTGTGAAATGAAAAATTCTTGCAGCGAAGCGCTGAATCTTTAGCTCCTGTGTTGCCGATGAGCGCGGGTTGTGGCCGACGAACTACTTCAACTTGAGTTTTTTCTTCACGATCTTGTGCAAGTCGGCCGTCCGGCGCTCTTTGTAATAAGAATCGGCCTTGTCGATCTCAAGCTCATGCAGCTTCTGGCCGCGGCCCGCAATAGGCGTGCACACGGGAGTTTTGGGATCAGAAGGCTGCGGCGGTTGCGGAATAAATGTCCCCACCAGTTTCCCTTTTGCGCTGATTACGTGAAGTTTCATAGTTATAACCAATTCTGTAAATTCAGATTATGGGCGACAGGCTGCGTGCCCGGATTATGGATATCTACCGTATAGAAGTTGCGGGAATCGCTGGTTGCGCCCAGACCCTGGTTCTGCGCCTGAAGCTGAACAACTCCCAGAACGTCATCAACAATGTTGGGAGGGGCGGTCACAATGCCAGCGTCCAGGCCAACACCAAAGCTGATGCTCCAGGAGACAGTGGCGCCGCCTGCCAGGCTGAATAGTGGTCCTACCGAACGCTGCTGGGCCATTTGGAAAATCCTTTCGTTGTTAAGTAGTGCCACGGCAGGCAAAAGCGTTTCACGAATAAGCAAATACTGCCCTTTTTTAATCACCAGCTGTAATGCGCTGTGTACGTCACCACTTTTTCTCCATCGGGCGGGACGGTGACCCTGAATTCCACCGTCTTGTTGTCCAGCTTGTTGAAAGGGTCTGAAGTTTTTGGAATGTCCCAGTTCGTCCAGCGGTACAGGTGTTCCACCACACGAATCTCCATGGGCTCTTTCTTGTGGTTGCGCAGCTTGATCTCAAAACTTTCATCAAGCCAATGCGCATTGCGGTCAATCCGGTAGGACGTCCGTTTGCGCTCACCCACGGCATCAAACACATTGCCCGTGTACAGGCGGATGGTCTCGTCGCTAGGCGTGTGGTCGATCAAGTTCTCGCCGGTAAATTCTATCTGGCTGTCAGTATCGCGACGGTAGAACCGCACGCGGCCCTTGGGAAGCGGCATTCCGAGATGGTTCTCCTTGCTGTTCTTGAACTCCACCATCGCCCAGATCTTCGGATTCGATTCGACCCCAAAGCTCTCTATTTCGCGGAGGTTTTCCATTGGATAGTTGCGATAGTTCTGGTCAATCTTCACCCCGTCATATACATAGATCCGCTGTGACGGCACGCCCGAGGCACGGACAAACTCCACCTGCTTGGTTTCGCGATCATACAACGTGGTGGCGCGCTCAAGGGTGTAGAGATGATATTCATCAAAGCTGCGTTCGGTAACGGCGGGCAGCAAAGCCTCGGCTTTCGCCACCATGCCGAATGATGCGGAAACCGGCCCGCCCATTCCCGGCTGCACCAGCTTGTTCACGTCGCCGGCCATCAGCTTGATGTGGGCGTTGGGAAAGGTCTTGCCGGTCTGGTTGTCCAGGGTCACCCAGCCGACGATATCCAGCAGGTTGCCGTTGACGGGCGCAACCACGTTGTAGTCGGCGTGCCAGCTCATGCCGCCGGTTACGTAACTGAATTCCGCGTTGGTGTTTCCGGGGCGCTCGCTCTGCAAGAGCCATGAGAGCGTCGGCTTCAAAATCGTGTCATTGCTCAACGCGGGAAATATTGGCTGTCCGGGCAAGCCAAACTGCAATTTGCCGTCGATCTCAATTATCGGCTCGCCGTTGCCTGCATTCACATAGGCCTGCTGTTGCTGGTAATACTGCTGATCGTATGCGCTGTATGCCTGGTAGTGCGGCGCGTATCCGCTGCGGATGATTTTTCCCGGCATCAGCTTGCGGTTGCCATCTTTGTCCGGCACCAGAAACTCAATGGTCTTGCCTTCATATAAAGCCAGCAACAGGCCTTGCGAAGCCACATCACTGCGGTAGTTCTGCTCTAAAATGCGCAGGTCACGACCGCTCTTGAGGTCGCGCAGGATCACAGAATCCGGTTCCAGGTACGACGTGATGTCGGTAATTTCCAGCTGGTTGGCGCCGATCTTCAGATGCAGCGGAAGCGTTTGCCGCACTACGGCAAATGACTGGTTATAGATGGTTAAAGCCGCAGCGTCGTCATGCGCGGAGCTAGTTTTGTCGTCACTTTTTTGGGTCAGGCCGGCAGAGGCGCTGGCCAGCAGAAATACAAAAGTAAGAAATACCCGCATAGGTGCACGTCCTTATCTTGGTGAATCATGGGCGGCCGAATCGGGGGAAGAAAGAGATTCTATGCCAAATAGATGAACGGGCTACTCAGGGTTTCTTGCAGGGGAAAATAGATAGCAAATTAAGTTTTCCTGCTGAACGGCGGCAAGGAGGCCGCGATTAAATAGCAGCAATTCGCTGAAGAATTGAAGGAATTTCTCCGAACTGGTCAATCCAGATGACATTTAATCCGAGATTATTAGCGTCTTGTTCTTCCAACGATTCGACAATTTTTACCAGAGCATTGACAGCTTCTTTGTCGCTCTTCGACGTCGAGGAAGGGACGCTATGTGCGATGTCACTTGCGTCATAACGCTTTCTAAAAATGTAATGATATCGGGTTCGATCGGGGTTTTTTCGGGATGATACGTCCAACAGCCGTCGAAGATTGGGATCTGTAAGACTGAGGCCAACAAATAGGCATCGGTTCTGACCCAAATGATTAAGTTGGATGAGATTTGCCCAGCTGAATGCATCGATAAACTGCGAGTGATAGGCGTCTTCACTGAAGACCACCTGATGATCCTCGGTGAGTTTGCCGGACATTGGGATAAAACCGTGTACGTGGTAAACGGGTAATTCTGTTGACTTGCACCGCTGGCCTTCTTTGAAAATCGACCGATATTTGATCGAACTGGTTTCGAGGCTTCGTTCTACCAAGTCATCAAAATTAAACGTGACAATTGAATGCAGCGAAGCGCGCGACCTTTGGGGACGGCACATTTCAATGATGGCATCTATGATGTCACTTCGTCCTGCATTATTGCGGTACAAAACCTCCCTCAATCTGGGGAGGAAATCTCTTCCGAGTCCGTTTTTCAGGTATTGAGCTACCATCAGAGGAGAAGGGCGAAAGGATTCTTGAAAGAGCTCTGCCATTATCTTTTGCCGCCCATCTGTGCCCTTCTCGCTGAAAAGTTCACTTAGTAGGGACTGCAGTAAGACCGGCCAAGAGGGCAGGCCAGCACCAATTGACACGCCAGCTCCGCATATCAAAACTAAGTTGCCAGCATCATAGTCTGTCTTGATTTGTCCAATCTGAAACTCGAAAGAGGATTCCTTGTTGTCTTTTTCCAGACTGGTCGATTTCTGAGCCGAACGTTTTCGCGGCTTCTTTGGCTTGATAGCTTGCAAGAGTTGTTCTAAGCCGACGTCAAATGCGCCCCTGAAATCAGCGTACAAACGATCGCGCAACGCAACCGGTATTTCCGCATCTTCAATCAACACCGGGTAAATTAGCGTTTTTTGTTGCCGGGCCTCACGTGCAAGGAAGCTCGACATCTCATAATTGACCCATTGGGATCGGACCGAAGCTGCGGACAATATAATTATTGCCCCATCCGAGGACTGGAAAGAAGAACGGGTCTTCTGAAGGATATTTTCTCCCACTTTTATGGAGGAAGTATCTACCCAAGGCGTTATCCCGTGGCGCTTTAAAGCAGATGCAAGTTTTTCCGCGAATTCTTTGTCGCTTCGCGAATAGCTAATAAAGATTTTCATTCAACTTGCCCATTAACTTACACAATAACGCCAAATAAAGGTCTAACCCTTCAGCATAAGAAAAAAATTAGGATATCGAATTCATTACTTTGCTTATCCACTCCGCTGCCTCTTTCGTCCCCAGACTTCCTCCGATGTCGGATGTGGTCTTCTTCTGCTGCAGCGCCGCGAGCACGGCTTTATTGATTCGCTCTGATTCCTGAGCGAAGCCGAGATGCTCCAGCATCATGGCGGCGGTGGAGATTGCGCCGATAGGATTGGCAATGTTCTTTCCCGCAAACGGCGGGGCGGAGCCGTGCACCGGTTCGAACATTGAGGTCTTGCCGGGATGAATGTTTCCGCTGGCGGCCATGCCCAGCCCGCCCTGTAATGCGGCGGCCAGGTCGGTGATGATGTCACCAAACATATTGTTCGTCACGATCACGTCAAATTGTTTTGGGTCGCGCGCCATGTGCATGCAGAGCGCGTCCACATACATGTGCTGCGTCTGAATCTCAGGATATTCGGCGGCGACAATTTTGAAAACGCGCTGCCACAGGCCGCCGGCAAAGGTCATTACGTTGGACTTGTCGGACATCAGTACTTTTTTGCGGCCCTGCTTGCGCGCCAGATCAAAGGCATAGCGGATCACGCGCTCCACGCCCTTGCGGGTATTGAAGTCTTCCTGCGTGGCGATTTCATCGGCAGTCCCTTGCTTGAGCACGCCGCCGGCGTCCACATATGGGCCTTCAGTGTTTTCACGAATCACAACAAAGTCTACGTGCTCCGGCTTTACGCCTTTAAGAGGACAGAGCGCTTCATCGAGCAGCTTGACCGGACGCACATTGGCGTAAAGATCCATCTTGAAGCGCATGCCCAGTAGGATTTCTTTCGCGTGAATATTAGTGGGCACGCGTGGATCGCCCAGAGCTCCGACGAAGATGGCGTCGAAGTCGCTCTCCAGCATGGCAAAGCCGTTAGATGGGATCGTCGTGCCATCCTTCAAGTATCGATCGGCGGACCAGTCAAAGGTGGTGAACTCGACGGCGGCTCCGGTCGCTTCAACCACTTTCAGGGCTGCGGGAATAACCTCTTTACCGATGCCGTCACCGGGGACGACGGCAATTCGTTTGTTGGACATGGAAACATATTAACAATTAGAGAGCTGTTGGTAATTTGGCGCTGGTATTTGGCAAATCTGCATGATGTTTTGCCATCGCAAAACCCGCGCCGCCGCCCGCTCATCTCATCTACCAAGGAGTGCGACGATGATCAAAATTACGTGCGACGTGTGCGACAAAGTTCGGCCGCAACAGAGCAAAAAGATTGCGAATGACTCCTGGATTCTGGGCTATGACCTGGAAATCGAGAATGCCAACGCGCTGCAAAGATCATTGCGCTTCCTGAGCCGCTGGGACGATGCGCGCGTGATGGAATTGGGCGCAATCCATATTTGCTCAGAAAAATGTAAGGATCAATATATAAAAGAAGCGCGAGCCGCAGCCTGATGCTCCGCCGAAGCAAATAGCTGCCGCTGCTGCATATTTTTACGCGTATGGTCGATTTTATGCTCGTATCCGTGGTCAGACTGCGCCGAACCGGTTGCGAGCACTAACAGTAGCAGCACAGATGTGACCAGCCATAAAAGGGCCACTCCAAAAACAAGTCTGTTGAGCCGCGAGGCATGCTGCGGCTTATTTTTTGTCTCTATTTGTAATCTCATGTCTATTTAAATAGATGCGCGCATACCTACAGTGGATACTGCTGCTGGTTGGAAGAAGGTAAATTCTCTCTTGGAGCACTACAGCAGCAAAACAATATTTTGCCGCCAAATTGCCGTAGGCACGCAGCTTTACTGCTGCAGGCGGAGCACGACCCGGAATTTCTAATATCGCGCTTCCAGAACAAGTCCGGGCATAAAAGCCGGCTTGCAATGATTGCAGCCGCGTCATAGGATCTCACGAGCCTGCCGGACAGCAATGGAAATCACGGGCGGTTTGCTTGGTGTTCTACTCATCAGGGTATCCTGAGACTAGCGTTCCATTTTTTCACCTGTTATTCACCGCGTGCTAGATCGTTTGATTTTGCCAAATCCTTGCCAATCGTCCTTGATCCCGCCCATAGCACAGCAGCCAGCAGAAGAGACAACACCGGGATTAAGAGCAGGGCCTGTTGCAGGCCGATGGCTTTGAAAGGCTCTGTGATTTTATCCAGACCGGAAAGATGTGCTGCGTGCAACGCAAAGAGATCGCTCATCTTGCCGATAATCAATGTCCCCCAAGACGCGCCGATCACATACATCACCAGGAAGTAAATCGCCATGCTGGTGCCACGCAACGCAGGCGCAACAATATCCTGAATCGAGGCATACACCAACCCGTAATACATATTCAGCAGGCCGTAGGCAATGGTGAGAAGGGGGAGAGCAAGGGCAATCGATCCGATGCCCTGATGAATTCCAAAGTAAGAGAGCGGAACGGCCAGCAGCGCGGCAATCGCGGCGATCTTCATGCGGCCGTTACGGTCGCGCTTTACGATGCGATCACCCCAGATACCGGCGCACGATCCGCCCAGAATGCCGCCTACGGCATAAATAATTCCGGTGGTTACCCCTGCGCGGGCTACGCTCATGTGATGGATGCGGCTGAAGAACGCCGGGAAAAATGTGCCGACGGAATACAGGTTGAAGTTCACCAGAGCACCAGAAATGGCAATCCACCAAAAGGTAGGAATACGCAACACGGCCCAGATGGAGCCGGCATCGACCGGGGGAGCATGCTTTTCAGAAGCGCCACGCGCAGGCTCTTGCAGCATGAGCAGCAGGGGAATCAAGACCAGCGCTGGGGCGGCCGCCACAATCATGGCGGCGCGCCATCCTAGTCTCTGCGCGATGGGGCCGCTGAAAAAGAAACTCAGCGCTCCGCCTACGGGAACGCCCAGCATGAAGAGCGCCAGAGGCTTGGATCGCTTTTCGGCAGGAAAGATGTCGCCAATCCAGCTTGTGGCTGTAGGAGCGGCCGTCGCCTCGCCTACCCCAACGCCCAGCCGGGAAATCACCAGAAAAGAGTAGCTGTTGATCCATCGCGCGCTGGCCGTGAGCACCGCCCATATTGCAATGCCAATAGCAAGAAGCTTCTTGCGGCTCACTCTATCTGCCAGAAGTCCCAGCGGCAGCCCGACCAATCCATAAAGCATGGTAAAAGCAAAATTGAGCCCGCCGATTTCGGTATCGGTAAGATGAAACTCTTTGCGCACCGGCTCAACCACCGCTCCGGCAACTTGGCGATCATAAAAGTTCAGGACGTTGATGGCCACCAGCACCGCAAGCGGCCACCATGTAGTTGATTTCTTTGAGGCTAGTGCTTGTCCGGCAGCAATAGCTGCTTGCTCTTGGGCGCTCATGGGCGGCAATGGTATCAGATTGCCGGTGCCCCATGCGCGTAAGAGCAGGAGCGTAAGAGCAGACGGCC
>Ga0134126_10006157_pt1 | contig 15027 bp, 12 predicted proteins | sample KB31752_FD_96881 | JGI IMG/M metagenome (GOLD analysis project Ga0134126, IMG submission 96881) | Terrestrial soil microbial communities with excess Nitrogen fertilizer from Kellogg Biological Station, Michigan, USA - KB3-175-2 | ecosystem: Environmental > Terrestrial > Soil > Unclassified ...
ATGCCCTGTCACCTGTAACCTGTGCCCTGCTCCCCCTCCCCCCTCTCCCTATTTTCGCAAAATACATCTCTCACAGGACTTAGCTCGGTTCTTCGCCGTTTTTCCCAATTTTGTACGCAATATCTTGTATTTCGAAGATTCGAAGTACCGACATCTTGTTTATTACTTTTTAGTAATCACCGTTTTCTGCGCTGTTCTGCGCACCGCCACTGACGCTACCTGCAGCTCGTAGAGCAGTAACGATGCGCGCTTCGTATCCAAAGGCTCGCTGGCCAGTTGCCGGCAGACGTTGGTGACCGCCATCTGGATCGCGAGATCGTCTTCCAACACCGGCACCTGAAAACGCTCGACCGCCTGCTTGGCTTTGCGTTTTCGCTTGCGAGTGCCTTCGGTGCGGCTGTGGAAGTAACACATGCGTCCACCTTTCAAGGCCGGAGATCCGCATTTGGTGCCATCTGCCCGGATGAACCGGCAGCGAGGTCCCTTGATGCCGTCTCGCGTCAAAGCGTCCTCGGGAAACCGCTGAAAGTAGGTTCGGTACTTTTCCGCATCGAGCGCCGCCTCGTAGCGCTCGGGATGGACAAACTTGATGTACTCACCTTCGCGGACCATCCGCATGTCCGTCTCCGCTTGTGTCAGTTCGTTAGCAGGACGATGCTCGCGATGGAGCGGATGATCTCCATGCTCGTCCTCAAAAATGCGGGCTCTTCGCATCCGCTCGATTTTCACCCAATTTTCAGGCGGAGCGGCACTCAGATCGAGCGCGGGGTACTGCAGCTTTGTGGGCGGCAGCGAGGGAAAGCGCTCGGCGAAGCCGCGTTCCAATTCGGCACGACTGACGTTCAACATCGCAGATCCCGCTGACTCTGCCGCGGGCCGTACCACGGCGCTCGGCTCAGCGCGCCGACGCTGGTGACCGAGACGAAAGTCGATAAAATCTCCCATCGCATTGATCGCCTGCTGATCTCTGGCGAGCTCTTTCTTCACCTCCTCGTCAGACATCTCCTCGCCAGGCGGATGATCGTCCCAATCCTCCCCGGCGGCGCTCAGCCTCGCCCGCGTATCCAGCCCAAGCAACTCCAGCATTTCTTCATAGGAGTCGGTGATCTGTCCCTGCGGCCCGACCACATACGTCCGTCCCGGCGTAGAACTTCCCGCCGGATATTCGGTCTTAATAACGATGAACACCTCGCGCCCGTCCACATACTCGGACATAACCTTGGAAGCAACGCGCATCTCGTCAGCCACGATATTCTCCTTATATTCGCCCACCATTGTACCGAAATGGGACCCGACTGGAGCCGGAAAAATCAACGCGCAAAACTGTGGAAATTCGAACGAAAAATCAGTGAGTTACAGAGGGACGACCGACGGTATTTTGATCCGTCGCTCGTAAATCGAAACACGACACGGATTCCACGGACCCTCTGGGCACGGATTTCAGGGATGAGAACAGAGGCTATTTTTCGTTTGCGATTTTGCGTCCGCCCTGGGCTGTCATACGCCACCCCAGCAACAAAACCGAGTTGCTGGGGACCCCGGGTATGTCGTGCCTCCGGCACTGAGGCTCATAGCTCTAACCGGCAGTTAGGATTCGGAAGCCATCAGCAGCGAGCAGCCGCCGTGTCTGTGTGATCCGTGGCTTCCGTGCGATCCGTGTCGTGTGTTGGTTTTGCTGTTGCGGTTCAGCTTCGGAGCTTCGCGGCTTCGCAGCTTGCATTTCGCTAGCAGCTTGTTTTACCCCGAATTTCGTGTACCGTGTCTCTGATCATGCGGCGACTCATGGTTCTTGCATTCCTCGCGCTCACCATCGGCGCGCAATGCCAAACTCAGTCCAACCAGACCTACACGCTTAAGGCAACTCCGAAGACGGTAGCGTGGGGATACTACGACGCCAAAGCCGAGCCGGTTCTGCACATCAAGTCCGGCGACACAGTCGTCTTCGAGACCCTCCTCACCAACAGCCCCACCGGACTCGAAAAAGCGGGTCTCCCTCCGGAGCAGGTCGAGCAAAATCTTCGCGACATATATAAGGAGATCACCACGCACGGTCCAGGAGGCCACATCCTGAACGGGCCGGTGTACATCGAAGGCGCCGAGCCTGGAGACACGCTCGAGATCCACATCCAGAAGATCGACCTCGCCATTCCTTATGCGTACAACGGATTCCGCTACGGAGCCGGCTTCCTCACTCAGGATTTTCCCTACGCCCGCACGAAGATCATTCCACTCGATCGCGAGCGCATGGTGGCGCGCTTCGCTCCAGGCATCGAGGTTCCACTGCATCCGTTCTTCGGCAGCATGGGAGTAGCTCCCCCGGAGTCCTACGGACGCATCAGCAGCGCTCCGCCCGCCATCCACGGAGGCAACATGGACAACAAAGAGCTGGTGGCCGGCGCCACGCTCTATCTCCCGGTACACGCGCGCGGCGCACTGTTTGAAATTGGTGACGGACACGCCGGCCAGGGAAACGGAGAAGTGGATATCACCGCCCTGGAGACTTCCCTAATTGGGACACTGCAATTTTTCGTGCGTAAAGACTTGAAAGTGAAATATCCACGCGCCGAGACTCCGACGCACTACATCAGCATGGGCTTCGACGACGACCTCAGCGAGGCCACACGGATCGCCGTGCGGGAAATAATCAGCTTCCTGGTCGACGACAAACACCTCAGCCGTGACGATGCCTACATGCTAACCAGCGTCGCCGGCGACGTAGACATAACAGAGCTGGTCGACGGCAACAAAGGCGTCCACGTAATGCTGCCGAAGTCGGTCTTCGTTAAACAGTGATGGGTTTCTAGCAGCTGCTTTTAGCTCGCGGCTAGAAGCTAGGGTTAGCAGCCTCTTTTCTGACGAGCGGATTTGCGTCTTTGCTTTGGGACATCCTGCGGCAGCAGCTCTGAATCAGAATCCTTCGTATCCAGAGTTCCCCTGCGGATAGGAAGTACGGTTACTTGAACTCGGGCCCCATCGATCCTTCTGTTGACCGCGTAGGCTTTCATCAAAATCTGTTTCGGTGCTGCCTGGCAGCGATGTTTATATTTGCGGCTGCGCTTGCCGGCTGCGGCGGCGGATCAGCCGCTTCGCCGGAATCTGCGGTCACTCGAACCCCGCCTCCACCACCACCTCCTCCGCCACCACCGCCGCCTCCGTCGATCACAAGCGTGAGTGTGGCGCAGCACACTAACAAAATCGGGTTCACCCCTCTAGGCGGGGTCCAAATCACATTCACGATTACTGGCAGCAATTTCCTTCCCGACGCGATGGCGATCATCCATCCACAGGGCCCAGGCATTTTGTGCTGTTCAGACCGTCTCGGCGGCACGCTCACCGCGCCCGGCGTCATCGTAGCCACGCTGGAAGGAGGCTCTCAGTCTGCCTCCAGCACCGTGACCGTCTCGGTCCGGAATTCATTCAACGACACCGTATCCCCAGGTGTCTCGGTGGTCATACCGTTCCCGCCGGCACCCAATCTGCCGAATGCCATGTTTGACTACGTGGCCTATGCGGTCACGAATCTTCCGAAGCACTACACCGATCCCAATTCGCCGGCAGGTAACCTTGCCGGCACTGACAATACGCCGGCCACAAATCCGATCACGAATGCCGGCGCGACGCTCGGCCGTGTGTTGTTCTACGACAGGTTCCTCTCGGCCAACAACACCACCTCGTGCGGTTCATGCCATCTACAGCAGCTCGGATTCTCAGATCTCAATCCCGTGAGCAAAGGCTTTCAAGGCGGCTTCACGAAGCGGCACAGTATGGGCCTTTCCAATGCCAAGTTCTACCAGCGCGGACATTTCTTCTCCGACGAGCGCGCCGCCACGCTCGAAGACCTGGTCCTGCAGCCTATCCAAGACCCCATTGAGATGGGCAACAATCTTTCCACGCTGATACCGCAAATGGCGCAGACCACCTACTATCCTGGTCTGTTCCAGGCTGCATTCGGCACGCCCGACATCACGCCCGATCGCATGGCCTCTGCGCTGGCGCAGTTCATTCGCTCCATGGTCAGCTACCAGTCGAAGTACGACCAGGGCATTCGCAGCAGGCACGAACGGCAATCCGAACTTCGCCGCTGTGTTCAATGCCTCAGAGTTGCACGGTCAAGCGGTGTTCACTAGCCGGGGCTGCGCGCAGTGTCACACCACCGGCGGACAGGTGAGTGACACGGTCCACAACATCGGCCTCGATGCAGTGACCCAAGATCCCGGCGCCGGCTCGGGAAAGTTCAAGGCGCCGTCACTGCGCAATGTCGGCGTCAGAGTATGGTTCATGCATGACGGCCGTTTTGAGGGATTGGGGCAGGTGCTCTCGTTTTACAGCCTCACCGTGCAGGACAATCCTGACCTGGACCCGCTGCTTCGCAACCCAGATGGCACCGTTCGCAGGGCGAACCTGTTAGGAACAGACTTGCTCGATCTGATGAATTTCTTGAATACTCTGACGGACAGCGCGTTCCTGAACGATCCGAAGTTCGCCGACCCATTCTGAGCGCAGCAGTGCTTTGCCTTGGCTGTTGGGTTTCGGGGTTGGCTAGCGGCTAGAAACTGGTAGCTAGCAGCTTCGGTTTTGCCTTTGCCGTAGCCGAGTGCTGAATGCCGATTGCCGAATGCCGCTCTTCTCTAATGTTTGTACGGATTCCCGCACAACCGCAGCGTGCACGTGCTTCCATGCTCGACGAAAATGCGGATTTCCGGCACTTTCCGGCGATTCAGTTCTAATTTTTGTGCTGATTTCCGTACAAGTTGTTTTTTGTAAGTCGTGCGTCTTGCCTTGCCGTTCCGCTCCAAGGCTCCGTGGCTTCGTGACTCCGTGGCTTGTGTCGTTTCGGGAATTCTGGGACAACATTCTCATTGCATTCCGTAGGTCATTTTGATAACGTTCGGCTCCGCTCCCCCGACATCACCATCAGGGCCGATTCATGGGCAACTCGAATCATCGCCGGTACTCTCATCTTCAATTCCATTCTTCCACCACCGCCGGTGGCTCAGAAAAAGCCGTCTTCGCCTCCGGCTCAACTGTCGCCAGCGCTCGTGGCTTTTGGTGTTGTTGGTTCGTGGCTGACAGTCGGCATCTCGTGACTCCGTAACTGGTATTGCACAGCAAGACTCACAGAAGCCGACACAAAAATAACAAGGAGAAATATGAGTAACGAAAACAAACAAGACGAACAAAAAGACAAGCATGAGCACGAGAAACCGCCGCATCCGCCGCATCCGCCCGGCCCGCACAAGCCACCTAAGCCACCGCATGACCGTCCTGTCGGCCAATGCTAAAACCTTGGTGGGAGACATGGCCGAATCGACTTGAGTACGAACTGAAAGCGCTCGAGGCGGCGGGGATAACGATTGAAGATCAGCAAAGAGATGGCTATCGGCTTATCCTCACGCTTCGCGCGCAGGTAGATGGGACGGACGTTCGGCTCATAGCACGATTTCCGGATCTATATCCATTTACGCGCTTCGAAGTCTTTGCACCAGATCTATCTCTAAATCGTCACCAGAATCCTCACTTAAAGAACTTGTGCCTTGTCCCATTGGGCGATTACTGGGAAATAAGTGACACTTTAGCTAGCTACCTTTCAAAGCAACTACCACGAGTATTTACTGCGGCAACATCGGAAGACCCCAACGAGGTTGCCGAATTGGAAGTTCATCAGGGTGAACCTGTCAGCCACTACTACGCTTGCCTACCGAACGCGATCATCCTCTTGAATTCTGAATGGGGTCTAGGCAAGGCCCTCAGCGGTGAGCTATTAATCCGAGGATATTTCGACGCGACAGGCTTCGTTCGCGCCACCGTCACGGAAGTAGGCTCCGATGACGGCACCGTACTTTTTAGACAACAGCCTCTGCTAATTTCACCTTCGGAAGATGCGATCCATGGTCGATGGATCGCGATAGAAAAGAATATCGCCCATTACACCCCCGATGAATTTGCCGATGAACTGTTTGCCATGCATCCTGAATTAAGACAAATAGAAGGAACCAAGCTTCCTAAGGGCGCGCGAATTGATGTTATCGGAGTCGTGTTCCCCGAGGAGTTGACGTGGCGGCATCTGGGACAGGGCTGGGTTTTCCTGGTCAGGGTTCAACGAAAGGACAGAAGCATCTCGAAGTTTCTCGTGCGTGCTGGTCGTGCTGGCGAATCCGATCTTAGAAAACGCATACCTGAGCTTTGGCCACTGCAATACAAAACGATTGCGATTGTTGGAACCGGTTGCTTGGGAGCTCCAAGCTGTATCGAGCTAGCCCGCGCGGGTGCGAAGGAGTTGCGGCTTCTCGATGGAGACTTTGTAGAACCAGGGACGATTGTGAGATGGCCACTTGGATTTGCAATTGCTGGACGGAATAAAGTCGAGGCACTCTCATACTTCATAAAGGCAAACTATCCTTGGACAGGAGTCAGTGCTAACGTGCATCGCATTGGACTATCATTTCCAAATTCTCCGTCTGACATTGAAACTCTCCAATCCTTGCTAGATGGAGTACACCTTCTTTACGACGCAACCGCGGAATTGGACTTACAACGGATGCTGTCGGATGTCGCGAAATCTGTTGGTGTTCACTACGTCGGCGTGAGCTCTACTCCCGGTGGATGGGGTGAAAGGGTGATCCGAATTGCAGCAGAGAACGATGCGTGTCGCGCGTGCCTCGACTATCACATTGCGGATGGAGCTGTTCCAGTGCCGGTTTCATCCCCGCACGGAATGACGGAGGCTCCGGGCTGCAATGCACCGACGTTCACAGCCGCAAATTTCGATACGTCGGAAGTAGCATTAATGGGAGTTCGAGTCGCAACATCGACCCTCTGCGCGGGTGAGCATGAAGCATATGCAGAGTACAAGTCGGATGTCAGTATTCTGAAACTGCGTGACGACCACGGCGGACTAATACCTCCTGATTGGAAAGGCTTCCCACTGAGTCGCCACCCGCAATGTCAAAATCACTGAATACTCTCTGGCTTCCGAGCACAATCGAGGAGAGATTACTGGCTGAAGCCGACGACAAGTACGACTCTGAAACCGGAGGAATACTCATGGGATACCGGCTAAATGGCAGTCAGTACGTAGTGCAAGATGTCATCGGCCCCGGCCCAAACGCCAGCCATCAACGCAACTGGTTTGAACCGGATTACGACTATCATGATCAGGAAATTGGGCGGGCGTTTAAGGGTTCTGGAGGGGTGAGCACATATCTTGGTGATTGGCATACGCATCCAGATGGAGCGGCACGCTTGAGCCCGAAAGACCGAAGAACATTAATACGAATCGCACGAACACCTGAGGCGCAGGCACCGTGCCCCGTTATGTTGCTAGCTTCAGGATCGCCGGGTCGCTGGCGAATAAATGCTTGGTGTTGTTTGCAACATCGACTGCTTCGTCTGCCGCGATTTTCTGTGGTAAGGCTTAATCTTCAGAGGTTCGAATAGAACAGGTACACTCTCGAGAGAATTGGGGACAACGTTTTTCGCAACCGCATTGCAGGCGACTATGGATAAGGATTCAATCGTCAACCAAGAGAATTGGAAGCGATTTGACCTACTACTCGCGAACTTCCAGAGCATTGGAAAGTCGCAATCGTGGTACGTCAATGTTTACGCAGGCTTTCTCTGTCTTACGTGGGTTCTAGATCTGCTGCACACGTCTGGCGGTGTTACTGTACAGCTGCTCGGTGCCTCGGTTCACATTGAGGGACTCTGGCCGATTGTTCCACTCGTGTCCACCGTCCTTTCCCTCGCGTTACTTGGCTCTATAAACCTGCTTCATCACGCCTGGCGCAGACTTGATCTGCATATCGAGCAGACGTTTTCCGATCCGCGTTTTTTCTTCACGGAGCTCGATGCTCACAAAAACCTACTCGACTACTTCGCCTGTCTACGTTTTTCTTTGACTACTCCGGTGCTGCCGGACACTATCTCAGCTGGCGCGGATCAACAGCAACAATGGGATCCTGCCCTGTTCTTATATCCGATGCTTCTTCTCGCGGGCATCTTCACGTGCTCCTTCACATTACGGCGCGTAAACGTGACCTGGATCTCCTCAGCCACTGTGATCCTCTGCACGCTTGTACAGTCGATCTTTGCGTTGCCGATTTTTTGGAGAAAAGCGTGTCTCTTCTTCGGAATCCACAAGAACGCATACGACGGTCTGGACTGGGGCACGCGAGCTTATTACGAGATGCCTTTTGAAGTCCTGGAGCGGATAGTGAAGCGTCGTCGCAACCAAGCAGACTAATTCAACAATATGGGGACAAGCCGGAGACTCGTGATTCGCGAACAGGAGTGGAGTGAACGAAGAGAGACGGGACGTTGATGAGCCCGGATAACGAATGAGGATACGTTTCCGTGTCGATTTTTCGAAATGAATAACAACAATGCGCAAGGACGTGAATTCGATAAACCGAACGTGAACCCTCAACGTGGTGGCGATTCCGATGGCCAACCGACGGAAACTAGAGAGCGAGAGCTGGCGAGAGAGTTTCGAGTTGCGGAGAAATGGGTTATTGCCACTAACATCGTGCTTGCTATTGTCGGAATTATCGCTTTGTCCATATATGGTGGGCAGCTTAGCGTAATGCGCGGCCAGCTGAAACAAGCCGAAGCGGCTGCCAAGCAATCCAGGATCGACAACGCCGCTGCAATCTCTGCACAGCAGGAAATAGCGCAGCAGGCACTCACAGCTTCACAGAAAAATTTTGAACAATCGGTTTCCTCCGCGCACGAACAACTCATGTTAGACGAGCGAGCATGGGTCGGAGCGACAAGGAGCGAAGTGGACCTGCAGGTTGGAAAGCCGATTATTTATCGAATGGAGATTAAGAACATTGGAAGAACCCCAGCGCTGCGTGTGCAGGCCACTACGACCGCCGGAGAGACTTCAGCTCTCGCTGCCCTACCGTCACGGTTCGCGTGGAAACCGAACCAGGAACAGCTGTTACAGCCCGAGCAAGAAAACGATCTAACTGATGACTATCACATTCCAGTCTCGCAGGCCGCTTTCGACGACATCAAGTCGGAACGTAAGGTTCTCTGGTTCAGGACTGAGATTCGGTATTTCGATATTTTCGGGAAGATGCATCACACAGTTACATGCGGGACTACTAATACCGCAGATATGAAGTCCTTGAGGGCCTGCCCACCAGGACACCAATATGCTGATTGAGGGAACGAGGGACAGCCTGAGAGCCTGTCGGAGTGAACGATTCTCGAACCAAGAATCAACAAGTTACAGACACTCGACTATCTGTAAGCCGTTGGTTCTTCGTTATAGAAAATCTATATCCGACGGGCTCCTGATCTGCCCTATTTGTTTTTTTGAGGGCTGTCTTTTGGATGGGCAGGTTAGGTGGCCGCTTTAATTGTCTCTTTAGATCGAGGATCATCTACATCGCACGGAACGAATCAAAGAACTTCTGCACACTCCTTCGATCCTCGCGCAAACGGCGGCTGGAAAATATTAATTGATAGAGTCGATTTTCGATAAGGATCATGCGACAGATTAAGAGCGCCTCTCCACGAACCTCGACGCGCAGTTCTCTGGCGGGATGCCCTTGCACTCTCATTCTCTTCTCCTCAATGAGGTTGCCGTGCACATGCTTCAGGGCCCCGTCTCTGACGTCGTCCAAGAGTTCATCATCCGATCGACCGCTTCGCTCAACATCCGACCAAGCAACCGCAAACGCTGTTTCTCTATTTGGTGTCGCACTCACCGTGTGGGCGAAGACGTTTGCGGCTGGGCCTTCAGTCGATTCCGAACTTACGACCGGTGTCGCTGGAAACTTGGCTGCGAATCTGCCTTCCGGTGATTGGTACGTTTCCCACTTGTATGGGAGTATCTCGTCGTAATGCGCAACTACATAGGCAAGCACGACGAAGATCGTTATTTGAGCGATCAGGCGTGGGTTAATCTTGGACCAGCGCATTCTCTTCAAGATAATATCGCGGTCTAACGTACCTCGAGGTCGCGGGGACAGATGGAGCGTATTTCCATCATTGTCCTAATTGAGGAAGCGCGTCATCTGTCCCTGTGCTCTACATCATGCTGCCGGATGGGATTTCGCTTGAGGCGCCTGCTGATCTACCCAGGTTTCGTAGCGGGTCGCGCCGAGTCGCGCGTTATTGTCGGGAACCAGTGTTCTGTCGTTGAGCCTCGCCCCGGAGTAGCGCGCGTTCGCATCGGCGATCACCTCGCGAGGATCTCCGAGCTGCGCCAAACGCTGGCGGACTAGTTCATCTACACGAAACTGTTCTGGACCGCCTATTTCGACGGTGCCATTTACCGGCGGGCCTACCGCAACTCTGGCCAGGGCAGTTGCGACATCGTCGGCAGCCATCGGCTGGAAGAGCACGGGAGGCAAATGCACTTTGTCGCCAACCATGGAAATGTCGGCGAGTCCCTTGACGAACTCGAAGAACTGCGTCGCTTCCACGATGGAATACGGGATTGAACGTTCTTGAATCAGCTTCTCTTGAACGATCTTGGCGCGGAAATAACCGCTTTCCGAGAGCCGCTGGGTTCCAACGACGGACAACGCAACGTGATGTCCGACTCCGGCGGCCGCTTCATAGGTGAGGAGGTTACGAGTTGAGGTTTCGAAGAACTTCAGCACCGCTGTGTCTTCCCAATCGGGAGAATTCGACACGTCAACGACTACCGAAGCGCGGTTCAACACTGCGGCCAATCCTTCTCCAGTGAGAGTGTTAACGCACGAATTTGGCGATGCTGGTATCGCGTCGTGTCCTTGCGCACGAAGCTTGGGAACGAGCTTTGATCCGATGAGTCCGGTGCCGCCGATTACTACGATTTTCATGATTGTCTCCTTTGCGAAAAATCACGTGGAACGCACGAAGCGCATGGTTGTGTGTGGTGTGGTCGTCCTGCTTACGAGCAAGGAGAATGTGGGTTGGGTGAGATGTTGAAAACTGTGCTTGCGGCAGTGGACAAATGAAATGCTACGCCCTAAAACGCATCGACGCACTTATGGCTTTTGATTAAGGTCGCGAGACAGACGGGGCATTCCCGAATCGGAGAGCGAAGATTTGGTCAAGCGGCGCACGCGGCTCAGAGGTGCTGGGCGACTGGAAACGAGCCGCCCACACCTCAAACTTTTAGTTTCGCTTCTTAGATGAATGGGTGAACCAGCCGATGACGAAGCCGAGCGCAACTCCGCTCAGCGCCGCTGACCCGACCGCAGTAAAAGGATGCCGTTTGATCTGGTGACGTCCATCATCGATAGCATCTGTCGCCGCGTACTTTGCTCGCTTCATACTGCGAGCCACCTCGTCATAGGCCGAGTCGACGGTGCGACGGAGTTCTTCGATCACTCTGGCGGGCAATTTCACCGCGTCTGTCGTGTTACTGGGAATAATGGCAGAAGCCTTCATGCACTTACCTCCTTGGATTGAAAGCCCCAGCATAAAGGCACCATGCGACGTGAGACACGCGTTATTTTCAGGAACAAAGCGGGACACGAAAAATCCCGGACATCCTGAGAGCCTGTCGGAGATAGATTTTCTGGAACGAAGAATCAACAACTTACAAATAGTGGCCTGTCTGTAAGTTGTTGATTCCTGGTTCGGGAATGTTTCTCTCCGACAGGCTCCTGATCTGCCCTATCGCACGGAGCCGCCACGCGGTCAGCACTCGGTGCGAATCAGTTGCACTACGCGTTCGTGGATATCGTCGCGAATAGAGCGCACCCCTTCGAGCGACTGCCCTTTCGGATCGTTGAGTGTACAGTCCACAATTCGCGAACCGGGGATATAGGGACAGGCTTCGCCGCATCCCATCGTGACCAGCAGCGACGCTTTCTGCGCGAGAGCGCCGGTAAGCTTTTGCGGTTGGAGGTCGATGCCGATTTACTGCATCGCTTTGACGACTTCCGGATGCGCATGCGCGGCAGGCTGCGTTCCGGCAGATATGGCGCGGCACTTGGTCGTGTCGGCAGTGATTGAATAAGGCAGCGGCCATTTGGGAAGGTCTGGCGTTATGGGCACAGGCAAACAGTTAGATTTTCATAAAAAAAATCTCCATAGATTCCCGTAAAACGACCCGCTCGGGCATTGCGCCACGGCCGACGCCATTGTGGCGCAATAACTCAACATTGCGTCAAAGTGTCCCAGGGCCGAGATTGCTTGTAACAAGTAAGTCTCTGAAAACAAAGCCAAAGTCCCGCTCGGAACTAAGTGTGCAAGTAGTGAGGCGTTGTTCCCCCGGAGAGAGCTCTGCCCACTATGCGCCACATACGGTCAGCAGCGTTTCAAGCTTGCAGCAGTACCAGCCAACTGGTTCACGGGTACGCCACGATTCAGGGCCATACTTCTGCTTCTTCGCTGCGCATGTCAGCGGTTTGGGGCGGGAAGCTGACGCTGCCTCCAGCGCAGTCTCCAAAGGCACTTCGATGTTCTGCAGTATGGGGAGGCAAGCCCAAATCGGCCATCTTGCCGCGTTCGATTTTCCTAAGTTTTCTCGTTTTGGCACTCTCGGTGGCCGGATTCGCCAAACCCAAAAAGCTTGCTGCGGATCTGCAATCAGTCTCTACGGGAGATGTTGACGTAATCATTCAATTCAAAGATCGGCCGACTGCAGATCAATTCAGCAAAGTCCAGAATCTTGGTGGCAAGCTGAAGCACGATTTACGAGGGACTCTGAAAGGCGCTTCGTTCCATGTGCCCGCGAGTGCATTGCCGGCACTGGAGCAGATGGACGAGGTCGCGCACGTGTCTCTTGATCACAAGCTGAGCGCCACCGCGACTGCCCGCGACTTCTATACCACTGCTGAAAATGCGCCGAACGCTGGTCCGGGACGCGATGGAAACGGAATTGGTGTTGCCATCATCGACAGCGGTATAAGCGCCAACGCTGATCTGCCTGGTGGTGGACCAGGCGCGAATGTGGTGTACAACGAAAGTTTCGTTCCCGGAGATTCTTCAACTTCCGATGCCTACGGCCACGGAACACACGTTGCGGGAGTTGTGGCCGGCAATGGCCATAACTCGACGAGCCCAAGTGCGATACATACGTTTAAAGGTATCGCTCCCAACGCCGACCTGCTCAACCTTCGAGTCCTCGACGCGAATGGCAGCGCCTCTGACAGCTCGGTGATCGCCGCCATACAGCGAGCGATCGATTTGAAGTCGCAATACAACATTCGCGTCATCAATCTTTCCTTAGGCCGTCCGGTGTATGAGAGCTACACGGTCGATCCGCTCTGTCAGGCCGCGGAAGCCGCATGGCAGGCCGGTATCGTTGTCGTTGTTGCCGCCGGCAACATGGGCCGCTATGCCGACACGAACGGTTATGCAACCATCACTGCTCCCGGAAACGATCCCTATGTGATCACCGTGGGCGCTATGAAGCCGATGGGAACGCCCGATCGCAGCGACGATCTCATCGCAAGCTATAGCTCGAAGGGACCGACGCTGTTCGATCACGTCGTCAAACCGGATCTGGTCGCAAGCGGAAACCGAGTCATCTCGGTGATGGCGCCGTCTTCGCAGCTCGCGGCGCTTTCAACGCTTAACCTGATCCCGGTGAACTACTACCAGAGCACAGTTTCGTCGTTGTTTTCGACCTACTACCTGGCTCTGAATGGCACCAGCATGGCCGCGCCCAGCGTAAGCGGAGCCGCGGCGCTCTTGCTGCAACAGAATCCTGCGCTCACGCCCGACCAGGTAAAAGCGCGTCTGATGAAGACCGCCTATAAGACCTTTCCGACGTCAAGCACGGCGATTGATCCCGTTTCGGGAATCGCTTATACCAGCTACTACGACATCTTTACCGTCGGTGCGGGTTATCTCGACATCGGCGCAGCCCTGGCAAACACCGATGTAGCTCCCTCCAACTTGGGAGCTGCACTGTCGCCCTCCGCCCAATACGACGCCAGCACGGGGACTGTATCACTCATCAACGGAACTTCCGTGTGCTGGGGACAGAGCGTGGTCTGGGGTCAATCCGTCGTCTGGGGACAGAGCGTTGTGTGGGGTCAGTCAGTCGTTTGGGGACAATCTGTTGTCTGGGGCTCCAGCTCCACGTCCGGCTTCTCCGTCGTGTGGGGACAGAGTATGGTCTGGGGTCAATCCAACTCCTCGGACGCGACCAGTATCGCCCTAAACGGAGAAAACTAACGTCGATGGCATCAGCGGATTGAAGGACATGGTCCGAAACCCGGGGGACAGCGGAAAGGTTCCCAATTCAGTATCTCAGACATCGCCGCCACTCCACGACGATCCTTCGCCGTGGCCAACTACCCCAAAAAAGCTCCTGAGCTGCTAAGCTCCTAAGCATCGAGAAGAGTATTGCGAACACCCGCTCGCTCCGCTTGTGTCATCATCACCGAATGGCAAACGATGAACCCAAAAAGCCCGAAGGCAAGTTCTCGGAAGTCGCCCGCAAGAGCAGGGAAAAACGTGCAGAGATGGAGCAGCGGAAGCGCGACGAGACGCAGGTCTTCCCGGAGCGTGGAAGCAACGGAGGAGCGGAGGTTAAAGATAGCTAGCGGAACGCATGGTTGGTTTACGTTCCGCGCTTCTGTCCGCCGATTCGGGCTGGAGCGGTTTTCTTCATTTGTTCCATTTGTGGGGTGGTGTCTCGGTTTCAAAATAGCAGGCGGTAGCGCGACGGCGCGGTATGTGGCAGGATGTACGAAGATTGCCCATGGCAAATCCCATAGTGAAACTCTGCTCGACACGCTTAACGTGCCGCGTTATCGCAGTCGGAATTATCGCGGCTTTCGGAATGGCTGTGGCTGGATCAAGCGCAGGTCAGGCTGGTTCTTCGGCTGCGGCGCCTAACCGCACTGAAATCCTTTTCCTGGGCACCGCCGGTGGGCCACCTCTGCGCCTGGATCGCTCGGAGCCGTCGACTCTGCTTATCGTGGATGGGCGTCCGTACCTGATCGATTGCGGAATTGGGACGATGCGACGAATGCTGGAGGCCGGCGTCAAGTCGGAACAGATCAAGACAATCTTTTTTACGCATCTTCATTCTGATCACGACCTCGGGCTGGCTGATGTAATGGC
>Ga0134126_10006160_pt1 | contig 15021 bp, 13 predicted proteins | sample KB31752_FD_96881 | JGI IMG/M metagenome (GOLD analysis project Ga0134126, IMG submission 96881) | Terrestrial soil microbial communities with excess Nitrogen fertilizer from Kellogg Biological Station, Michigan, USA - KB3-175-2 | ecosystem: Environmental > Terrestrial > Soil > Unclassified ...
ACTTTCTCGTCTCCTCAAAACAGATCAAGCCGAAGAAGAGCGGCGAAATTTATCTTTCGCTGACTCTCTGCGACCGCAGCGGCCAAATCGACGCCAAGATGTGGGACAACGTCGCCGATGCGGTCGACGCTTTCGAGCAGGATGACTTCGTCAAAGTCAAAGGTCTGATCAACAAGTATTCGAATCGTTTCCAGCTCACCATCCACAAGCTACGTCGCATGGACGATACCGAGATCGACTACTGCGACTATCTGCCGAAAACGACAAAAGACGTAGACGAATTGTGGCGCACAGTCGGCGCTTATGTTGCCAGCTTTCACAATGCGCAGTTGAAGCTTCTGCTCGAAGCCTTCATGGGCGATCCGCAAATTGCCGAGGCTTACCGGCAGGCTCCCGCCGCAAAATCACTTCATCACGCCTTCATCGGTGGCTTGCTCGAGCACGTAGTCTCGCTGATGAAGCTATGCGATACGGTTGCGCCGTTATATCCGCAGATCAACCGAGACCTGTTGCTAACAGGCGCCTTCCTGCACGATATCGGCAAGATCTACGAGCTCAATTACCAACGCTCATTCTCATACACCACCAAAGGCCAACTCCTCGGGCACATGATCATCGAGCTCGAGATGCTCCACGAGAAGATCGCACTGGTACCGGATTTTCCTACCGAACTAAAGATTCTCATTGAGCACCTGATCATCAGCCATCATGGGAAGTACGAATTCGGCTCGCCGAAGCTGCCGATGTTTCCCGAGGCGCTCATGCTGCACTATCTCGACGATCTCGATTCCAAAATGGAGAGTATGAGGGCTCATTTCGAGCGCGAACCAGAAGCGGAATGGACCGGTTACAACGGTTCCCTGGGACGCACGCTGCTCAATTCAGAAAGAGTCCTGGCGAAAATCGCGAATCCATGCCCGACGGCTCCGGACCCAGTTGCGGAACCCGAGCAGATTGTCATGAAGGCAGTCGCCGGCGAATCGGAATAACATCTTTCGAGCAAAAGTAAAGGCACGCAAGCGCGTGCCTTTTTCATTTGCCGTGCGTTCAAACTTAATCAGTGGGGATACTGGGCGTTATTGCCATTGTTGCCGTAATAGCTGCGGCGATATCCCTGCTGAAACGCCTGACGATAGAGCTGGCGATCCTGACCTGATCCTTCAAACTGGCTGCTTGATGGCCGTGGCGAGAAATTGCGTCCCGCTTCGCGGTCGGAACGTCCAGCAGCGATTCCATCTCTCCATCCACTACGCTGCGCTGGGCTCATCTCTGCGCCGTATTGATCATTCTGCGGCATCGAATAGGTGCGTTCGTGGTCGCCTGATTGGTTGCGATCACGATCGCGATCGCGGTCCTGATCGGTTCCGTATTGACGATCACGATCGGAACGGTCGTATCGGCCGTTGTTGTAGGTGCGGCCTCGATCGCGCTGTTGATCGGTGTATGTGCCATTTTGGCCGTTGTTGTACTGGTTATATTCGTTCACCCGGTCGCGATCCTGATCGGCTTGATTGTTGTTCCGATTCTGATCTCTGTCCCGATGGACCTGCTGGTTGCGGTTCCAGTCCTGATCCTGATTGCGGTTCTGGTCAGGATTATGAACGCTCTGCTGCTCCTGCGGGTTCTGCTGCTGATATACCGATTGGTCTTGCTGCTGGGTCGACGGTTGCTGGTTCTGCTGGGCGTAAAGTGCTGGTCCGCCAATCAGCAGTCCGGCAACGGCAAAGTTGATGATTCGTCTCATTGGCTCGCTCCTCCTGGAGAGACAAGCTCTCCTACTCTGTCCGGCTTCCGTGAGATCTGCCGGAGTGCACCTCTGTTATTCTGGAAATCTAAAGGTGGGATGGCTTCAGCTAGCAGGATGTTGGCGAGCGAGAGCTGGATTTACCGATAGGCGCTAGGCTACCGGCAGGAAGCCAGATCAAAGCATCTAACAAACGAAAGGGCTGCTGAAATGTTCAGCAGCCCTTTTTCAAGCCTATTGCCTACCGCCTATTGCTTATTGCGATTTACGCGTCCGCGGTCACTTCCGGGAACTTGAGTTTTACCTTGGCCAGTGCACGGCTGAGCACATTTTCCATTTCGAGCTCTTCAACGTTCCTGGCCATAGCCATCTCACTCACCAGCAGATACTTCGCCCGTTCCAGCATCTTCTTTTCACGGAACGAAAGAGCTTTGGTCTGGTTCAGTACAAGAAGGCTTTTGAGCACGTACGCGACTTCCAGCAGCGAGCCGGTGCGCATCTTTTCTGAGTTTTCTTTGAACCGGAACTTCCAATCCTGATGGTTCTCGCACTTGCTGTTTATCAGGATGTCGAGGATAGCTTCTATGTCGGCGCTCTTGATGACCTTCCGCAGTCCCACAGCCTCTACGTTGCTGAATGGAATCGTAACTTTCAGGTTGCTGGATTTTATGTGCAGCTCGTAATACTTCTGCATCATCGCGCCGACCATGCGGCTGCCGATCTGCTCGACGACGCCTACCCCGTGGTTGGGATATACGACCTTGTCACCGATGTGGAAATCATGGTTCATGAAGCACCCTGGTGGGGGAGTGTGGGGAACGAACTTACAACTCATGATAGCTCACAAATGCAATAAAGTCAATGTTTTCCGCAGGCCTGGTAAACTCCAGCTGTTTCAATTTGGAACGCCAACTGGCGAACTTCTCTGCCGAGTTGTGTCACTTCATATAAGTCCTTTAGCTTGAGCGTTGGCGTTTCAATACTTCGGAATAGAACCAAAGGCCAAGGGAGTATAATTCGTTTGAACCTGTCGACCTGCGCACCCCTCCCGCGCGGAGGGTGATTTATTGCCAGGTCGCACCCATATCATCTGAGAAACCCGAAGCGCCTTCCTGGCGCGAGAAACGGGTACGGCGAGGTCCATGCCAGAACACGTTAAGAGAAAGATCCTGGAAGAAATCAAAGCTCTGGAGCATGAGCTGGCTCACGAGCTACCCAAAGAGATCAAGAAGGCTGCTTCCCTCGGTGATTTGAGCGAAAACGCCGAGTACCACATGGCCAAGCAGCGTCAGGAGTTCGTGAATGCGCGCCTTGGCCAGCTTAAGAAGCGCATGGGCGATCTAGCGTTGGTGAACTTGAGCAATATTCCCAAAGATCGTGTCGCCTTCGGTTCCATAATCGAGGTGTACGACACTACCAAAGACGAGAAAATCGAATACACACTGGTGACCAGCGAAGAATCGGACGTCTCGCGCGGGAAGATTTCGACCACATCTCCCATTGGCAAGAGCCTGATGGGGAAGAAGCCAGGTGATGTTGTTGAAGTTGTTACGCCTACCGGCAAGCGAGAGCTGGAAATTCTGAAGCTTATGACGATTCACGATCAGGAGGCCGCGGAAAGCAACGGCGCCTCAGGCGGTCGCTGATGACCTGGACGGGAGCGTTCGGACGCGCTTGCGGCAAGCTGCTCTACGCCATCGTGCGTGGACTGTCGCTCACGCACATCTCCCCCAATATCCTCACGTTTACTGGGCTCGTGATCAACATCATCGCCGCCATCTTGTTTGGGTACGCGAGCGGCGGCAATCAACCGCGCTTCTTCCTCTACGCCGGCCTCGTAATACTCGGCGCCGGCATCTTCGACATGGTCGATGGACGCGTCGCGCGAGCTACGCATCAAGTCACCACTTTCGGAGCGTTCTTCGATTCCGTCATTGACCGTTATAGTGACATTGCTCTTTTTTTCGGATTGCTCGTCTACTACGCACGAGCTAACCACTTCTTTTACGTGGTACTAGTTGGGATTGTGATGACCACCTCGGTGATGGTCAGCTACACCCGCGCACGAGCCGAATCGCTGATTCCGAGCTGTAAGGTGGGATTCCTCGAGCGCCCCGAGCGCATTGTGCTCGTTATCATCGGCGCGCTGTTCAACCGAATGGCTCCTGTGCTGTGGGTAATCGCGGTGCTTTCAACTGTGACGGTCATTCATCGCATGTGGTACACCTACCAGCAGATGAAGCCGATTACCGAAAAGGAACTGAAAACCCAGGCGGCCGCGGCTGAGGCTAAAGCAGAGCCTTCGGCGAAGCTGAATCGACCAACGCCGTTAGACCCTGCGTTTTAGATCGACGTGGAGCCGGCCGCCCTCGGCCGGGTTTTGGTTTTGGCGTATCAGTTCCGCCGGGAAACTCATATATCGAACAGAATCCGGGCCAACGTGATTGGCATCCCCACCAAACACCCGGCCGAGGGCGGCCGGCTCCACGTTGTTTCTAGGCGTAGATTCCGCGTTGCCGAATGGTGAACTGCACGCGGTCCACCGCAAGCATGTAGGCTGCGATCCGGTTGTTCACATTGTGCGTCTCGGAGTAGCGCACGACCTCTTCGAACGATTCGCGCAGGATATCTTCCAGCTGCTCATTTACAACTGATTCCTTCCAGAAGAATCCCTGGCGATCCTGTACCCACTCGAAGTATGAAGCGGTGACTCCGCCAGCATTGGCGAGGATGTCGGGAATGACGAAAATGTTCTTGTCAGCAAGAATATCGTCGGCAACGGCCGTGGTCGGACCATTGGCGCCTTCAGCGATGATCTTGGCTCGCATCTTGCCGGCATTCCGGCTGGTGATTACGTTCTCAGTGGCAGCAGGAATGAGAATGTCGCACTCAGTGATCAGCAGTTCCGCCGTGTTCGCAGCCTCTGCACCTTTGAAGCCGGTAATGGTTCCATTGCGCTGGCGATGTGTAATCAGCGCGTCGATGTCGATTCCATTTTTGTTGTAAAGACCGCCGTCGTACTCGCCAATGCCGATGATTTTGTAGCCGGCATCGTGCATCAGCTTCGCAGCATTCGATCCGACATTGCCGAAGCCCTGGATGATGATGCGCGTGGTTTCAGGCTGCATCCCGAACTTACGCAGAGCTTCGTTGCACACGATCATCAGACCACGACCTGTCGCCTCACGCCTGCCGCGCGAGCCGCCGATGTTCAGCGGTTTGCCGGTCACGACGGCTGTGACCGTCTGCCGCATGTGCATGGAGTACGTATCCATGATCCACGCCATGGTCTGCTCGTTGGTGTTCATGTCGGGAGCAGGAACATCTTTCTCGGGACCGATGAATTCGACCAGCTCTGCGGTGTAACGGCGAGTGATCTTTTCAAGTTCAGTTTGGGAAAGGCGCTTGGGATCGCAGATGATCCCGCCCTTCGCGCCGCCGAAAGGAATGTTGACGACCGCGCATTTCCAGGTCATCCAACTGGCGAGCGCACGGACTTCGTCGAGCGTTACGTCGGGACTGTAGCGAATGCCGCCTTTTGCCGGACCGCGCGCGATCGAATGCTGTACGCGGAATCCGGTAAAGACCTCGATGCTGCCATTGTCCATCTGCACCGGGATGTGCACGATGATCTCGCGATTCGGATACCGGAGCACCTTCCAGATACCGGGATCGAGCTTCAGCTTCTGCGCCGCCAAATCGAATCGGGCAGCTTGTGCTTCCCAGGGATTGAACTCCTGCTCGGCGGTAAATGTCCCCACGTGCTCTTTCGTTTCAGTCGTCATGGATGATCTCGTCAGGTCGGATTGAAGAACATGAACAAGCGGCACGGTTTGACCGAGAGTCCCGCTTGAGCAAACTCATCAGTATAGATTATCGGCCCAATTCGATTTGCGAATGAAGGCGGCTGAACATTGCTGACTCGTAGCGCCGACGGATCCAAGGCGCCTAGGCGCGACATCGCCGAATCTCCGCAGCGATTACCAGTTAAGTGTTTTCCACTACTCGCCGCCAACAATTATTTGCACTTAATTAGGCTGAAATTCTCGAGTTGTTTGCTACCATTACGAACAACTCTGCTAGTCACAACTTGTTCGGCCCATGCCCAAGAAGATTCTGTCTATCTCGGACAATGACGCTCTTCGTGTCACTCGCCACATCATGTTGCGGAACCGCAGCTTCGAGGTAGTGTCTGCTGCGAACCTCCGCGAGACGCGCAACGCGCTTAAGTCTGGTGATTTCGACTTGGTAATCCTCGGTGTATCACTCGATGGCGAAGCGAAACGGGAGATGGCAACCCTCACGCGCAAGCATTGCGATAACGCACAGATTCTTGAACTGTGCCGCATAAGCCCGGAAGTGCACGACGCCGAGCATCACCTGTATAGTCCCGAGCCAGAAGATCTGGACAACACCGTTAACCACATTTTGCGCGGTGAACAGGTTCAAACATAAGCGCTCGCTCAATGGTGCGCGATTCTAGCAAGGGCGTGAATTTCTCCAGGGCCATTCCTGCTTCAGTTCTACTGTCATCCGCCTCCTTCAATAATTCAGCTTGGGACTCATGCTGAGGCTCTACTTGTAGTTGACCTTCGTTCGCAATCGACATACTATGCGCACGTGGGAGCAAAGCGAGTCGCAGCGACGCGCGCGATGAAATCGGGAACCGAGATCGTAATTCCCGACAAGCTCTTCTTCCGTATTGGCGAAGTCGCGAAGCTTTGTTTGCTGCCTGCCTACGTTCTCCGTTTTTGGGAAACGGAATTTCCGCAGCTCAAGCCCAGCAAGAGCAATACCGGCCAGCGTTTGTATCGGCGCAAGGATGTCGAGAATGTCGTGCGAGTGAAGAAGCTTCTCTATGAGGAGGGCTACACCATCAGCGGTGCCCGGCAGTTCCTCAAAGCTGAAGCGAAGCGCGATCGCTCACAAACCGCGTTGCCCTTTGCCCGGCCCAACAGCACGAATCCTGCCGACCTGCTTCCGATTAAGCAAGGATTGCAGGAAGTGTTGGCCATTCTTGCGGCACGTCGCTAAACAACGTGGAGCCGGCCGCCCTCGGCCGGGTTTTTCGTACGAACTCCTGAACTGTAAGCAAGAAGATTTGGGGCCCAGGTGGACCACAAAACACCCGGGCGAGGGTGCCCGGCTCCACGTTTGCAATCAGATTCTTGGCCTCAATTTTTGGATCGCTTTTGTGCCCGTACCTTCCTGCACGGTGATGATCTGATCTGCTGCGATGTTGCTCAGGGTATCGCGCTGCCCGCTGGGCCACTCGATCTCGATGCGATCGGCCTTTGCTGAACTCCCAAGACCGAACGTAAGTACGAGTTCACTCTGGGAAAGATAGCTCGAGCCGCTGCGCATCATCATCCACTGATTGTTGCCGCCGGACTGAACGCGCACGATTGCGCCGATTCCGTCGCGATTCGATTTAGTGCCTTGTAGCTTCACCCGCAAGCTGTGGCCAGCTTTTGACTCATTGCGGAAAAGCTGCGCTGGGCCACCGTTGGTTGTGAACACCAGATCGAGATCGCCATCGTTATCGATATCGGCATAGGCAGCGCCACGGCCCACGCGGGGGCGCGCAAAATCGGATCCCATTTGCTGCGTGACCTCGGTGAACTTGCCATTGCCTACGTTGCGAAACAGATGGGGAGGCTCGGCATAGCGCACGCGCTTCTGAATATTTTCAATCTGGTCTTCGATGTGGCCGTTGGCGACGAAAATGTCGAGCCAGCCATCGAGGTCGTAATCGAAGAAGAAGCAGCCGAAGCCGAGCGTAAGCAGACTGTCGCGGCCGATCTCGGAGGTAGGCGCGGCGTCAACAAACAGTCCGTGCCCCTCGTTGTGGAACAGCGAGAGCATCTGGTTGGAGAAATTCGAGATCAGGATGCTCGGATTGCCGCTGTGATCGTAGTCGGCGGCATCGATTCCCATTCCGGCACGTGCCAGCCCTTCTTCGCTGTAGGCAATGCCGGCGGTCACGGCAGCTTCTGAGAAGTGCTGACCTTTCTCGTTGACGTAGAGTTTATTGGGCTGTGTGTCGTTGGAGAGCACGAAGTCGGGCCAGCCGTCGTTGTTGTAATCGAGAATGGCGATGCCAAGCGTCTTCGAGGTGGCATCGAGCAATCCTAGCTTCGCCGTAGCATCTTCGAATTTGCCGCCGCCCAGGTTGTGCCACACGCGAATCGAGGCGCCTTTGTATGACTCCGGCGTGCAATACGATTTGCGCTTGCCGTCGATGCTGCAGTAGATGTCCTGCTTCGGCGACCATTGCACGTAATTGGCGACAATCAAATCGAGCTTGCCGTCGCGATCGTAATCAATCCACGCCGCGCTGGTGCTGAACTCCTGCACGCCGGTGAGTCCCGCCTTCTGCGTCACATCGGTAAACGTTCCATTGCCGTTGTTGTGGAACAAGCGGCTCTGGCCCACAGCGCTGATGAAAACGTCGTCGTAGCCATCGTTGTCGAAGTCGCCGACTGCGACCCCCATGCCGTACATGCTTACGGCAAGGCCGGATTTCTGCGTCACATCGGTGAAAGTGCCGTTGTGATTGTTGTGGTAGAGCTTCAGGGTCGAAGGGTGCCTTGGCGCTCCAGACCAATCTTCTCCGTTGGCAAAGAGAATGTCCTGGTAGCCGTCATTGTCGTAGTCGATGAAGGCGACGCCTGCACCCAGAGTTTCCGGCAGATAGCGCTTGCCGGTGGCGCCGCTGTTGTGGACGAAGTGGACTCCGCTGGACTGCGTAATGTTGGTAAAGCCACCTTGCTGGGCAAGAGCAGCCATGGATCCCAAAATGAAACTCACACCGATACAGCACGAAGCGAATCTATTCATCAATGCCCAGTAGGAAGAAATGACGGAAAGCGCGATTCTGCCACGTGCGGTCGTGAAGGAACCTGCGCGCTTTGCCGAGTTGGAGGAGTAAGTGGAACGCTCTCGTGCTCGTGAATCGCCTGCCGCTCGTTGTTGTCCTCAGGATGCGAAAGCCGATACGGACCTGTCAGCGCCTGCGCCGCCTCGTTAGCCTTGAATCGCAGATAGCGCTTTTCGAGCTCGGCTGCCTGCTGATTGTTGCCCAGCCCGCGATAGCAGAGCATGAGATTGTAATTCGCCTGCAGGTCCTCGGGATCGATGGCGATCGTCTTCTTCAGCTCGTCAATCGCGTCCTGATACTTGTGCTGCAGGAAAAGAATGCGGCCGATGTCGTCGATCACCACGCGGTCTTGCGGATACTGCTGCGCCGCAAACCGCAGGTGCTGCAAGGCTTCGTCGTAGCGTCCTTCATTGCGCAGAGCGCGTGCGTAGAAATAGTGAGTGCGCGCGAGGCTGCTGTCCATTGCCAGCGCTTTTTCTAGAACTTGCTCAGCATGCTGCTCATCTCCTTCCTGCACGAAGACGCGGCCCATGTTCACGAAGCTGTCCGCCTTCTTGGGATCCGCTTGCGACGCAGACTGGAAGGCATCGAGCGCCCCTTTGAGATCGCCTTGCAGCAGGAGGCCAATTCCGTAATCGTTCCAGCGCTCCCAATCCTGCGGCTCGTAGACGCGCTTTGGTTCGGATTTGGCAGCATTCCTCGCGACCACCGGCAGCGTGACTTCGTCTTCCGCAATAGTGGTAATCGGGAGATTGGGGATGTACTTCAGCTTGCCTGAGACCTGAGCTGTGCTGCCATCGAACGATACCTTGCGATCGTCGTACGACGGCGACATCTGGCTTTCTCCTCCCTGGCTCTCTCCCGCGTAGGAGAACTGCGTGTAGTACCAGGAGAACTTGCGATAATTCAGCTTGGCTTCTAGCTTGATCTTGTTGCCGGCGTTCTCGGGGATGTGCAGGCGATAGTGGACCGTGTCAGCGGCACCCGGAGGAATCAGCTTTACGTAAACCAGCGCGCGCGCCGACCAGGCATTGCGTTTGTTGATCGGATTGCCATGCTCGTCGATACTCTGCGAGCGATAGAAGTGCGCGCTCTTCTCCACCGGACCCTTGCCGTCGTCCTCGACCTTCCCGCTCCAGAAGAGGACTTGGCCTTTGTCGTCGGTGGCCTTGAGTTCAAGCCAGACGTCGAAGGCATCAACCGTGCCGCCAGGAAAAAAGTGTCCAACCTTGCGCGTACGCACCACCACATCGACGCGCTCGGTGTCGCCCCGGTGAAGCGCTGGCTGAATCGTATTCAAAGGGGCGGTAACTTCAAATGGCTCGGCGTTGTTCGTCGTTTCGGTAGCTGGAGCTGCGTTCTGCTCCGCTTCTTCGCCAACGGCAAAGGTGGTTGAGAGCTCTCCTCCGGAAACATTGGCTGCAGTTTTCACGGTTCCCGTTTCGGGAGAGACAGCAAAAATATCAACGCTGATGACTCCGTTCTTCAGGAAGTTGAGAACAGCCTGCATCTGCTTCTCGTCTTCATTGGCGGCTGGAAGCGCCGTGTTGGCCGCGGGGAAACGATGCGAGTGCAGCTTGCCATCCGTGGTTCCGTAGTCCGTGGACTCGACCAGAGGCATGTGGCAATCGAGGCAGCGCTGCGGCTTCGGCGGATAGTAGAACGAGCGGGCACCTAGCCCGGAAATGCCGCTTGCCTGCCAGTTGTCGTAATCGTTGAAGCCGCGAATCCAACGGTAGTGGTTGACGGGAATATCAAGATGCACCTTGTGGCAACTTGAGCAGAATTCCGCCGAGTGCTGATCGTGCATGAATGGTTTGAAGAACGCTCGCCGGTGCGGTTCGGGATTTAAATAGACCGAGTAGTCATGAAGCCATCGGATTACGGGGTTCTTGCTGGCGGCGAGCTCGTGCAGTTTGGGATACTTCAAAACGAAGTCAGCCTGTCCCATCGTGCTCTTCACCTTCACGATGGAGTGGCACATCAGACAGCCAAGCCCGGCGTTCGCTTCCGGCGTGTGAACGATCTCCTTGATCGGCCGATCCATCATGCCACTGTAGAGCACGGAAGGATCGTGGCACCCGCCGCACCACTTCGACGGATGCGTGCCGACTACGCCTTGCATGTACTCGATGCTCTTGCGATACCACTGATTGTTGAACGACGAGAAGTGATGCGCTGAGCTGTTCCACTGATCGTAAACATCCTTGTGGCAGCGCTCGCAGGCCTGCGATTCCATAAAGTATTTGGCCGGAATCAGCTTGCCGTCGGTAGTCTGTGCCGAACTGGGAAAGAATGAACCTTTAGGACCGTCACCTTCGCCGTCCATGGTACCGGGAGCGATTTCAGGATTCTTGATCGGCGTCGATGCGGCCCAGCGATTCACGCGCGCATAATGCGCTCCCCATCCGATCAGTGCGGCGATAGCAAAGACCCCTACGGATTGCGCCGCCAGTTTCTTGGGCACAGCAGAAATCCAATTCCTCCCGCGCAACCAGCTAACCAAGAGCAACAGCACGCCCGCAAACGAGAGGGCGGCATGCAGGAAGACGTACACAAGATGCGGGCGAGTTCCGCCCACAATCATGATCACGATGCCGGCGACGACTCCAAGCACGAGCAGCGCGATCCCACTTTTCGCCAGTCGATCAAGCCCGCGCAGCTTCCGCAATACAAACGGAGCCGCAGCGATAGCCAGCACTCCGAACCCCACGTGTGCAAGAGAGAGCCCGATGTAGAAGAGATTCGGTGCAGGAAAAGCGTAGAGGTAAATGCCGGACAGCGCACCAAACCAGAGAAAATACTTCGCTAACCTTAGAAGAGGAACGCGAGCCATTGAATGGAGAAATCCCATGGAAAACTACACGAGATTCGAACTTCTCTCGATAGTGCTTTTCTATTAGGCGAGCGAACCTGATTTGCAAGCTTTGTTTAAGCGGGCATTTACTATGTCGGCGTGATCAAAGCTGCCCTGGGAGTGATCAACGGGATGCAATCCGCCGGAGTGATCGGCAGGTATGCTATCGGCGGAGCTGTTGCTGCCACGTTCTACCTGGAGCCGGCTGCGACACTTGACCTCGATATTTTTGTGGAGTTTCCAGAGACCATTAAGGGATCTCTCGTCAGCTTGAAACCGATTTACGATTATCTGCAAGGGCGAGGCTGTCCAACTAGCGGTGAATACATTGTCGTTGCGGAATGGCCAGTGCAGTTCCTGGTCCCAGCGGGCCCGCTTGAGGTTGAAGCGCTAAAGAGAGCAACTCGTGCCGAAGTCGAGGGAACCTCCACTTGGGTGATGACTGCGGAGCATCTGGTGGCGATCGCACTGCAAACGGGTAGAGTCAAAGACCATAATCGAGTCTTGCAGTTTATTGAGTTGAAGAAAATCGATTACCCAATGCTTAGCGATATTCTTCAGCGACACGGGCTCAGTCTAAAATGGAAACAGTTCGAGGTTCGGTATTTTCATGGGAGACACTAGGCGAGAGCAATTAGCGGCCCTTCCTTTTGCCGAGAAGCTGAAGATTCTTGAGAAGCTTCGCGCTCGCAGTCTGGCCATTGCTGCGGCTGGGTTGCGGGGTTCCGAATCCAAGACCGAGGACGAGCCGTCTGCGGCGCGAGACGACAAGACCGACGAGCCTAAATCGTAACGCCCCTGGTCCGAGCCGCTTCTAAACATTGCTGAAGATGAAGTCATGAGCCCAAGGCTGCTTATGTCCTTGCTGGCGCAGGTAAGTTGCGAGCTGCGCCCAATGGCGCATTCCGTGCAGCAGCGTGTGAATGAAGATCTTGCGTTTGCTCGAAGAGACTACACCTGCGCTCCGTGTAGGGAAAGTTAGCACCTGGTTCCATTTAGCATCACTGGCCCGTCGGGTAAACGTTTCCAGCTTCTCTTTCGCCCGATCGGCGGTTGAGAAGAACTCCTCCAGTGTGGACGTAGGCAGCTCGTTGTATTCGGACACCTTTTCGCCCAGCAGCCGCTCGGCATACCGCAGATCCACTGCAAGAATGTGCAGGATCAGCTCGCGCACAGTTTTCGCCTGCGCGATATCGATCGGCAAATCCAGCAGCTTCTGGTTTGCTGCAAGCCACTCGCGCCAGCGCTGCGTCTCGGCAAAGCAGAAGCGGAGCAGTTCAGCTGCGCTGAATACGCATCGGTCGCTCATGCCTGGCTCAGATATTGATGGCCTTGCCTTCTACGCTGCTGAAGCCATCGAGCAGCGCCTCATACAGCGTTGGATGGGCGTGGATAGTGAACATCATCTCTTCTACCGTGGCTTCGAGTTGCATCGCCGTGACAGCTTCGGAGATCAGTTCCGTTGCAGACGGCCCGATGATGTGCACGCCGAGAATCTCTCCGTACTGCTCCTCAGAAACGACTTTGATGAAGCCCTCGTGGTTGCTGATGATGCTGGCTTTCGAATTCGCCGTGAAAGGGAACTTGCCGATTTTTACTTTGTATGCCTTCTCGCGCGCCTGTGTCTCAGTGAGTCCTACGCTTCCGATTTGTGGCTCGCAGTAGGTTGCCCCGGGAATCAGATTGCGCTTCACCGGACGCGCATACTTGCCGGCGATCTTTGCCACTGCAACCATACCCTGCATGGCGGCGACGTGCGCCAATTGCGGCATCCCCGACACGATATCGCCGATGGCGTAAATGCACGGCTCGACCGTCTGCATCCACTCGTTCGTTGGAATAAAGCCACGCTCGGCTTTGATCTTGGTTTTATCCAGGCCAACGTCGTCGGTCTGCGGCGCGCGTCCGATGGCGATGAGAACTTTCTCGGCTTCGAGCTTCTGTTGCTTGCCATCCGAGCCGGTGAATGCAACCGACGCCCCGTCCTTCGTCTTCTCGACTTTCTCGACCTTTGCGTCTAGATGGCAGTTGATGCCGCGCTTCTTGTAAACGCGCAAGAGTTCCTTGCTGACGTCTTCGTCTTCGACTGGAACCAGCCGCGGCAGAGCTTCGATGACGTTCACATCGGTGCCGTACGATTTATAGATCGACGCGAACTCCACACCAACTGCGCCCGAGCCGATGACGACCAGCGATTTCGGAATGGAGTTCAGCGACAGAATTTCGATGTTGGTCAGAATGATGGAATCCGGCTTCAGGCCAGGCAGCATTCGTGCCTGCGAGCCAGTCGAGATAATGACGTTCTTCGCCTGCAGCTTGATTTTCTTCCCATCCGAGCCCGTGACTTCAACATCGAGCGCGCCATTCTTCACTGGGCCGGTGAGCCGTCCATAGCCGGGAACGACCGTCACCTTGTTCTTGCGCATGAGAAAGTCGAGACCTTTGGCATGTTTGGTGACAATCTTGTTCTTGCGGTCTTGGATTGTCCCCCAGTTCACCTTCATGCCTTCGACGTTCTCAATGCCGTGCTCCTTCGCGGCCTTGAAGTGGTCGTAGATTTCGGCGTCGAATAGCAGACTCTTGGTTGGAATGCAGCCCACATGCAGGCAGGTGCCGCCGAGCTTCGCGTCCTTTTCAATCAGCGCGGTTTTCAGCCCGTACTCGCCGGCGCGAATTGCGGCCGTATAGCCGCCCGGACCGGAGCCGATAATGGCTACGTCGTAGATAGTCTCTGGCAAGTGTGACTCCGTCTAGCTTGTTGGGAATGGTCAGAAAGACAAACATTAGATTGTAACAAGGGCAGTTTGGTCGCAGGCGCTGGAGTGCCCTTGAACCGCGACGAGGAATCGACGAGCGCCATCCTAAATGCGAATGCAAAAGGATACGGAAACGATGCAATCTAGATATATTTGCTTGTGTACGTCGGAACGAGGTCCGGCATGGCTAGTGAAGACGGCAGTTTTGAAGTCAGCAATAACGAACGCACGCACCGCTTTGAGGTGGAGTCGGGCGAGCATACGGCCTTCCTGAGCTATCGCCACGTGGGTGGGAGTCTTACGCTCGATCACACCGAAGTCCCGCCCGAACTGGAAGGCCGCGGCATCGCCTCAAAGCTCGCACGGACCGCGCTGGAATACGCCCGTGAACGAGGGCTGGAGGTCGTGCCGATCTGTCCTTACGTGAGCAAGTATCTGAAGAAGCACTCGGAGTATCTGGATTTGCTCAACGATGAAAATCGCCGGCATGTGCTGAATTCAGAGACCTAGAACGGCGAACACGAAGGTCACAAAGCGCCAGAAGCAATGGGCGATAAGCAATAGGCAATAGGCGGATCCATCAAGACATTTCGGTTTTGGGGCTATTGCTATCGCTTATTGCCTATTGCCCTCACGATCAGGCCGGTCGCGCCGTCGATCTTTCCATCGTCGAATGCAATCGCACGCCGAGCAGGTACACGTAATGCAGCGCTGAGACGATGGTCAGAGAGAAGACCGTCCAGATTCCAATCTTTTTCGCCGCCGCGATCCAGAACCACGGCAC
>Ga0134126_10006162_pt1 | contig 15019 bp, 14 predicted proteins | sample KB31752_FD_96881 | JGI IMG/M metagenome (GOLD analysis project Ga0134126, IMG submission 96881) | Terrestrial soil microbial communities with excess Nitrogen fertilizer from Kellogg Biological Station, Michigan, USA - KB3-175-2 | ecosystem: Environmental > Terrestrial > Soil > Unclassified ...
TAGTGGAAGTGCGCGACCACGAAGTAGGAGTCCTGCACCTGGAAGTCGATCGGCGGAGAGGCCAGCAGGATGCCGGTCAGGCCGCCGAACAGGAAGGTCACCAGGAAGCCCACCGACCACAGCAGCGGTGTGTCGAACGACAGCGAGCCGCGCCACATCGTGCCGATCCAGTTGAAGAACTTCACCCCGGTGGGCACCGCGATCAGGTAGGTCATGAACGCGAAGAACGGGAGCATGACCGCGCCGGTGGTGAACATGTGGTGCGCCCACACGGTCACCGACAGGCCGGCGATGGACATGGTCGCGAACACCAGGCCGCTGTAACCGAAGACCGGTTTGCGGCTGAACACCGGGAAGATCTCCGAGACGATGCCGAAGAACGGCAGCGCCACGATGTACACCTCGGGATGCCCGAAGAACCAGAACAGGTGCTGCCACAGGATCGCGCCGCCGTTGGCCGCATCGAAGATGTGCGCCCCGAGGCGGCGGTCGATCTCCAGCGCGAACAGCGCGGCCGCCAGCACCGGGAAGGCCAGCAGTACCAGCACCGAGGTCAGCAGGGTGTTCCACACGAAGATCGGCATCCGGAACATCGTCATGCCGGGCATGCGCATGGTGATGATCGTGGTGATGAAGTTCACCGAGCCGACGATGGTGCCGAAGCCGGAGAGGGCCAGGCCCATGATCCACAGGTCGCCGCCGACGCCCGGCGAGTGGATCGCGCTGGACAGCGGCGAGTAGGCGAACCAACCGAAGTCGGCCGCGCCCTGCGGGGTGAGGAAGCCGCTGACCGCGATCAGCGAGCCGAACAGGAACAGCCAGTAGGCGAACGCGTTCAGCCGCGGGAAGGCCACGTCAGGCGCGCCGATCTGCAGCGGCATGATCGCGTTGGCGAACCCGGCGAACAGCGGGGTCGCGAACATCAGCAGCATGATCGTGCCGTGCATCGTGAACGCCTGGTTGAACTGCTCGGGCGTCAGGATCTGCAGGCCGGGGCGGGCCAGCTCGGTGCGGATGAGCAACGCGAGCAGGCCGCCGAAGCCGAAGAAGATGCACGAGGTGATCAGGTACAGGAAGCCGATGACCTTGTGGTCGGTGGAGGTGATCCACTTGACCACGGTCGAACCGGGCTGCCGGGTGCGGTATGCCGTCACCGAGGGGGTGGCGACCACCGGGTCGTTGATCGCGGTCACCAGGCCGTCCCTCCGGTCGAGTTCTTACCCTTGATGCCGTTCATCGGGCCGACACGGCACGGGATGCCGTTCTCCCCGACTCCGGCGTTCGGGCCGCAGCCGATCGGCAGCTGGCCGGTGTTGCCCTGCTGCTGAAGCTGCGCCAGGTGCGCCTTGTACTGGTCCGGCGGCACGACATCGACCCAGAACAGCATCCGGGAGTGGTCGACCCCGCACAGCTCGGCGCATTCGCCGATGAACTCGCCCTGCTTGGTCGGGGTCAGCTCGAACTGGTTGACCCGGCCCGGCACCACGTCCAGCTTGAACAGGAACGCCGGCACCCAGAAGGAGTGGATGACGTCCGGCGAGGTCAGGGTGAACTTGACCTTCTCGCCGAGCGGCAGGTACAGGTGCGGCGGCTGGCCGGGGGTGCCCGCTTCGTACACCGACGGGCCGCCGGCCGCGAACTGCTGACCGGTAGCGGCGTCGTAGTTGTAGTTGAACGACCAGCTCCACTGCCGGCCGACCACGTTGATGCTGGTCGACTGGTCCGGGGTGATCTTCAGCAGCTGCGACTCGTCCTTGGCGGTGAAGTAGAACAGCACCGCGACCATGATGGTCGGCACGGCCGTGTAGAGCAGCTCGATCGGGATGTTGTACTTCGTCTGCGGCGGCACCTCGATGCCGTGCCGGGAGCGCCGGTGGAAGAACGCCGTCCACAGGATCAGGCCCCACACCAGCGCGCCGACCGCGAAGGCGGCGATCCACGAACCCTGCCACAGGTGCAGGATGGTCGGGGCCTCGGCGCTGGCCGGGTCGGGGAAGCCGAGCCGGGTGAAGGAGTTGTTGGCGCAGCCCGAGGCCGCGACCAGGACGGCGCCGGCCAGCGCCGCGCGGGCGATCAGCCGCCGCTTCGCGGCCGGAGTGCCGCGCATTAGACGCTGCTTTGACGCGGGGGCCTGGCGCCCGCGAGCGGGATCGCTCAGCGCGCGCGGCCTGCGTTCGGAGCCGTACTGACTCAACGTACCCTTCCCGGAGTCTCGCCCTGCTCACCGGCGCCTCCGCGCCGTTGACAGCTCGGCCGCGGATCCCGGAGTGCGGGCAGGGGTTCAGTTCTGCGGCCAAACCCTACTCCAGCGCTTTGCGGCCTTAGCGGGCAGGTACCCCCCGGGCGAGAGGGGTCTGGCGCGGGCTCATGCGGACGGGCTAACCGGGCGGCGGATCGGACGGTTTCGCCGGAATTGCACGCGATGAGGCGGCGTCAGAACCGGTGAATCTCTGTCGTGCGCGCGCCGATCCGCAGCCGCCGGCTGGGACCGCCGGTTCCAGGCGGGTTGAATGACGTTATGAACTCGGTATTCCTGGACGCGGCCTCCGGCGAGCCGATGGACCCGGTGGCGCGCGAGGCGTATATGGCAGCGCTGGACGACGGCTGGGCCGACCCGGATCGGCTGTATCGCGAGGGTCGACGCGCCCGGATGCTGCTCGACGCGGCGCGCGAAGCGGTCGCGGAGGTACTGCGTGCGCGTCCGGACGAGACCGTGTTCACCGCCTCCGGAACAGCGGCGATCCATCTCGCGGTCGCCGGGCTCGCACAGGGCCGCTCGCGGATCAGCCGACGCATCCTCACCAGCGCGATCGAGCACTCGGCGGTTCTGCACGCGGCCGAGTTCACGGCGACGAGGCTCGGCGGTGAGCACGTGACCGTTCCGGTAACTCGGTTGGGCGAGCTGCGGACCGATGTTCTGGCGCAGAGCCTGAGCGGCGGCGCGGCGGTGCTCTGTATTCAATACGCCAATCACGAAGTGGGAACGATTCAGCCGATTGAGCGAGTCCGCGAACTTTTGTCGGCCGCCGCGTCAGGCGCCACTGGCTCGGTCCCTCTGGTCATGGATGCCTCCGCCGCGCTCGGCCACATGCCAATGCCCGAATCTGCGAACTGGGCAGTATTGTGCGGCTCGGCGCGGAAATGGGGCGGGCCGGCCGGGGTCGGGGTGTTGGCCGTGCGCAAGGGGACCAGGTTCGCCGCGGCCTGGCCGGAGGACGAACGTGAGCAGGGCCGCGCACCGGGACCGGTTAACGTGCCCGCGATCCTGGCCGCAGCCGCCGCGTTGCGTGCCCGCGAAGCCGAGCGCGAGGCCATCGCCGCGCGTCACCGCGAGTTGGTTGACCGCATTCGGGCGCAGGTCGCCGCGACCGTGCCCGACGTAGAGATCGTCGGTGATCCCCGGCGACGCCTGCCCCACATCGTGACCTTCTCCTGCTTGTACGCCTCAGGCGAGGCGCTGCTGCTCGAATTGGATCGCGCGGGTTACTCGGTCTCATCGGGTTCCTCGTGCACCGCCTCGACCCTGACGCCTAGTCATGTCCTGGAAGCAATGGGCGTGCTCAGCCACGGGAACCTGCGCATCTCGCTGCCGTGGCGGATCGCGGAAGAGGAGGTGGACCGGTTCCTCGGCGAGCTGCCTGGCGTAGTCGCGCGCGTCCGCGCCGAAGCCGCCTCCGCGGACTCCTCACCGACGGCACAACCGAGCGCGTCAGGTACCGAGGCGCCCGGTTCCGAAACCATCGACGCACTGGGCCTCATGTGCCCCATCCCGGTGATCGAACTGGCGAAGCGGATCGCGCATGTCCCGGTAGGCGGGACAATCAGGGTGCTGGCCGATGATCCGGCGGCGCGGCTCGACATCCCGGCGTGGAGTGAACTGCGAAAGCACAGTTACCTCGGTGAGCAGCCTGTTCCCGAGCGAGGTGAGCGCGCCGTCGCATATCTTGTGCGCCGCGAGCATTGACGGTCCGCCGCGCCGAAGCAGCGACCGGAAAGAATTCACCGATTCGGCGGAACCCGGCGCCGCCGCGCGCCGTCCAATCGGAGACTGACCTCACCCACAGTTCGAGGCAGTGGATTGAGCGGACAAACCGCGACAGGCTGAGCTGGCCCAACAAGCAGCGGCAGCTGGCGCGGACGACGACGTCAAACAGACAGAAGGACGGTTCGCGATGGTCCTCAGTGTCAGGAGAGGCAGCACGATCGCGGCGGCGCTGGCCGCGGCCGGGCTCGCCTCCACTCTGGCCGCCTGCGCGAGTAGCAACAGCGCCAGCCCGGCCGCGAACGGCGCGGGCTCGAGCACGGTCCAGTCCGTGCCGATACTGCCCGCGCACAGCCCCGTCGCCTCGCCGACCGGTTCAGTGCCGGTCAACCCGGGCGGCCGGATGAGCCCGGCCCCGGCTCCGAGTGGTTCAGCGGTGGCCCAGGTGACCGCGCCGCCGGCGAGCGCGAAGTACGTGCCGATCGACCAGGAGTCCCAGTCCCCTGATGGACGGTCCCTCTACCTCCAGATCGAGGCGCGCGGCGGAGCGTGCGGCCAGTACGTGGTCGTGGTGAAGCAGACGGCGGCCGAAGTCGGCGTCGGCCTCGCTCAGCTGCCCGTACGTAAGGGCGTGATGTGCCCGATGTTCATCGGCCCGCGCACCTTCACGGCCAAGCTGGACAACCCGGTGGGCACGCGCACCGTGGTCGACCTGGCCAACGGCGCGCGGCTCGGCGGCTGACCTGGCCGACAAGGCGGACGCCGGTGACTCTTCGTGACAAAAGTCGCCCGAAAAATTCTTGCTCAGGAAGGGAACCAGCCTGGCGGTACGGCCGTTTAACTCTACAGAAGGCAGGAACACGCATTACACTCAGTGATGCAGGACTTGCTGATGGGGTGTCGGATGTAAAGACTCGCGCCCGCAGGGCTCTCCCCCCGGCCCTGCGGACGCTGTAGCGGATCCCGGGCAGCCATCCGTCGGCGCACGGATGCGGGATCCGGCGCACAAAGGCAGGGCCCCCGCCGTCATTTGTGGGTAGTGACGGTCGGGGGTCCTGCTGCGTCTGCGGGTAGTTGCAGCTCAGCGGCCGGGCCTCAGCCGAGGGAGCTTGGACGTCCAACAACGTCCCGTTGAATCCCACTGAATCCCACTGCCGAGCGTTGATCGCGACAAATGCGCGACAACGGCCGCGACCCCCGCCAGTAAGGTGTGCACTTGCGCGCTCTGATGAGCGCCACGAGAGGCACGCCGGGGGCGGGAATGGGCATGTGGCGGCAAGCGATAGTCGGCGCGGTGATCGCGATCGCGGCGGGGGTGTCGGCGGCGTGTAGCACGCCGAGTCCGGCGGCTGCCCCGAAGCGGTCCATCCCACCCGGCGTCTCCGCGTCCGCGTCGGCAAGTACTTCGCTCTCGGCTTCGGCGTCGCTTTCCCCGTCGCAGGCTTCGACGTCGAGGGTGGCGCAGCCCACGGCGACGCCGCACGCTGCGCACGGAAGCGTCCGTCCGGCGGCGAGCTCACCGTTGCCGGCGTGGGCGGTTTCGCATCAGCGGCCCAGCCCGGTGTGCGTGGGAGGGTGCGTGACTGTGGGGCAGCCAAATCTCAGTTCGAGCGCGCTGCCGCCGTACGTCCCCTCCACTGCGCGCGGCCCGCAGTAGAACGCCTCAGCGCGTCCCGCCATCCGTCAACAGAACAGCGGGAATCGGTCGGCCAGGGCACCAAGCTGCTGTCGCTCCGCCAGACTCAGCGGCGCGCGGCCGGTTCCTTTGCGCGCGTAGGTGACGTCGTCCCAGTCGAGCGGCACAGGCTGGCCGAGAAGGCCGTCGAGGGTGCGGCGGACCTCAGCCAGGCCGCTCGGCGCCGGCATCATCGCCTCCACATCTGGCCCATCGCAGAGTGACGCGGCTAGATCGAGGTGGTGGATCGTCGCCTCGACCGCGAGCGTGCTGAGTAGGTCGCCGGCGGTGAGTACGTGGCCTTGGGTGGCGATCAACTCGTCCGGGTCCGCCTGCTTTGCGGCGTGAACCAGGGCTGTCGCCGTCTCCACGTACAGCTCGCTCAGCTGCTCCACGCGCAGGAACATGCTTGCCACGACGCGGATGAAGCGCCGGCCCGCCGCCGCGCCCACTGCGGTCGGATCCGGTTGCCAGTCAGCCCAGTACGTCACCGCGTCCCGATCCGCCGCGCGGCCCGTGAGCGTATGCGCAGGCGTATGAAGGGCGACCAAGCCGCGCTGCGCGTCTCCGAGGCAGTGGAACACCAGATCGCGCACGGACCAGCCGACGCACTCGGTGGGCAGCCAGGATCGTTCGTCGTTCATCGTGGCGACGGCCGCCGCGAACTGCTGGTAGGCCTCACCTACGAGGATGGCCTGCTGATGCGGCGACACCGTCTTGTTCGTCATGGACTCGCTACTTCCCGGGCCGGCGAGGCGCACCGCAGCACGTGAGATAGATCACAAAAAAACGGCGGCCGACGGAGGCTGGATCCTCCGTCGACCGCCGCTGCACGACTACTGGCCGCTCACGCGAGCGCGCGGCGACCGGACTGCTAGTTGAAGCTCTCGCCGCAGGCGCAAGAGCCGGTGGCGTTCGGGTTGTCGATCGTGAAGCCCTGCTTCTCGATGGTGTCCACGAAGTCCACGGTCGCGCCGACCAGGTAGGGGGCGCTCATCCGGTCGGTCACGACCTTGACGCCGCCGAAGTCGGAGACCACGTCGCCATCCAGAGCGCGATCGTCGAAGTACAGCTGGTAGCGCAGACCGGAACAACCACCCGGCTGGACCTGGACGCGCAGCGAGAGGTCGTCGCGCCCTTCCTGGTCGAGCAGATTCTTGACCTTGCTCGCGGCGGTCTCAGTCAGGATGATGCCGTCCTGCTTGGTGGTGATGTCTACCTCAACCGTCATGCTGTCTGCCTGCCTTCAAAGTCCGCGGTAATCGGCTCGCAGGGTCAACGCGACCGCCCGGGCCGGATATTCCAGTGCCCCGCACGCCGTCTCCCCACTCCCCCTCCATGGTCGCACAGTCCGCGGCGGGCGGCGGCGTCCGCCGGGCGCACTGGGGTAGGATAGTTAGCGTCAGGTAGACGATAAAGGCGCCGCCGCTCCGGCCGGCGCCGAGCCCGTGGGAGGCTCCGTGACCGTCACCACCGAAGCCGAAGGTGTCTTCGCCGAGCCTTCGGCGACGCCGCTGGCGCTGCTGCTGCTCGGACGGGCCGCCGACCCACGCAGCGAGCGGGGCGTCGAATGCCCCGGCGACCTGCCCGCGCCGAGCGATCCGGATCTGGTGCGGCGGGCGGCGGAGGCGAAGGCCAAGCTCGGCGACCGGGTGTTCGTGCTCGGGCACCACTACCAGCGCGACGAGGTCGTGCAGTTCGCGGACGTGACCGGTGACTCGTTCAAGCTGGCCAGGGACGCGGCGGCGCGCCCGCAGGCCGAGTTCGTCGTGTTCTGCGGCGTGCACTTCATGGCCGAGTCCGCGGACATCCTCACCTCCTCGGACCAGCAGGTCGTACTCCCCGACCTGGCCGCAGGCTGCTCTATGGCCGACATGGCGACGGCGGAGCAGGTGGAGCAGTGCTGGGACTCGCTCACCGAGCTGGGCATCCAGCAGCGGGTGATCCCGGTGTCGTACATGAACTCCTCGGCGGACATCAAGGCGTTCACGGGACGGCACGGCGGCACGATCTGCACCTCCTCCAACGCCGAGCGTGCGCTGCGCTGGGCCTTCGAGCAGGGCGAGCAAGTGCTGTTCCTGCCTGACCAGCACCTCGGCCGCAACACCGCGGTCCGGGCGCTCGGACTCTCGCCGGACGACTGCGTGCTCTATAACCCCTATAAGCCGAACGGCGGACTGACGGACGATCAGTTGCGCGGCGCGAAGATGATCCTCTGGCGCGGGCACTGCTCGGTGCACGGCCGGTTCACCGCCGAGTGCGTGGACGAGGTGCGCGAGCGGATACCCGGCGTGAACGTCCTGGTGCACCCGGAATGCCGCTACGAGGTCGTGGAGAAGGCGGACTACGTCGGCTCGACCGAATACATCATCAAGACGCTCGACGCGGCGGAGCCCGGGACGTCCTGGGCGGTCGGCACCGAGCTGAATCTGGTGCGGCGCCTGGCGAACAAGCACACCGACAAGCAGATCGTCTTCCTGGACAAGTCGGTGTGCTACTGCTCCACGATGAACCGGATCGATCTGCCGCACCTGGTCTGGACGCTGGAGTCGCTGGCCGCCGGGAAGGTGGTCAACCGGATCACCGTGGACCCGGAGACCGCTCGCTACTCGCGGGTGGCGCTGGAGCAGATGCTGGCGTTGCCGTAGCCGCCGGACTACAAGTGCAGATCGATCTCGATAGGGAGATGCGACTTGCCGCCGGAGAGGGCGGGCAGCACCACTGAGCGCACCGGGGTACCACCGCGCAGCAGCAGGTCGTCGAGGCGGACGACCGGGAACTCGGCCGGCCAGGTGAAGCCGAAGCCGCGGCCGGCCGCGGCTTGAGCTGACGTCAGCCCGAGGCCGGAACTCAGATCGGAGAACCGGCGATCGGTCTGCGCGACGTTTATGTCGCCGACGATGGCCAGCTTCGGTGCCTTATCCGCCGCGACGGTCTTCACTAGGCGCGCTACCGCTTCGTCACGCACCTTGGCAAAGCCCTGATCGCCGAGCACCGGCTGCGGAATGTGCACCACGTAAAGCACTAAGGCGCCTTCGGGCGTCGTCACGGTGACGCGCAGCGCTCCGACGACGACGTGCGGGACCGCCGCCACCAGGCTCGGGTTGCCAGTCGAGGCGGCCGTAGTCGTCGCCAGGTCGACCGCCCTGGTGTCCGCGATCGGATAGCGGCTCCAGATGCCGAACTCGTACTGCGTGACGTGGTAGCCGTACGCCGCGTTGAGGTTCTGCGTCGCCGAGGAGGCGGCGAGCGCGGGTGGCAGGTGTTGCAGAGCCACGATGTCGGCGTGCTGATTCGGCGCCAGTTGGCTCACGCCGCCCAGCTCGACGCTGGAGGCGTTGACATCCTCGCTGACCACGCGGAGGTTCGACGGGATCGGGTCGCCACGCGGGAAGAGTTGCGGACCGTAGCCGCCGAGCCAGACCGCGGTGGCCACCAAGGTGGCGAACACGGCGCGCAGCGATCGGGCCGCGATGGCGGCGATCAGCAGCAGCGCGGTGGGCACCGCCAGCCAGGGCAGCCAGGTTTCCAGGAGCGAGGCGAGGCCGACGCTGTCCGGCAGGAACCGATGGCCGATCAGGAACGCGGCGATCAGCCAGGCGAGCACCGCGACCGCGGTGCCTATCTGCCGTCGCGCGGACGGCCAGGGACGGCGTTCCTCCTCGACCGGCTCGCGCGGCGGCGGAGCTGGGGGCTCCACGCCGTACGGGAGCGTCGGTTCGTAGCCGTAGACGTCGCTGGGATCCACACCGTCCTCGCCATTGCGCTGGCTCGGCAGGCTGTGCTGGCTCGGGAGAAGGGGAACCCCGTGCTCTACGCCGCCGGCTGCCCGATGCGGCTCGACCGACACTGCGTTTCCCTCCGCCACTCGCCGAAGACCGGCATGAGCGTATCTGCTGTGCGCCGTGCGGTGGCAAGCGCACGGCGGCAATCGTGGCAGAGGTGTGACGTGGTGACAGGGCTGCAACCGCGGGCGAGCAGGGGCAACGGATGACCGTCAGAGTGGCGGAAGGCGCACTGGCGAGGGTCAGACGCCCTCTCAGAGGGCGTCTCTCAAAGACCGGCGGCGCCCCACAGCGCCATCCACCGGGTCAGGTCCTTCTCCAGCGGCAGATCGGTGCCGACCTCGGTCTTGACCTGGAGTTCGAGCACGTTGTCCCGATGCGGCTCGCGTTGCGGCGCGAACGGGTAGAAGGTGCCCTTCTTGTACAGGTAGACCAGCGCCAGCTTGCGGCCCTGCGGGTCCTCGAAATAGATCAGGCTGCACAGCAGGTACGGCCCGAAGCCGTTGTCCTGCAACGAGGAGTTGACCGCGTGCACGTCGGTGACCAGGTCGGAGAGCTGCTCCGAGTCGCGGCGCACCAGCAACCAGGTGAAGCCGTACTTGTCCTTCGAGGCCTCGACCTTCGGACCGTCAAAGCCCTCGATCAGTTGCTCGACGTCCGCTTCCACCTGCGCGAAAGCGCCGCCCTCCGCCTTGCGGTAGCAGACCGCGCCGTAGCCGGTGGGCTTGAAGCCGAGCGAGACTTCAAGGGTGAGCGCGGCGTTCGGCACCGCGAACAGGTGGTCCAGGTTGGGCTGCACCGGCTTGGTGCGGCCGAGCAGCGTGTCGAGGAATCCCATAGTGGGCGGGCCCCCTGCTAGTCGAAGGTGGGTCGAGGCGGGCGGTGAGACCGAGCCGGAAGGTCAGTGGCCGAGCTGCCGGGAGATCTTGGCCAGCTGCTCGATCCGCTTCTCGGTGCTCGGGTGCGAGGAGAACAGCGTCTTCGCGTTCTCCCGGTTGAACGCCGGGGTGAAGTAGAAGGCGTTGAACGGCTCGGCCTGGCGCAGGTCCTGGGTCGGGATCTTCGCCACGTCCCCGGTGATCTTCTGCAGCGCGGAGGCCAGCGCCGAGGGGTTGCCGGTCAGCAGCGCGCCGGCCCGGTCCGCGGCCAGCTCGCGGTAACGGGAGAGGGCCATGGTCAGCAGGAACGAGATCGCGTAGGTGACCATCGAGACCAGCAGGATGATCAGCTGGATCGGCACGCCGCCGTCCCGGTCGTCGCGCCGGTCGCCGCCGAGGCCGAACCAGAACGCCATCCGGGCCACCAGTCCGGCCAGGATGCCGAGGAAGGAGGCGATCGTGATGACCAGCACGTCACGGTGCGCGACGTGGGAGAGCTCGTGCGCGAGTACGCCCTCGAACTCCTGCTCGGTCAGCCGGCCGGTGCGCCACTGGTCGTACATCCCGGTGGTCACGCAGATGACCGCGTTGTTGGGGTTGCGGCCGGTGGCGAAGGCGTTCGGCATCGGCGTCTCGGCGACGGCGACCCGGGGCTTGGGCATGTCAGCCATCGCGCACAGCCGGTCCACCACGCCGTGCAGTTCGGGGTACTGCTCCGCGGTCACTTCGCGGGCGCCCATCGCGAAGGCCGCGATCTTGTCCGAGAAGAAGAACTGCAGGAACAAGATCACGCCGGCGATGATCAGCACCACCGGCAGGCTGCGGGCGGGCACGAAAGCGATGAGGGCCGCGACGAACGCCACGGCCAGCGCTCCGATGAGGAACATGACGAAGACCATGCGGGAGGTGAGTCCCCGATCTGGCGCGAACCTCGTCCTGGCCACGGGTTTAGCCGTCCTTCCGAAAACGTCCGGTCTGCTTGTGCACCGACGTTGCCTGTGAACCGGCGCGGGTTCTGCGCCGGCCTTGCTCTCGGACCGGCGACGCTTCCCGAGCGACAGGGCTCGATCAATCGAGCCGGTCCATGCTGCTTATCCGGCACAACGCCCTGTCGGGCGGGGAAGTTCCCCGCCCGCACGACGCCGGGTGGCGTGTGAGTGCGCGCCGCGGCTCACCGACCGCGCCGCGCAACCGCATCACGCCCGGGGCGTCAGCCCGGGATCAGCCCGTCGCTGGAGAGCAGGTCACGCACCTCGTCGAGCGAGGAGTCCGCGCTTGGCAGGATGAAGTCGCTCGGCTTGATCTCCTCGACCGGCAGCGGCGTGCCGAGTTCGCGCACCTTGTCCAGCAGCGAGTCCATGGCGGCGCGGAACTTTGCCTCCTCGCCGTCGCGGACCGCGGTCATCAGCTCGTCGTCGAGCTTGTTCAGCTCGTCGAGGGCGCCCTGCTCCAGCGTGAGCTGGCCCTCGCCGAGGATGCGGACGATCACTTGGAGTCGCCCTCCTTGACCTCTTCCGCGTCCTGAATCGCACCCGGCTTGGCCACCCCGGAGGCGCCGGCCTCGAGCTGCTTGGTGGATCCGCCGGCCAGTTCGAGCTTCATCCGCTCGAGCTCGCTGTCCACGCCGGTGCCGCTGGAGAGCCGGTTGAGCTCGGCGTCGATGTCGTCGCCGGTGGTCAGCGCCGCCAGCGGGTCGTCGAGCGCGCCGGTGGCGGTCAGCTCGGTCATCGCGTCGGCGCGGGCCTGCAGCTGCGCGGTCTTGTCCTGCGCGCGCTGTATGGCCATGCCGACGTCGCCCATCTCCTCCGAGATGCCGGTCAGCGTCTCGGCGATCCGGGTCTGCGCCTGGGCCGCGGTGTAGTTGGCCTTGATGGTCTCCTTCTGCGTGCGGAAGGCGTCCACCTTGGCCTGCGCGTTCTTCACGGCCCTGGTCAGGTTCTCTTCCTGCTTGACCAGGTTCTCGTGCTGCGGGGTGAGCGTGGAGATCTGCTGCTGCACCTCGGAGCGGCGGGTGAGGGCGTCGCGGGCCAGATCCTCGCGACCCATCTCCAGCGCCCTGCGAGCCTGCAGCTCGCGCTTGTCGGCGTCCTGCTGTACCTGCTTGATCTGCAGCTCGATCCGCTTGCGCGCCGTGGCGACGTCCGCGAGCGAGCGGCGCAGCTGGGTCATGTTCTCCAACTGCTTCTGGTACGCGTAGTCCAGTGTCTCGCGCGGATCTTCGTACTTGTCCAAGGCCTTGTTCGCCTTGGACTTGAAGATCAAGGACATGCGCTTCATGACTCCGTCGGCCATGGGCCCTCCAGGTCCCCCTTCAGCTGCGCCGTGCGGCGTGCTCTTGTGGTCAGTGCCCACGATAGTTCTTTGCGTCCGCGCTGGGCCAACCAAACCGCCCTAGTGAAACAGCGATTGGCCGCGCGAGGACCTTCGGCGCGGCGCACATTGCCCGGCGTCGCGATACGCCGCGGCGAACGCGGGTTATGTGCCCGGCCGTAGACCGTTTACGCTTCCCTCGTGTTCCGACGACGTTCCGACGACCAGGCGGTGGCCGACGCCACGCCCGAAGACTCCATGCCCGGATCGATGTCCGCCGATGAGCGCTACGACCGGTCGAAGGCTCGCCCGACGCCGACCAGGCGCGAGGCGGAGGCCGCACGCAAGGCGCGGCTCGGGCGGATGCCGCTCGACCCGAAGGATCGGCGGCGCGCCGAACGCTCCGTGCGCAACCAGTCGTACCAGAAGCAGCGGCAGGCGCTTCGGAGCGGGGACGCGAAGAACTTCCCGGCCCGCGACCAGGGTCCGGCGCGCGCGTTCATCCGCGACTATGTGGACGGCCGGCTGCGGATGCTGGAGTTCCTGATGCCGATCGTCGTCGTGGCCTGGTTCGCCCTGATCCTGCGCAGCACGTCGATTTACATCTACGCGTCCTTCGCGATGGAGCTCGTGGTCGTCGTCGGGATCGTCTTCGGCATCATGCTGAACTTCCGGATCAAGCGGGAGGTTCGGGCACGCTTCGGCGAGGAGCACGTGCGTGGTTCGGGCTTCTACGCGTTCTCGCGTGCCGCGATGCCGCGTTTCCTGCGCCAGCCGCGTCCGTCAGTGACCTTTACAGGTAAGGCCAAGTAAGACGGTGTAACGCACCGAAGCGGGGATAGGTTGGGCTCATGGAGTTCCGACACTTAGGCCGCAGCGGCCTCGTCATCAGCGAAATCGCGTACGGCAACTGGATTACCCACGGCAGTCAGGTCGAGGCGGACGCGGCGCACGCCTGCGTGCACGCCGCCCTCGAAGCCGGGATCACGACCTTCGACACGGCCGACGTCTACGCCGGCACCAAGGCTGAAACCGTACTCGGCGACGCGCTCAAGGGTCAGCGCCGGGAAGGTCTGGAGATCTTCACCAAGGTCTTCTGGCCGACCGGTCCGGGCCGCAACGACCGCGGTCTGTCCCGCAAGCACATCCTCGAGTCGATCAACGGCTCGCTGCGTAGGCTCCAGACCGACTACGTCGATCTGTACCAGGCGCACCGGTACGACAATTCGACGCCGCTCGAAGAGACCATGCTGGCTTTCGCCGATGTAGTTCGCTCGGGTAAGGCGCTGTACATCGGCGTGTCCGAGTGGAAGGCCTCGGAGATCCGAGCGGCGGCTGATCTGGCCAGGCAGCTCGGGGTGCCGCTGATCTCCTCGCAGCCGCAGTACAGCATGTTGTGGCGGGTGATCGAGGCCGAGGTCGTGCCGGCCTGTGAGGAGCTGGGTCTCGGCCAGATCGTCTGGTCACCGATCGCGCAGGGTGTGCTGACCGGCAAGTACCTGCCCGGCCAGGCTCCGCCCGCCGGTTCGCGGGCCACCGACGCGGTGGGCGGCAACTTCGTGCGTGACCTGCTCGACGACGAGGTGCTCACGCGGGTGCAGCAGCTCAAGCCGCTGGCGCAGGAATCCGGTCTGACGATGGCTCAGCTAGCGGTTGCCTGGGTGCTGCAGAACCGGAACGTCTCCGCGGCGATCATCGGAGCGTCCCGGCCCGAGCAGGTCGAGGAAAACGTCAAGGCGGCCGGCGTAAAGCTGGACGAGGGTCTGCTCAAGCAGATCGACGAGATCCTCGATCCGGTGGTGCGGCGCGACCCGAGGCTGACGACGTCACCGGCCAAGCGGCCGTAGCACTCGGTCAATCGCTGCTGGTGTTCGCTGCCGGTATCGCGACTGCCACCGCTGCCTACGCGGGCGGCGACTCCTGGAGGGACATGGGGCCGTACACCACGACCCCGTCCTCCAGGAGGGTGACCTGCTCGACCTCGGCGGCCAGCAGTTCGGGCCAGTTCTCGCCGATCCAGCTCTCCGCGTCACCCTGGGTCGAGAAGGCGGCGTGCTCGCCCTCGACCGGGACGATGGGCTCGACCTCTGTACCCGAAGCGTTCTCGTACCGCCATGTGAAAGCCATGGCCCATACCTTAGCTAGGCGGCGAGCGGATGCATTCTCGGACACAGGCATGGCATGCCCTTGTGCTCGGCGGGGCGAGGTCGGGAAAGTCCGCGTTCGCCGAGCGGCTGCTCATCGAGGATGAGGAAGTTCTTTACGCGGCAACCGCCCCGCGCTACGAAGGCGACGCCGAGTGGGCCGAGCGGATCGCGCGGCACCGCACCAGACGGCCGCCGACGTGGCAGACGGTAGAATTTGGTGAGTCGCCGGCGCAGCTCGCTGA
>Ga0134126_10006163_pt1 | contig 15017 bp, 15 predicted proteins | sample KB31752_FD_96881 | JGI IMG/M metagenome (GOLD analysis project Ga0134126, IMG submission 96881) | Terrestrial soil microbial communities with excess Nitrogen fertilizer from Kellogg Biological Station, Michigan, USA - KB3-175-2 | ecosystem: Environmental > Terrestrial > Soil > Unclassified ...
GCGGCGCGCGAGCGCGAGGATCTCGCCCACCACGCCGCGGCGGAAGACGAGGACGCAGAAGACGAAGATCGCGCCTTCGATCACCGTCACCCAGGAGCCGTATGTGGCGAGCCGGTTCTCCATGGTCACCAGGATGAAGGCGCCGACCACTGGCCCGAACTCGGTGCCTAGGCCGCCCAAGAGCGTCATCAGCACCACGTCACCCGACATCTGCCAAGTGACGTCGGTGAGCGAGGCGAGCTGGAAGACCAGCACCTTGGTCGAGCCGGCGAGGCCGGCCAGGGTGGCCGAGAGGATGAAGGCGAGGAGCTTGTAGCGCTCGGTCTTGTAGCCGAGCGAGATCGCCCGCGGCTCGTTCTCGCGGATCGCCTTCAGCACCTGACCGAAGGGCGAATGGATGGTGCGGTAGATGATGGCATAGCCGATCAGGAACACAGCCAGCACGAAATAATAGAGCAGGAGCGAATGGCTGAGATCGAGCGCGCCGAAGAGATATCCGCGTGGCACCCCCTGGATGCCGTCCTCGCCGCCGGTGAACCTCGCCTCCTCGGCGACGAAGAAGATCATCTGCGCCAGCGCCAGCGTCACCATGGCGAAGTAGATGCCCTGGCGGCGGATCGAGAGCCAGCCGAAGACGAGGCCGAGCAGCGCCGCCACCGCCGTGCCGGCGAGAATGGCGGTGACCGGCTCGAAGCCCCAGGCCTTCAGCGCATAGGCGGTGATGTAGGAGGCGCTGCCGAAATAGGCGGCATGGCCGAAGGAGAGCAGCCCGACATATCCCACCAGCAGATTGAAGGCGCAGGCGAAGAGCGCAAAGCAGAGCGCCTGCATCACCACCACGGGATAGGCCACGTAGGGCGCCGCGACGGCCAAGACGAGAAAGAACGCCACCAGCGCCAGCCGCCAGCGCGCCGACAATCCCGCCTCGCGGGCACGGAGGGCAGCGGGAGCGGCGTTCTCGGCGCTGGTCATTTCATGCCGTCCTGCCGAACAATCCGGCCGGCTTGACCAGCAGCACGATCGCCATGACGACGAAGATCACCGTGTTCGAGGCCTCGGGATAGAACACCTTGGTGAGGCCCTCGACGACGCCGAGCACGAAGCCGCTGACGATGGCGCCGAGGATCGAGCCCATGCCGCCGATGACGACCACGGCGAAGACGACGACGATGATGTCGGAGCCCATCAGCGGGCTCACCTGGTAGATCGGCGCCGCCATCACGCCGGCGAGCGCCGCCAGCGCCGCCCCGAACGCATAAGTCAGCATGACCATGCGCGGCACGTTGATGCCGAAGGCCTGCACCAGTGTCGGGTTCTCGGTCGCGGCGCGCAGATAGGAGCCCAGCCGCGTGCGCTCGATGAGGAACCAGGTGCCGAAGCAGACGGCAAGCGAGGCAACGATCACCCAGGCGCGGTAATTGGGCAGGAACATGAAGCCCAGATTGCGCGCCCCGGTGAGCTGATCCGGGATCGTGTAGGGCATGCCCGAGGAGCCGTAGTAGTTGCGCAGCACGCCTTCGATGATCAGCGCGAGACCGAAAGTGAGCAGCAGGCCGTAGAGATGGTCGAGGCGGTAGACGTGGCGCAGGAACAGGCGCTCCAGCACGACGCTCACCGCCGCGACGACGAGCGGCGCCACGATCAGCGCCGGCCAATAGCCGATGCCGAGATAGTTGAGCGCGAGCCAGGCGCAGAACGCCCCCATCATGTACTGCGCGCCATGCGCGAAGTTGATGATGTTGAGCATGCCGAAGATGACGGCGAGACCGAGGCTCAGCATGGCGTAGAAGGCGCCGTTGATGAGTCCGATCAGCAGCTGCCCGAACAAGGCCTGCGTCGGCGGGATGTGGATCGCGATATGCGGCAGCCAGTCGAGCATCTGCGCGCTCCCGCCCGGCCGGCGGCGGCGCCGAAGCGCCGCCGCCGGACGCGGGACCTCAGCCCTTCTTCGCCACGAGCGGGCAGCCGCCCTTGTCGATCGGCCGGAAGGCCTGATCGCCCGGGACCGTCTCGATCAGCTTGTAGTAATCCCACGGGCCCTTCGATTCCGAGGGCTTCTTCACCTCGAAGAGGTACATGGGGCGGATGACCCGGCCGTCGGCGCGCAGCTTGCCGTTCTTGGTCATGAAGTCGTTGATCGGCAGCTTGCGCATCTCGGCCATGACCTTGTCCGGGTCCTTGGTGCCGATCGCCTTCACCGCCTTCAGGTAATGGGCGACCGCGCTGTAGACGCCGGCCTGGTCGAAGGTCGGCGGATGGCCGGCCTTCGCCGCGAACCGCTTCGAGAAGGCGCGCGTCTGGTCGTTCAGGTCCCAATAGAAGGGGCTGGCGAGCTGCAGCCCCTGCGCCGTCTTGAGGCCGAGGCTGTGCACGTCGCTGATGAAGACCAGGAGGGCGGCGAATTTCTGCCCGCCCTGGACGATGCCGAACTCGGCGCCCTGCTTGATCGAGTTGATGGTATCGCCGCCGGCATTGGCGAGGCCGATGATGTTCGCCTTCGAGGCCTGCGCCTGCAGCAGGTAGGAGGAGAAGTCAGGGGTGTTGAGCGGCACGTTCACATTGCCCACCACCTTGCCGCCCGCCGCCTCCACCACAGCGGCGGTGTCGCGCTCGAGCGCATGACCGAAGGCATAGTCGGCGGTGATGAAGTACCAGGTCTTGCCGCCGCTCTTCACCACGGCGCTGCCGGTCACATGAGCGAGCGCATAGGTGTCATAGACCCAATGCGCGGTGTAGGGGCTGCATTTCGGCCCCGTGAGATCGGAGGTCGCCGCGCCGACGATGAGCGCGATCTTGTGCTTCTCGCGCGCGACCTCGTTGACGGCGAGCGCCACCGACGAGGTCGGCACGTCGGTGATCACATCGACGCCTTCCTCGTCATACCATTTGCGGGCGATGGCGGAGCCGACATCGGGCTTGTTCTGGTGATCGGCAGAGACGATCTGCACTTTCTGTCCCAGCACTTTCCCGGCGTCGTCGGCAGCCATCTGCGCCGCGATCACCGAACCCTTGCCGCCGATATCGGCGTAGAGCGAGGACATGTCGTTGAGCACGCCGATCTTGACCGGCCCGCTCGACTGGGCATCGGCCGCGGCAGCACTCAATGCAACCGCGGCAACCGCCGCCAACAAGACTCTCAAACGCATTGCGAGACCTCCCTAGACTCCAAGATACTCCTGCAACTTGCCAATATTGGCATCGAGCCGGTCGTTGGCGATCTGATCGATCACCCGGCCGTGCTCGACGACATAATGGCGGTCCGCCACCGTGGCGGCAAAACGGAAATTCTGCTCCACCAGCAGGATGGTGAAGCCTTTCTGCTTCAGCGCGCGGATGACGGCGCCGATCTGCTGAACGATGACCGGCGCCAGGCCTTCCGTCGGCTCGTCGAGGAGCAGCAGCCTCGCCCCGGTGCGCAGGATGCGCGCGATCGCCAGCATCTGCTGCTCGCCGCCCGAGAGCTTGGTGCCCTGGCTGCGGCGGCGTTCGGCGAGATTGGGGAAGAGCGCGTGAATCTCCTCGATGCTCATCCCGCCCGGCCGCACCGTCGGCGGCAGCAGCAGGTTTTCCTCGACGCTCAAGCTCGAGAAGATGCCGCGCTCCTCCGGGCAATAGGCGATGCCGAGCCGCGCGATGCGGTTGGAGGGAAGATTGACGAGCTCGTGGCCCTCGAGCATGACCGAGCCGCGGCGGCGCGGCAGGATGCCCATGATCGCCTTCAAGGTCGTCGTCTTGCCGACGCCGTTGCGGCCGAGCAGCGTCACCACCTCGCCCTCGCCCACCGCGAAATCCATGCCGTGAAGGATGTGCGATTCGCCGTACCAGGCGTGAAGATCGCGGATGCGCAGCAGCTCCTTCTGGGCGATGGCGGCGTCAGGCATGGCCGACCTCGCCCGTGCCCATATAGGCCTCGCGCACCTCGGCGTTGGCCGACACTTCCGCGTAGCTGCCTTCCGCCAGGATGCGCCCGCGCGTCAGCACCGTGATGGTATCGGAGAGGTCGGCGACCACCGAAAGATTGTGCTCGACCATGAGCACGGTGCGGTTATGCGCGACCTCGCGGATGAGCCGGGCGATCCGGCCGATATCCTCCTGGCCGAGCCCTGCCATCGGCTCGTCGAGCAGCAGCATCTCCGGCTCGAGCGCCAGCGTGGTGGCGATCTCCAGCGCACGCTTGCGGCCATAGGGCAGCTCGGCCGCCGTCGCCTCGCGGTAATCCGAGAGGCCCACCGCGGCAAGGAGCGTGTCGGCGCGCGGATTGAGCCCGTCGAGGCTCTTCTCCGAGCGCCAGAACTGGAAGGAAGTGCCGAGCGGGCGCTGCAGCGCGAGGCGCACATTCTCGCGCACGCTCAGATGCGGAAACACCGCCGAGATCTGGAACGAGCGCACCATGCCGAGCCGCGCGACATCCGGGGCGCGCAGCCGCGTGATATCGCGGCCGTTGTAGACGATGCTGCCGGCGCTCGCCTCTAAGAACTTGGTGAGGAGGTTGAAGACGGTGGTCTTGCCGGCGCCGTTGGGGCCGATGAGCGCATGGATCGTGCCGCGCCGAACCTTGAGGTCGACACCCCGCACCGCCGCAAAACCGGCGAACTCCTTGGCGAGACCCTTGGTCTCCAGGATGACGTCGCCCAAGCCCCGTGCCCTTGTTGGAAGCCGGTGCTTTGCCGACCTCCTCCCTGTCTTTTTCGGAACCTAGCGGCTCCGCAGCGGCGGCACAAGCGCGGTGCCGGCGAGCGGCTATCGCGCCGCCGGTGGCACCCTTGTAGACTGGCCGGCGCAGGAGATCGACGATGACCCAGGGCATGGACGCGCTGCTGGCGGAGCTCCGCTTCGACGCGCAAGGACTCGTTGCCGCCATCGCGCAGCAGCACGACACCGGCGAGGTGCTGATGCTCGCCTGGATGGATCGGCAGGCGGTTGAGGAGACACTGCGCACCGGTCAGGTGCATTACTGGTCGCGCACGCGCGGCGCGCTTTGGCGCAAGGGCGAGAGCTCCGGCCAGACCCAGCGCCTCGTCGAACTCCGGGTGGACTGCGACGGCGATGCGGTGCTGCTGCTAGTCGACCAGCACGGCGTTGCCTGCCACACCGGCCGGCGGAGCTGCTTCTTCCGCGCCTGGCGCGGCGCGGAACTGGTCGAGATCGTGCGCCCGACCGCCTCCCCGGCCGAGCTCTACGGCACCAAGGCCAAGGAGTAGAAGGAGTAGACGCGATGCGACTGGTCATCGCCATGATGAAGCACGAGACCAATACGTTTTCGCCGGTGCCCACCAACTGGCAACGCTTCGTCGAATGGGGCGCCTATCTCGGCGCCGAGGCGCGCCGCGCTTATGAGGGCACGGCCATGCCGATCGGCGCCTATCTGAAGCTCGCGCGCGAGATCGGCGCCGAGGTGGAGACGCCGGTCGCCGCCGAAGCGATGCCGAGCGGCCCGGTCTCGGCGGAGGCCTACCAGCTGATGAGCGACGCGATCGTCGACGCGGTGGGCCGCGGCTGCGATGCGGCGCTGCTCGACCTCCATGGCGCGATGGTGGCGGAGACCACGCCGGACGGCGAAGGCGCGCTGCTCGAGCGCATCCGCTCCGTCGAGCCCGATCTGCCCATCGCCGTCACCTGCGACCTGCACACCAATCTGACCGAGCGGATGGTGCGCAACTGCACGGCGCTCATCGGCTACAAGACCTATCCGCATGTCGACATGCACATCGTCGGCGAGCAGGTCGGCCGCATCCTGCTGCGCGCGATGAAGGGGGAGATCCGGCCGGTGATGGGATGGACGCACCGGCCGCTGCTGGCGCAGACGCTGTGCATGGGCACCGAGGACGAGCCGATGCGCAGCCTGATCGCCATGGCGCGTGCCGAGGAGCAGCGCGGGCTTCTCGCCGCCACCGTGTTCGGCGGGTTTCCGCTCGCCGACATGCCGGATGCCGGCATGTCGGCCATCTGCATCGCCGATGGCGACGCCGCGGCGGCGCGCGCGGCGGCCGAGCGGCTGATGGATGCCGCCTGGGAGCAGCGCGAGGAATTCCTCTATCGTCCCGAGGATCTGACCGATGCCGTGGCCCGCGCCCGGGCGATCACCGAGGGCCCGGTGCTGCTGCTCGATCATGCCGACAATTGCGGGTCCGGCGGCACGCAGGACGTGATGACCGTGCTGCGCGAGGTGATGCGCCAGGGGCTCGAGGATGTCGCCGTCGCCGCGGTCTGGGACCCCGCCGCCGTCAGGAAGATGGCGGAGGCAGGGGTCGGCGCCACGGTCACGCTGCAGCTCGGCGGCCGAACCGACATGCCGTCGATCGGCAAGCGCGGCGAGCCGCTCACCGTCACCGGGCGGGTGCGCACGCTGAGCGACGGCCAGTGGATCGTGCGCGGCCCGATGTATACCGGCGTCAAGGTCAATATGGGCCCGACGGCGGTGCTCGACACCGGCAAGATCGAGATCGTCGTCATCTCGCGCCACCATGAGCCCTGGGATCAGGGCGTCTTCACCTCCGTCGGGATCGATCCCCGCCACAAGCGCTACGTGCTGCTGAAGTCGCGCATCCACTATCGCGCGGGGTTCGCGCCGCTGGCACGCGCCACCATCACCTGCGACGGCGAAGGCGTCACCACTTCGGACAATAGCCTGCTGCGCTTCGAGCATGTGCGCCGGCCGGCCTTTCCGCTCGACCGGCTGAACGCGCCGCCCGGACAGATCAGCTGAAGCGGATCGGGACCTGCCCGATCAGGGTTTCGGACAGGAGAGGCTGCGCTTCAGCGCGGCGAGCTGGTCCTGGTCGAAGGCCTTGCCGGCGCAGGAAGCGTTGTAGTCCGCAACCGCCTGGTTATAGCGCTGCACGGCGACGGAGTAGTCACGCGTCACCGAGCCGGCCAGGCTGTCGCTCGCCTGGTCGCGCTGGTCGAGCAGACGCTTGAAGGCGTCGACATCCGCGGGATTGTTGACGTTGACCTTGGGCCGCGAGCTCTGGACCTGCCGGTCCAGGGCTTCGAAGGCCTGCCGCTTCTCCTGATAGGTGCGGCTCTGCGCCTGGACCTGGGCCTCGAGCGATTGCAGCCCCTGCTCCTTGCAGAGACAGGCGCGAATTTCATCGGGCGAACGCACCACCTGGGCGACCGCCGGCGCACAGAAACCGGTGAGCACCAGCGCCGCGGCGACCGCGAGTCGCCCTCCTTGCATCCGCATCCCGCTCTCCGCTTTTTTTATGACCGCGCTGAAACCCATCGCGCGGCGAACGCACCACCCCGCATCGGATCGTTTCGGCTTCGCGACAGTCTAGCGGATCAGCCGGCGACCTGGAACTGCTGATAACTGTTGCAATAATACTTCCGGGAGACAGAATGTCCCCCGGGGAATTGGCGGTTGAGGCACGCGTTTTCCCGGAGGGTGGCGAGCTCGGCGGCGGCATCATGACCGCGAAGCCGTGCCGATGCAGGGAAGGACGGATGATGAAGAACCATAGAGGGATCGCGGGGAGCCTTGCCATCTGGGGGGCGACGCTTCTGCTCGCAGGATGCTCCTGCTGGTCCTTTCAGCCGCCGATGCGCGGCAACGTCTCTTTCGCGCCATACAACCTCAGCAAGCTGCGGGCCGCCGCCCCAGCGAAACCGACGAGCTTCACCGAAGGGCTCACCTCCGACTATGCGAGCTTCGCAGGCTCGCTGCATGACAACCTCAACGACTGGGCCGATGCCGACTACTTCGCGCGCAAGGGCCTCGCCGCCGCCCGCGGCAAAGCGGTGCCGCCGGAGGAGAACAGCAACTGGCTGATCCCGCTCGAAGTGCCGAACAAGTTCCGCACCGAGCTGGCGCAGGGCCGGCAGCGGCTGGAGGCGGCGCTCGGCAGCGGCCAGCAGCGGATGCCGCTCGTCGCCGCCCGCGCCCAGGTGAGCTACGATTGCTGGGTCGAGCGGATGGAAGACAACTGGAAGGAGGCCATCGACGGCCCCTGCCACAAGCAGTTCCTCGACGCCTTGGCCCGGCTCGAAGGCCGCGCCCAGCCTGCGGCGCAGCCGGCGGCAGGTCCGGGATTGGGCCATGAGTTCCGCGTCTATTTCGAGTTCGACAAGTCGGAACTGCTGCCCGAGGCGAAGGAGATCCTGCAGAAGGTCGCGGCGCAGGTGAACAGCGATCCCAAGACCCATGTCGTGCTGGTCGGCAAGGCCGACCGGGCCGGCAACGATCGCTACAATCTGGGCCTCTCCAAGCGCCGCGCCGACCGCGTGCGCGACGCCCTGGTGCAGGACGGCGTCGCCGCCAACCGCATTACCACCCAATGGGTGGGCGAGCGTCAACCTCCGGTACCGACCGCACAAGGCGTGCGCGAGCCGCGCAACCGCGTGGTCGAGATCACGCTCGAATAGGCGCCGGGGCTCGGCTCAGCCCATGCCCCGGAAGAAGTCGAGCTGCCACTCCATCGCCTCGGCGCTGAGCGGATAACCGCCATCCTCGCGCGGCTTCAGCGCCGCGGTGGGTGCGATCTGGCCGAACTGAAGCTGCAGCTTGTGCGCGGCGCGCATGGCAAAGCCACTTTTCCACGCAAGTGCGGTAACGCCCTTGGGGCTATGCGCGCCCAGCACGCGATCGACGACTTCGAGGGGTAGCTCGCTCAGCACCGCGAGGGCGGCGCGCACGAAGCCCCGATCGTGCCCGAGCGCGCGCAACACCGCCGTCTCGTCGAGTTTGCCTTCCTGCTTCAAGCGGCGGGCGCGCGTCAGCGCCTCGTCGACGGGCTTCGCCGGCGCGGCAGGAGGGGCACCGGTCTCCTCGGCGATGCGCTGACGCACCGCGGCTGCGACCTCGCGCGCGGTGGCGGGGTCGAGGTCGCGGCGCTCGCTCAGCCGGCGCAGCAGGTGCTCGGCGACGAAAGCGGCAAGCTTGCGGGCGATCGACGGCGAAAGGCGCGGCCGCTCGACCAGCGGTCGATGCCAAGCCGCAACGGACGGCGCCTGGTCCACGAGGCGATCGAGGGTCTCCTCGCGGATCTGCGCGCTGGGATTGGCGAGGAGCGCCGTCACCGCATCGACGTCCAGACTACCGCCGATCGCGTCGGTTATCGAAGCGTCGACACCTGCGCGCCGCGCAATCGCCGCCAGCGCGCCGGGAATCGGCGTCTCGGCAATGATCGCCAGCAGCTCCTCGTCGCTGAGCAGCGGGGAGAACTGGAGCACCGGCCCGGCGACGACGATCTCGCAGTCGCGCGCGAGCATGCGAATGATCGCCGGCGGCGCATCGGCCACGTCCTTCAGCGTCTCGGCGATCACCTGGCGCACCCGGATCACCTGGTCGCGCACGAGGATCTCGAGCACGTCATAGGTCATCTTGCGCAGCCGCTCATGCGCCTCATCGGAAAGCCCAGGCACCAGCCGGGCGATCTTGGCGGCGAGGTCGACGCGCACCGCATCGCTGCGGTCGCGCGCGAGCAGCAGATCGGCCTGCACCGGCGTCGCCTCATTGCCGGCCACCGCGGCGCGCACGCTCTGATCGGCATCGGCGGCGAGGTAATAAAGCACCTCGGGACGCGCGCTGGTGTTCTCGGCAAGGCGCCGGCGATCGGCCGGCTTGAGGCTCTGCGCCAGCTCCTTCTGCGTCTCGTAATCGATGGCCTTGCCGCTCGAGCGGAAGACGCGCTGCAGCAGTTCCATCATGCCGGCACCTGCGCCGGCGCCACTGCGATGCCGCCCTTTCCTGCCGCCTTGGCGCGGTACATTGCCGCATCGGCGCGCGCCACGAGCTGCTCCGGGCTTTCGCCGGTGCCGGCCTCGACAGCGGCGAGCCCGATCGAGATGCCGAGCGGATGGAGGGGGTCGCCTGAGAGCGACCTCAGGCTCTCCGCCGCGGCCAGCAGCGAGGCGGCGCGCTCCTCGCCGGCGCGTGCACCGAGCCCGTCGATCCAGAGCGCGAACTCATCGCCGCCGAGCCGCGCCGCAAGATCGCCGCCGCGCGTCTCGCGGCGCAGCATCTCGCACAGCTGGCGGATCGCCTCGTCGCCGGCGCGATGGCCGCGCCGGTCATTGACCAGTTTGAAATTGTCCATATCGACATAGAGCAGCACGGCACCGCGCCCGGCGCGCGCCAACCGCGCGAGCCGGCGCTCCAGCTCTTCGAAGAAGGCGCGGCGGTTGAGCAGCCCGGTCAGCGGATCGGTGCGCGACAACGCCAGGATGCGCTGGTGCTGCGCGACCTGGGCGATGGCAACTCCAAGCTGGTCCGCGACATCGGCGAGGAGTGCGCGGTCGCTCTCGGGAAAGCCGCCGTCGGCGCTACGCCGCCAGAGCAGGATCGCGCCCTCGACCGCCTGGCGGTAGCGCGCGACATGGCCGATGAGCTCCCATCCGCGTGCGGCGAGCACGACATCATCGCCTTTGGCGAGCGCCGAGCAGGCTCCCTCGACGAGCGACGCGCCCGCCGCTCCCCAGCTCGCTGCCGGCGCCAGCGCCTCGCCCGCGCGGCGCAGGATGACGCCGCCCTCCGCGCCGAGCGCGAGACCGGTGGCGCTGACCGCGGCGGTCAGCGCGGCTTCGGGATCGAGCTCATCGCGGATCGCGCGCACGAGATGGCTGAACAGCCGGTCGCGCAACCGGGCGCGCGCGAGCGCGTCATCGCGCTCTCGCTGCTGCGTCAGGTCGCGGCCGATGCCACGCGCGCCCCGCGTGTGGCCCTCGGCGTCGCGCAACGGTGCGGCGACGACGCCGAGCCGGGCGCTGCCGCCATCGGGACGGCGAAACCAGACCTCGACATCGCTCAGCGGCAGCGCGGTGGCGAAGACATTCGCTTCGCCGGGCTCGGCGAGAAACTCGATCGCTTGACGGCCGAGCAGCGCCTCGGGGCGCCAGCCAAGAACACCCTGCGGCGAGACAAAGCTGAACCGGCCTTCGGCGTCGGTTTCCCACGCGAAATCGCTCGAAATCTCGACGAGATCCTTATAGCGCCGGCGGCTCTCGATCAGCGCGTCCCGCAGGCTGCTCGCCAGCATCGGGTCATGCAGCAGTGCGAGGGCGCAACCCTCTGCCGCCAGCGGCAGCAGCAGCGCCTCGCTGCCGGGCGCGGCAGAGAGTGCCACCCGCCGCCCCTTCGCCGAGCGACAGGTTTCGGCGGCAAGCGCCGCCAGCTCGGCACTGAGTCCGGGCTTTTGCCCGGCCAGCAGCGCCGCTCCTTCGGCATTGGCCGGCCGCGCAGCATCGCCAGGACCAAGCAGCAACGCCGCCCCGGGGAGATCCCGCAGCGCGTCCTCGGTCAGCGCCAGGGAAGCGGCGGACCTCTCGTCCTTGCGCTGTGCCATTCGCCTCCGGAACGGGAACCGCCATTGCGGCCGCAGCGTTTGCCCGGCGACCCAGCGACCCTAGCAAAGGTTGCCAAAGCAAGCTTATGAAAAGCTTAAGCGTTCTGGCGGACAGCGCACCCCTCATCCGATCCCTCGCCATCGACGGCAAGGCATTCGACCTCACGGTTCAGGCACAGCCCGAGGGCGGCTGGCACTGGATCATCGCGGCACCCGGAGAGATCGTACTGTCGGGCGAGGCATCGAGCGAGATGCAGGCCATGGACTCCGCCTGCCGCGCCGGTCGCGCGCTCGCCAAACTGGTCGCCTAGCAGTAACAGGGAAGCGGCCCGCCCAAAGCGGGGGCGGAACATCCAGCGTCCTTCGACTGCTCGCTTCGCTCGCGCTCAGGACAAGGCAAACTTTCTTTCTGCCACCCCATCCAAGAACGCTGGATGAGCGTGCAGCCGATCGCTTGCCGAATGCGAGCGCGCTCTAGAACTCCCCGGGGTGGCCGGTGCCGCTCGACATCTCGGAGGTCGCGTGCTGCGATGCGTGCTCGCCCCCTCGGATGGCCTGCTCCACTGCTTCGCCGGCGGCATCGACGGTCCGCCCGGCGACCTGCCGGGCGCGCTCGACGGCCTCGCGGCCGAGATCGGAGGCGCGTTCGCGCAGCGCTTCACCCGTATCACCGGCGACGCGCTCTTCGATGGTGCTCTTCGGCAGGAGCAGCGCCACGACGGCGCCGGCCAACAGGCCCAGCGCGCCCACCGCCAGCGGATGCTGCTGCATCACTTCGCCGAATCGGTCGCCGGCGCGTGACAAGCGCTCACCGGCGTCGCCGGCATAGCCGCGAGCCTGCTGCCATGCCGCTTCGCCAGCGCTGCGGCCACGGTGAAGGGTCTCGCGCACCCGACCGCCGGCCTCGGCCGCGGCGCGGCGCGCCTGCTCCATTGCTTCGCCGGATTTCTGTCGCGCATAAGCGTAGCCGGCGCCGGCCGACTCCGTCGGGTAGCGCGTCGCGCGCGCAGCATCGCCCGCTCCCCAACCTGCCATGGTCTCTTGCACCTGTCCGGCGACGTCGCCAGCCGGCTCCTTCGGCGTATCGCCGGCCTCGCCGGAGCGGCCGCCTGCGGTCGAGGAGATCACGAACCAGCCAATGCCCATGCCGATCAGCGCCAGCGGCAGGGGATGGCTACGCAACGTCTCGCCCAATCCGCCAGCATCGCCGCTCATCGTATCCTTCACCATGTCGAGCCCCCTTTCCAAGAGATGCCGTGGTGCGAGCTGCCGCTCGATCGCGTCAAGAATCTCACCGAGCCCCGCGCGCGTCTCGGCGATATCGGATTCGATCTGCTCGGGCGACTTGCCGGCCGCGTCATAGCCGCTGTCAGGCGCTGACGGCGGAAGCAGCTCGGGAGCGTCGGCATTCATCGCATCTGCTCCCGCGCCCATTCCGCATCGTCGCGCAGGCTGCGCAGGGTGCGGCCCGGCACCAGTGTCTGCGGCCCGACATCGCGGCGTCCCTTGAGCAGCAGCAGGCCGCCCGCCAGGCAGACGATGACGCCGATGATCAGCGCGGCGGCCCAGAGCGGCAGGACCAGCGCCAGCGCAAAGACGGCTGCCTCCAGCAGCACGAGAAATCCCGCGAAAAGTACGAAACCACCGGCTGCGAGCTCGACTGCACCGGCGCCAACGCTGCGAATCTTCTGGACCAGCTCGGCCTTGGCGAGGGCGATCTCCTGACGGGCCAGCCGGGACGCCTCGCGCGCGAGATCGCTGAAGAGACCGGCGACCGTGCGCTCGCTGCGCGGCGGCATAGTGCCGACATCCTCGCGCGCCACCATCACCTTTCTCCTGCGCCGGCGACGATCGGCCCATAGCCGGCCAGCGGCTCGCCGGTGGGTTCGCCGGCATGCGGCGCCCGCTCGCCGCCGGTCATGGCGTAGCCCTGCGGTCCGCCGCTCTGCTCTCCGGGCTTGGCCAGGAGACGGCCGATGAGAAAGCCGGCAGCGACCGCGCCGGCGAGGAAAAGCGAGGGCGAGCGGCGGGCGAAATCCTCCGCCTCGGCAACCAGCTCGCCGACCTCGCGCGTGCGCATCGTGTCCGAGAAGCGGTCGACCTGCGCCGCCGCCTGGTCTGTATAGCGGGCGATCGCGCGGTTCTGCTCGCGCTCGAAACTGTCGGCCGCGCGCCGCAGAGCCTCGGCGACGCCATGCACGGTATCGGCGGCGCGCTGCTTTTGCTCATGCAGCGTGGACTGCGCCGCCTCGCGCAGCTGATCGCCCAGGCGCAACGCGCCGCGCCGCGCCGTGCTGACCATCTCATCGGCCGCTCGCCGGCCGATCTCCGCCGCGTCCTTCCGACGCTCCGACATATTCCGATCTCCCGCCCCGAGCTCAGCGAAACCCGCTGACGCGATAGGGGAAAAACGTCCGTCGGAATGCCCGGTTCCACCGGACCACGTAGCGGCGGGGCGGGGTGCCGGGAGCCTAGCGGCGCTCGCCGAGGAAGAGGTCGATGCGCAGCTTCTCACCAGGCCGCACCGCGTAGCGCGCGAAGTCGCTGACGCCGGCCTCGCGCAGCACGTCCTCGTCGATGAGGAAGCGGCCGGTGAGGCTGCCGCTGTCCCGGGTCAGGACATGATGCGCCGCATCGGCCATGATCTCGGGCGTGCGACCGGCCTCCGGACGCGCGCCAGGGATGATCTGCAGCGCGGCCGTTGCGATGGTGGTGCGCGGCCAGAGCGCGTTCACCGCGATGCGGTCCCCCCGGAACTCCTCCGCCATCCCGAGCACGCACATCGACATGCCGTATTTGGCGATGGTGTAGGCGACGTGGGGCGCGAACCAGTGCGGATCGAGGTTGAGCGGCGGTGACAACGTCAGGATATGCGGGTTGGCGGCGCGCTTCAGATGCGGCAGGCAGGCGCGCGAGCAGAGATATGTCCCGCGCAAATTGATGCCCATCATCAGGTCGAAGCGCTTCATCGGCGTCTCGAGCGTGCCGGTGAGGCTGATCGCCGACGCATTATTGATCAGAATGTCGATCCCGCCGAAGCGCTCGCCCGCCGCCTCGACGGCCAGCATCACCTGGTCCTCCTCGCGGATATCGGTCTTGATCGGCAGCGCCTTGCCACCGGCCGCCTCGATCTCCTCGGCCGCGGTGTAGATCGTGCCCGGCAGCTTCGGATGCGGCTCGGTGGTCTTGGCCGCGATGACGATATTGGCACCGTCGCGCGCGGCGCGCAGCGCGATCGCGAGCCCGATCCCGCGCGAGCCGCCGGAAACGAAGAGCGTCTTGCCCCTGAGATCGGCCATCGAATCCCTCTCCTGCTCTGCGGCTCAGAACGCCTCGGCCTCGAGCTCCATCAGTGGCTTGGCGCCGGTGGCGATGCTGGCGAAGAGCGCGTTGGTCTCGGGCAGCACGCGCGCCATGTAGAAACGCGCGGTAGCGAGCTTCGCCTTGTAGAAGAGCGGTTCCTCACCGCCCTGACGGCCGAGCGCCACCTCGGCGATGCGCGCCCAGAGATAGCCCATGGCAACGAGACCGAAGGCGCGCAGATACTCGCTCGCCGCGGCGCCCGCCTCCTCGGGATTGGCCATGCCCTTCTGTGCCACCAGCGCCGTCACCTGCTGCAGCCGGCCGAAGGCGGTCAGCACCGGCTTGACGAATTCCTGCAGCTCCGCCTGCGGCGCCTTCTGCTTGAGCCACGCATCGACCGGATGGAAGAACCGCCGCAGCAGCCGCCCGTTA
>Ga0134126_10006166_pt1 | contig 15013 bp, 13 predicted proteins | sample KB31752_FD_96881 | JGI IMG/M metagenome (GOLD analysis project Ga0134126, IMG submission 96881) | Terrestrial soil microbial communities with excess Nitrogen fertilizer from Kellogg Biological Station, Michigan, USA - KB3-175-2 | ecosystem: Environmental > Terrestrial > Soil > Unclassified ...
TATTCGCTCAATTTTGTCCTGCTGTTGCTCGGCGCTGCCGGTGTGGCCGGCTTTTTCGGCGCCCTGTTAGGCGTGGGCGGCGGCATTTTCATCGTTCCCGCCATGGTGCTTGCCTTTCGCCTGCCCATGAAAATTGCCGTGGCCGCCAGTGTGGTCTCGGTGATCGCCACCTCCAACGCCGGCGGTTCTTCCTACGTGGACCAGCGCATCACCAACCTGCGCCTGGCCATGTTCCTGGAAGTACTGACTACCACCGGCGCTCTCACCGGCAGCGTCCTGGCCCTGTATTTGAATGAATGGGTCATGTCGCTGATCTTCGCAATCATGCTGGGCTACATGGCTTGGGCCGCCTACACGACCCGCAAACTGGATGACGAGCGCATCGCGTCCGGCGACTTTGCCCGGGCCCAACCCGACCGTATTACCGGCTACCTCGGCCTGCGCGGCAGCTATCATGATTTGGCCGCGGGCAAGGATGTCGAGTACGTCGTCAACGGCGCTCCGGTGGGCATGAGCATCGCTTATCTGGCGGGGATCACTTCCGGCCTGCTGGGCGTGGGCGGGGGTGTGCTCAAGGTGTCAGCCATGAATCGCTACATGAACGTGCCCATGAAAGTGTCGGTGGGCACCAGCAAGCTCATGATCGGGGTCACGGCGGCAGTCAGTTCCATCTTGTTTTTCCTGGCCGGGCTGATTCACTTCTTCGTAGTGGCCCCGGTGGCGCTCGGCACCACCATTGGTGCCAACATCGGTACCCTAGTGATGAATCGACTGCACAGCATTGTGCTGAAGCGCATCTTTACGGTGCTCATGCTTTACCTGGCTTATGAAATGTTTGCCAAGGCGCTGGAACTGGGCTTCCACTGGCACCTGCCCAGCTTGGGATAAACATGCCCGATCGAACTTCCTCCTTAGTGACACCGCCGGAAACACCAGAGACCGAGGAGAACGTCTACATTGACGTTTACCGCCTGCTCATCGCCGGCATGATCATCAGCAGCATCCTCTTTGCGCTGGGCATTGTACTGGCCCTCCTGCATCCACAGTACATCCCCTTGTCCACGCGTTGGGTGCGCTCGCAATACCACGTCAGCACGGTGGTGCGCGGCATCATGCATGGCGATCCCACCGCCATCCTGCTGATGGCTACCGTGCTGCTCATCCTTACTCCGGTGGCACGGGTGGTCGTTTCTATTGTGGCCTTTTTGGTGGACCGCGACTACAAGTTCGTTGTCGTTACCAGCATCGTTTTCCTGGTGATGGTGATTACGGTTATTTTGGGTGAGCTGGGTCTGAAATGAGAGCGGGCGTCTTGCAGCGAACCTCTTAAAGGCAAGTGTGATTCACGATGCTGCAGCCTGTTGGATTCGAGCGGGCAATACCACTAGGCCCCGTCGCCGGTCGTAAGCCAGCGTCATCTGCTGCGCGCAACTCGAGCACAGCCAGAAGAACTCTACCCGCCGCCCCGGTTTGCGCGCTTCTTCGAGAACTTCCTGTTCTGGACGACCCTGCTGTACGGCTACTTCCATCTGGTAGAGCTTGCCATCCCTTAGGTAAAGAAAAGGGGCATTGCAGGCTGGATTGGCGCACTTCGCTAGCATGCAACCTCCTTATTCGACACCAGAAGTCGCTCGGCCCGAGCCTATGTGTCGGTTGACTGTCAGTGAGATGCTTCTGGCGGCTCAGCCGTTTTGTGAAATTCGGGAAAATTTCAGGGCCGCTGCTCCTGTAACAACGCTAGCAACAAGGAGTTAGCAGCCACGAATCGCCTGATATGGGTCCCATCTGCGAAAATTGACTCAATGCGCTCGCACGGCGGCAAAACCGTCCTGCTGCTCTCAACCACCACTGGGTACCAATCCCGTGCCTTTGTGTCAGCAGCAGAGAAGCTGGGCACCACCGTCGTCTTCGGCACCGACCGCTGCCACGTGCTCGACGACCCCTGGCGTGATGGCGCGTTGGCGCTGCGCTTCGAAGATCCAGCCGGCTCTGCGGGCATACTCGTCGAGTATGCCAGGGCACATTCTGTGGATGCAGTGGTGGCAATCGGCGACCAACCCACCCCCACAGCGGCTCGGGTTGCGCAGTGGCTAAGCCTGCCTGGGCACCCACCTGACGCTGCCGACGTCTGCCGCGATAAGTACCGCTCCCGCGAGTGCCTGCGGAGCGCGGGGCTGAAGGTGCCTCGCTTCCAGCGGTTCGCCCGCAACACCGATCCACGGCAACTCGCATCCGCCATTTCCTTCCCCTGCGTGCTCAAACCCCTGGCCCTTTCCGGCAGCCGGGGCGTTATCCGCGCCAACGACGCTGAGGAATTTGTAGCCGCCTTCGAGCGCATCAACCGGCTGTTGGGTAGCCCCGAGGTCGGCGTCCTGCGCGATCCAGCCAGCGGCTTTATCCAAATCGAAGAGTACATAGACGGGGTGGAAGTCGCGGTGGAGGGCTTGGTGGATGCGGGCCGCTTGCAGGTATTGGCGATTTTTGACAAGCCCGATCCCCTGGTCGGTCCATTCTTCGAGGAAACCATCTACGTAACGCCCTCGCGCTTGCCCGCGAGTACACAGAAGCACGTTGCGGGTGTGCTGCAGCAAGCAGTCGCTGCGCTCGGGCTCTTCCATGGTCCGCTACACGCGGAACTGCGCCTGAATTCCGCCGGTGCATGGATCCTGGAAGTGGCCGCCCGCCCTATTGGCGGTCTGTGCGCCAGAAGCCTGCGCTTCCAGGGTGGGATATCGCTGGAGGAACTGATCCTGCGGCACGCGCTGGGAGAAGAATTGAGCCCGGTACGCGAATCCTGCGCCAGCGGCGTGATGATGATCCCCATACCGCAACCTGGATTTCTGGAGTCAGTGGAAAGCGTTGAAGAGGCGGCGCTCACGCCCGGCGTGGATGCCATCGAAATCACAGCCAAGCTCCGTCAGCAACTGGTGCCGCTGCCCGAAGGCGCAAGCTATCTTGGTTTCATTTTTGTTCGTGGCGAGACGTCGCAGTTCGTGGAGCAGGCGCTGCGGGCGGCATACGCCAAGCTGCGGTTTGTAATCTCGGCGGCGCTGCCGGTGGTTTGATAGCACTCAGCATTCAGCCGAACAAGGATGCTGGCGACTAACAAACGTGGCGTCATGCTGAGGCGCCTGAAGGCCGCTCGGGATGACGCCTGCTTTTTACGGAGCCTTCACAACCGGCAACTCCACGAAGCTCGCCTCTCCCGGCTCGTGGTACACCCGCTGGGTCGCCTTGCGGTAGTCGCCGGGTTTTGCCCAGAAGATGTTGGGCACAAACGTCTGGGGATTGCGGTCATAGAGAGGGAACCAACTGGACTGCACCTGCACCATGATGCGGTGCCCGGGCAAGAAAACATGGTTAGCCGTGGGCAGCAAGTAGCGGTAGAGCAGAGGCTTGTTAGGCGCGATGGGCTTGGGGTCTGCCAGGCTTTCACGATAGCGGCCGCGGAAGATATCGGCGGAAATCATCAGCTGGTAACCACCCATTTCGGGCTGGTCGGCAACCTCGTCGGGATAGAGGTCGATTAATTTCACCACCCAGTCGGAATCGGTGCCGCTGGTGGAAGCCACCAGGTTGGCCACCGGCTGACCGCTGATTTTCACCGGCGTGGTCAGCACGTCAGAGGTAAAGGTCAGCACATCGGGGCGGCCGGATTGTTCGCGCTGGTCATCTACCAGCCACTCGGACCAGGTAAAGCCATCGCCGTAGCCGACCGGCTGAATGGGACGGGCGCGAAAGGGAACCGGCTTGGCGGGATCGGAAACGAATTCGTCGTACGGGACAGCCGCTGATTGCGGAGCGGTGAAGCTCAGCTTCAGCCCAGAATCTAGATAAAGCGGTGTGGGCTTAATGCTGCACCCGCTGGCGCATCCTGCCGGCCACGCGGACAGCCGCTCCCACTGATTGGTTCCGGTTTCATAAGCCGTGACCGGCGCGATGTCGGCCTTGGGAGCTCCATCCTTGAGATATTGGTCGAGGAAGGGCCGCAGAATGTGCTGGCGGAAGTAGAGGCCGGTATCGCTGTGGAACTTCAGAGCGCCTAGGGTGCTGGCGTCTTCGATCTCCTGGCCGTGGTGCCACGGGCCCATCACCAGGTACACCAGGTCGTTGTTCTTATCCTTGGGCTTGATGGCCTTGTAGACGGCGATGGCGCCGTAGATGTCCTCCTGGTCCCACAGGCTGTCCACCAGCATAGTTGGCACCTTCAGCGGCTGGGCGCCGAGGATGCGGTCCATGGCCTGGTCGCGCCACCAGGAATCGTAGCTGGGGTGGTCCAGAATCTTGCGCCAGAAGCCCACTTGCTCCAGGCCGTGCTGGCGTCCAAGTTCGCCCGCTGAACCCGCCGCCATGAATTCATCGTAGTCGTCGTGATGGCTGAACCACCACTTGGCGCTATTGTCGCGCGTGCCTTCCTGCTCGTAGATGTAGGGCAGGTTCTGCTGTCGGAAGGCGCCGTAATGAAACCAGTCATCACCCATCCAGCCGTCCACCATGGGATTCATCGGCACCGCTACCTTGAGCGCCGGGTGCGGGTTCACCAGGGCCATGAGCGGCAGAAAGCCGTCATAGGAAATGCCCAAAATGCCGACTTTGCCGTTGCTTTCGGGAACGTTCTTCACCAGCCATTCAATGGTGTCGTAGGTGTCCGTGGACTCATCCACGGGTGTGGGATTCAGCGGTCCGTGCAGGGGACGGGTCATGACGTAGTCGCCCTCGGAGCCGTACTTGCCCCGGATGTCCTGGTCCACGCGGATGTAACCGCCTTCCACGATCACTTCCGTAGCGTTGTCATAGCCTTCCAGAATCGGCCCGAGGTGCGAGCTGGCAGCGTGGCTGGTCTGAGCGGTGGCGCTATAGGGCGTGCGCGTGAGCAGCATGGGCGCGTTGCGCGCACCTTTGGGAATAACGATGACCGTGTGCAGGCGCACGCCATCTCGCATGGGAATCATGACGTCGCGCTTGACGTAGTCGAAGGTGGAGGTGGCGGGCTGGAGCTTGCTGGGCGTCTCGCTGGGGAAATTGGTGTATTTCGGCGCTTCCTGGGCGGCGGCGCAGGCAGCGATAAAGAGGAAAACGCAGAAACTGGTTGCAATACCCAGTGGAATCGCCGGTCTCGTGTTTCGCAAGGCTTGGTTCCCCTTTAGTTGCGATTATGTCGAACGGAGGAGTGTACTTGGCGAGAGACTTGCGAACAAGCTGCGCGGTGACCAGCCCCGAAAGGCCAACAGACCGAGCGCCACGAGCGAGGACGCCTGTTCCTACTGCTTCTTTTTAGGCGGTACGTACTCGGCGGGCAGGGCTGTGCCTTCGCCGATGAAGAACTGCTCGAGTTGGTTGACCAGAAATTCCTGGTCCTTAGGATTAGCGGGATTCAAGCGGTACTCGTTCAGCAGGATCTTGCAATGCTCCATCCACATGGCCCAGGCGTCGCGGGAAACGTGCTCAAACACGCGCTGGCCGAGCTCATTGTCGAAGGGAGGCTCGTCCAGGCCTGGCAGCTCGCGCTGGAACTTCACGCAAAATACGGTGCGGCCTACCGGGCCTTCGGGCATGGAGGGAGAGGAGCAGGAACTCATGGATAAATTATCGCACAGGGGTCGGCTGGGCCTTCAAGCCTCGACAGCCACACACTGCTTTAGGAAAGAAAGCGGCTCTCCATCCTGCCACTTGCTGCTGACCCGCTTGGGGTTGTAAGGTGTCCCCTCTGCGAATCCGGCACTAACGGTTCGCTGCGCCCGTCCATGACCGCCTCCGAGGAGCCGCATGGGACTCACCTCCATTGACTGGATCATCATGCTGCTGTACTTCGCCTCGGTGCTGGGCATCGGGGCGGTGCTGAAGCGCTACGTCAAATCCAGCACTGATTTTTTTCTGGCGGGACGCTCCCTTCCCGCCTGGATCTGCGGCTTGGCCTTCCTCTCCGCCAACTTGGGGGCCCAGGAAGTGATCGGCATGGCCGCTTCCGGGGCCAAGTACGGTATTGCCACCAGCCACTTCTACTGGATCGGCGCCATCCCCGCTATGCTCTTCGTGGGCCTGTTCATGATGCCGTTCTATTACGGCTCCCGCGCCCGCTCCGTGCCTGAGTACCTGCGCCTGCGTTTTGACGAGAAGACGCGCGGGTTGAACGCCATTTCCTTCGCCATCATGACCGTGTTCTCGTCGGGCATTTCCATGTATGCCATGGCGCGCCTTATCCAGGTGCTGCACGTGCTCGACCCCATTTTTGACCGCCTGCATATCGCCCGCAGCGGCATCTTCCACGTCAGCGTCATCGCCTCCGCTGTTATCGTGCTGGTTTACATTCTGCTGGGCGGTCTGACCAGCGCCATCTACAACGAAGTGCTGCAATTCTTCCTCATTGTGGCCGGTTTTATTCCCCTGGTCTGGTTGGGCCTGAAAAACGTGGGCGGCTGGCACGGGCTGAGTGAAAAACTGCCCGCGGCCTTTACCCATTCCTGGATGGGCATGAGCAGCGCCCAAACCAATCCCCTGGGCGTGGACTGGTTCGGCCTGGTGGCGGGCCTGGGATTTGTGTTGTCCTTCGGCTACTGGTGCACCGACTTTCTGGTAGTGCAGCGTGCCATGGCGGCCGATTCCATGACCGCGGCCCGCCGCACTCCGCTGATTGCTGCTTTCCCCAAAATGTTTTTTCCTTTCCTGGTCATTCTGCCGGGTTTAATTGCCATTGCTCTGCCCAGCACGGCCGCGCATCTGGCAACCACCAAGACGGGCTCGGCGGCCACAACCGCCCAGTACAGCGAAGGCCTCATCCCGCCCAAAATTGACCCCAACACCGGCCGGCCTCTGCTCGACCGCCAGGGAAAGCTCATCATGGATTACGACCTGGCCATCCCTAACATGCTGTTGCACTACTTTCCCACCGGCATCCTGGGCCTGGGCCTGACCGCGCTGCTGGCCAGCTTTATGTCGGGGATGGCCGGCAACGTCACCGCCTTCAACACCGTTTGGACGTATGACATTTACCAGTCGTACATCCGGCCGCATGAAAGCGATGAGCACTACCTGTGGATGGGCCGGGTGGCCACCGTCTTCGGGATAGCCTTGTCGGTGCTGGCCGCCTATGCGGCCACGCGCTTTAACAACATCATGGACATGCTGCAGCTGGTGTTCGCCTTTGTGAACGCGCCGCTGTTTGCCACCTTCCTGCTGGGCATGTTCTGGAAGCGCGCCACCGGACATGGCGCCTTCTTCGGCCTGCTTACCGGCACGGTCGCCGCTGCTTTCCATCATGGGCTCACCCTGCCCATAGGCGAACCGGTCGGCATCAAGGGCGGCTGGCTGGGGCCCATCCTGCACGTTTACCCCAGCGACATGGCGCAGAATTTCTACACCGCCATTTGGGCTTGGACTACCTGCTTTGTAGTCACCATCGTGATCAGCCTTCTGACCCAGCCGCACGAGGAGAGCAAGCTGGTTGGCCTGGTCTATTCGTTAACCGAGAAGCCCAGCGAAAAGCACCTGCGTTGGTATGCGCGCCCGGCCGCACTGGCGGTCGTCATTATCGTGGTGCTGCTGCTGCTGAACATATTCTTCGGCTAAAGGAGCTGCGCGTGGGAATTGATATCCGGCTGCCGATTGGGCTCGTCTTCTCCTTAGTGGGAATTCTGCTGACCGCCTTCGGGGTGGCGAGCAACAACGCGATTTACCAGCGTTCCCTCGGCATCAACGTGAACTTGTACTGGGGGCTGGTGCTGCTGGCCTTCGGTGTCTTGATGGTGGCTCTGGGCCGCCGCGGCATGCGGCCACGCGGAAAAATCGAGTAATGGAGTGATTTGTAGCTGGAAATCTGATATTCGGCCCATGCAAGCTGCCGAAAATTGCTAATTACAAATTACTGAATTACAAATCTTCTGTGCTCCCACTGCCTGACGCCTTCCGCCAGCTCTACGGCCAGCCGCCGCGCTTGTTCCGCGCGCCCGGGCGCGTCAACCTGATCGGCGAACACACCGATTACAACGATGGCTTTGTCATGCCCGTGGCCATTGACCTTGCCTGCTGCGTCGCCATCGCGCCGCGCGACGATCGCCGCCTGGTGGTGCGCTCCCACAATTTGCAGGAAACCGTGGAACTTGATCTCGATGAGGGTGGCCCCCGGCCTCGCAAGTCCTGGACTGACTACGTGCAGGGCGTCGTGGTGGTGCTGCAGCAGAGCGGCCGCCGCCTGCGTGGCGCCAATGTGCTTATTCAGAGCGAGGTGCCCATCGGCTCCGGGTTGAGCTCCTCGGCAGCCATCGAGGTCGCCACTGGGCTCGCCCTGCTAAGCAACTCCGGCGAGCCGATGAAGAAACTCGACCTCGCCCGCGCCTGCCAGCGTGCGGAAAATGAATTTGCCGGCGCGCGCTGCGGCATTATGGATCAGTTCGCCGCCTGTTTCGGCCAGGCTGGCCATGCCCTGTTGTTGGACTGCCGCTCGCTGGAGTCTCGGCCGCTGCCTTTGCCGCCGGAAGTTGCCCTGGTCATTTGCGACAGCGGTGTCCGCCACGAACTGGCGGGCGGCGAGTACAATACCCGCCGCGCTCAGTGCGAAACCGGCGTGCGCGTGCTGGCCCGCCACCGCCCCCAAATCCATGCCTTGCGCGACGCCACCATGGATGATCTGGAGCGCGACCGCAAGGAACTGGACGAGGTCGTGTATCGCCGCTGCCGCCACGTGATCACCGAAAACGCCCGCGTGCTGCAGGCCGCTGAAGCCCTGGAAAAGGGTGACCTGCGGGAATTTGGACGCCTCATGGCCGAATCCCATCGCAGCCTGCGCGAGGATTACGAAGTCAGCTGTGCTGAACTCGACCTGCTGGAGGAGTTAGCCGGCCACAGCGCCGGTGCTTACGGTGCGCGCATGACCGGCGGCGGGTTTGGCGGGTGCACCATTAATCTGGTGGAGAGGCACCAAGTGGAGGAGTTTCGCCGCTCGGTTTCCGTCGGTTATCAGCAGGCTACGGGAAGGCTGCCAAAAATCTACATTTGCGAAGCCGCGGCAGGCGCAGGGGAGGTGGAGTGAGTTGTTGAAGGCGGCAAGATTTTCACCGCCCGTTCTGCTGTCTCTTGGTCGCAGCAGGCCGGTTCGCTGGCAATCGGCTTGCTAAGTCGCAAACATGAAACCTTACGCATGCGCCTGCGCCGGCTGCTGATAGCCGCCTTCGCGGCTGGCGGAAATGCGCTGATATTCCTCGCCCGCTTCTGCCGGCAGCAGCACCCACAGCGTATAGACACCTAGTGCCGTGCCGAAGGGCAGGTCCAGCAACATCAGGAATGCCATGATCAGGGCCAGGACCCGCCCCCAGGGCCGCACCTTGAGCAGGCCGTAAGCGGTGATGGCGCGCGCCCCGCCAATCGCCAAAAACAGCACTCCCAAGAACAAAAACAGGATGGGAGCAAAAATCCGGGCCGGAGGTGGCATGTTCCCAGGGGCCGCACTGGCAGCGGCCGCCAGCGCGAACATCACTGCCGTCGGAATCATCCAGAATCCCGCCATTACGAACCAGAAAATAGCCATCAGGTGAAGATTGCTCGCAACTCGCGTGCGAATCGCAATCGAACTCCTCACATCAGCAACGGTGCGGCCGCAGCTTGGGCAGGCCAACTGGTCCTGGCCTAACGGTGCCCCACAATGGTTGCAGTACATGGGATCCCTCCCCTGCCTAGTGTACGCGGCTAAGACACGGATGGTTCCCAAAAGCAAAAGTTTCAAGCTTTCAAAGTTTCAGGGACGGATCCAAACCGCAGGTTCTGAGCTTTGAGTTTATGTCCCCTGGTGCGCGCGAGATGCTTCGACATCCAATCACCTCAGCACGACGCCCCGAGGCTCGAGCTTGCGACTGGAACGTGGGACCTGAAACCTTGAAACTTTGAAACCTGAAACCTTTCTTTCATGAGGACACCAGCACTCGATCTTCCGATCCGCAAACGCGCACGCAGTTGCGCCCGCTGCGGCGGGAGAGGTAGAGAGCGACGTCAGCCGCGTGCAATAGGAAATGGGCGCCCAAACTCAGAGTGCCGGCTGCCATGCCGCTGGCCCCGATGCTGACTGCGATGCTCACCGGCCCGGCGCTGGTGCTCACCGGAGCCTGCGTAACTTTCGAGCGCAGGCGTGTAACCACGGACGACAGATTTTCCGGCGCGATCTCCGGAATCAGGATCAGGAACTCTTCCGCCCCGTAGCGGCCCACCGTGTCGTACGGGCGTAACGAGGAGTGCAGACGCTGGGCCACCTCCTGCAGCACGCAGTCGCCAACGGCATGGCCGTGCAGGCGGTTGATTTCCCGCAAATGGCAGAGGTCGAGCTTCAGAATGCCCAGGGCTTTTTGGGTGCGCAGGGCGCGCGTCAGCTCGCGGTCCAGGGTGGAAGCAATCATGTCGCGATTGAAAATGCCGGTGAGCGCGTCGTGGGTGGTGCCAAACTTGAGCGCTCTTTGTGCCGCTTCCAGTTGTTTCTGCAGCTGCAGGATGCGCTGGCCGGCTCGCAGCCGCATCTGCAGTTCAGACGCGCGAAAGGGTTCCTGCAGGCAATCGTCGGCGCCGGCTTCCAGTCCGGCCGCCACTTCCTGCTCTCGGCCTCTGCCGGTGAGCAGCACGACATACGTGCGCAACGATCGCCGCCGCTTGATTTTGCGGCAGAGGCCCGGACCGTCCAGGCCGGGCATATTCTGCCCCACCAACGCCAGCGTGGAACCGGCGGGCTTTCGCAGCAGCTCCAGGGCATGCTCGCCATTTGCGGCCGGCATGGCTCGGTAATCCCAGCCTTTGAGCCAAGCCAGCATGGCCAGGCGGCGCTCCTTGTCCCCTTCGGCCACAATCACGCGCCAATTCTCGTCGCCTAGATCTTCAGCTGCCGCCAGAGGGACGCTTGCCTCTTCTATGGTGGTTTCCATGAGTACCCCGGGGGGCGTTGTCTAGCCGACCCCAGCACTATTGTTCAATGGCACGGGCATGATTCAGACGTGTGGTTACTATCGGTTGGCACGGGTGGTGTGCCGATTTAGGACGGGTTTTTTTTGGAATAAAGCCTTGCAATGGAAGGATTCACACGGCGGCTTTGTCGCCGCCTATCGTGCAATCGTCAATCGAAAGGCTTCAAACTATTTTTCTCTCTTCCACCGGACTGAGCGCGTACTCTGGCATTTTTCGGGCGTACTGCCCGGTCAGCGAGTTCCAGCGAATCTTCAACGTTTCCAGGCCCATGCGCAAGCCGTCTTTCAGATAGCTGATCTTGGTGCGGTCGTCGTGCGCCCACTCCACCGCGATCTCGCGCACGGGCAGATCGAACTTGCGCGCCAAAAACAACAATTCCGGATCAAATCCCCAGCGCTCGATCTTCTGTCTGGGGAACAGGACCTGGGCTGCATGCGAACTAAAGGCTTTGAACCCGCACTGGGTATCCTTGTATTTCAACCCCAGCAGCGCCCGCAGGTGCAGGTTGAAAACCCTCCCGAAGAGCTGGCGGTAGAAGGGCTGACGCTCGGTTTGCAACTCGCTGCGCAGCCAGCGCGACCCGATGGCCACCTCAGCGCCCCCGGCCAGCGCGGCGAACAACTTTTCCGCTTCGTAAATGGGTGAAGACAAATCGGCGTCGCTGAACAGCAGCAAGTCGCCATGAGCGTGGAGCATCCCGTGGCGCACGCTGTAGCCTTTACCCTTGTTGCCAGGATTCTGCAGCAGCCGCACCGCTGGGTGCCTCTCGGCATAGCCGCGCACGATCTCCGGCGTGTCGTCCTGTGAGCCATCATCCACAACGATGACTTCCGCATTCCACCCTTGCTGCCCGATATAGCCCAGCACCTTGTCCAGCGTCGCGGTAATGCGCTGGCCCTCGTTGTAGGCGGGGATGACGATGCTGTACGTGGGTCGGTTGCTCAGAGTGCTCGCCATGCCGGTTGCCAGAACGGTTCCCAGTCCGACTTCGATGGTACTGCTTCGGCGACGGTTAGCAAATGCACGCCCAGACATGAGTGGATAGATGTCTGAAAGGCCAGAGATGATGCCGCCGTTATGCTACTTGTATTTGCGCGGCCAGCATTTCGAAGAATTCGGCTACCAGATCCCCATCCCAGAGCCCCGCCTTGGCCTCATCATGCATGGTCTGCGCCGCTTCGTCATGGCTAAGCGCGGGTTTATAGGGCCGCTCTGTGCGTAAGGCGTCATACACGTCCACCACCTGCAGAATCCGCGATAAAAGCGGAATCTGCCGCCCTATCAAGCCGTCCGGATACCCGGTGCCGTTCCAATGCTCGTGGTGATGCCGGATGATGGGCAGCACCAGGCGCAGCGACTTCAGCGGCTTGCAGATGTTTTCTCCGGTGATGGGGTGTCGCTTCATGATTTCCCACTCTTCCGGAGAAAGATTAGCGCCCTTCTTCAGAATTTCGTCCGGCACCTTGATCTTGCCCAGGTCGTGGAGATAGCCTCCCCGGCGCAAAGCCACCACCGAAGCCTGATCCAGGCCCATCCTCCGTCCCAGGTCGCCGGCATAGCGGGCCAGGCGTTCGCAATGGCCTTCGGTATAGGGATCGCGCGCCTCCACGCTCAAGCCCAGGGTGCACAGCACCGCCTCGGCGTTTTCCAGTTCGTCGGTGAATTCTTTCAATTTGAGCAGCGACTTAACCCGCGCAAACAGTTCCTCGGGAAAAATGGGCTTATTCAGGAAATCGTCCGCGCCCGCCTCAATACCCCTCACCTTATCTTCCCGGTCGGTCAGACCGGTGATCATCACCACTGGAATCAATCGAGTAGCCGGATCGTCCTTCAATTCGCGGCAAAGCTCATAACCGGACTTGCCGGGCATTACAACGTCCAGCAGAATCAGGTCGGGATGATGCTGGTGAATCTTCTGTTCCGCCTGCTCTACCTGTAGGGCCACCACCACTTCATAGCCCTTGGTGGTCAGCAACTCCCTCATTAGCAAGGCGTTATCGGCGTTATCGTCCACCACCAGAATGGTCGTGGTGCGCCGCGGCAGAAGTTCGGGCATCTCCGGATGGGAAGAGGAGAGCAGCAGATTGGTTGCATCCAGCGGCGGGGAGAACTTCATGGCCGTAAACCTATGACGCAGCATTGTAAGGCTTAGGAGGCCGCCTTGCAAAAGGCCAAATAGCCCAGCCTCGTCCTTGCCTCTGTCCTTCTTACGGATTAGGCTGAGCCCATGGGCCGAGTAGCGCGTTGCCTGTTGATTCTGGTTCTAGCGGCGGCACCAGGTTTTGCTCGCCAACACCGGATCACCTGGGGTAAGTGGTTGCCGGTGAAGTGGTTTGTGGGGCCCACCGACGATAACGTGCAGCCCATTAACGTGCGTGTCCTATACCTGGACGGCCACGTCAAGGACTTCACCACCGGTCAGCCCTATGACGTCACAGACCAGCTCTTCGTGGTTCGCCGGGCCTACCGGCTCAATGACCAGCTGCCTGAGGACGCCAATAAGGTCCCGCACTGGAAGTGGCAGCGCGGCGGCTGGCTGCTGGTGGACCGCGGCAGCGGGCGCGTTTCTCAACTCAAGCTGCCCGAGTTCGATCCCTTCTATTCGGTGGCCAGCTGGTACCGCGACTACGTGGCCTATTGCGGCGTATCTGACGATGCAGAAAAGGTTTATGCGGTCGTCACCCAGCTTGGCCGCAAGAAGCCTATCCTCCGCCAGGACCTGGGAGCAGCTTCCAACTCCGAGACACCCGACTCCGAATGCCCAGCGCCCACCTGGCAGCGCAGCCCTACCCGCGTTACCTTCCAGCCGCGAAGCGGCAAGCCTGTGAATTTCACCGTCACCAGCCGACCCGGACAGTAGTTGTAATAGCACACCATTGTCAGCATCGGTCATTGATAACGCAGAGCCTCTATTGGGTCCACCCGCGTAGCCCGGCGAGCGGGAATGTAGCAGGCCAGTAGAGCAACCGCAATCAACACCCCTGCCCCACAAACGTCATTTCCAAGCGCCATGCGTGGGCAAGTGTGCTCTCCGCGTTTACGGGCTGCCACAAAGCTATGTGCGGAAAAAAAGGCTCGAAGTCTGGAATTGCTCCGACTACTGTCGAAAGCATTCCGCTGATGTTGAAGCTCTTCCCCAGCACGCTCGGATCACGATTGAACCGCCGTTTCCAATATCGGGGGCGTAGTGAGAGCGGCATCCGGCGCGCCGGTGGCGGCGGTTCACATCCGATTGCGACTGAGTGACGGGGCGTCGGTTCCCACCGAGGCGCATAATCATATTTCCAACCTGCGCAATTTGTCCGATGCTCAGCCGCGCGTGGGAGCGGTCTTCGATGAAAGCGGCAAACCAGTTCCCAGTGCCGGACTCATAACCTCTACCCAGACCACGTCTCGGCAGGTTCAGCTGGCCATGAAGGTGATCTGGTAAATCGCGGCCACGCAAAATTGTTCAAACCTGCAAGTGTTGCAGGTAGGGAACGCTGGCTCGCATCATCTCCAGCTCCATCTCCACGAAATAATTCTTAATGCCGCCGGTTTTGGCTGCTGTGAAAATATTCTTCCAATCCAGCGTGCCCTGGCCAACGGGCACTATCTTCCTGGTTTTGGCGGACCAGCCTTGCACGTGCATGGAGATGAAGCGGCCGGGGTATTTCCTGAAATACTGCGCGGCATCGTATCCGTCGCTGATGGTGGAGACCTGAAATTGGAACTTCACCAGCTTGGGATCGAGTAAGCCGAATAGCAAGTCGTAGGTGCGCTTGCCGTTCACCTGGGAGAGCTCAAAGTCCTCATTGTGGAGGCCCTGCTGAATGCCTGCCTTGGCTGCGCGTTCACCAATCCGGTTGTATTCCTCGGCCGCCCGTTTCACATCGTCCATGGTCGGATGCGCCGGGCCCTCCATGCTGGGCACCAGCATTTGCGTCAGGCCCACATCCTTTGCCCAGGCAATGCGGCCCTGCTGGTCCTTCCTGAGCTCATCCATGGTGAAATGAGAACTCACGCAGGTGACGCCGGCACCAGTCAGGATGCTGCGCAACTCCGAACCTTTATACTTGGCCAGACCGGCGAAGCCGGA
>Ga0134126_10006167_pt1 | contig 15012 bp, 10 predicted proteins | sample KB31752_FD_96881 | JGI IMG/M metagenome (GOLD analysis project Ga0134126, IMG submission 96881) | Terrestrial soil microbial communities with excess Nitrogen fertilizer from Kellogg Biological Station, Michigan, USA - KB3-175-2 | ecosystem: Environmental > Terrestrial > Soil > Unclassified ...
AGAGAGAGAGAGAGAGAGAGAGACGCGTCAGCGACGCTGACGCGTCCTATAACGGACCCATCAAAGACGCAAAGACTCTCAACTGCGCTAATCCCCAAAGAAACCACGCGGAAAACAACCCTCTCTCAATTGCGACCCGGTCCCTCTCCCAAGGTCCCCGTCAAAACCGGCTGGAATCAATCACGAAGACCGACCCCTACCCGACCTTATGTCTCCCGCCACCAACAGATGACGAGACGAGGCCATCTTATACACAGTCGATCCCATTTGTCAAGAGGACCCGTCGCGACTCTGCTGCGCTAGGGGCGCGCAGATAGCGTGCGCGATTTGATCGCTCAAGCTCAGGTCAGCGAGAGCAGCGCCTCTCGCGCGGTCTGAGGCGAGCCCTACAATGCGATACATGGCAGCGGAGCCGAAGGCCAAGCCCAAAGGGTCATGGACGCCCGCGGAGATCGCTCGCAACGAGCGAGCCAACCGCGCCCAGGTCGAGCGCGACCGGACACGCGGCGTGAGCGCCAACCTCGAGGAGGCCGCCGCGCTCGCGAGGTTCGCCAACCGCTTCTCCGAGGCGTTCCGCCATGCCCGACGCGCTTGATCCGGGGCCGCTGCTGAAGTACCTGCACGAGCAGGGCGTCGATCACATAGTCGTGGGTGGCTTCGCCGTCAACGCGCACGGCTTCATCCGTGTGACCAAGGACCTCGACATAGTCCCGAATCCAACGGAGGAGAACCTCGGCAGGCTCGCCGAAGCCCTCAAGGATCTCGACGCGACGATCTTGGACTCTGACGACTTCGAAGCGCAGGAGCTACCGGCGGACCCCACGCAGATCGCCGATCTCGCGCTTGGCGGCAACTTCTGTCTGCTGACCCGCCTGGGCCGCTTGGACGTCATGCAGTGGCTCAGCGGGATCGACAGCGACGACCTCTATGCGGAGTTCGACCGCGACGCCGTTGAGGGGAGCCTCGATGACGTCCCGGTACGTGTGTGCAGTCTTGAGCACCTGCGCGCGATGAAGCGCTCGGCTGGCCGCCCGCAGGATCTGCAAGACCTGGAGCGACTTGGCGAGAGCTGATCTGATCGAGCAGTAAGTGTCAGGACGAGCAACAACACCTACTGCCTGAGCCCTCCGCGGTGGCCGTTATTCTTGCCGTGCTTGCGCTTGCTGTGCTTGGCCTTCTTAGCCTTCTTGCCCTTCGAGCAGCCAGTGACGCCGATTGGGGTGGATTGTTTGATCGTGGCCCCATTCTGTGCGGTGAACATGGTGGGCATCGCGAGCTTGGAGGTGCATAGGTTGCCGTTAGCTGCGAGTGCTGAGTATTTGCCTTGGGGTAGGGTCAGTTCGAAGCTGCCTACGGGTGCGTCGGGGACTGTGTGGAAGGTGCTTGAGGTGATCCCCGCTTTGTTGATGAACGTTTCGCCGTGCAGGTCTAGCGTGACACCATAACCCTGCAGGACGATCACGAGTTCGGGGAACTTCGCGCCGCCGTAGCTCACGAAGTACGCCGGTCCGGTCAACGGGACAGGGATCAAAGGTGTGATTGCGGTGGCGTGACCGACGATCGACGCTGCGGGACATCCTGCCGGGTTTGCTTGGAACTGTGTTGAGGTGCAAGCCTTCTGCAGGGTCGTCAGGCGTGACGGTAGCTGCTTGGGTAGGTCGACCTTGACGCTCTTGATGTTCGCTTGGGACCCGAATGGTGCTTTGGGGTAGGTCAGCTTGACGTTGAGGCTGGCGCCGTTCGCACGGGAGGTTTTGCCCGCGGTGGACACTTTGAAGCCTGGTTTGAAGCCCAGTGTCGCGCAGTTGGTGACCTGGAACGGGACCGATAGGCCTTGCGAGGCTCCTTCGGTACTCGCCAGAGCACCGGTGATCTTTATCGGATCACAGTTGGTTGGGTTGAACGTGAAGCCCGGCCGATTGACCGTCACGTTGACGTGCTGGATCTGTAGTGGGATGCCGTCGAGGATCGTCGGGATCTTGTACGGACCGGTGTTATCGGTCGCGATCGTCAACGCCGCGGTTATCGGGTCTACTTCGATCTTCGCGCGTACGACTACACAGTCGCATGGAGTGTTCTTCTCCAGATCGTATGGGCCAGCCTTCGCAGGGTTGACTATCGACAGGCCGAACGGTGCGCCCTGATAGGGGCCGGTGATGAACACTTTGCCGCCCTTCACGCTGAACGGGGTGCCGCCGACACCGACACTGACGATCGTTTCGCCGATTTCGCTGTCCGGACCGCATGTTCCGGCATTGCCATTGGCTTCGTCGCACAGCTTGACACCAGAGAGCAAGCCCGAGAGGCCGGGTGGCATGTGCAGTTGGATGCCCTGCAGAGCCTGACTGCCATCAGTCCTTGACATCGTCGTGGTGAACGGCGTGAACCCACCCGCCTGAAGGTTCAGGCTGCCGGCGGTCAGTTCCGGCGTGAACGGTAGTGGACTCGCGCACGGAGACCCATTCGGTCCGCTCGTGATCTGGAACGTCGAAGACGACTGGGACGTTTTGTTACCAGACCACGGCGCTATCGACGCTGTAGTCGTGTAGGACCCACACGTCGCGGGTGTAGCCAACGGCGCACGTGAGCCGCCGAAGAAATGCAGCGCCAGGTCTTCGAACGGTAGTTGGGGTGTATTCAAGAACGTCGACACGAGCTGGCCCGTCGCCGGATCTGGTTTGACTTCGCCCGCCAGCTTTACGAGCGTGCCAGACACGGGATCCTGCGCCACCAAATACAACGCGACCAAACTCCCGAACGGGTTCTGAGTCTGTGCAGCCAAATACGCCGCACCAACCAACGGGTTCGGCAACAACGGCGTATGAATTTCGATCGTCCCCACCTTCGAAGATTCAGGACACGACGGGACGCTATCGCTCGACAACGCTATCTGAGCTTCAGAACACGCCAACAACCCATCGGCGCCTGCCGGGTTCAACGCAACACCCGCCGGCAATGCGACAGTCGTGTCCTTCACATCCGCGGGCGCCAAACCAGCCGGATTCAACACCTCTTCCTGCGGCACATGCACACCAACAGTCAACCCAGTAGGCGTACTACCGGCCAAACCGTCAGGCACCACACTGATCGACGAGCTGAACGGCAGGCGGTTGCAACCATCCATGGTAGGCATCGGCACGGTCGCTCCGAAGGTCTCGAAGGCTCCAGGCGCGATCCACGAGTCGGTTTCCACGCTGGTCTGCAGCGGGCTTCTGCTGCACGAGGTGGGGAGTGCCAGCAGTGGCGGTGGGTGAATTTCTCCAGTCGCGTTGCATGGACCGGCATTCACTTCCCGCGCATCGTACAGGCAGGCCCATCCCCGCTGGTTATCGTGACGAGGATCGCCCGGCACGCCCCAGAAGGTGACTTCGTTCTTGATGAAGGCCGCGGTCTGAGTGATGTTGCTCACATGCACCGTGACGCCGTAGTCTCCGCCCGTGCGCACGGATGCATCCAAGAATACCGGCGCTCGTGCCGCTGCCAGGAAGCCGAACCGTGCCGGCTCCCCCACCGCAGGCTCCAAGTTGAATATCGGGACACTAAAGGTAACGGCCCCTGCGCCTTTGAATGCAGCTACGATGCTTTCGGCATTGACAGTCACCATCGCTACGCCAACGGCGGCCGTTGGCGGACAAAGGTTCTCTTCCAATCCTTCACCAGTAGCGACGGGGGTATCGAATTGTGCGAGTGTGCATCGCGGGAATGGTGTCGGATTACCGATCAGCCCAGGCGGGAGGTTGAACGCCAAATCCTTGGCAAGGGCCGCTGGGTACGCGTCTATTGTCTGGTTGAGCACCAGGTTGGTCGTCAACTGGAATGGATGAGAGCCCGCCTGCCGAGTCGGGGTGCCGCCCTCTTCTTCGGGCATGAGTTCGTAATCTTCGACACCAAACGATGGCGGGGCGCTACCAAGCGTGACGGGAGCGCTGGTGGATACGCTCGGGGCGTCGCCTCCGGAGACCCTCGCTTCGTTGTCTCCTGTTGCGCCGCCGGGTTCGGCGACAACGTCGATTTCCACTTCGATCTCATCGTAGGGCGGGAGGCTGCCCGAAAACTGGCAACCCAACGGGGCGAGTGTACATTTGACGGGGCCCCGTCCGAGGAAACCCCCTTCGAGACCGGCTTGGGCTTTGATACCTACAGCACGGAGGCCCGCAGGCAAATGGTCTGTGATCTCTACCGGAGTGTGGCTACCGTCTACGTTGGCGTCACCCAAGTTCGACGCCATCACGACAAGCTTGCCATCGGGCCGTCCCTTTGTCACGACCTCGGCACTGACCGTCCCCCCGAACGAAAATGCCACATCAACCGGCGGGACGGACACGTCGGCATCTTCGTTAACGCTCGTTATCACCAAGGGAGCGACGCCCGCGGGACCGCCGGTGACTTGCACGTTGCCCGCGCCGTATACGGTTTCAAGAGCCGTCTGCACATTCGCGGCTGTCCCCTTCGTCAGGAATCCACGCGGATACGGTGCGCTTTCGAAGTTGCCAACCGATTGGCCGCCAGCATTCAATCCGAACAGGCTGCCCGCTTCAGCAGTGACTTGCTGAACCTCATTCTGCGCTAGGCCAGACTGAATCCTGACTGGCCGGGTACCGGATGTAAGATGCCACCAGGGAGCCAATGCCATAGCGGACGGTGCGCTCACGCATCCAAGTAGGACCGCGGCGAATATCACGCAATACATCCTCTTGGCCGCGCTCATTGCCCACCCTTCCTCTCTACGTTGACCTTCAACGCCTGGCGTGAAGCGAAACGCGCCCTGGCACGCCTCACGCAGACCGCTCGCCTCCTTCTCTGTTTGTCCTTGCGACATGTCCGCAGGGCTCGTGCCAGTCTCTGAGCGCGCGTCAGACTTCGATACTTGACCACTACTTCTGAGCCGGCTTGACGGGTAACGTTGCCGGTTCCGGAGAACGTCGCGCTAGGGGCTGCGCCAAAGATCTCGGGTTGGGGCGAAGGCGCCGGCTTGCACGAATCACCGGTGGTGCAGGGGGGCGGCTGTTCGGCCTGCGGCGCAAAACACGGGGACGCGGTCGTGCATTCGCGCGCGTCGTAGATGTCCAAAGCCGTGTCGTAATCCTGAGGCGCCAGTTTCGCCGCGGTGAGGAAGAACACATCGCCACCACCTTCCCGACCGTCAGCCGTCCGGCCACCCGTGGCGCTCGCATCCAAGAACCCCGATTCTTCAGCCGAACCACCAGAGGAGATCAATCCGACGCAGCCGCCAGACCGCAGATTGAAGCTGACGCTCGTTTCTTGGCAGTCACCCACCCCGGCCGGCTCGTATTGGTATACGTCCCACGTGCCGTTTACATCTTGCGGTACCAGCGAATCATGGCTGTTGAAATACAAACGTCCGTTGTTCGAAAGATAGCGAGACTGGTACAGAGCGTCGGACAAATCATACGGCGTCCAACCCGGGACAGCCGCTGCCAACGAGTCTGTGCTTTCCCATATCCGGTCACTGCCGTAGAGCAGGCCGCTTCGATAGCTTTCGCCTAGGGGCCTTGCACCCGTAGGATTACACGATACACACGTAAGATACCCCGAATTGGCGTTGTACAGGTAGACCTCCTCATCAGGGCTGTCGCTGATCGCATCAAGCGTGTTATAACCGGTCAGCCCCTCCCGCGACATGAACGCGAGCCATTCTCCGTTGGGAGAAACCGATGCGGTTTGGTGGGCGGCGTTATCATTCCAGTCCGGAGAATCCATCGCCGATAGCGCCGCCACGAATCGTGTGGTGCCATCGCGATAAACATAAAGATTGCACTGGCCGGTGGGTGTGCTGTTGAATTGGGGACAGTGGCCCTGTTGCGCCCCCGGCGTGAGCGATCCGTTGGCGACGAAATAGATAGTTGATCCATCTTCGCTGGCGCCCAGCGTCAAGCCCACCACTTCGGCCGGTTTACCAGCGTTGGATGGGGTCAGATCAGAGAGCTTGCATTCCAGTTTGCTTCCCACTTCTACGATTTCGCACTCATACAGGTCGGACTTGCCGTTTTCCGCGTTTGAGTCCACCGTGAGCCTCTGTTCATCGGTGAAAAAGATCCTCGAATCGTCGCTAGATGCAGTTTGAAACACAGGAGCTCCGGTACCTTCTCCGGTGCCGCCCTGCACTGTGTCTATCTGCACCGTTTGCGAGTGTCTCAAATCGCGCAGATAAAGATGATGATTGATTCGTTCTGCCCAAACAATACGTGAGCCGTCATCGGACATCGCATGACGCCTATTGCGATTCGCGCCTAGAGTCAACGATCCAAGCCCGGGATCTTCCGCCGCTTCGCCGGAGGAAGGCAGCACGCTGACTGGCGTCAGCTTGCCCTCCGACCACTCGTAGAGTGCGGAATGACCTTCGGTTGGCCATTCGGTCAGCTGCGCTGCCGATTCGAGAACGACATGCCTCAAGTCAGGTGTTGCGCCGATAAATTCCGGGCCGCAATACAAAGCTTCCGGACAGTCTCCCTTACCGGCAAAGACAGTGCCTGGCGGAACGTTAGCGTAGCCTGGCGCACCGGTAACGAGAGGCCGGTAACACGACGTCGAGCATAGCCTTTCGCGATTACCTTCCAAGAAGTTGGCGTGTAGATACGCCGTCTGTTCGGACGCTTCCGCCGACAGCGACGGTATGAAAGCGCCAAACGGTTGAATGACCGCGAGACCCAGGTCTTCCGAGAAAAAGCGGTACTCCTCTCCCTTCCCGACCGAGATGCCAGTAGCCGCGCTGTCTGCTATGCCAAGGTCATGGGATGCCCAGCCGGCGGTGTCGCGCGTCGCCAGAACCTGCATGAGGTTCGTGTAGCCGGCGGGGTTGGCTTCGGTGGGCGACGCGGTCACATACGTCAAAGCGCTGCCATCCCCACCGGCTTGTATCACACCACCTTCGCCGCTGTACTGGCCGATCGCAAGTATCTGCGCACCATGCTTGTCCGCGGGGGACACCATCTCCCACGCGCGGTTGTCTGGCAACGCGAAGCTTGCGACGGCCTGGGTGTCGAACGTCTGGTCAGAGCTCTCCGCTTCTGCGATTTCGCCGCCTGGGAGTTCGCTCACCGCCACGACACGGTAGTGATATGTCGTCGAAGCCAGCAACCCCTGCGCGTGCTGGCTAACGGACACCGTGCCGCTTGCTGAGCCAATCAGAGCCCCTGGTGCTATCGGAATCTCGGCACCATAGGCGGTGCTCGTCCCGTACTGGAAAAAATAGGTGGTGGCCGCGTTGTTGGGATCGATCTTGCCATTCATAGTGGCTGCCGTAGCAGAGACATCCGATACGGACACTTCCTCGACCCCCGGACCCGGCGTGTGGAGTTCCTGGTCCTGGTACGGTTCACCCGGATTCAAACCGTTGGTGTTGGAGGCCTGCAAGCGGTAGTAGTAGGTCGTGTCGGGCGAGAGACCCGGCAAAGCAACCTGAACCGGTACCGGGCTTTCGCCATTTGCGATCGGCGCCGGACACGCCGCGGTGTTCCCGAATTCGGTAGTGGCACCCCATACGACCTGGCACGTCGCTTCACCGGCGTTATCCGGATTGACCGTCCCGCCGGCCGTCGCGCTTCGAGGCTTGACATTCGAGGCGAGACCAGTCGTCACATCGGGTACCACGACATTGTGGTCGAAAATGTCGATGACTCCCGATTGGTGTCCTCGATCGCCGACGTACAGCTTGTGTGCTTCCGGATCGACCGCCAAGCTCTGCACTTCTTTGAATGGGGACGCCGGCGTTCCCCTCAGCTGTCCCAGATATTTGCCAGTTGCACTGAACTGGTAGACGACGGCCGCTGGGAAATTTTGGGCTACGTAGATGTCGCCGTTGCTGTCCACCGCCAAGTCCTTGCCGTACGTTTCGAGGCCCTGGAACGGGCCGGCAGGCGTGCCTGTCAGTCTGCGGACGAGCGCGTATTTGTCAAACACGGTCGGTTCGAAGATGTCCACCACATCGTTTTCGTCTACGACCACCACGTCGCCGTTGGCCTGATCGACTGCCACGAGGCTCGGCTCCCCAAATGGGACTCCCGTTTCAGGACCTTCGATCCGGGTGACATATTCCTCTTTGCCACCGGGAAGTGGCTTGAACACATCCACGACTTTGCTGTTTCCGTCGCTCACATATACGTCACCCGCCGCCCAGTCGCCAAGGCTCGCCGAGTTGTCCGCCGCGATACCCTTTATCGCAAAGGGACTGAAGGACCCCGACGGTGTGTCAGAACCAGACCACGGTTCCCCAATCAGATGGCCTTCACCGTCGAGCACCGCTACGACTTGGTTTGATTCGTTGTCCTCGGCGCCCGCATAGATCTGCTCTTCGCCGGTCGCATGGCCAGCCGCTAGACCAAAAAAGTATAGCGCGCGCAACGAAGATGGCAACGAGAACTGCCTCACAAAAGCACCCGAGGATACGTTGAACTCATCCAGTCGTTCGCCGCCGAGCCCTTCTATGAATTCCGCCACATACAGGTTGCCCGAGTCGATCGCCATCGCTTTCACGGCGCTCAGCGGTCCGGGCGTGCTGACGCCGGGGCCTGCGGGTATTGCGGTGATCTGGGAGAGGTATTTGTGTGTTACGGCCGCGTGGGCGGTGGTGCACACGAGCACTGAGCTGGCTAGCAGCGCACAGAGCGCCGCCAGCGTCCTGGACGTCATCCGATGAGCAACCATCAAACCCCTCCCCTTCTGGAAGCGACCCACACGAGATCCGCCCGCGTGTGGGCAGCACAAGACCACCGCGGGCACCCGGCCCGCGACAACCGCACGACAAACTTTCGAGACGACCGGCTCCGCTTAACGCTCATGCCGGTTCCTCCATGCTGAGACGGATGCCGTTGGTGAGCTCCTCGCCCTTGGCGGTCAAAGACCACTCGTTCGGGGCGCCAAGGCCCGGTCCGAGACCGCTATTGGCGATCAGGCCGATGCGTTGCAGACGCCCCAACAGCTTCGAAACCTGGCCCTGGTCAGACATGCCGGCGCGCTCCCCCACCAGACGATTGGATGGACTGATGCCCTCCTCGCCGAGCTCGGCGACCGCGCTCAGGACACGCACCGTGCGATAAGTGATGCGCATGCCCGCGTCTTTGAAAGGGTCCGACAACGACCCCGTCTGGCGACCGCCCGGTACTGGCGCGAGTGCCGGCAGGGGACGCGTCAGCTCACGCCGCGCCGCCGCCGGGCCGAGATAGGGCAGCACGATCATGCTCATCAACTGGTTGGTCAGCCCGACCAGCGGTTCGCGTCCCGAACTGAGCCGCGCGTGGATGACCGACAGCACACCGCCGACCAGACCCTCGGCCGTCAGCGGCGGCGGACCGACCGCTGAATCGGCGTGAGCGCGACCATCCTCCACAGCACTCGTCAACAACGCAAGCGTCTGCTCGCGACGCCCAAGCATCCTCGGGCCGCCCGCAAGCGACTCACATACCAGCAGCCGCGCCGTCTTCGGCTCCCCATCGAGAAGACCCAGCAGCGCGACCAGGCCGGCCCTGATCCGCTCCTGCCACTTACTCTCTGCCAGATACGCTGGCAGGACAGTCTCGCGGACCGTGGCCAGCGCGACATCGAACGCCGCCAAGAAACAGTCTTCGCGGTCGCTGAACGCCTTATAGAAGGTGCGCCGCGACACACCCGAGCGCTCCACGATGTCCGCCACACTCACGTTCGCGACACCCCGCTCGCACACCGCGTCAATCGTCGCCGCGAGGATCCGTGCGCGCTGGATCTCCATGATCCGAACGTGAGCCGACCCATCCGCCAACAGGCGCGTATGCGCACCACGAGCACGAGCCGGGCGAGACGCCTTCCTCTCTCCCACCGTCATCGCCGACCCGTCTCGAGACGGGCGGGCCCCTGGGCGCCGAGAGAGTTAGCCCCCAGGGGCGTACCCGAACAGGCCGAGACGCCGGCCGCCACGCGACCACGCGTCCCGCGTGTGGGAGAACACGACAAGTCTCGATCCGCGCCACTAGCGCGTGAGCGTCCTTGCGGACACGAGAAGCCAAGCCGGGCCTGCTGCCCGGCGAGCCGCGTCCCGAAGGCGCGGCGGGGGGAGCTAGCGCCTAGAAGGCAGCTGTCCCAGAGAGAGAGAGAGAGAGAGAGACGCGTCAGCGACGCTGACGCGTCCTATTACGGACCCGTCTTGGACGCAAAGACCCTCAACTGCGCTAGTCCCCAATGAATGCACGCGAAGCACAACTCTTTCCCTGTTGCGACCCGGTCCCTCTCCCAAGGTCCCCGTCAAAACCGGTTGGAATCAATCACGAGGACCGACCCAAACCCGACCTTATGTCTCACGCCACCAAACAGATGACGATATGAGGCCATCTTATACACAGGCGGCCCTACTTGTCAAGAGAACATGTCGCGACCTCCGCCGCCAAGGGCCGCGGCTTTCGCCCCAAACATGCGCCCGGGCCTGCCGCGCGAATGCTTCCCAGTGCGCAGCGTCACTAACCTGTGCCGGTGATCGAGCTGGACGGGCTGACGCGCAATTACGGCGAACGAACAGCGCTCGGGGACGTGTCGCTGAGCTTGACCGCGGGACAGACGCTGGTCGCGTTCGGCCCCAACGGCGCGGGCAAGACGACCCTGCTGCGCGTCTTGGCGACCTTGCTGCGCCCCCACGCGGGCGCGGTCACGGTGCTCGGCGTCCCGCTGCCCTCAGAAGCGTGGCGGGTGCGTGGGCGGATCGGCCTGCTCGGGCACGAGCCCCTGCTCTACCGCGAGCTGACCCCGCGCGAGAACCTGCGCTACCACGCGCGCCTGCACGGCATCGGCGAGGAGCGCGTGCAGGAGCGGCTCGACGCCGTCTCGATGACCAGCAGGGCCGACGAGCCGCTCAAGACGCTCTCGCGAGGCATGGTCCAGCGCGTGGCGGTCGCCCGCGCGACGCTGCACGAACCCGACTTGCTGCTCCTGGATGAGCCATACGCCAACCTCGACCCGGCCGCGATCGAGTTGGTCGAGCCCCTGATCGGGCCGTCGAGCAAGTGCACGCGCGTGCTCACCAGCCACGACCCCGGGCGTGGCCTGGCCGAGGCCGACCTCGTGCTCGGACTGCGCGGGGGCCGGGTGGCCTTGCTGAAGGACGCCGCGAGCGTGGATACCGACGAGATCGCGGAGTTGTATCGGTGAGCACGATCGACAAACCCATAAATTCCGGGAAGACGGGGTCGCATGCGACCCCGTCCCCGACGGCGCATGCGCCGTCGGGCCGACCGGTGCATGCACCGGTCGGAACAGCCAATGAGACGCATGCCGATCCGGGCGGCCCTTCGCATGCACCGGTCGGAACGGCAAAGGTGGTCCTCGCCCTCTTGCGCAAGGAGCTCTTGGTCGAGCTGCGCACGCTCGAGTCGGTTCCCGGCATGGCGCTGTTCGCGGTTACCACCTTCGTCGTGTTCCACTTCGCCCTCAACCAAAACACAGTCTCAGGCCAGGAGGCCGCCGGCATTCTGTGGGTGACCCTCCTGTTCGCCGCCATGCTCGGCGTCAACCGCCTGTTCGTGGCCGATGCCGACCAGGGCGGCTTCGACGGCTTCCTGCTCGCCCCCGTCGACCGCTCGGCCTTGCTGTTCGCCAAGGCGCTCTCGCTCCTGGCCTACCTGTTCGTGCTCGAGCTCGTGGCCGTGCCCGCCTTCGCCCTGCTCCTGCTCGGCCCCTCCCTGGGCCAGGCCCTGCCCGCCCTGCTCGCCCCGCTTGCCCTCGGCGACCTCGGCGTGGCCGCCATCGGCACCTTGATCGCGGCCCTGGCCGTACGCACGCGCGCGCGGGACCTGCTCGGGCCGATGCTCACGCTGCCATTGCTCGTGCCGGTGGTGATCGGCTGCGCGCGCGCCACGGCACCCCTCTTGCAGACAGCTCATCCCGGCGGCCTGCCCCTACGTTGGCTGGGAACGCTTGGGCTCTATGATCTTGTGTTCGGCCTCATTGCCTACGCCGTTTTCGACTTCCTCCTGGAGGATTAAGGCCACCGATGCGCAGCCCTTCACTCCGCGCCCTCTCCATCTCCACCGTCGCCGCTTTCTGCGTGGGGCTCAGCCTCGTCTTCTTCTATGCCCCCATCGAAGCCGAAGAAGGCTTCCTGCAGAAGATCTTCTACCTCCACGTCCCCCTCGCGATCGTCAGCCTCGGCGGCTTCGTGATCGGCGGCCTCATGGCGATCGCCTACCTGCGCACGCGCGACCAGCGCTGGGACCTGCGCTCCTACGTGGCGATCCACATGAGCCTCATCTTCGGCGCCGCGGTCCTCATCACCGGCTCGATCTGGGCGCGGGCCTCCTGGGGGCACTGGTGGGTGTGGAACGAGCCCACGCTCGTCTCGTTTTTGATCGTCTTCCTGCTCTACGCCACCTACCAGCCCCTGCGCTTCGCGATCGAGGACCCCGAGCGCCAGGCCCGCTACGCCTCCGTGTTCGCGATCACCGCCGGGGCCTTCGTGCCGCTCAACTTCATCGCCGTGCGCCTGTCCGCCTCCTATGTCCACCCACGCGTGCTCGGCTCCAGCTCGAACCTGCCGGGCCCGATGATGCTCACCTTCCTCGTGTCCCTGGGGGCGATGGCCCTGCTGTTCGCCACGCTCTGCTCCTATGAGCTCGCGGCCAAGCGCACCCGCATCCTGCTCAAAGCACGCTCCCGCATCCTCGGCTTCCAATGACCTCGGTGGACTCCCAATGACCTTCCCGATCGCCACAACAACCCTGCCCGAACACTCCAACGATGGCTACGTGGCGGCCGCCTACATCGTGTTCCTCGCGATCGTCCTCATCTACGTCGCGATCATGGCCGTCCGCCTGGGCCGGGTGGAGCGCAAGGTGGAGGAGTTGCGCGATCGAAATCATGGGTCCCCTCCGCGCGCGCGGGAGGCACCCTCTGGGGAGCAACCTAGCCCCCAGACGCTCGAGCGTCCTGGCCAGGAGCGCGAGACCGTATGAGCGAGCTGTTGGCCCTCGGCATGTCCCACAAGACGGCCCCGGTGGCTCTGCGCGAGCGCCTGGCCTTCACCGAGTCCCAGGCGGTTGAGTTCGCCCGGCAGGTCACCGCCAGCCCCGAGGTGAGCGAGGCGGTCGTGATCTCCACCTGCAACCGCACCGAGATCTACCTCGTCGTGGGCGGGGCGGGGGGGGATCCGCTACAGGCCGAGACCGACGTGCTCGGCATGCTCGCCCAGCGTGCCTCCATCCGCCCCACCGAGCTCGCCCAGGAGATCTACTCGCCGCGCAACTGCGAGGCCGCACGCCAGCTCTACCGCGTGACCGCGGGCCTGGAGTCGATGATCGTGGGCGAGGCCGAGATCCAGGGCCAGGTCAAGCGCGCCTATGAGGCGGCCTTGGCGGCCGGCCTCACCGGTGCCCTGTCGAACCGCCTGTTCGCCGCGGCCTTGACGACCGGCAAGCGGGTGCGCTCGGAGACGGGCATCGGCTCGAGCCGGGTGAGCGTGCCCTCGGTGGCCGTGGACCTCGCCCAGGACGTGCTCGGCAGCCTCTCAGAGCGCCACGTGGTGATCCTCGGCGCGGGCGATACGAGCGAGCTGACCGCCCAGGCGCTCGCCCACCAGGGGGTCGGCACGATCTTCGTCGCCAACCGCCACGCCGACCGCGCGCTCAGCCTCGCCCAGCGCTTCGGGGGATCGGTGGTGGGGCTCGACAAACTGCCCGACCAGCTCCTCGAGGCCGACATCGTCGTCTCCTCCACCTCCTCGCCCCATCCGATCGTGGGCAGCGAGGAGCTGGCGCTCGTCATGGAGCAACGCACCGGACGGTCTCTGCTCCTGATCGACATCGCCGTGCCCCGCGACATCGACTCGCGCTGCGGCGACATCGACGGCGTGAGCCTGTACGACATCGACGACCTCCAGGCGGTCGTCCGGCGCAACCTGGGGGCACGCGAAGAGATCGTGCCCCAGGCGGAGGAGATCGTCGAGGAGGAGATCAGGCGCTTCGCGCGCTGGCTCGGCCAACTGGAGACCTTGCCCACGGTCAGCGCCCTGCGCGAGCACGGCAACGAGATCGTGGAGCAGATCCTCGCCGAGAACTCAGGCCGCTGGGAGTCGGCCTCGGAGCGCGACTTGATGCGCATCGAGGCAGTCGCACGGGCGGTCCTCGGGCGCCTCCTGCACGAGCCCACGATCCGCCTGCGCAGCCTCTCCGCGGAACGCGGACACGCCAGCCTGCAGCTCGTACGCGAGCTGTTCGGGCTCGACGAGGAGCCCACACGGGGCGCCCCCGCCGAGGACGCGGACGGAAAGCTCGCCGAGGTGCGCTCGATCAAGAGCGCACGCAAGGGTTCCTAGGAGCCGGGGTCGTGCGAATCGGGACGCGCGGTAGCGCGCTCGCGCTCGCCCAGGCCCGGCTCGTCAAGGGGTGGCTCGGCGGCGGCGACATCGTGATCGTGCGCACCCGCGGCGACGTCATGTACGAACCCGTGAAAGAGCCGAGCAACGGCCACGGCAAGAACGGCGCGAGCCACGGCCACGAGAGCGGCCCGAGCCGCCCAGCCTCGGCCGCCGACATCCCCCCCGACAAGCTCAGACGCGGCGATGACAAGTCACGCTGGGTGGCCGAGCTCGAGCAGGCCCTGCTCTTAGAGGAGATCGACGTGGCGGTCCACTCCGCCAAGGACATCCCCGTTAGGCTGACCGACGGCCTGGTGCTCCTGGGCTCCCCCAACCGTGCGCCTGCCGAGGACGCCCTGATCGGGGCGCGATCGATCGAGGAACTGCCACAGGGGGCGTGCTTGGGCACGAGCAGCGTCCGCCGGGCCGCCCAGCTGCGCGCGGCCCGCGCGGACCTCGAAGTGGTGAGCCTGCGCGGCAACATCGACACGCGCCTGCGCAAGCTCGCAAACGCGGTCATCGCCAGCGGCGACGGGAGCGGGGGCACGGCCAGCAGAGGGGAATCCGGATTCAACGCGATCGTCCTCGCCAAGGCCGGGCTCGTCAGGTTGGAACGCGAGCGCGACATCGGCCACACGCTCGACCCCGCCCGCTTCGTCCCCGCCCCGGGTCAGGGAGCGCTC
>Ga0134126_10006168_pt1 | contig 15007 bp, 16 predicted proteins | sample KB31752_FD_96881 | JGI IMG/M metagenome (GOLD analysis project Ga0134126, IMG submission 96881) | Terrestrial soil microbial communities with excess Nitrogen fertilizer from Kellogg Biological Station, Michigan, USA - KB3-175-2 | ecosystem: Environmental > Terrestrial > Soil > Unclassified ...
AATTTTCCACCGAATGATGCGTTTCGCTGTCAACGGGGATCTCATAGAGCAGATGAAACAATTCTTTGCCGCAGTGCGTGGCATCGGTGCCGTAAATTTCCACCACCTCGCCGGTCTTTTTGGTCTTTACGTCGAATGTATATAGCCGGCTACGGAATTGGCCCAGCAGCTCGTGTATAGCTTCGGGCATATTGTCATGCAGGAAATTTTCCGCAATAGCAATGGCCTTTGGCGTTATGCACGCGGCTATTTGCGGGACGATCAGCAAAGGAATCGTCGTTTTCCTGGCGAGTGACACGACCGTAGTACCGAAAGTTGAAGGGTATGCATGGCCCACACCTGCTCGGCCCGCAACAATGAGGTCTGCATCGATCTCCCGCGCCGCACTAAGGATCGCGGGTACCGGGTCGCCGGGCCGCGCGAAGAGACTTACGGATTGACCACCCACCGTTCCAAGCTTCATCGCCATTTCTTCCAACCGGCAGCAAACCAGCTCGGGCAGCCGGTCCTCCGACGACTCGGGTATGCAATTGCCGGCAAACACGGGCGCTGCGTGGTATGCGCTCATTAGCGTAAGCCGGGCGTCAAGCGCTGCGGCCAACCAGGCGGCATACCTCACGGCGTACGCCGCAGCGGTGGAAAGATCGGTGGCCAATAATATGTTTTTCATAACCTGTGTTATTCGCGAGTTTTGCGCCGGGTGCTGATGCCCAGCAAATAAATTGTGTGCGGCTGCCGCTAATCTGGTGTGTGACCAGGGCTAATTCCAGGGTGGCGACAACCAAGGACCGGATGATCCTATCCGCTGTTCCGGTGTTCTTTCGCATTTTTCTCCTAAAGCTAGCCGGTCGGCACGGCGTCGCGGTTGACGGTTCTTACCCTGTGGACTGATATTCGTCAATGCCGCAGCTGAGCGGTATCATGTTGATCGACAAATCCGCGAGACGAGGGGATCGAAAGCGGATCCAAGGGCCATTGTTCGGTTGCTCTCAGACTGTCCGCCCTGGCCTTCGCCGCAGCTTTTTCCTGGCGGCGGAAATAACCGCGGAGAAGAAAATTGTGTTTCAACGCTTCCATGTCCTCATGAAAGGCTGCCGTTCCCTTTCGGATATTGTCGAGGCTGGTGTTCAGGTTGCGGACAAAGACGGTGTCCGTGATCAGGCCCCGGGCCGATGCCGCCAAAGCGCCGGCCGAATCGCCTGCGGCGGAGATGCGGTCGCCGGCAAGCCGGATGCGGGCTGCCGCTTCATCGAGGTTGTGGACAAATTGCGTATCGGTGAGGAGCGCGCCGGCCGAACCTTGGCCCTGTTTTACCGCGCTCACCAACGCATGCAGCTCCCGCAACATGGCCTCCGCTTCCTCACTCGACCGGCGAACATGCTGCATAGAGAGTGAAACGTCGGCCGCCATGCGGCGATCGTTCAGCAGGTTCCAGAGGCCCGCGCTGGCGTTGACCCGTTGCACCGTGGCTTTGAGGCCTTCGGTGATGCGGGCGAGATTCTCATTGGTCACATTGAGCGTGCGGAGCATGGCATCGGTATTCAATGTGGAACGGGTCGACAGCAGATCGCCGTCGCCGGCAAGTGCCGCGGGCTCCCGGGCAGGTAGGATGTTGACGACCTTGTTGCCTATGAGCCCTTCGGTTCCGATGGCGGCGAGGGCATTCCTGCGAATAAAGGGCCGCATTGCTTTGTCGATGAGCAGCACGGCTTCGATGGTCGTATCGTCGATGACGCGGATGCTCCGGACGGTACCGGCCTGTAGGCCGGAAAAGCGGACATTGTTGCCATTGACAAGCCCGTCCGCATCCACAAAACGCGCCCGCAGCTCGAAATGCGAGCCAAAGTAATTTTCGTTCTTGCCGATGATATACAGTGTTGCGACCAGCAGGAACAAGCCCGACAAGACCAGCAAGCCTAGTTTGACGTTATTGGAAAGGGGAGCTGTCATAGTTGGTAGTTTTATTCAAAGAATTGTTTGATGTTGAGATCGGTGGATCGCTCGAGCTGCGCATAGGTGCCCTCCGCGTAACATTTTCCGTCCATCAGCAGGGAGACCTTATCCGCGGTGAGCTTTACGCAATGCATGTCGTGTGAGATGATAATGGAGGCCGTATGATATTTCTTTTGCATTTCCAGGATGAGCAGCGAGATCTCTTTACCTGTTACAGGGTCGAGGCCCGTGGTGGGCTCATCGTAGAGAATGATCTCGGGTTTGAGGATGAGGGTGCGTGCCAGTGCGATGCGTTTGCGCATGCCGCCGCTGAGCTCTTCGGGCAGCTTGTCGACGGTATCGGCCAGGCCGACATTCTCCAGCACTTCCATCACCATGTCATCGACCTCTTTTTGGGTGATGCTGAACCAGTGGCGCCGGAGGGGGAATTCGAGATTCTTGCGGACCGTCATGGAGTCATACAAGGCATTGCTTTGGAAAAGAAAGCCTACGCGGGCACGAACCCTATCCAGCTCCTCGTGATCGAGTTGCGGAATATCTTGACCGAAGACCAGTAGCTCGCCGCTATCCGGTTTCAAAAGACCGATGATGCATTTGATCAGCACGGATTTGCCGGCGCCGGATTTTCCCATCACGACGACATTCTCTTCTTTACCGACGGTGAGACTGAAGTCATTCAGCACGATGTTTGGGCCGAAACGCTTGGAGAGATGGCGGATGACGATCACGGGTTCGCCGGAGGGGTTGGATACGCCGGGATCCCGTTTAGCGGCCGCTGATGATATGGTTTGTTCCGCTGTTTGCATCTTTTTTAGTTTAGTCCAAGGACATCGGTGAATTGGACGACGATGAGATCGATGATAAAGATGAGGACGCTGCTAAGGACTACGGCGGAGTTGGCGGCTTTGCCGACACCTTCGGTCCCCTTGCTGGACGTATAGCCCTTATAGCAGCCGACGACGCCGACGGCGAATCCAAAGAACCAGGTCTTGATGAAAGCGGGCAGGACGTCGCCGAAGCTCAGGGTGTCCAGCACTTGCCGGAAAAAGAGCTGAAGGCTGGTTGTGCCTTTTATATTGACGCCGATAAAGGCCCCGCCGAGTGATATCAGGTCACCCAGCAGTACCAGGATAGGCAGCATCAGGGTGGAGGCGGCGACACGGGTCACGACCAGGTATTTAAACGGATTGGTGCCGCTGACTTCCATGGCATCGATTTGCTCCGTAACCTTCATCGAGCCGAGCTCTGCCCCTACGCTGCTGGCTATCTTGCCCGCGAAGATGAGCGCGGTGATCACGGGGCCGATCTCGCGGACGATGGCGATGCCGACCATTACGGGCAGCTGCGAAGCCACTCCATAGTTTACCATCGAAGGGCGTAATTGCATGGTCAGTACCAGACCCATAATGAAGCCTGTGAGCGCCACGAGTCCCAGCGAGCTGTAGCCAATGAGATAGCACTGGCGGATCAGCTCGGCCAGCTCGAACCTGGGTTTAACACCCTGGCTAAAGGAATGTCCTGTAAACCGGGTGATGGTTCCCGTGTCCTCGAGAAAGCGCCGGAATTTGGTCGGTAGGAACATAGAGGGCCAATTTTTAGGGCTAAAGTAGGGCACGGTCGCAGACTGTTCTGTGATCCGCATCATCCCCCGGTGTGAGCATAGTCATGCGTGGGGTATACGGGCCGCAATACGTTCGTCGAAAACAGGACCATGGAAACCGTTTTGTTGTATCGGTACAACCAGCCGATCCCCCGCTATACCAGTTATCCCACCGTACCGTTTTGGAAAGATGCACCGGATGCGGGGCGGTGGAAGGACAATTTTATGCTGCGCCTGGCTGAGACCAATGAGCTACAGGGGATCAGTCTTTATATCCACCTGCCTTTTGTGAATCGTTATGTACTTATTGCGGCTGTAACAAAAAGATCACCACGAACCACAAAGTGGAGGAGGGATACTTGCAGGTCGTTTTAAAAGAGTGGCGGATGTACCGCAAGCTCATGGGCTGCCTGCCGGTTATCCGCGAGCTTCACCTCGGCGGGGGAACTCCTACCTTTTTCTCGCCTGCGAATTTGCGCCGGCTCGTGACGGCCATCCTGGCCGGCTCGACCGTTCATCCCGACCACGCCTTTAGCCTTGAAGGGCATCCGAACAACACGACCCGGGATCATCTGGAAGTCCTTTATGAGCTGGGTTTCCGGCGCGTCAGCTATGGGGTGCAGGACCTCAACCCGGAAGTACAACAGGCGATCGGGCGGACGCAGACGTTCGAAAAGCTCAAGACGGCCACGGAGGAGGCGCGCGTCGTGGGGTATGCAGCGGTGAATTTCGATCTCATTTATGGCCTGCCGCTTCAGACGCCGGAGCGTTTGAGCGAAACCATCCGGAAATCGGTAAGTCTACGGCCCGACCGCATTGCCTTCTATAGTTATGCGCATATGCCGTCGATCAATTGTTCACAGCGGCTTATCGACACGGCGCAGCTGCCGTCGGCAGAAAAGAAACTATACCTGTATCAGCCGGGCAAGGTGCTGCTTGGTGAAGCCGGTTATACCAATATCGGGATGGATCATTTCGCGTTGCCGCACGATGAATTGTACGTCGGCTGGAAACACCAGCGGCTGCATCGCAATTTCATGGGCTACACAACTCAGAACAGCGGTATGCTGCTGGGGCTCGGAGTGTCCGCCATCAGCGACACCGGAACCGCTTATGCGCAGAACGAGAAAAAACTGGGCGATTATTACCGGGCCATCCGGGAAGACAGGCTGGCGATTACAGGAGCTGCAAAGAGACGGGTTGGTAACCATCGATGACTATGGGGTGATGCTTACGGAAGCCGGAAGGCCTTTTCTGACCACCCGCGCGGCGTTTCGCTGGACGGGGCCAAAATAGAAGGCCGGCTTGAAAAAGCCGGCCTTGTCATTAAACCTTATCGCATAAAAAAAGCAAACTCCATGGATCTATTCATGTAAGCTCATCACCGGCACCGTGCAGGTCTGGACGATTTGTTTGGTGCGGCTCTTATGGAACTCCAACACGCTATGGCTCTTGGGAAAGACCATGAGCCAATCCGCTTCATGGGAAGCGAGATAGTCGTTGATACCGTCTTCCACCCGACGGTGCCGGACAAAATGCATTTCGGGATGGAAGGCCGCCACATCCTTCTTCCATACATTGTATTCTTCCGTGGCTTCCGCGGAACTTTCCTCGCCATCGGTAAGCACGTGCACCACGACAAGCCGGGCCTTCAACAAGCCGCTGAGCTCTTTGAGAAAAGCCATATTGTCGGGCATGCCGCTGTCGATGTCTTCTTTGTCGCAGGCGACGATGATCTTTTTTATCGCCTCGAATATCGCACCCACGGGGATCACCAGCACGGGGTAGGGGAGATGCCGGATCGCCCGGACGGTCGTGCTGCCGTTGATCACGTTTTCGAGATTATGGCCGGTAGCGCCCATGACTACCAGGAAAGGCTTGTGCTGTTTACAGTAACCTTCGATCTTGGCTTCCGTGCCGCCGATCTCGAGATCGGTTGTGATGCCGACTTTCCCGAATGTTCGTTTGGTAAGCTCGGTCTGAAGATCGTTCAGCAGTTCGTATCCGCTGTCCCGCATGGTGTCGAATACCGATTCCGGCAATGGCACTTCCGACACGCTGGCAGGGATCTGCATGACATAGATCAGATGAAGATCCGCCCCGATGGCAAGGGCTATATCAGCCGCATACCGCGCCGCATTGGCTGCATTGGGGGTAAAATTTACGGGGACTACGATGGATCGCATAATGGTAATGTTTCCGCTAAACTACATTTGGTGGACGCCGCAAGGCATGATCTTTATCACGACCCGCGATGACTGTCGTCAGCGGCTCGGGGGCCCCCGCTGCCTACTTTTACCGAAAATCATTCCGATGTCTACTATCGATTATGTTTCCGCCGAAGAAGCCGTTAGTGTCGTTAAGACCGGCGACCGCGTATTTATCCATGGCAGTGCAGCTACACCTGTACCGCTGGTCAAGGCCCTTCAGCACCGCTACAATGAGCTGCATCACGTGGAGTTGGTGAACATTACCCTTATGGGCGACCTGGATTTCGACAATCCGCTTTGGCGCGAGAGCTTTTTCGTCAATTCGCTTTTCGTTTCGGCCTGCAACCGAAAGATTACCAATAGCGTCGACGGCGACTATGTGCCTATCTTCCTGAGCCAGATCCCACAGCTTTTCCGGCGGAGCATTTTGCCGATCGATGTCGCGATGATCCAGGTCTCGCCGCCCGACAAACATGGCTTTTGCACGCTGGGGACCAGCGTGGACATCGGCCGCGCAGCAGTGGATTGCGCGCGCCATATCATCGCCCTTGTGAATCCGCGGATGCCGCGCACCCATGGTGATGGCTTCGTACATATCTCCGATATCGACACGCTGGTGTGGCAGGACATGGCCCTGCCCGAGGTCAACTATGGCGGCGAAACCACCCCGATCGTAGAGCGTATCGGCGAAAATGTCGCCTCGCTGATACCGGACGCGGCGACCCTGCAAATGGGCATCGGACATATACCGGACCAGGTGCTGAAGAACCTGTACGATCATAAAAACCTGGGTCTGCACACCGAGATGTTCTCCGATGGCGTCATCGGGCTCATCGAAGCGGGGGTGATCAATAACAGCCGGAAAAAGCTCAACAGGGGCAAATCGGTCACTTCGTTTGTCAATGGCACCCGGCGGCTGTTCGATTTTGTCGACGACAATCCCGAGATAAGGGTAATGGACATCGGCTATGTGAACGATACCGCCGTCATCCGGCAAAACCCGCGCGTGGCGGCCATCAACAGCGCCATCGAGATCGATCTCACCGGCCAGGTGTGCGCTGATTCCATGGGCACCTATCAATATTCCGGGATCGGCGGGCAGATGGATTTTATTCACGGCGCTTCCCTCTCCGAAGGCGGATTGCCCATCATCGCCATGCCTTCCGTGACTTCCACCGGACAGTCGCGGATCGTGCCCTTCTTAAAAGAAGGTGCGGGCGTAGTCACCACCCGCGGCCATGTACATTGGGTCGTTACCGAATACGGCCGTGTAGACCTCTTTGGAAAGAATTTGAAACAACGGGCCGCAGCATTGACGAGCATCGCACATCCCGAACATCGTGAGTGGCTCGACAGGGCATTTTATGCGCGGTATCATCATACCGCCGTGCCGCCGCATCCCGAACCCCGGCCGGAGCCTGCATCGGGACTTTAACCCCGCTCGCCCGGCGAGCGGACGAGCTTCATCTAATACAAAAGATTTTCAAGCTTTTGCAGGTCGGTGATGCGGATCTTGCCCTCGCGGATATCGACGAGCTTTTCCGATTTGAAATCGCTCAGGGTGCGGATGAGAGATTCCGTGGCGGTGCCGACATATTGAGCGATGTCTTCGCGGGAGATGTCCAGCGTGACTGCTGCTGTGGCTTCGCCGGCATATTTTTTATGGATATCGATGAGGGCCTTGGCCACCCGTTTGCGCAGCGAGCCATAGGCGAGCTGAAGGAGCCGTTCTTCTTTTTCCTGCACGTTTTGGGCGATCAGGCGGATGAATTTGGTCGCGATGCGGATGTCCTTATATAAGGCGTTCAGAAATTCGTCTTTGGGGATCTGCGCCAGCTCCGCATCTTCGAGCACTATGGCCGAATCTTCATAGGCGTTGTTCTCGAGGAGCGGCAGATAGCCAATATATTCGCCGGCGGCATAGAGATTGGTGATATATTCCTTACCATCCTCGTGTATGCGGTACCCCTTTACCTTTCCCCTAACCAAATAGTATACATATTTAGGTCTCCGGCCCTCCTGGTAGAGCTGCTGCTTTTTTGACAGCTCGATGGTTTCGAAGTTATTGGGATCCAGATCAAGTATGCCGGCGGCATTGAGCTCGCTGATGAGCTCTCCGGCGCCTTTTTCGCCGCCCGTATATTTTTGTTGCAGGATATCGTATTTCTTCAGCCGGATCTCGATGGCATTCAATAGCTCGATATCATCGAAGGGCTTGGTGATATAATCATCCGCCCCCATCTCCATGCCCTTGCGGAAGTCGGTGCGTTCCGTTTTGGCAGTGAGGAAGATAAAGGGCGTGTTCACCGTGGCGTCGTTCTTGCGCAAAAGATGCAGGACGCCGTACCCGTCGAGCTCGGGCATCATGATGTCACAGATCACCAGCTCAGGGTTTTCCTTTAAGGCCGTTTCCACGCCGCGTTTGCCATTTTCGGCGGTAAACACTTCGTAGCCGGCGAGGGTGAGGATCTCGGCGATATTCTCCCGGATATCTTCGTGGTCATCGATTACTAATAATCTGCGCATGGGATCGAATTTTAGCTGGACACACTACTACGGAATTAGGATCATCCGCGCAACTGAGGAAAGTCAGTTTTTATCCTGATAACGATCATAAAGGTTTTTTGATGGCCGGTTTAGCTTGCAGAATGGAGAAAACCAATACCGCCCTTCTTTGCAGCCACTGCGGCGATCCCTGCCCAAACGATAAGATCGTCCCCGGTGAAAGCCATTTCTGCTGCGAAGGCTGCCGGCTCGTTTACCAGCTGCTGGACCGCAAGGGCCTTTGTACTTATTATGCCCTTAACGAATATCCCGGTGTCAGCTTGCGCAATCCGGTACGCAAGGATAAATTCGCTTTTCTCGAACAGGAAAGCATGGCCGATGCGCTGGTAAGCTTTCGGGGGAGGAACCGCTGTATGCAAACACCCGTAGACCTCGTGTCCGAACATTATTACAAGGACGAGCTGGCCTACCAGCAGGTGATCGACGGCACCCGCAAGGCTAACGCCCTATCCGGCAAGGTCGGTTTGACGCTTACGCGGGGGGCATGCGTATCCAGTTGCCGCCGGAGATGCACGACCGGCAGGTGTATACCTGGCCGGCTGGCAGCAGCAGTTCTCGATTGTGCTTGGGGCGATGAACGTGTTTTTCGCGGTGCCTCACCGGTTCCGTTCGGGGAGTGCGCTGGTTGGCCCGGGGGTGCTGCGGTCCCGCGCGTCGGGTGCGCGGATAGGTCTGGCCGGACTGCGTTTCCTTACGCCTTTGAAGGAGGCTATCATACGGCTGTGGACCGCGCCAGGCCGCGCGAAATTCTTTTTGTTGGGCATGGCTAATGGGCTTTTGCCTTGCGGTATGGTTTATCTGGCGATTGCCGGCGCCCTCACGCGAATACATGTTCTGGAATCCGCAGGCTTCATGGCCTGTTTTGGCTTAGGCACACTGCCGCTGCTGCTCGCCTTGCAATACACCGGCGGGCGTCTCAGCTTTCCCTTACGTGCGCGGCTGCGAAGGGCGATTCCCGTGCTCACGATCGCCATCGGGCTGCTGCTCATCCTCCGCGGGCTCGATCTCGGCATCCCTTTTCTTAGTCCCGTGATGGCTGCGGTGCGGGGGAAGGTGATTTCGTGTCATTAACGTCTCCGGTCCCCATACCCAAACTCTTCATCGGGACCAAGGTCACGTGGAGCGGGTCCGCCATGCCGGATCACGGTGTACACAAGCCAGATCACGAATACGGGTGAGGCGAGGAACATGCCCACGGCGATCTGCCGGAGAAGGCCGCCGCCGAACGAAAGCAAAATAACATACACCACCAGGTAACAGCTCACGAACCACGTGGCGAAGGAGGCAGATCTGGCAAAAGAGGCGAGGCCTGCCAGGGGAGTGGTGGCATGACGGAACATACCCTAATTTACGAATTTTCCGCCGGACCCGCCGCTCCGCCCGAACCTGGCAAGGCAACCGGCAGCTCGACCGTAATACAGGTGCCTTCGCCAATGGCGCTTTCGAGGTTGACGTCGCCGCCCAGTAGATCGACATAACGTTTGACGATATGCAGGCCGAGACCCGTGCCTTCGATGTTAAGGGCGTTGCCGCCGCGGAAAAAACTCGAGAAGAGATGTTGCTGGTCCTCGCGCGAGATGCCGATGCCCTGGTCCTTTACTGCCAGGCTCAGGCCGCCGCCGGAGGGATGCGCCACCCGCAGCCAGATGGCCGCACCTTCGGGTGAGAATTTCACGGCATTGCTCAGCAGGTTGATGAGGATATTCTTCAGCAGCCGTTTATCGGAGACAAAGGTCTCCCCATCGACATAGTCACAATGGATCTGTTGACCCGGCTTCGCCAGCGGGCGCATCTCCTCGACGACCTCATCGAGGAATTCGCCCACCACAAACGCAGCAGGCTCGGCCTTGATCTTGCCTTCTTCGAGCTTACCCAGACTAAGGAAGTCCTCCAACAGATCGTTGAGATGTTTGACGGCATCTTTGATGCGCTTGATGTGTTTGTCGCGTTTTTCCTGGTCTTCGGTTTGAGTGTAGCGGCCCAGTAGCGCGGCCGAGGACAATACGGTGCTCAGCGGCGTGCGGAACTCGTGCGAGGCCATCGAGACAAAACGGGATTTGATCTCGCTGAGCTCTTTTTCCTTGCTTAGCGCTTCGCTGAGCTCGCCTTGCGATTTTTCCAGTTCCTGCAGGGCTTCGCGCAGGATCAGCGTGCGCTGTTCTACCTTTGTCTCCAGCTCCGTGTTTAGCTTTCCGATGTCTTCACTAACGCGCCTGAGCTGTTCCTGTTTTTGCAACAGGTCCCGCTCCGCCTTCTTCCGCTCCGTGATGTCGACGATAAAGGCGATCACGTACAAGACATTCTTTTGCCGGTAATAGCTCAGGCTGACCTCTACAGGGAATTCGCTGCCGTCTTTTCTTCGGGCAAAAAGATCGCGGCCATGGCCCATGGTGCGGTTGCCGGGATGCTGGTAGAAACCTTCCCGGTCCGCCACGTGCCGTGCGTGGAACCGCTGCGGGATCAGGATGTCGATCGTCTGGTTCAGCAGTTCGCCGTGTTCGTATTGGAACAGCCGGTAAGCGGCAGGGTTCAGCAGCACGATCTTCCCTTTGTCGTTGGTGAGGACGATACCTTCCGTGGCATGCTCGAAAAGCGCGGTGACCTGGTGCTGCTCCGCTTCGATGTTCCGGTAGAGTTTTTTGACGTAAAGCACGAAGATCGTGGCGATGATCACGATGATCAGCGAAAAGAGATGCTGCAGGAGGGCCTGCGACAGCGTCATGGAATCTTGGGGATAAAAAGCGGCGGCAACTACCAGCACGCCCCCCAGGAAGCCGAACAGTCGGGTGTAGAGATCATTCTGTATAAAAACCGTAAGCAATACTGCCGCTATGAGGCCGCCGTCGAAAAAACTATACGTGGGATTCAGATACTGAAGGACCGCGGTGCAGGCAGTTACGATGAAGCAAAACAGTAATATGTGCGCTGATTTTTCTTTAAACATGCGGTGGCAGCTAATTTATCCTAAATGTACAAATCTCCCCGTATTCAAGTGTGCCTGAAAAGCGCTAATGTCTGTCCTTTGGACGAAAACGCTACCGCGTTTTCAATAATACCGGATGAGGGCTATCGGACCGAACCGGCCCATCTCGCCGGTATCGAGCTTTTCCACATCCCCGCCATTTTCCAGCACTTTTGCCACAATTGCGTCCAGGGGGCTATCCGTGTAGAAGCCGGCCGGGCCGGCGTCGGAGGTTTCGAGCACCACGAGGCGGGAATTGCTGCAACGCGCTGCCTTCCGTACCTCTTCGATCCCGCATACCAGTTTGCCGGCTTCGAAGGCCTTTTCCAATTGCAGGGAAATCAGCTGCTGACGCAGCCGGCCCCAGTTTGCGAGCATGGGTTGCAAAAGGGCTTCCAGCTCATTTTCCGGGCTATGAACGCAGTTTTTATGAATATAAGCCGCGATATGGCTGGCATGGCGGGTGATGCGGGAGAAATGTCCCGCGACGCGTTCGGGACCCGCGACGAATACGGGTAGGGGATAGGCTTTGAGGACGAATGCAAGTCCCTGATCCATATGATGAAGGAACTTATTGAGCATAATCTCCTGGCGGTCCGCAGGATCGGAGAAATTCCCCGTTCTTTCCGGCACCACGTTGAGATAAGCATAGATATTTTGTGCGCCGTTACTCTTGATCAGCTTCAGTCCGCTCCCGTTGTGCAGGTACATCCTGGATTCCTTCCCGCTGAGCAGTAGTAACAAATATTCCTTGCCGGAGGGCTTGCAATCGGCAAGGTCGCGGACCCTGAACGGCCGGTCCACAAACAACCGTTCTTCCACCTGAAAATCCATATACATCGTCCCCGTTTTCGACAGAGACACCCAAACGGCTACGCTGCGTTTATGCGTGGAATAGTTCAAACCGCGGAGGGCCTGTTGCAGCCGTTTGATCAAAGGCAAAACAACCTCCACGGGATGACGCATCAGCAGCTGTTTTTCCGCTATACCCAAAAGCCGTTTTATCGTTGGTTCCAGCTTCGATTTAGGTGTCATTTTCGGATCAAATGGGAATACAAGGGCTACCGACGGCTCCGTAAGCGCGGGGGGCGCCTGCAAAAGCAGGTTCTCTTTGGTAAATGTGGGCATGTTCATGGACTTCTGTTTGAAACAAAGATAGCCGGCGGGCCGGCCCGGTTCCCATGAGTATGCTCATCCCGGGGAATGATCGTCATCATTGGAAATGACTATGCTCTTGCGGTACTTTACAAAAAAAGAGAATATGGAAAAGATATTGTTGGCACTGGATGCGATAAGCCTGAATATGAACACCATCGATTTCGGCTGCTATATCGCCAGGCTTACCCATTCCCGGTTGACGGGCATCTTTCTCGAAGGACTCAAGGAAGACCGGCCGGTGCCCGTAGCCGCAGAGGATGGCACTGCTACGATAGAAACCAATATCCACCGGTTCCGGGAGGCCTGTGTCTGCCGCGAGACGCTCTCGCTGATCCACCGGGACCGGGGCGTGCCGTTAAAGGAGGTTATCGAAGAAAGCCGCTTTGCCGACCTGATGATCATCGATCCGGAAACGGCCTTCAACCGAAAGGATGTACTCAGCCCCGGCAGGTTTGTCAAGGACGTGCTGCGCTCGGTGGAATGCCCCGTGATCATCGCGCCCTACAGCTGCGGCGATATGGACGAGATCGTCTTCGCATACGATGGTTCCGCCTCCTCCGCCTTTGCCATCCGGCAGTTCGCCCATCTCTTCCCGGGGATGCGCACTACGCCGGTGAAGATCGTGAGCATCAGGGAAGACGAGGACCTGGCCATCGAAGAGCAATTTAAGATGAAGGAATGGCTCAGGGCCCATTTCGATAACCTGCATTTCGAGGTCCGACATGGCGGCGGCGTCTCCGACCAGCTCTTCGCGTACCTCATCGAGAAAAAGAATGCCATTGTCGTCATGGGCGCCTATGGGCGCAACGAGGTTTCAAATTTCTTTCGACCACCCATGCTAACCTGCTGGTGAAGACGGTCAACCTGCCCATCTTTATTGCGCATCAATAGCACCCCCGGCGGGTAGTTTTACGAAAATCAACGGCATGGCACACATCGGTCTCGTCCTTTCTGGCGGCGGCGCCAGGTGTATTGCACATCTCGGCTTGCTGGCCGCGCTTGAGGAAGCGAATATCCGGCCCGGCGCGCTATCGGGCACCAGCGCGGGGGCGATAGTCGCCGCGCTTTATGCCGCGGGACATAGCCCGCTGGAGATCAAACGCCTCGTGCAGGATACCGCGTTCTTTGGCATCTCGCACCTCCTGCTGGGCAAACCCGGCGTCTTTAATATGGACGGTTTTCGCAATTTGCTGCAGGAACACCTTTCAAACACGCGGTTCGAAGACCTTTCATTGCAGCTTTTTGTCACCGCTACCAATCTCAGTGCGGGCCGGGCGGAATGTTTCTCTTCGGGACCATTGATCGAGCCTCTACTGGCTTCGGCCTGTCTGCCGGTAGTATTCGAACCCGTGACCATCAACCGGATCATCCCTGGCACAAGGCCTATATCCTGGACCGCTGTTTTCATCTGGCCATCGCGAAAAAGGTATACGAAAAGGCCGCGGCCTGCGATCTTTTTTTGGATCATCCGGGCATGTGTGTCTTTGGCATGTTCGATACGCACCGCGCCGACGAGCTCTTCGACATCGGCTATAAGCAGGCGTTGCTTCACCGTGAAAAATGGCTCGCGCTCGCCCATGATGCTTGTCACCAGCCGGGCTGACCTGGGTCAGCATAATGCCGGCAGGGCCGCGCTAATTTGCTACTATCAAAAAATTTACTATTATGCCCGTATACATAAAAAAGTTCAAGGATATCGTTTTATCCGATCTGCCGCTCGTAGGCGGCAAGAATGCCTCGCTTGGCGAACTGTTCTCCCGGCTCTATACTCTACAACACCGTGCAGGCCTACCCGGACGGCACGGTCCGCTGGTTCAAAGACATCTATCATCTCCTGCCATGACGCCCGTCATGTCCACCGCTCCGCATTCGCTGTAGATTTATATTCATAAACATAAGCATATGGACGACTTTAAAAAAATGGAGGACTTCGTGGATCATGTGCGCGATTATGTGCATGTACGGGTCGACGAAGCCCGGCTGGGCGCCGCGGACCGGATCGCCGGTGTCCTTTCCTCGCTGATCGCCGTAGGTGTGCTCGCTGCCATCCTGGCCATAGCCTTTGTATTTGTCTTTATCGGGGCGGCATTCCTGGTAAGCTATCTCGTCAATGATTTCATCCTTGGTTTCGTGAGCGTAGCCGTCTTGCTGGTGCTCATCGGTTTTATTATCTGGTGGGGCAGACGCCGCCTGATCCGCATCCCGATCACCAACATCATTCTCGACGAGCTCACGAAAAGCAAATCGGAAAACGAAAGCCATGAAAAGAATTAAGAACGCCATTCAGCTGCAGCTGGAACGGGAACAGCTGGCTCATCGCCGGCTGTTGCTGGAAGAGGATATCCGGCGCGATTGGAAGGCGTTGCTGCATCATTTCGAACCGGGAGTCTTTGCCCGTGACGCTTTTTTTTCGGGTCTTAGCTGGATCGGGAACAGGTTGTTCGCCGCTCGTGAGCATGCCGAAAAATCACACCGTAAATTTTAAAGTAAACCGAATATGAAAAAGATACTCCTGCCCCTCGAAGGCACCAGCTATCACCGCGATCTCCTGGATTTCGT
>Ga0134126_10006172_pt1 | contig 15003 bp, 12 predicted proteins | sample KB31752_FD_96881 | JGI IMG/M metagenome (GOLD analysis project Ga0134126, IMG submission 96881) | Terrestrial soil microbial communities with excess Nitrogen fertilizer from Kellogg Biological Station, Michigan, USA - KB3-175-2 | ecosystem: Environmental > Terrestrial > Soil > Unclassified ...
CGCGGACTCCTTCAACTACCGGCTGACGATCATGGACGAGAACCTGAATGACATCGGCGCCGTCAATTTTCGCCAGGCCTGGCTCCAGCTGCAGACCGTAACGTTCGAGCAGAACGTGTTGTGCCTGGGGTATATCCAAAGCCCATTGGAAGAGCACACGGCGATCCGGTCCATGCGCGATTACAGGAAGGCGGAGGACAAGGCGAACTCCAGCCATATCCTGCTGCAATTCATCAGCCTGAACGGCAAGGTCATCAACACCTATAACCGGGAAGCCAATTTGCAAATGGCGCCAATCGGCAGATCGAATTCGTTTACGGTGAAAGTCGGCGGTTATCTGAAATACGGGATGCTGATCCGCAATATCCCCGGTAAGGGATTCTGTTTGTTCTATGGTGACGACAGCAGGCAGGACCTGGTGCTCTTCGACACCAGGGGCGATCTCACCAGCGAGCAATCGGCGCCCATGGCGAATCATTATCATCTACGCACTTCGGCGGAGAAGGTATACCTGCTGATGAAAGACGACGGGCGTGCTCCGGAGGGTGGGTACAAACTCTATATCTATTCCGCCAGGGATCTCAACGCCGAGAACAATTTCGATCTTCGGGATGCCGGTGGCGACTGGTTAAAGGTCCTCACCTTCGACAACGATCCGGTGACCGGCGACCCCTTTATTGCCGGCTGTATCATCAACCCGCAACGGGAACGGCAGTTCATCACCGCCGACGATTATTCGAACCGGCCTTACCTGGGGCTGTTTACGCTGGAGCTGGGCGGCCCGGGCCGGGACATGAAGGCCAACTGCAGCTATTGGTCCAATGAGAATATGCCCGGCATTTCCGGGGATGGCCTCATCACTAGCCGGGCTTTTTATGTCAAATATGCGACGGCCTTCCGCGATTATAGCGGCAATACCCTATTTGCCGGAACGGCGGTAGCACTTTCGGGAAACAGCAGCTACAAGCTCACCCAAGGCGTCTTCGTACGACAGGAGGAGTCCGGCACGCTCGCCCTCGACAACAGCATTCCCTGTGACGAAACAAAGGATTTCAATGCGACGGCCATCCTGTACACGCTCGACAAAAAAGATTTTTACAAAGTGATCAACCCGGATACGAGGACCAATTATATGGTCATCGACGATGAGGCCAATATCTATATCTACGATGTCAACCACAGGAAGGTCGTTCGGACGATCCCGCATAAGGACGGGAGCGTGAAGATCAACGTATTTCCTGCCAAAGAAGGCCACGTGATGGTATCGGAATACAACCAAAAGGAGAAATTCACCCGTTTTTCGATCGAGGCAATTTAATTTCCGGGTACGACATAGATCGTCGTTGACTTACCAGAGACAAAACACCGGCCCGGATTACTCCGACCGAAGGCTTCGGACCGGGTTGGCCAGCGCGGCTTTGATACTCTGGAAACTTACGGTCACGAGCGCAATCAACATAGCGCCGAGTCCGGCTGCTGCGAATATCCACCAGCTGATTGTGATTCTATAGGTCGAGGGGAAGGCTTGCAGCCATTTGTTCATCGCCCACCAGGCGATGGGCGAGGCAATAAGAATAGCCAGCAGCACGAGTTTGACAAAGTCGGTCGACAACAAAGCAGTGATGCCCCGCACGCTCGCGCCCAGCACCTTTCGTACGCCGATCTCCTTGCTGCGTTGCTCGGCCATGAAGGCGCTAAGGGCGAAAAGACCCAGACAGGCTATCGTAATGGCCAGTACCGCAAAAGCGGTAAAGATGTTGCCGGTACGCCGCACGTCGGCATACATTGCCGCGAATTCCTGATCGAGAAAAGTATAACGGATCGGCTGGTCGGGCGAGAATTTTTTCCATAAAGCGGAAACGTCCGCAACAGTGCGCTGTGCATCACCGCCGCTGAATTTTATCGTCATCATGTTAGGACTCAATCCGAACTGAAGCATCATGGGGCCAACTTCGCTGCGCAGGGACTCGAAGTTGAAATCGCGTATCACCCCCACAATTCTATAATTGTCATAGTTGTTGGTAATGACCTTGCCTACCGGGTCTTTCAGGTGCAGTGCCTGCGCCATTTTTTGATTGATGATGGCGGTCTTGCCCGCTGTGTCATCGGCGATAGTATATGAAAAATTCCGGCCTTCGACCAGCCTGATACCCATCGTTTCCAGGTAGGTATCATCTACCTGCCAGCGTTGCCCCCAAACGCCGGGGTCTGTTTTGCTTCGTCCTTCGTTCCAGAAGGTGTTGCCGTTCACGCTCGCCCCGGATATGGGGAGATAATCGCTTATAGACGCACTTTTTACCGAAGCTATCTTCCAGGTAAGCTCATTCTTGAATGCTTTTATCTTCTGGTTACCCAGCGTATTGGTGCCTTGCAAGATCATCACCTGGTCCTTATCGAAGCCTACTTCATGATTGAGGATGAAATGGGTCTCGTCATAGATCACGATAGTGCCGATGATCAAAACGATCGATGACGTGAACTGGAAGACCACCAGGCTATTGCGCAGGATCGGGTTTTTGCTGCCGCCGGTGATAATACCCTTTAATACCTGCGCCGGCCGGAACCGCGAAAGATAAAAGGCAGGGTATAAACCGGCAAGCACTCCAATGAGGACGGCCGACACCAGGATAACCGGCACTAACCACCATTCCCCCCAGGGCATCTTCAATGATTTTGACGCGAGTGTATTGAAATAGGGTAGGGCCACCCATGCGATCAACAGACCCAGTATAAAGGAAACAAGGCTGTATAGCATCGATTCCGTGAGGAATTGTTTGATGAGGCTGCTGCGATAGGAACCGACGACTTTGCGCAAACCGACTTCTTTGGCGCGGTTCGCCGATTTAGCGGTCGAAAGATTGATAAAGTTGATGCAAGCGATGATTAGGATAAAAACGGCAATGGCGCCGAACAGCCAGATAAAGCGGATGTCCCCGTGCTGGAGTCCATCCGGCATATTGTAGGAATAGAGGTTCATAGCTTCTACCGGCAGCAGGTAGAAACGGAATTTTTTCGCTTCGGTTTCAGCGTCTTTTGTGCCTCCTTTGATGAAATCAGGCAGAAAATAATTTTTTATCAGGCCGGCGGTGAGCTTTTCCGTAAATGCGGCGGCGTTGACGCCGGCCTTGAGTTTAATGTAGACCCAATGATTGGCGTTGCCCCAGCTCGTTGCCTCGCCGGCAAAGAATTCCTTACCGGACTGTGTAAGGATAAAATTGAACGGGTGCAGATGGGAGTTCGTTGGAATATCGGCCATCACTGCGGTTATCCGGTAAGGATGCACCTTGTCGTTATCGAGATACATGACCTGTCCCACCGGATTTTGCCCATGGTAGTACCGCTCGGCCATGCTTTTGGAGATCACCATCGTCAGGGGCTCCTTTAAAGCCGTCGCGCGGTCGCCCCATACCATGGGCAAGCTGAAAGCGTCAAGGAACGCCTGATCGGCATACATATAGAATTGTTCATACGTATTTTGGGCCTGGTCGGCGCGTCGAATTTCGATACCTGCATTCGGCGCCATGTTTCCCGAATAGGCTACTTCGGGGAAATCGTGCGCAATGGCGCCGGACATAGGGAGAGGCCATTCGGCTCCTGTCCAACCGGCGACGCCTTGCAGACGATAAATGCGGTCGGCATCCGGGTACGACCGATCATAGCTTGTTTCGTCCTTGATGTACAAGGCGATCAGCAAACAGGCCGCGATGCCCAGGGCGAATCCACCGACCTTGATGGCTGCATAGAGCTTTTCCTTCCGTAGCTGGCGGTAAGCGATCTTGAGGTAATTTCTGATCATACTATTGCGTTTTGGTGTTTTGGCAGCCCAACCGGGCAGACCTTCTGAACGCAATATTACCCGCCGGATCCGTGACCGGGGTGCCAACTTATCATTTGGTACCTCATTTTTCAGGCTATTCTTGTATTCCACCGGTGTTTTGCCGGTCATTTCCTTAAAGACCCGGTTGAAAGTCGTTTTGGAATTGAACCCCGACTCATAGGCGATGCCCAGCAGCGTGAGCTGGTTGTTAGCCGGGTCCTGCATTTTCCCGGCTATGTCGCGAACCCGGAATTCGTTGATAAAGTCGTTGAAGGTCTTTTCCAGCCCCAAGTTAATGATCCGGGACAGGTCATGCGGCTGGACCTTCAGCTTTATCGCCAGGGTGGTCAAGGTCAGCTCAGGGTCTTCGTAGAGGCGGTTTACGGCCACGGTCTCTTTTAATCTTCGGCCTTTCTCTCTGGCATCCGTTCTATCCGTTATGGGGGTTGTCAGCCGGACACCGGCATCCGGTTTCAACAACGCTTCCAAGGCCATTGCTATCCCTGCCACCGCCAGCATCAAACAGAACGGATCGCCCAGCAGCGATAGCCCGCAGACAAGGCCGAGCAGCAGCAACGCCTTGTCCAATCGCCCGAAGGCAAAACGCGGTCTATCCATTAGTACGGGCTGCAGCCGCCGATAAAAATCCTCGATGAGCCGGTGCGAAAGGTAGAGATAGATGATCACCGAGCTCAAAACCAGCCAGGCCGGCAGCCAGAAGCCCACCAGCAAGGGGCAAAAATGCAGCGTATCCTTTTGGCGGAATCGCTGGTCCGGGCAGGTTAACGCCCGTACATAAAAATAGAGCAGCGGGCCCAGCGCCGGTAGTAACAACGGAGTAAGGCCGCCCGTCTTCAGCACGATCACGGCGAGAGCCAAACTTAGGAACAGGTGGGCTTTTTGATCCACCCTTTTGGTGAATCCCAAAAGCAGGGCAAGTGTCAGCCCTGAGAACAAGGTTCCCATGGAGACCAGGTCATACAGGCTCATATGGAAAAGATAGGCATGCAAGTACATATGTGACGCAGAAATGTGCTGCAAGTTGCAAGTATCCTGAATTTTCGCGGTCCGGCTTAGAAATCCGGCGTCGACGATTGAGAAGCCGGACGATTTCAACACGCTTTTGAGCCAGGCGCTCTCGGCGATGACCACAGAATAAAGTTGGAAAAGGTGAACGATGCTTATTATATTGCTGTAAATATGCGGATAAGCTCGAAAAACCTGGTATTGGCATTGCTTGTCACGGCAATGGCGTTCGGTGCAAGCGCACAGGAATTGAGCGTGAAAAATGATCGGATACAGCGTATCCTGCAATACGACGGAAAGGTGTGGCGCACCACAAAATTCCTTAGTGCAGATGGGAAGATCGCTCTCGAAGTGAAGAGCGAGGAATTCCATATTCTTCCGATGGAGAAAGACGAAGGGTTGTCTATAGCCGATTTTCTTGCCGCTTCGCCGCCCCGAACTTACAAAAAAGCGGATACCAGTTTTTGTGAGATCACGTATAAACCACGATCGGAAGCGCTGGAGAATACCGCCTGTCCCAAATTAGTAAAGATCAGGTATTACGCCGTAAAGGGAGAGCCTTTTATCCGAAAGGGAATCAAGCTGACGTATGATAAACCTGCGACGGTAGACCGGTTGGAGGTCGAGCGGTTTGTAAATGACGATGAACAAGCTGGTGGTGGACGTGGAGAACCGGTATTTATCAAAAGACAATGGTTTACGGGTTTGGAATATCCTGCCGGGTATAGCCGCCGGGGAGACGGCAATCAGCCCAAAAGTTACGGGCGCTATTACGACTCCGTGGGAAATTATAGCTATATCGATCTGGAGGGGAGGGATATCGAGCCCCACGGGCAGCAGGGCATGATCCGGTTGATGCATTTCCCGGGTTATGCGGTGCGATCGGGTAACGGATATGAGATAGTCAGCAAGATTGCGGTGATGGGTTATTCGACCGAAAGGGAGGACGTGCGTCAGGCATTTATGCACTACTTGGCCACCATCTGGAAAAAACCTGTTTCGTTTCTGAATTATAATAACTGGTTTGATACATCGGCCAAGGATCTCAAAGGGGATGCATTTGTAAAGGTGTACGAGAAGTACAAGGCGATACTGGCGCCCTACAACGTCTCGCTCGACGCGATGGTGCCGGATGCCGGTTGGCAGGATGCGAGCTCCATCTACAAGCCCTTACCTGCATTTTTCCCAAATGGTGATAAGGATCTCGCCTTGTTAAGCCGGAAGCTTAAGCAGAAGGGCACCCATTTAGGTTTATGGTTGGCGATAGACAGTTATGACGCAAATATGGATTGAGGAAAGCAGCATGGCTATCGTGAAGCGGGGCGCAATCGATATTTCAGCCAATATGCACACTATTATAGCTTATCCGCCGCCAACTACCGGGACGAGATCCTTAGGCGCTTGCCGCAGCTCGCCAAAACTGCCGATATCATTTATTTTAAACATGATTTCAACGTACTGAGCGATCTGGGGGAAGGGAACGATCATCCCCCCACCGATCGTCATGGGCATGAGGCAAACCTGGATGTTGAATTGCGTGTGTTAACCGAAACGAGAAAGGCAAGGCCCGGGATCGTTCAGAACCTGACCAACTGGATTTGGTTCTCGCCGTGGTGGCTGCAGTATGGAGACTATTTATGGATGCTGGCAGGTGATGACGGGTCTAATGGGAATACACCGGAACTGTCGGAAAAAGCAATGTCTACCACGGATAGGGACACCTATATCTGGCGGATGTTCGGAAATCCGGCAGATAGACCGCTGGTGCCTGTTTCCCGGTTGATGACCCATGGTATCCAGCAGATATCCGCCAGGGATCGGGATGTCTCGCTTACGGATTGGGCGGATTTCGTAGTGATGCACTATGGCCGGGGTACGCTGCTCAAGGAATGGTATATTTCTTTGAATGCCATGCGGCCGGAGTTATGGGCAGCCCTGACCTCCGTACATAAATGGGCAAAGCAACACGAGGCGCAATTGAATGAGGTGGTAATGGTGGGTGGCCGGCCGGACGAGGGAAATGTTTATGGATTTATTGGCTGGCATAAGGATAGCGCGGTGCTCACGGCGCGCAATGCGGGTCCCCTGACACAAAAGCTTGTGATCCCGTTTAACGGCGAAACGGGTTTTTATGGAGCTTCCAATGAACGCTATACCGCGCGTGTCATATATCCCTATACGGCGTTATATGATGCGACCTTTGTTTCAGGGCGTGCTATCGAAGTGGAGATCCCCGGTTATTCGACCATGGTCCTGGAATTTGAAAAAGGCGCCGCTCCCTCTCGTGCCGCCCGCGAAATACGATCGGCTTTGCCTTTTGATCGTGTAGACAGCGATGGGCAGACAGTAACGTTTCGGCTGGCCATTCCTGCGGATATCAAAGAACGCAGCGAGTTATTGATCATTGGCCGTCCTGCTTTGCCCGAAACCGCTATCAACGACACAGTCGCAACTCCGTCGAGGATCAGCAAGGCCAAGCTCAACAATTTTGCAGATTATGCGATCTCGGGAATGAGAAGCAGGAAGGCTTCCGATTGGACCATGGCTGGCTTTTCCCTGCTGCCGTATGCAGGGAAAGAGCTTAAAATAACCTGTAAAGGCGATAAAGCGAAATTCAAGGTATATCTGCTGACGGATCGACCTGTTGAGGGCGGGCTTGGAATGGGGGATGATAATCTATCGCGGGTTGGTAATCATGCAAAAAGACAGGTAGTGGAGTTGAACTAGCTGACCACTTCGTCTACTTCGATGTAGGCATTCATAAAGAGCAGCAGGTGCAGTTTTCGGATGGCCTCTTTTCCACATAAATTATTCATCTCTATAAACCCTGTCCTTCTTGGACGCTCCTTCGGATTGGAACGCTCTATCTTGGAAGAGGTCACCTTTCCAAAAGGAAAAAAAAGCTCGGCGAGTTGCTTTTGGGTGGTCATGACGTTCAAATTGCCAATACGTATTTGCATAACAAGGGAGATTAGAAACTTAAAAAAGGCTGTGGGGAGGGATTCAGGTAAGTTAATCCAAAAAAAGGGATTTACCTAATATTTCGCTGCCGGGGATAAAATAGTTATTTCATAGAATTATCGACCGTTGCGGAAATAAAGGTCTATCTTCGGTGCGCTACTTTGAGCCTCGCATCCAGTAACGACAATTATCCTGCTCCGCATTTTTGTCGCATAAACATGGCAGAAAGTTTTTGGTAAGGTGTAATTACTTATTTTAAAAAGGAAAATTATGACAATATCCAGGGAAGAGCATGCCGATCACGGTGTGGGGCAAGTGAAAGAAGGTGAAGATCCGCTGAAAGTCGGGAAGATCGAATACTTTGAAAAATTCAGCGGAACGGGTCGCATTCTTCAAAAGGATGCTACAACGATCCCCTTTCATAGCTGGCGGACGACTTATGCCGTCAGGGAAGGCGACATAGTGAACTATCGACTGGAAATGGGACCGTTGGGCTTGCAAGCCGTGGACGTCGCCGATGTCGGGCGCTTATAGAAGTGACGTTTAATCTGTTAAATTTGTTTTTATGAATATGTATGTATCAAACCTGGGTTTTGGAGTGACAGACAATGAATTGAAGTCTATGTTTAGTAAATATGGCGAAGTGACCTCTGTAAAAGTGATTATGGATAGAGAGACGGGAAGGTCGCGGGGATTTGCATTCGTGGAAATGGCCGATGAGGCAGCCGAAAAAGCAATGAGAGAGCTCAATGGAGCGCAGGCAGACGGTAGAACGATATCCGTCTCCAAAGCCAAGCCGAAATCGGACGGCGGCTCGTTCCAGCGTGACCGGGGCAACCGTTGGTAGCCCCAAAACCGGCAAGGACTGCAAGACCAATGCCTCTGAAACGAAGTTCCGGGGGCTTTTTAATTTCGGTTATCACTAGTTTGTTTTGGCCTCATCTGGTGGTGCATTTCCTCTATTCTGTTAACGGCTTTCATTATGTATCGTTCAATAATCGTCGGCTCCGGCGCCTACATTCCTGAAAACATCATACGCAACAGCGATTTTCTATCGCATAGGTTCTATTCGCAATACAGCGTACCCGAAGAGAATACTCCGGCCAGGATTATAGACAAATTCGCTAAGATCACCGGTATCCTCGAGCGGCGCTATGCGCCGGAAGAGCTTTCGGCTTCCGATCTAGCCGCAGAAGCAGCCGCAAAGGCCATATTTGACAGTGGCATAGACAAGGAATCACTGGACCAGGTGATCGTAGCCCATAACTTCGGCGACATGAAAAACTGCGGGTCATCACCGGACCTCGTTCCATCGCTGGCATCGAGGGTGAAAAGGCAGCTCGGCATATCAAATCCCTCATGTGTGTCTTACGACCTGGTATTCGGCTGTCCGGGCTGGCTGCAGGGAATGATACATGCCGACGCTTTTTTCAAGGCCGGAATAGCGAAAACAGCATTGATCATTGGCGCCGATACCCTGTCCCGCGTCCTCGATCCGCAGGATCGTGACAGTATGATCTTTTCAGACGGGGCCGGTGCTATAGTCCTCAGTTATAAAAAGGTGAACGATCAAGCCCTGGGTCTGTTGTCTGCGACTGTTCGCTCGGATTGCGGCGAGGAAACGGATTTTATACATCTGGGAAGCTCGCTGTGTCCCGAAAACGCTACGCACGCGCGATATTTGAAGATGAAAGGCCGTAAGGTATACGAATATGCATTGCGCCACGTACCCGTAGCCATGAAGGAGTGCCTGGAGAAGTCTGGGTATCCCATTGAAAGTCTAAAGGCCATATTTATTCACCAGGCCAATGAAAAAATGGACGAAGCGATTGTAAAGGCCTTCTACGGTTTATACGGCATTGCCGAACCGCCTGAAAATATCATGCCCATGTGCATTCAGTGGTTAGGCAACAGTTCGGTTGCTACCATCCCTACCTTATTCGATCTCGTAAGGAGATCGGCACTGGCTGGGTTCGAATTAAAAAGAGGTGATTTGGTCCTGTTTGCCTCGGTAGGCGCCGGCATGAATATCAATGCAGTATGTTACGGCTATCATTAAAAGTACGGCCGCGATACGCTTAGGATCGCCTCAGTATAGCTCTGCAGGAAGCTCGCTTACGGAAATGATCTTTCCGTCGAAGATCGTCTTATCTAGAGACATTATGGCCTGCCTGGCCTGGGCCGCCACGGGCATGCAAATTTCTCCACTCTTTAAGGACCGGCCATTTAATGAATTTCGATTTACCTTGGCAAAATCGACATTGCCGTATTGAAAGAACAGCTTTCTTAGTTCGGTGTCGGTTGTATTCAAGCTGATATTGGATATCTTAATATTCATGAGGATTGTATTGGAATTTGATCTGTTTAGCTTTTTGAAGAAAGCTTAACGAATTCCTGGCCATTAAAGATCCTGGATAAATTTATGTCCTTCGATTCCTGATATTCTTGCAGCCTGTACACAGACACGATACGCCAGAAATTCTTTTTCTTCAGTTCCAAAAAGTCGGGCGCCTTGATAAATATACCTTCGACTGTTCTCGATTTTAGAATGATCTTGGAGGAACGGTCCGGCTCCGCACCAATGAAACGCTCTATCTGTTCGATGGTCATTTTGAAAGTTTTTCGGTGTATGGAACAAAATAAAAAGAAACGAGTAGGCAAAAAGCATCTGCAAGTTACGATTTATTTGGGGAAGAGCCATTTTATCTTTCGATGGATTAAAACTAGAAAGCCAAATTGAAAATTTCAATTTGGCTTCTGATTGCACCTGATTGCACCTGATTGCACCTTATGAGGTCTCTGCCCGATGGCTATTTACCGGCTGCCTCGACTGCCTCCATAATAACCCCCAAAACTTCTTTCGGTTTGGCTAACATGGCAACATGGGGGGAATTCAACTCCGTCGTTTTTGCGTTGGCCCTTTTGGCCATTAGGCGCTCCAGATCAGGGCTTATGGAATGGTCCTCCGAAGCCACTATATACCATGACGGTTTTTGTTTCCATGCAATATGAGTGGCGACACCTTTAAAGACGTTCTGGGAAGCGGGTTGTTGTACACTGAATATCATGTTCTGTTCACCTGTTGGAAGGCTATTGGCAAAGGCTTTTATTACCCCGTCTTTTGAAAGTGTTATAAAGCCGTCCGTGTTAACCAGGTAAGAAGTGAGTTGTGTCTGGGACGCTTTTTCGCTCACGGTGAGTACCGTTTCCCCTTCATCGGGTGCATAGGCCGCTACATAGACAAGCGCTTTTACATGGGGATCGTCCCCGGCCTGGGTTATAACAAAGCCGCCCCAGGAGTGACCGACCAGGATGACGTCGCCCCCGGCCAGTTTGATGGCTCTTTGTGTCGCCGCCACATCATCTTCGAGGGATGTGGTTGGATTTTGTACCGAAATGACAGGGTATCCCTTTTCAAGCAGCGATGGAATAACTTTATCCCAGGATGAGCCATCGGCCCATAAGCCGTGTACAAAGATGATGGCAGGTTTCATCGAATTTGATTTAATGTTTTGAGCATTTAAGTTGGAAAAGAATAGCAATGTGGTGGAGAACAGGACGACTGAAAAATTCTTCATGTTGTTATATTTTTTTAGGCCGTATAATCTTTCCCAAAGTATCGTAATTTATCAACGGCCTTGTTATACAATTGTATCTGATCGATGTACATTTCATCTTTTTTCAATCCCTTTATAACAAGCTATCTTATTAAATTTATGTGGCGAGCGATCGATCTTCGCTCGGCTGGATATTGCCGTTGGCGTCCATGCCCAACGCGGTGTGGTAACCTTATTAATCAGACGCCTAAATACCTTAAACCTGCTATCGATCAACTATGAAATGCTCGTCTATCATCTGGTTCCTTCTTTTGGGTTTCCTGCTCGGATCCTGTTCGAATCCTTTTCCTTATTCAAATCCTCCTCGTTCTGATTCTGCATACGCCGACTCTCGTAGGGCTGTGGTCGATTCTTTGCCTTTAAATAAAGACAAAGGGATAAATTTATATTGGTATTACTATTCTGCAGGAGTAGTTGGAAGGGCCAAAGATGACTATTTGGCAATAAACTCCTGTTCCTGCAGGTTAAAAGTCGACAGCGCTTTTTTCTCGGCCCCGGATATCTTGAAAATAGATAAGAAAGGAGATACTGTAATTGTAGTGCAACCTGGCGGTATACGAAATGAAAGATCGTAATGCAAAAACCCCCGACCATCGTCGGGGGAGCTTGTGCCCAGAACAGGAATCGAACCTGCACATTGTTGCCAATACCAGATTTTGAGTTAGAATGGCGACTTTGCTTGGTTGTTCCTCGTTTTGCTTTGTTTATCTAACTAAAAGATTTTCAGTAGTTTATATAAAATATGCGTACCTTCAATAGTGTCCATTTAGCCGTCTTTAACGGGCGGTTGTTGGGACATTGTTGGGGCATTTTGGTGTCTTGACGGGCAATGAAAAGAGGAGAAGAAAAAACGCTATTATGTCAGTTACGTTAAAACTGTTCTTTGACGACCGGCGGCCGTTGAAGAAAAAAAAGGGTGAATTCCCCTACAAATTACGGGTGACGTACAAACGCCAACCCCTCGAGTTTCAAACGATCTATTCCCTCTCACCGGAAGAGGATATCAAGTTGTCTGCGCGGCGACTTGGTGAGGAACTGCACGAGTTCAAAAAAAAGATCAACAAGTGTCTCACCGATGCGCAGGCGTTCGTTGATGATATGCCGGAGTTCAGCTGGACGAGGTTTATTCGGGATTTCATTAACCGACACCCGTCTTTTCTAAAGCGAAAACTGAAAGATGAGGCTGAACCGGAAACTCGGGGAGATTTTGACTATGGCCCCTATCAGAGCCGGTTTAAGTCAATTTTCGAGGAAAAGCACCCTTCTAAGCAGCATATCTCCTATGTGTTCAGCCTTTACATTAGAAAGCTTATTCGCCGGCGAAAGATAGGAAGTGCGCTTAACTATCAGTATGCGTATAATTCGTTAAAGAAGTTTGGTGGGAATGTGACCTTTCAGCAGGTCACGGACGATTGGTTGTTTGAGTACGAGGCCTGGATGACGACCGAGATGGAGAATAGCCTGACAACCGTCGGCATTGTCCTGCGGCCGCTACGGTGCATCTTCAATGAGGCCGCATCGGCCCCTCTGAATCTAATCGACAAGCGGACTTGCTATCCCTTTGGGAGCCGCAGGTACCAGATTCCGAGCTCGCGCAATGTGAAGAAAGCGTTTAGCGCCGGAGAACTCCGGACCTTGTATGACCATGACTATGGGGATCTGGAGACGAGAAAGGGTATGGACTACTGGTGGTTTCTCTATTTTGGCAATGGAATGAACATGAAGGATGCTGCATTGCTTCGATTTTCCAACTGGCAGGGTGATTTCATCTGCTTCCGGCGAGCCAAGACGGATCGGACGACCCGACAAACGACCTTGCCCATTTCGGTATACGTTAATGAAGACATGAGGAAAATCATTGGCCGGTGCGGAAACCAAAACGGAGGTAAGGACGACTATATTTTCCCCATTCTTAAGCCGGGTATGAACCCTTTAGAACAGCATGATGCCATCAAAGCGTTTATTCGTTTCGTGAACCGGTGTGCAAGGGTGGCCTGTGCGGAGGTTGGATTGAGCAAAGAAGCAACAACAAAAGTAACGCGTCACTCCTTTATGACACAGCAAAAGCGGAGTGGTGCCAGCACTGAGGAAATCCAGGAGGCGGTTGGTCACACGAACCCCAATACTACACAGTTCTACTTGGACAGCTTCGAATTGGATGTCAAAAAGACGTTTGCATTGAATAGTAGTAACTTTAAGACAGCGGCGCCCGCCCGCCTTGCGGAGATGGAAATTGTAAATAATTAAAAAATTATAAACCTATCAATATGAAAGTGTATTATTATACCTCCGATCAAGAGCTGGTATTCGACCGGACATTTGCGTTTGTTCCCTTTTTATGGAGCCTGCTGGTGAAGGCATTTATTTACTCGCCGCTCTGGTTGACCGGCTATCTTATCTGCCGAAAGCTGCTTCCGGCAGATGCAAAGGGATATTATTGGGTGGGTTGCATGGCGTTAATAGCGGCCTGCCTTTACTGTTTATTGTTTGTAGTTAAAGGGGTGACCATCGCGTTGCGCGCAAGGCGAAACCCACTGTGGATCCTGCTGCTGGTCACAGTAGTAGCGTACACCTGCGTTCCTCCCGGTATTGTAGCCTTTGACCTTCTGCGGGGTAACGTTCCTTATATATGGCTGACGTGGACGCTCTCAGTATGTGCCGGATTGTTCGCCTATTCAAAGTATCGCTTTTTGGAGGATTTAGTCCCACAGAATGTCTGGGGGTTTTATATGACAGGGCTCAGGATCGGTCGACATCCTGGCTTGCGCCGGCGGAGATGATCTCTTTCTAGTTCAGATAATTTCGTTCAAAAAATATTAAACAATGGGAAAATTGGATATATTAAAAATGGCGGAACCAGGGGTTCCCAGACAATCGTCGCGATGTAGCTTGATATGATCGAAAAATTCGCGGCGTCGAGTAGTGTCCCGTTTGAGCCTTGGCATCGGTCTAAATTCGATGCATTGGGGTTCCTCCTTAAGGATGAGAAATTAACTGAGGACGGACATGCGAAGTTTATAGAGGCGAGTGCGCCGGGCGGATGGACCAGGCGCTTGGACAAGAGCGGAGACTGGCGGTTCGACCTAGTTGATCCAGATGGCCGGGTTCGGGTCACGATGACCTATAAGCTGTGGGATTATTCCTACGCCACATTCCTGTGTCGATATTCGATCGAAACCTGCAATCCGTTCTGCCAATCAGCATCGGCGGTACGAATGCGGATTTATGACCTTCAGACCCATAGTTCAATCCGATATTCTCTTACATATGACGACGGGAATTACTACGACAGCAGAAAGCAGGCGGAGAAAAGTCTCGAGGATTTTATGTTGGCTAACTTTCCCAATTCGCAGTTGCCCGCGCCTATTGGGGTATGGAATAATAAGGTACAACCACCCAGTTGTATTTAACGGTTGAAAAACCTACCAAATTTCAGTTCAAAAGTATACCACCTTCAGCGGGTAATAACCCCGTCTCTTTGCACCCAAAAAGGGACGACAAAACATGCTGGACGTGGAAGTCAATCACCAGATCATATTATTATATTTTAGAGAGGGTTTAAGTTTACGGAAGATCGCCCAA
>Ga0134126_10006173_pt1 | contig 15000 bp, 13 predicted proteins | sample KB31752_FD_96881 | JGI IMG/M metagenome (GOLD analysis project Ga0134126, IMG submission 96881) | Terrestrial soil microbial communities with excess Nitrogen fertilizer from Kellogg Biological Station, Michigan, USA - KB3-175-2 | ecosystem: Environmental > Terrestrial > Soil > Unclassified ...
CACATGGCGGCAGAGCTCGTGAAGCCTCACGTCAAGCAAGTCAACCAGATCTGCGAGGCTGCCGCGCCCGTTCATGCCTGAGACTCGGCGTTGGAGTAAGGGCCGGTGAAACAGGACTCAGGATCACCGGTTGGCTCATTGCTACCCTGAGAAGTCTCATTTTTTCCTGAGGCTGGCAGGAACGAATGTTCCTCCCGGCCTCAGCGCCTATTTGTCAGACTCTCGCCTGGGTCCGCGGAGTAAGCTGAGTTCATGAATCCAGCTCCGCAACAGCCCGAGATCCAGGTCACGCAATCGCCCGACTACCGCGAATCCTATGCCAACAGCGTGCAGGTCAGGGTGAGCGTGTGGGACTTCCAGCTTGTCTTCGGCATTGCCTCAAGTGATACGCCGGAGCAGGTGACGATCCGCAATCACGAGGCCATCTTTCTCAGTCCGCAACAGGCCAAGGCGCTGTGGAACGTGCTGGGGCAGAACCTGGCGCAATACGAACAGGCATTCGGACCCCTGGTGCTGGAACCGCAGGTGCACGGATTTCCGAAGGGACCGGTCCACTGAGCGGGCAATCTAGACTGGCATTCAGGGCCCTGCGCCCGCATGTTTCGCCTGAGGATGGCACGTTTGCGCTGGAGAAAGCTGTTCGAGCCGCCGTTGGATGCGCCGTTTCCCCTGTGGATGATCTTTCCGGTCATCTTCGCCGCGCTCTATGCCGCGCATTTCAATCTGCTGCGCCTGCCCTACTACTGGGATGAGGCGGGCTATTATATTCCCGCGGCGTGGGACTTCTTTCGTACTGGCTCGCTGATTCCCACAACGACGCTGAGCAATGCGCATCCGCCGCTGCCGAGCGTCTATCTGGCGCTGTGGTGGAAGCTCTCCGGATTCGTGCCGGAGGTGACGCGCGAGGCCGTGCTGATTGCTGCTTCGCTGGGCCTGCTCGGGGTGTGGAAGCTTGTTCTGCGCATTCATGGCTCGGTTGCCGTGGCGTTCTGGACCACACTGCTGACCGCCGTGTATCCCATCTGGTTTGCGCAGAGCACGCTGGCGCACGCCGATATTTTCGCCGCCGCGTGCACGCTGTGGGGGCTGGTCTATGCGCTCCCCGAGCGGAGCCGCAATCCGCGCGCCGCCGCGGCGTGGTTCACTGCCGCCGCGCTGTCAAAGGAAACCGCGATTGCGATTCCGCTCACACTGGCGGTGATGTATGCGTGGGAGGGGCTGCGCGCCGGCGGAGTGGTTCGCGCGCGGCGGTTGCGCGAGGCAGGCTGGCTCGGACTGAGCGTGTTTCCGCTCGCCGCGTGGTATGGCTGGCACCGCGCCAAGACCGGCTACTTTTTCGGCAACCCCGAGTTTCTGCGCTACAACGCGGAGACCACGCTGACGCCCGTGCGCGTGCTGGCGGCTTTCGGTCATCGCATTCTGCACCTCACGGGGCACATGAACATGTTTGTTCCGGTGTTGCTCACCGGCGCCTCACTTCTGCTGAAGCCGCGGACGGACGCCGGAGGCAACGAGCGCGCGGGGATCGCGGACGGCGTCCGTACGCGGATTTTCATTCTGCTGCTGGTGAACGCGGTGCTGTTCAGCGTCCTCGGCGGGGCGCTGCTCTGCCGCTACCTGCTGCCCATGTATCCGCTGGTGCTGGTGCTGGCTGTGGTGACGTTCTATCGCCGTGTGCCGTTCTGGCACGGGATGGCCGGGCTCTGTGCCGCCGCGTTTGTTGCGGGCATTTTCATCAGTCCGCCATATGGTTTTGCGCCGGAGGACAACCTGGCGTACGCGCGCGTAATTCGCCTGCACCAGGCGGGCATCGCGCAGCTGGCGCGGCGTTATCCAGGCGCGACCGTGCTCTCTGCGTGGCCGGTGACGGACGATCTGAGCAAGCCGGAGCTGGGCTGGGTCAAGGAGCCGTGGGATGTGTACGCCATCGAAGACTTTTCAGAAGCGCAGGTGGAGCGCGCTGCGGAGAACCCGGGACGGTACTCCGCCGCGCTGGTGTTCTCGACCAAGTACGATCCGCCGCCGCTGATCTCGCTGGGCCGGCGCTACGACGAGCGCTACTTCGGCCTGCATCACGACCTGAGCCCGGAGGAGATTGCGATCCACCTGCACGGGCAACTGGTGTGGAAGGGCGAGGATGACGGCATGTGGGTGGGGCTGATTCGGTTCAACCGGCAGTTTGAGGCGCTCGCCGCTCCTCCGGGCCGCGAGCTCCGGCGGCGCTGAAAACCCCGACAGACGCCTATAATCGAGCGAGACGTGTCCATGCATTTCTTTCTTCCATTCCGCCGGGCGGGGCGGCGTTTCGGCTGGGCGGTGGCGATTGCCGTGCTCTCGATTTTTATTGGGCAGGGTGCGGTGGTGCAGAGCGCGGTGGCACAGGGCGCGGTAGGTCAAGAGTCCGCTGAAACTGCCGCGCGCGGCCGAATATTGCTGGTTCTGCCCTTCGACAATAAGACGGGACAGCCGAGCCTGGAGTGGATTCGCGAAGCCGCCCCGGAGATCCTCGGCAGCCGGTTCGCTTCGGCGGGCTTTACTCCTCTGAGCCGCGCCGACCGCCTTTACGCGCTGGATCACCTTGGTTTGCCACAGGCGTTTCAGCCGTCGCATGCCAGTTCGCTGAAGATCGCGCAGACTCTCGATGCGGATTCCATCATTGTGGGCAGCTACAGCATGGAGGGCGGGCGGGTCGAGGCGCAGGCGCAGATCATCAGCGTGCCCAACCTGCGCATGAGCCAGCCCATCTCCGCCTCGGGCGATCTGCACGATCTGGTTGCGGTGTTCGATACGCTAGCGTGGAAGCTCACACGGCAGATGGATCCTACTTTCAATATCGCGCTAGAGACCTTTGTGGCCGCCGGCGCGAACGTGAACCTTGCCGCATTCGAGCAGTACATTCGCGGCATCACGGAGCAGGACCAATCGGAGCGTATCCGCCACCTGAACGAGGCGGTCAAGCTGAATCCCGATTTCAGCCAGGCTTGGATGGCGCTGGCCCGAGCGGACTACGCAAGCCAGCAGTATGAGCGCGCCGCCACCGACTTTGCCAAGGTGAAGGGCAACGACGCTGACACTCTCGAGGCGAGCTTCTACCGTGGGCTGGCGCTCATGTTCTCTGGCGAATACACCAAGGCGGAGGCCGCGTTTGCCGAGGTGGCGCGGGTTTTGCCGTTGGCTCCGGTGCTGAACAACCAGGGTGTGGCCATCAGCCGCCAGGGCCATGACGGCACGGCGCTTTTCCGCCAGGCGGAAGCAGCCGATCCGAACGCGCCCGATTATCACTTCAACCTGGCTGTGAGTCTGGACCGGCACGGCGATCGCGCCGGCGCACAGAGCGAGATTGCGCAATATCTGAAGCAGCGCCCCAATGACAGCGAAGCCCAGGAAATGCAGGCGGCGTGGAAGACGCCGTCCACCGCCGCGCCAGTGGAGCCATTGGAGCGCATTGTGCGTGGATTCGACGAGGTGGCGTTTCGCCAGGCCGCCGTGGTGCTCGACCAGGTGGAAGCGGCGCGCCTTGCGGCTCTTACGCCGATGCAGCGCGCACAGACGCTTGCCGCCCAGGCACGGGAATACCTTTCCCGCGGGCTGCTGCTTGAGTCCGAACGACTGTATCAGCAGGCGATCGCGGCTGACGATCGTTCGGAAGCCGCCCATGAGGGCCTGGCCGAGGTCCGCGAACGGACCGGCGATACGGCGGGAGCGCGGAAGGAAGCCGAAGCCGCTCTCGAACTGCGGCCGTCGGTCGGCGCGTACCTTGTGATGGCGCGTGTCGATTTGGCAGACAAGCGCCTGGGCGACGCAGCCCGCGAAGCCGGGGAAGCCCTCAAGCTGAACCCCGGCAACAAGGCGGCAACCGAAGTCCTGCGCCAGGTGAATGCACAGCAGGGAGGCACGAGCCCAAAGGCTCCCTGATACGACAGGCTCGCGAATAAAGGAGCAAGCCATGAACGCATTGCTTGGCGAAAGCTCGAATCCAGGACCGCGAAAGCCCATGGTCGAGTTGTCTGCGCGTTTTTATCTCGGCGTGATGTTTCCGGTCCTCGCCACACTTATGCTGGCCAATGCGGTGCCGGCCTGTGTGGCGGCCACGTCTCAGCCGGTCTCTCAGGCGGCCGCCCAGCCGCTGGTGGACAAATTTGTTCTCGATGACACAATTCAGCCGGTGAGCGCCGACCAGGTTGCGCGGGCGTTGACGCGGGCCAACTCGGACGGCGCCGCCGCGCTGCTGATCGAGATCAACACTCCGGGCGGGCTGGTCGATTCCATGCGGCGCATGGCCGGCGGCATTCTCAGTTCGCGCACGCCGGTCATTCTTTACGTCGCGCCCAACGGGGCCCGCGCGGCTTCGGCCGGATTCTTCCTGCTCGAAGCGGCTGACGTGGCCGCGATGGCGCCGGGAACCAATGCTGGTGCGGCGCATGTTGTTTTTGAAATGGGCAAGCCCGACCAGACTATGGCGGAGAAGGCTGAAAACGATGCCGAAGCTTTCCTGCGTTCCTATGTAAGCCCCCGCAAGCGCAATGTAGACGCCGCAATCGCCGCCGTGAAGTCTTCGAAGTCGTACTCCGCGGAAGAAGCGCTCGCACAGCACCTCATTGACCTTACCGCTTCCAGCGATGCGGAACTGCTGTCAGCGCTCGACGGCCGCGAGATTACGCGCCTCGACGGTAGCCGACAAATCCTGCACCTGGCCAACGCGCGCATCGAGCTGCTGCAGCCCACGGTGCGCGAACGCCTTCTCGGTCGCCTGGTCGATCCCAATATCGCCCTGCTGCTGCTGGTGGGAGGCGCGCTGCTCATCTATCTCGAGTTCAATACTCCCGGGACCATTGTGCCGGGGGCGTTGGGTACGCTGATGGTGCTGCTGGCCATTTTCGGGCTCAATCTGCTTCCCATCCGGTACACGGCGGTCATGTTGCTGCTTGCGGCATTGGTTCTGATGGTGCTTGAGGCCAAGATCGGCGGCCACGGCGCCCTGGCCACTGCGGGCATCGGCTGCCTGATGCTGGGCACCCTCACATTGATTGCCGCACCCGTACCCGAGTTGAAGATCAACCCGTGGATGGCCGTTGCGGTCAGTGGCGCATTCGGCGTCATCACTGTATTCCTGGTCCGGCTCGCGGTACGGGCGCGACGCCTGAAACAGCGCCTGGGATTCGACGCCCTTGTGGGCCGCCCCGCCTCTGCCATGGAGCCGCTCACGCCGGAGGGCCACGTTCTGGTCGACGGCGAAATCTGGCGAGCCGTCGCCGACCAGGCCGTTCCCACGGGCACTTCGCTGCGCGTCACCGGACATCAGGACTACCTGCTTGAGGTCACCCAAGCCGGCGGGTCGGCGCAGCGCGACGCCGCTCCTTAAGAGCCGGTGGAGTACAATTCGCTCCTGACACCCACACAGAAGGGAACAGCCATGCCGGATCTTTCAATCTCTGCCCTGGTCTTCATCGCCATTATCGTTCTGTATCTGCTGAACTCCATCAAGATTCTGCGCGACTACGAGCGCGCAGTGATCTTCCGGCTTGGCCGTGCGCTCACGCCGCCGAAGGGACCAGGCGTCATTTTCGTTTTTCGTCCGTTCGATCAGATGGTACGCATTTCCCTGCGCCAGGAAGTGCTTGAAGTGCCGCCGCAGGACGTGATTACGCGCGACAACGTCACCCTCAAGGTCAATGCTGTGGTTACGCTCTACGTCGTCGAGCCCAATCTTGCCGCCATCAAGGTGCAGAACTACGTCTACCAGACGTCGCAGTTCTCGCAAACCACGTTGCGCAGCGTGCTTGGCGAAGTGGAACTGGATGAGTTGCTCAGCCACCGGGACAAGCTCAACCTGCGCATCCAGAGCATCATCGACCAGCGCACCGAGCCCTTCGGGGTGAAGGTCATCTCGGTGGAGGTAAAGCAGGTGGACCTGCCCGAGCAGATGTTGCGCGCGATGGCCAAGCAGGCCGAGGCCGAGCGCGAAAAGCGTTCGAAAATCATCCACGCGGAAGGCGAGTTCAACGCAGCACAAAAGCTGGTGGACGCCGCGCGCCTGCTGGCCGAGCAGCCGATCACGCTACAGTTGCGCTACCTTCAGACGCTGACGGAAATCGGCGTGGAAAAGAACACCACGATCGTCTTCCCCCTGCCGATGGAATTGATGTCGCTTCTCAATCGGACCATCAATCCGCCGGCGCCCAAGTTGGAGAACGTGTGAGGGCAGGGAACTGCCACGGCGACACGATGGCGTGGAAAAATCCGCTCGGCGCGCCTACACTGGGAGCAAGTCCCATGAAAGAGGAGGCGGTCGATGCGCCTCCCCGAATTCCATCGACAGGCCGCGAACGCAAGGCTTGAATAAGAGAGCCGGAGAATGCACCGAGGTATTGGTGGAACAGTATTCGAGCCCGCGGAAGAGCGGGCCGATCGCGAATTGACCCTGGGGCCGATGACCCTCGCGCTCCTCGGACTTGTCTTCTGTGGCATTTGTGCCCTGTGCTTCGTCTGGGGCTATTCGGTGGGCCATCGCGCACCCGCTGGAATCGAGGCGCCGCAATCTGCGAGCACACGACCCTCGGCAGCGCAGATTCTCAGCAATCAGCCAAAGCCCGGCGCCAGCGACAACGGCGCACAAGCCCGTACAAGCGCACCGCCGGTCGTTGCCCCCTCTGGCTCGCCGGACGCCGGCTCTTCGCCGTCAGGCAACCCTGCGGTTTCGACTGCAACTCCCGCAGGCTCCGCAACCGGGTCACTGCCCACCGGCGGCGCGGTGGTGCAGGCGGCGCTGCCCGCACCGGCCGCATCGGGGCAGCCGAATACGAGTTCAGGTACAGTCCAGCCGGCTTTCGGCGCCAACTCTCCGTGGATGGTGCAGATCGCGGCGGTATCGCACTCGGAGGATGCCGACGTGCTTGTGAGCGCACTGCGCAAGCGAGGCTACGTGGTGTCAGCGCATCGCGACCCCGGCGACAACCTCATTCATGTACAGGTGGGCCCGTTCTCGACCCACGCTGACGCCGCTTCCATGCGGCAGCGCCTGCTGAACGACGGCTACAACGCCATGATCGAACCGTAGGGCAAGCTGTTTTCTGAGAGCTGAAGGATGAGGGCTGGCATTCAGCCACGCATTTGCTCCGGCAGCCCTGAAGCAATCACCGTGCGCATGGCTTCCATCAGGTCTTCGCGCGTGGCGAACCGTCGCGGATCGATCGGTGAGTGAAAAACGATGTGCGCAGTTCCCGGCCGTACCCGCCCGCTACCCTTCGGCATCATGGTTTCGGTGCCATGGATCGACACCGGCACGCAGGGCGCTCCGGCTTCCATGGCAAGGTAAAACGGTCCCTTCTTGAACGGTAGAAGGCGCCCATCGCGCGAGCGTGTGCCTTCGACAAACGTGGTGATGTGCACCCCGCGTTCCAGCACCTGCCGCGCGGCCGCCACACTCTCCACCGCGCTCTCCACGCGGCCGTCGCGATCCACGGGCACAAAATCGCCGAGCTGCATGCCGTATCCGAGCACGGGAATCTTCATCAGCGAACGCTTGATGAATGCCGACGTCCGGCCCGGAATGCGCGGAAACAGCGCGGCCGGATCGAGGTTCGATACGTGATTGGCCATGAACACGCACGCCGTATGCGCCGGAACATGCTCGGTTCCTTCCACCTCAACGCGGATGCGGGCGAGGCGAAACGCCACCTGCACAATCCACATGGAGGTGTTGTAGAGCGGCCCAGCGTTACGCGTGATCATGGTGAACGGAATCAACACCACTGCGCAGGGAGCGCCCAGCAGCATGATCGTCAGGAACAAAGTGAGTGATGCAATCATGCCCTCTCACGCAGCCGCGTCGGCAGCTTCTCATAAATCCCACCGAACCCGCCATTCGACAGGATCGCGACCACGTCTCCCGAGCGCAACTGCTGCGCCAGGGACTCGACAATCGCATCCACGTCGGGCCGCAACTCCGCCGCCGTGCCCTCCGCATTGAGCGCTCGGACCACGTCTTCAGGGTGCAGCCGCTCGTCCTCCGCGATGCGTTCCTGCTGGTACACTCCAGCGAGCACCACGCGGTCGGCATGGCGCAGGCTGGCTACCAGCTCGCCCTCCAGCACCTTGCGCCGCAGCGTGTTCGACCGCGGCTCCAGCACGGCCCAGAGCCGCGCCTGCGGATACACCGCGCGCAGCGTCTTCAGTGTCTCGCGAATGGCCGTGGGATGATGCGCGAAGTCCTCGATGATGGTGATTCCGCCGATCTCCGCGCGCACTTCCAAGCGCCGCTTTACGCTTTTGAACTCGCGCAGCGCGGTCGCAATTGCTTGCACTGGAACGCCGCGGTGGAACGCCAGCGCCGCGGCGGCCGTGGCATTCAGGGCGTTGTGCTCGCCGGCGAGGCCCATTTCGAGTTTCGTCCAGCGCGCGCCGTCGCGCCACACCTCCCACGTCATGCGTCCGCGTTCCTGGGCCAGGTTGCGGATGCGCCAAGCGGAACCCTCGCTGAAGCCGTAGCGCTCAACGGGGCAGAACGCGTGCGCCACGCACTCCGTCACATTTTCGCTGCCATCGAATGCGACGATCACACCGCGCCGAGGAACGAGATTTACGAGACGCTTGAAAGCCGTCTTCACCGCATCGAGATTGGCGTAAATATCGGCATGATCGAACTCCACGTGGGTGAGGATCAGCGCGTCGGGGAAGTAATGCAAAAACTTCGGTCCCTTGTCGAAAAAGGCGGTGTCGTACTCGTCGCCTTCCACAATGAACGTACGCGTCGACCGAAACTGAAAGCTCGATCCGAAATTCTCTGCCACGCCGCCGATCAGGAACGACGGCTCGAATGCGGAATTGTCGCGCGCCGCCACCTGATAGATCCATGCCAGCATGCTCGTGGTCGTAGTCTTGCCGTGCGTGCCTGCGACGACGAGCGGTTCGCGCCCGCGCAGAAACTCTTCGCGCAGCAGCGCCGCCATCGACGTAAACGTAATCCGCTCGTCGAGCACGCGCTCCACTTCGGGATTGCCCCGCGAGAGCGCGTTGCCGATCACCACCAGGTCCGGCACGGGCTCTTGATTCCCTCCCAGGTTCGACTCCGCATAGGGCTCATACACGGGGATGCCGAGGTCCCGCAGCAGATCGCTCATCGGCGGATAGGCCGCCTTGTCAGAGCCCGTGATGCGATGCCCCTCGAGCTGTAGCAGGCCGGCGAGCGATGCCATCGCCGTGCCGCAGATCCCGCTGAGATGAATGTGCTTCTTTGTGCCGTTCATCCTGTCCGCGCCCAATGCTTCTGACTTTGCTATGTCTAACGTCATCCTTCATTCCGTTTCTAAGATTGTGCGGCCGGCTTCACAGCGGGCTGCAGGAGTTTCAGCTCCGCATCTGCTGTCGCGTTCAGCTCAGCCTCGACGCCGAAAGTCAGCGTCACGTTGCTATGCGATACGTGCCCGCTGCGCAGTCCGAACGCGATCGGCCCTTCGAAATCGCCCAGAGCCTGCAGAATCGCTTGCTCGAGCAGCTCCGGCTCAGTGCCCGGAGATGCGCAGTCCAGCATCTCGCCAAAGACGATGCCCTGTACTTCGTCTAACTTGCCCGCGTTACGGAGGTGCCACAGCATGCGGTCAACCTGGTAAGGCTTTGCGCCGACGTCCTCGAGAAACAAGAGCTTGCCTTCGGTATGCGGCTCCCACGGCGTGCCCAGCAGCGAAACCAGAATGCTCAAACATCCGCCGTAGAGTGTTCCGCGCGCGTGCCCGCGCTTCAATCCGCGCAAGCCTTCGGATTCGCCCAAGCTGTACGGCTCGCCCGCGATGGCCGCATTAAAACTTGGCAGATGCACGCCGTCTTCAAGATAAAAATCTGCCGCCAACATTGGACCGTGGAACGCGGGGAGGCCCAGGCTGTCCAACAGATGAAGCTGCACGCCCGTGAGGTCGCTGTACGCGAAGAACGGCTTGGGGTGTTTGGAGATGAGATCGAGGTCGAGCCGATCGAGCAGGTAGTTGGATCCGTAGCCGCCGCGCAGCGCCATCACCATCTGCGTTTCCGCATCGGCAAAAGCCGAGTGCAGATCATCCGCGCGCTGTTCCGGGGTTCCGGCAAAAAACAGGGGTCCTCGCGCCGCCGCATTCTCAGCAAAGCGCGGATCGAATCCCGCGGCATGCAATGCCTTGAAGGCGCCGTCAATGCGATCTTGCCGCGCGAACGACGCCGGCGCAACGACGCTGATGCCCGCGCCTGCGCGCACGGCGGGGGGAAGCGCCGCATCCGGCGCTTGCATCACCACGCCTCGCCCCGCGCAATCAGCGACGCGGGCCCGGTCAGTTGCAAGTCGTGTCCTGCTCCAGACCATTCCACGGTCTGTGTTCCGCCCGGAGCGATGACACGGAGCGGCGACGTGCATCCGCGCAGCGCGATGGCCGCGGTCGCCGAAGCCGAAGTCCCCGTGCCCGAAGACGTCGTCGGTCCGACCCCGCGCTCGAAGATGCGGATCTCGATTTCGCGGTGGCTGATCACGCGGGCAAATTCCACATTGGTCTGATACGGAAAATCCGGATGCCCGCAGATCTGCTGCCCCACACTCTGCCAGCGTTGCCCGTCCACGGTGAACGCGTCGTTGTCTACGAACACTACGAAGTGCGGATTCCCCGTGGACACCTCGACTCCCTCGACCTGCACTCCTCCCGGAATGGTCACGGTGCGCGGCGCAAACTGCGGCACGCCCATGCCGGTCGTGATCTCCACGGTGAATTCATTTTCGCGAATCACGCGGTTCACGAGACACACGCGGGTGCCGGCGTCGGTTTCAATCGTGAAGGAATCGCCCGCGGCTGCGCCTCTCTGCTCAGCCATCCACGCGGCCACGCAGCGCGTGCCGTTGCCGCTGATCTCGGCAATCGAGCCGTCCGCGTTGTGCAGCCGGATGCGTCCCGACCGCGGCCCGGTCCAGGCACAGAACTCGATGCCGTCTGCGCCGATCCCAGTGTTGCGGGAGCACAGCCGGCGCGCCAGTTCCGCCCAGTCGCGGCCTGCAACCGCCTCTTCTGAGAGGATGAGAAAGTCATTGCCGCAGGCGTGCGCCTTGGTAAACGAAATCAATCTTCCTCCGGATCGCGATAGGTATGCAGTGCTTCGATCGCCGGTTCCAAGGCCAGCCTGCCGAGTATGAGCTCGTGCTGCTTTCGTTTCGCAGTCAGGCTGAAACTCACCCGCTGCATTTCGCCGATCGCATCCCGTTCCACGTTGCCAAGCCGCTCTCCCGCGCTGTCCATCGCTCCCAGTATCGAGGTGAGCATCTCCGAATGGTTACGGCCACGCGCCTCGTAGACGAGTGGAAACCCTTTGATGTTGCCCCGCCGCTCCGCAAACCCGACAAATTCCAGCGCGACGATGACGATCGCAGTACCGACGCCGGCCGTCGCGTATAGCCCCGCACCGGCCGCCATGCCGATGGATGCCACCACCCAAACGCTTGCAGCGCTCGTCAGCCCGCTCACGCGGCTGCGGTTGTGCAGGATCAAGCCCGCGCCCAGAAACCCAATGCCCTGCACGATGTTCGAAGCCACGCGCCCCTTGTCCGGATTTGCATCCCCGGCCAGCACTGCCGAGAGCAGTGTGAACAACGCCGCGCCCATGCAGATCAGCAGATTGGTGCGCACCCCGGCGGCTTTTTGCTTCAGCTCGCGCTGCAGGCCCACGGCGCCGCCCAGCAGACAGGCGAACAGCAGCCGCTCCACGGCGCCGCTTGCCACCGCGCCCTGCTGCAGCCAGGTGAAGCTGAACGGCTGCGCGAAATGCATCGCGAATGTGCTCATCGGCTTTGTTCCTTGCCCGATGCTACCACTGCTTTTGGTGCGTTTGGGTGTCTTGGCGCCTTGGAGGAATCGGAGACGTAAAGCGTCATCTCCGGCTGTCCCGCCGCATCCAGCTGAGCAACTTCGCGTAGCCCACCCGGATGCCTCTTGACGGCGAGCTCAATGTCATCGCCCGCCAGCGTCATCACGATTGCCGCATGCTGCGCAGGGGCTGCAAGTGCGGCCTGATAAAACTCCTTATCGCTTTCGTTCACGGTCTGCCGCAGCGGAATCCCGCTTAGAGCCACAACCTGGGGATACACGGACGTGTCCATCAGCACTATGCCGTGCGGCCGCACGGCCAGCAGTTCGCGCAGGCGCGCCGCAATCGCCCGCTCATACGGGCGCCGCGCGATCGCGTTTTTAGTTCCTTCCACGTAGACCAGAGGCCGTTGGCGCATCATGATGGCGGTGTTCGCTGCTGTTATTAGGAACAGGAGTGCGGTTACCCACCTCTTCCATGCAGGCCGGAACTCACCTATTGCGGTCAGCAGAAGATTCGCGGCAAATCCCACGCCTACCGCGAGCGCCGGAATCATCTCAAGCCCGTAGCGCGTGTTGTACCAGGAGTGCGGCCACCACACCGGCAGAAAGATCGGCACCGATCCGAATGCAACTGAATACGCGTAAAACGGTACCGGCACCCACAGCAGCAACGTCCAGGCAAACGCTTTGCGCCGCGCGATCAGCCATCCCCACGCGGTTCCGAGTACGCTCACCGTCAGCAGGAAGTTGCCCCACGCGAGCGCCGCCGCGTCCATCTCGAACGCCTTGCCATAGAAGATCAGCGACACCCACGGGTTATGCCAGCCCGGATGCGGCGGTCCTGATCCGGGTGTCGACGTCTTCAGCTCGATGGCTTTGGCCGAGTAGGGGCCGCGTGCAAAATCGAGCCAATCGCCGAACACCGCCTGGTTGTACAGGAGCCACACCACGGGCGCCGCGATCACGATCAACGTGGCCATCCAGAACGCCGTCGAGCGCAGCTTGCCGCGCTTCAGCAGGACAACTCCCATCGCCGTCCAGGCAAGGAAGGTGACGATCCATCCGTCGTAACGCGTGAACACCGCCGCGACCAGCACCAGCGCGATCAGCCATACCAGTCGCGTACTGCTCCGATCTTCGGCGCGGTCGATGGCCGCGCGCCACTCCACCAGCCAAAGTACGGCCCACACCAACTCGCATACGAACAACGGCTCTGTCATGGCCGTGGTCTGCATGTAGATGAGATTGGGATTCAGCGCGAAGAAGGCCAGCGCGATCGTCGCCGGGGCGGGTCGTACCCAGCGGCGCATCAGCCGGTAGAGTCCCCAGCACGAGGCCAGCCACGCGAGTGCAGAAGGAATCAGCCCGGCCACCCCGTTCTTCCACCACGCGAACACCGCGACGAAGGGAATCATCAGCAGATGCGGCAGAGGAAGCCATACCGATCCGAGCTGGGTCAGTCCAGGCCGGTGGGAATCGAGTACCCGCCGCGCGATGTGCAGGTGGGCCTCGGCGTCGCCGTAGTTCAGCAAAGCGTCGTGACTCCAGCTCCACCCGATCGCCACGAGCGACGCCGCCGCGCAGCAGGCAAGCACCGCCACTGCCTCGACCCGTCCGATGCGGTTTTCAGTCAACGGATGTCATCTCGCTCGCGGCGCGCCGCTACTCGTTCTACCAGCCCAGGTACTTGCCAAAGAGCAGGCCCACGCGCTCCCGCGCCGCGGCGGGAATCGCATCCTTCTGCGTCAGCACCGCGAAGCGGGCTGCCGAGGCGCATGCGCATGCGCGCTCCTTGGGCATTGCCGCCACGGCCTGCTTCACCACTTCGCAGGCGTTTGCCGCGTTCTTGTGCAGGACCGCAACAATTTCTTCGATCGTGACCGCGTCGTGCCCTTCGCGCCAGCAATCGTAGTCCGTCACCATGGCCACGGTGGCGTAGCAGATCTCCGCCTCGCGCGCGAGCTTGGCCTCCTGCAGGTTGGTCATGCCGATCACGTCGGCGCCCCAACTCCGGTACAGATTCGACTCCGCCTTGGTGGAGAACTGCGGACCTTCCATGCACACGTACGTGCCGCCCGCTTTGCCCACCACTCCAGCCTTTGCGCACCCGTCGATTGCGGCGTTTGCAACCGTGGCGCAGACGGGGTCGCCGAACGCCACGTGCCCTACGATGCCATCGCCAAAGAACGTTGCGACGCGGTTGAACGTTCGATCGATGAACTGGTCAGGAATCACGAAGTCAGTCGGCTTGTGTTCTTCCTTCAGCGAGCCCACTGCCGAAACCGAAATGATGCGCTCCACGCCGAGCTTCTTGAACGCGTAGATGTTGGCGCGAAAGTTCAGCTCCGAGGGCAGAAGCCGGTGCCCGCGTCCATGTCGGGCCAGAAACGCAACCTTGCGCCCCTCGAGTTCACCCAGCACAAACGCGTCTGACGGATCGCCGAACGGCGTCTCCACGCGCTCTTCATGGGTGTTGGTGAATCCGGGCATGGAGTACAGCCCGCTACCGCCGATAATCCCGATCTCCGCCTGCGCCAATCCGCTCTCCCTCACACATGCGGCCTCGCGCGCCGCATGCCACTATTGTTTGCAAACAGTCCAGTATAACGGGCGCGATGTGGCGGAAAACGCGTGGGGAGATGGTTTCCGCCATGCCGGACGGGAGACAAAAAGGATATCGGCTTCAGTTGCGGCTATTATGCGGAAATCGCCGCGGCGATATTGATCTGCACCGCCGCCTCGCGCGCCTCATCGAGCGCCCACCCGGCAAGCAGAATGCTCGGCGCTTCCATGGCCTGCTCGCGGTGCAGCTCTCCCAGGGTCGTGTGCCGCACGGCCTGGTCCGGCTGTGCCGCGCGCGATACCAGCACGCAGGGAAACTCCGCCGGCAATCCTTCGGCCATCCACTGCGCGGCCAGGAGCGTCAGATCGCGCCCTGGCATGTAGACCACGCGCGTTGCATCTTCAATCGCCGGCAGCGCCGCTTCATTGTGCGACTGCGCATGGTGGCCGGTAGAAAACGTCACGTTCGACGCCGCGCGCCTGTCTGTGAGCGACGCGGGAATCGCCGCCGCCGCAGCCAATGCCGATGTAATGCCCGGTACTACTTCAAACCGCACGCCTGCCGTACGCAGCGCGTTCATTTCTTCTGCCGCGCGCCCGAAGATCAGCGGATCGCCGCACTTCA
>Ga0134126_10006175_pt1 | contig 15000 bp, 8 predicted proteins | sample KB31752_FD_96881 | JGI IMG/M metagenome (GOLD analysis project Ga0134126, IMG submission 96881) | Terrestrial soil microbial communities with excess Nitrogen fertilizer from Kellogg Biological Station, Michigan, USA - KB3-175-2 | ecosystem: Environmental > Terrestrial > Soil > Unclassified ...
GGCGGTCAGCAACGGCCGCCGGTCGGAGTTCGCCGCCCACGGCTGGGGGTTCGCCGACGTACCCGACCCGCAGGACAAGGAGACGTTCCTGCGCTCCAAGCTCGACTGGACGCAGCCCGGCCGCGAGCCCTACCGCTCGCTGCTCGGCTGGCACCGCTCGCTGCTCGCGCTGCGCCGGGCGCGTCCCGAGCTCACCGACCCGCGGCTGGACCAGGTACGGGCGGAGTACTCCGAGGATGACGAGTGGCTCGCCGTGCAACGGGGGACGCTGCGCGTAATGGCGAACTTCGGCGGTTCCCCGGTGGAACTTCCGGTCGCCAGCGCCGCCTTGGTGCTGGGCTCCGCGCCGGATGTTGAGGTACGGGCGAACGCGGTTATTCTCCCGGCGGCCACGCTCGCCGTCGTGGCGGTGACTTCCTTATATCGCATCGTGCCGGTATCGGTTTGACCGGTATCGCCGAGAAAGAGTGTGCCCACTGCCACACTTAGGTTATGGGTGGGGAAACGCTGGAGCGGGAATGCGGCTGCTAGGCCCGAATGATCCTGCGCAGATTGGCGGATATCAATTGCTCTGCCCGCTCGGCCAGGGCGGGATGGGCCAGGTCTATCTTGGCCATTCTCCGGCGGGCGTGCCGGTGGCGGTCAAGGTCATTAAACCGGAGCACGCGAGCGACCCGGATTTCCTCGCGCGATTCCGCAGTGAGGTGATAGCGGCCAAGCGAGTCAGCGGCGCGTATACGGCGGCCGTGCTCGAGGCCGGACCGAACGACCGCCCGCCGTGGCTGGTAACCGAGTTTGTCCCCGGACCGTCTCTCGCTGAGGCCGTCGAGAAGGCGGGCCCGCTGCCACCGGACGCGGTCTGGCGGCTTGCGGCCGGCCTCATCGAGGCACTGAAGGCGGTCCACAGCTGCGACCTGGTGCACCGCGACCTCAAGCCGGCCAACGTCCTGCTCGCCGCGTACGGGCCCAAGGTGATTGACTTCGGCATCTCCAAGTCGGTAGCCAACGCGGCCCGCACACGGCCGTGGACGACGCTTCCCGGCGTGACCATGGTCGGCGGCGGTCCCGGAACGCCTGGTTTCATAGCGCCGGAGCAGCAGTTCGGTAAGGCGGGGAAGGAAAGCGACATATACGCGCTCGGCAAGGTCCTCGCGTACGCGGCGACCGGGTCGATCGACGTCGTGAACGGCATCGGCCATGCCTCCCTCAGCGCCAACGCCCCCCGCCAGCCGGGGTCCGCCCGCTTCCAGGGCGAGCTGCTCGGCCTCGTGACGGACTGCCTCGCGTTCCTGCCCGAGCGACGGCCGTCGCTCAACCAGCTGATGGCCACGGTGCTCGTCGAGACCAATCGCTACGGGCGGACATCGCCGCTGGACTTCTGGCGCGAACCGCTGGCGGGCGTGATCCGCGACAAGGTGGAGGAACTGCACCGGCAGCTAGGCGGCAACCCGGCGGCTGGCCGGCGGCCCGCCGCCGGCCAGGGTGGCCGGCCACAGGGTGAGATGCCGTCCCATCCGCCAACCCAAGAGGCTTTCCGGTCGCGAAGTAACCGGCCGCTCCCCGATGAGCGCCCGGGCTTTGCGCCGACTCAGGACGTTACGCCGGCCAGGGACCAGGGTGGCCGGCCATGGGCGGCTGATTCGCCGCGCTCCGGTCAGGGCGCGCCGATCGCCCGCGGCCTCAGCGGCAGCCTGTTCGCCGTCTACCGGCCGCTAGCCCGTCCCGGCAGGCGCGCCCCGGGGCCCAAGAGCGCGCTGGCTTACGCGCTTGAAGGTGACGCCCTGTTCGACGACGGCCGTTTCCCCGAGGCGCGGGACCGCTACAACAGCAGCATCGAGCTCGACCCGAAAAACGCCGGCGTGCACGTCGACCTCGGCCGTGCCTACTGCGCGCTGCAGCAGCTGATGAGCGCGGAGATCGCCTTTCTCGAGGCCATCAAGCTTGACTGGCTGCTGATCGCGGCGCACCGCAACCGGTACCTGGCCGTCGACATGATGACCGGGCGGCAGCCTGAACTGGCGGGGATACGCGATGAGTCGCAGGCCGCCTGCGAGGAGGTACTGCGAGCCGAGGCGGAGGACACGGCCAGCCTCGCGAACCGGGGGGACGCGTACTGCTGCCTGTCCCGCTACCCCGACGCGCTCCGCGCCTACGAGCAGGCGCTGTCCATGGACGCGGCCAACCCGAGGCTCATTGCCAAGCGCGGGTACGCGCGAAGGCAAGCCCGCTGACGCCGGGAAGCGGGCGACGTGCCAGGTTACGGCACGTCGCCCGCTTCCCGAAGTTTGTCAGTACCCGTCGGAATAGCGAGGCTGCGGACCGGTTGCCCGCAGACCCGGCCCAGCCGGCGTCTGCCTGCGCTGCGGGGCCTCGCGGCCCACGAGCATCCCCCAGGCGGCCGCGAGGCGCACGCCCGCCTGGCGGAGCCGCCCGCCGCGCTGCTTCCTCCCGGAGCCGCCCTTCAGCCAGTCGGCCACCGGCTTGCCGGACGCGCGCGCGGCACCGCCCGGGGTGAAGATGTCGTCGTAGCTGACCCGGGCGGCGTCGGCCGCCTCCTTCTCCTCCCAGCGGCGGAGCCTGGTCCTGGCCACGCGCTCGCGGGCGGCGAGCGCGTCGCGCATGAGGTCGGGCAGCACCTCGCGCTCCCAATCGTCGTTGAACCGCTGGCCGCCGTCGGTGGCCACGTCCATGTCCCGCACGCTGGCGAGGTACTGGCGGGCGGACTCGTTGGCGGCGTTGCGCAGGCTCGCCTCGTCCGCCTTCGCGAGAAGCTTCTCGTAAGCGTTCTCGGGTCCGAGGTTGAGCAGGGCCTTGACCAGGATCGGCAGCCACTCGATGGCGGTGAAGAACAGGAAGAGCAGCAGGTCGGCCAGCATCAGGGTCGAACTGGTGCCGCGCAGCTCGTCGAGCGCCTTGAGGCTGGCCAGGATGCCGGTGTCCTTGCCGAGGGTGCCCACGTAGGACTGCTTCTGCGCGTTCAGGTTGAACGTGTCGGCGTTAAGGGCCGCCGTGTCCTTGGCCAGCTTGGTCCTGGCGGCCTTGACCGCGTTCTGCTGATTGACGACGTTCTGCCCGTTGAACTGCTGCTGCGCGTTCGCGACCTGAATATTGTCCTGCTTGACGCGCGCGGTGTAGACCCCGAGCTGCTGCTCGTCGAAGGTGTAGGCGGGCCCGGTGCCCAGTTCAACGGCGCCGTTGACGATGCCGCTGCAGCCGCTGCCGCCGTACAGTTCGCAGTGCGCGGCCGCGTTGTAGTGGTTCACCTGCGCCTGGTCGCTGGCCAGCTGGGCCTTGGCCTGGGCGAGCGCCTGGTCCTGGGAGGGGGGCGTGCTCGACGTGATGCCCCCGGACTTGATCACGGTGTTGTCGGCCCCGACCGCGCTGGTGTCCGCGGTCACCCTTCCGGTCAGCGCCTTCACCGACGACGAGGCGTTGTAGGCGGCCAGCGCGTTCGTGTGGTCGATGGCGATCTGGTTGTCGATCTCGACGTGGAAGATCTGCAGCGTGAGCGGCGTGGAGATGATGACGCCGAACAGCAGGCCGAGCAGCAGCCGGGGGAGCGCGAGCAGGAGGTAACGCAGCGGCGGCTGGCGCACCAGCGAGACGACCAGCCAGCGGTCCAGGCTCATGATCGCGAGTCCCCAGGCGACCGCGAACGGCATCGCGGCCGGGATCTTCGCCGCCAGCGCGATGTGCAGCGCGAATGTCATGGAGACGGCGGCCATGGACGACGTCACGAGGACCGCGCTGCCCACGCCGATGTACTTCGCGCGGTCGTGCTTGCACTGCGCCAGGATGTCCGGCTGCGCTCCTGATAGCCAGATCAGCAATCTTCCCACGAAGCACCATCTCCCCGCTTGAGTGGCCCAACAGCGAATAGTTCAAGCGGGAAGGTCACCGGAAATACTCGGCTGACCAGTTGGTACGCGCCTCACGGCCACGTACAATTCCATGCCCCCGCCCCCATGCGCCCTAATCAGCAAGGAAATAGTAGCGCCTGTCCAGTCTCTACCGTAACCTAGTTCGGGGCGGGTCGGGCAGGTTCAGAATGACAATTAAGTCATCAGAACCAGACATTAATAGATGATCGTCGATTATTTATGGCATCGGTTTCGCGCTGCTCCGCCGGGTTGTTTTGCGTTTTTTGCAGGAAGCCGTGGAATGGCGATGGGAATTCACTTTCCCTTACGTCAGGGATTTGTTATTAGAGTGTTAGGGGGCGGGGATGGGTCCTCCTGCTGAGGTCCTGGTCGCGGAGACGTGCGTCGGGACGCGTGCGCTCGGACCGGGGATCCGCTCCGTCGCCTGGGTTCAGGGCTGCCCGTTCCGCTGTGCCGGCTGCATCGCGCCCGACTGGATTCCCGTGGCGGGCGGACGCCGGGTCCCGGTAACCGACCTGGCGTCCGAGCTGCTCGCGGACCCGGGAGTGGACGGGCTCACTTTCTCCGGTGGTGAGCCGATGCTGCAGGCCGCCGCGCTGGCCGCGCTGGCCAGGCGCGCGCGGGCTGAGCGCGATCTCACGCTGATCGTCTTCACCGGGTTCCGGCTGGCGGAGCTGCGGCGCCGCCCCCCCGAGCCCGGCGTGCCTGACCTGCTCGCCCAGGCGGACGTGGTCATCGACGGCCGGTACGTCGCGTCGCGCAACGACGACCGCGGGCTGCGGGGCAGCGACAACCAGCAGGTGCACTTGCTCACGGGGCGGCTGGCGGAGTACCACGCGGAGCTCGCGGCGGGCCCGCGCCGCACCGAGATCAGGCTCAGGCCGACATCGGCCCTGCTAGTGGGGGTACCGGGGGCGCCCGCGGCCCGGGCGTTCGCGGCCTTGACTGGAGATCACCAATGAGTTGCGAGGCAAGGGGGCACGGGATGAGCGGCGTTAAGCGGATCACGGTGGATGAGGGGCAGTGGGCCCAGGCACAGCAGGCCGCCGAGCGACTCCGGCAGGTCAACCGGGAGCTCCCCGGCATGATCGAGGCGCTCCGTCGCGAGCAGCAGGCGGCGGCTGACCGGGTCGCCGCCGAGCTCACCGCCCGGCAGGACGCGGTCGACCGGGCCCTGACCGGATTGAGCGAGCAGGCCAGGCGGATCGAGGCGCGGGCCAGCCAGCGGCTGCGGGCCCAGGCGGCCCAGCTGCGGCAGGTTAAGGAGGCCGCTGACCAGGAGCGGCGGGAGACGCGCGAGATCTTGACGGATCAAGAGCGGCGCTTCGAGCAGGGCCTCGCCCATGAGCGGGAAGAGCGGGAGCTGCAGGTACGGGAACTGCGCGACGAGGTCGCCGCGCTTGGCGGCGACCGTGAGCGCGCGGTCTCCCTGGCCGCCGAGCTGGCGGCGGACGCGCAGCGGGTGGCCGCGGCAATCGCGGCCGAGCTGCCGCACGAGCGGTACGCGCCGGGGCGCCTCGCGGAGCTCACCAGGCGGCTCGCCATCGCGGAGGGCAATGTCAGGGCCAGGCTCGGCGAGGCCGCGCTGGTCCAGGCCCAGGAGGCCTACCTGCAGCTGAGCGAGCTGCGCGCCGAGGTAGAGCTGCGCGACCGCGAGTGGCAGGAGGCGTGGCTCGCCGCGGACCGCGCGGTCACCATGCTGCGCGAGCAGATCAGGGTCAATGCGAACCCGCCCGCGCTCAACGCGACGGGAGCCCCGGCCGAGGGGTTCACCCTGGACGTGGACTACTGGTCCGAGGGCGAGCTGTCCCGCCTGGAAGAGACGGCGGCCCGGCTGACCGCCATGGTGGCGGACCCGGCCCGCACCGCGTCGGCGCAGGAGCTGCGGCACGTCGCCGAGCACGAGGTACCCGAGCTTGACGAGGCGCTGACCGAGGTCGTGGCCCGCGCCCAGGCCCGGCTGCTGGCCTCGCAGGTGCGGGTCAACGTCGCGGAGATCGTCGTCACCGCGCTTGAGGAGGCAACCGGGTACACCTGGGAGGAAGGGCAGGCCACCTACGCCAGCGGAGATCAGCGGCGGGCCTTCTACAGCAAGCTCAGGCACCTGGACAGCAGCGAGATCGTCGTCGAGGTGGCGCCGGACGGCAACGGCGAGGCGTGCGTCCTGCGCATCCTCTCCTACGACGCGGGGGTTCCCGACGACGAGGAGCGCGTGCGCCGGGCGCACGCGGTGGCGGACACTCTCCGCGAGCACGGGCTGCAGGCGGGGCTGCCCGCCGCGGACAGTCAAGAGGCCGATCCGCGCCTGGTCGACTTCGACGCGCTGCGCCACCCGCCGCAGCAGGCCGGACGGGCCGCGGCCGCGCGGGCGGAGCCGGGACGAGTTTGACCGGAATGACGGGATTTCCTGCGGTCGAGCGGCTGTCCGCCCTGGGCGTGGCGGCGCTTGAGGACGACCCTGTTCTCTTCGTGTACGGGCCAGGGACGGACGACTCGTTCACCGACACCGCCTACCGCACCTGCGGGATCGAGGGCGCGCTGTGGACCTGCCTGCGGACGGCGGGATTTGACCGGATCGCCTTCTACTCGCTGACCAAGAAGCTGTACTTCAAAGACGAGCAGTCGCTTGTCGCGGTGCGGCCGGACGGGCCCGCGGCCAGGCCCGGCGGTCCGGCGCGGCCGGCCAGCGACCGGGGCGCCGGGACGGGTACGCGCTCGCGGATGCGCTCCGGCTTCGGGGGGCCGCTGGGTGACCAGGTCGTGCTCAGCGGCCGCCCCGCGCCGCAGGCGCCGGCCGGCGCCGCCCGGGCCGAGCCGGCCTCGGTGCCAGCACCTGCCGCCGCCCAAGTGCGGGTCGGGCAGGGCCTGAGCGATCCGTTCAGCGTGCAGATGTTCAATCACCTGATGCGCGGCGGCGCCGCGCGGACCGCCCTCGTCTTCACCGACGCGGAGGAGACACTCCGGCTGATCGAGGCGGTCCGCGGGCTCGCCGGGTTCTTCGCCACGCAGGTCTCCTACCGTCCGGACGCGCGCAACACCTGCGTCCTCGTCTTCCGCAGGCCCACCCTGGAGGGGGTGCAGGGCTTCCTCGACGGCCTAGGCACCGTGCCGTCCCTGGCGAGCGCCGCGGCCAGGCAGCTTGACCGGCCGGGACAGCCGGGACTCGTGGGCTACCCGGGTGAACCGGAGCTCGCCCGGATGATCCAGGCCATGCGCATCGCCGACGGCCTGCGGGTGGACGAATGGCAGTCACTGCCCGCGACCGTGCGCGCTATGGCCGCGCAAGCGCAGGAGGCGCGCCGCTGGTCCGGCCGCCTGCGCGAGCTGACGCGGCGGGACGTCGCGCTCGGGCCGGAAGGGATGCGGGAGTGGATCGCGTCGGCGGTTCCCGACGCGGGCGGCGTATGGTCGCGGCTTGAGCGCATGCCCGGGCTCGACGGGGTGAAGAAGCACCTGGCCACGCTCAGGTCCCGGCTTGAGGCGGACGCGCTGCTGCGGGCCAGGGGACGGGTGGACGCTGAGCCCGGCTCCAACCACCTGGTCTTCACCGGCAACCCGGGAACGGGCAAGACCACCGTCGCTCGCCTGGTCGGCGAGATGTACCGGGACATCGGCGTGCTCAGTCGCGGGCACGTAGTGGAGGTCAGCGCCGCGGACCTGGTCGCCTCGTTCGTCGGCGGCACCGGTCCGAAGACGGAGGCCCTGGTAGACCGGGCGCTGGACGGCGTGCTCTTCATCGACGAGGCGTACCAGCTCAGCGACCAGCAATCCGGGTTCGGCCAGGAGGCGGTCGACACCTTGCTGCGGCGGATGGAGAACGACCGCCGCCGCCTGGTGGTGATCGTGGCGGGCTACCCGGCCAAGATGGAGGAGTTCCTCGACGCCAACCAGGGGCTGCGCAGCCGGTTCCCGGTCGCCAACGTCATCGAGTTCGAGGACTACGACCCGCCGACCCTGCTGGCCATCGCGCTGGGGCGGATACGCTCGCACGGCGTCACCGTGACGCCCGGCCTGGAGAAGGACCTCGGCTCGGTCATCGGCGGGATGTACCGGACGCGGCGCGCGGGGTTCGGCAACGCTCGCGCGATGCGCGAGGTCAGCGACGAGATCGTGAGCCGCTGGGCCGAGCGCACCCGGCCGGACGTGGACCGGCCGGCGGAGAGCGAGGACATTCCCGAGCGGCTGGGGGTGTTCCTCGACCGGGCGATCCCGGACATGGGCGAGTTGCTCGGCGAGCTTGACCGGATGACCGGCCTGCAGCCGGTGAAGGACGCCATCCGCGGCCTTGTCGCGCAGATCAGGCTCAAGCAGCGGCGGGCCCGCGGCGGGACGGTCGCCGCGCCGCACATGCTTTTCCTCGGGCCGCCCGGCACCGGGAAGACGACGGTCGCCCGGCTCACCGGCGAGCTCTTCCGGTCGCTCGGGCTCCTGGTCAAGGGGCACGTGGTCGAGGTCGGCCGGGCGCAGCTAGTAGCCGGCTACGTCGGGCAGACTGCCCTCAAGACCTCGGACCGGATCGAAGAGGCGCTCGACGGCGTGCTGTTCATCGACGAGGCGTACGCCCTCTCCGCGAGCCGGGACGGCAACGACTTCGGCCGGGAGGCCATCGATGCGCTCAACCAGCAGATGGAGAACCTGCGCGGCCGCATCGCGGTGATCGCCGCTGGGTACCCGGGACCGATGGCGGAGTTCCTCGACGCCAACCCCGGGCTTGCCTCCCGGTTCACGGTCCGGGTGGACTTTCCCGACTACTCGGGGGGCGAGCTGCTGCAGATCCTGGACGCGATGGCGGCCAAGGAGGGGTACCGGCTCACCCCGGAGGCCGAGGCCAAGGCCGTGGCCTGGCTCGAGGCTCAGCGAGCGGCGCGGCCCGACGGCTTCGGCAACGGACGGGCCGCGCGCGGCCTGCTTGAGACGCTTGAGGCCAGCCTGGGCGCCAGGACCCTGCTCATGGACGACGCCGACGATGAGACGCTGTCGCTGTTCACCGCGCAGGACGTGCCTGATGTGCGCCGCTGACGCCCGCCCGGCCTGCCCGGTCTGCACCCGGCCCGCGCTCCCCGAGCCCTACTGCGAGTGCGGGTGGCAGCTGCGAGCCGCCCGCCGCCTCGGGCCGGTGACGGACGAGCTGCGGGCCGACTTCGACAGGCGGCTCGCGGCCGCCCGGCGCGGTTACGACGCGCGCGCGGCCGCGCTGATCACCGCCGAGCCAGGCCGGCTCGCGCGCTGGATCAGGGGCGGCGCGCCGGACAGCGCGCAGTGGGCGGCCGCGCGGCGGGACGCCGCCACGGCGGCCGGCGGGGCCATCGACGAGGATCTGGCCCGCAAGGAACTCGCGACGGCGCTTCGCGGCCTCGAAGACGGCGCCCAGGCGCTGATCATCGAGATCGGCCCGGAGGGGATCGGGATCACCCGCGCGTCCATGGGCGCGGCCGGGACACCGCTGTTCGACGCGGACCAGCCGGCCCGGTTGTGGCCCGAGCTGCTGCCGGGGCTGTCCGGGCACCCCGACGAGCGAATGCTCCAGCTGGCGGGCGGGCCCGGCGGCCCGGGCCGGGTGGCGCTACGGAACCGCGTCGATGAGGTGATCCAGGCCCTGTACGGCGACCGCGTGCTGGTCGTCTGCCGTCCAGCGGGATGGGCGCTGCTTGAGGAAGCCGCCGAACGGATTGCCCTGGCATTCCCCGGCTCGTGGCTGCTGCGGGTAGCCGCCGAGGCGGCCGCGCCCGGCGCGCCCGTAACGCTGGGCACGCTCACCGCCTCGATGCCGCTGCTGCACGGCTATGGCGTGGTGGTGGCCACGGTCGACCCGGTCACCGGGGCAGTTGCCCCGGCGACGCAGCCGCTCTTCCAGCCGGGAGACGTCCCGGGCGCCGAGGCGCTGGTGACCCTGCGCCGGTTTCCCGGTGACCGGGAACGGGCGACCCTGGCGGTCGCGGTCGACGGCGCCTGGTCAGCGGAGCCGCACGTCGTGGCGGTGCACACGGTCCCCCAGCCGGAACTACCGATCTACCAGGTCAGCGCGGTCCTCGACGCGTCCGGCCAGGTGCGCTTCACCGGGCCGCGCGGGGTCACCGAGCACAGCCGGCCCTGGTCCGATGTCTGGGCCGGCGTGCCGCGCCAGGTCGACGTCCGGCCGACGGCGGTGGACCTGGTGTGCGCGATCGAGCTGGCCGGGGAGCCGGCGCAGGTCTCCCGGCGGCGGGAACTGGTGCGCGAGCTGCTTGAGGAGCTCCGGCGGGAGTACCCCGAGGACGCGTCTCCCCGGGTGAGCGTTATCGGCTGCGCGGACCACCGGTACGTGCCCGGCGAGGAGACCCAGGGCGTGGTGCGCGGGGTGCCCCTCGGCTCGCTGGCCGACGCGGTGACGGGGCTCGCCGGCCTGCGCGGCGAGGAGGTCGCCTACCGGGACGCGGCGCCGCTTGAAGATCTCTTGCAGCGGGCGCACCGGATGCTCGCGCGCGCCCCGGACGCGGGGCGGGCCCGCAGGCTGCTGCTCGTCGCGGGCCGGCGCCCGCACCCGCCGGCGCTCAAGGTCGGTGCGGTACCGGGGGCGGTTGTCGTCCACCCGTGCCCGCAGAACTACGACTGGCGCTCGCTAAACCGGAGACTGGGCGGAGCGGGCGTGCGCACCGTCGTGGTCGCCGACGCGCCGCCGGCCCGGGCGGCGCGGGCCGGCTTCTGGGCCGAGGCGGCCACGGGCGGCCTGCACCGGCTGTCGGGGACCACGGCCCGGGCGGTTGGCGAGGACCTAGGGCTCTTTGTCCGGGACGGGCAGCGGACCGGGTTGCCGCTGCGTGCCTGAGCCGGACGCCGATATTGCTTGAACTAAACGAAAGAAGGATCGCGATGATGACGATGATGAACGGCGGCGGCCCCGCGTCGCGGCGCGCGATGGGGCGCATCGGGCTGTGGGGACCGCCCGGCAGCGGCAAGACCACCTACCTGGCGGCGCTGAACATCGCGGTCCTGCAGTCGCGTGAGCGGCAGATGCGCCTTTTCGGAACCGACGACAGCTCCACCGACTTCCTGAAGGCGAACACGGCCCAGCTGACCAGGGACCGGGTGTTCCCGCAGGCGACCGTCGTCGACCAGTCGCTGAGCTGGGTGCTGAGTATGGACCAGGAGATCGAGGTCCCGAAGCGGCCCTGGGGGAAGCGGTCGGTCACGGTCCCGGTCGAGATCAACCTCGACCTGCTCGACGCCCCGGGCCGGAGCTTCACCGACCTGCCGGCCGAGGACTCCGACGGCGGGGACGGCGTCGACGACTCGCGCCTCTTCGGCGACGAAGACGGCGGTGACTTTGACGACCTGGCCGCCGACCCGTCCCAGGACGTGATGGACCAGCTGTCCGGCTGCAACGGGCTCGTGCTGCTCTTCGACCCCACGCGGGAATGGCAGAAGGGCGACATGTTCAACTACTTCCAGGGGACGCTGCTCGAGATAGCGCAGCGGCGGATGCAGGGCAGGACCGAGGCGGACGGGCGGCTGCCGCACTACGTGGCGGTCTGCGTGACCAAGTTCGACCACCCGGACGTCTACCGGCGGGCGCGGCGCGGCGGCTACCGGTCGTTCTCCCCGTATGACCCGTACCTATTCCCCCGGGTTCCCGACGAGTTCGCCGAGCAGTTCTTCGTCGACCTGGTCAAGGAGGCGGACCGCGGGAACGCGGAGCTCGTGCCCAACGCGCTGCGCGCCTTCTTCCGGCCGGAGCGGATCCAGTTCTTCGTCACCTCGGCCATCGGGTTCCACCTGAACAAGCGCGCGTCCCGGTTCCAGGAGCAGGACTTCATGAACGTCGTGCCCCGGGGCAGCGGTGACTTCCAGATCAGGGGGCCCATTCACCCGATCAACGTGGCGGAGCCGCTGCTCTGGCTCGGCCAGCACATCGCCGAGGGACGCTGAGCGGTGGCGGACCAGGTGGTGGCCGAGGCGGGCTGGGCGGTCTGGAGCAAGCACCCGGGTACCCGCGAGGACTACTCGGTGCTGGCGTGCTCAGACACCTTCAGCAGGGCCGACTTCGCCAAGATCATTTCCCGCTACAGCGCGGGCACGCCCGATACCCGGCTCGCCGGGGGGCCGGCCGCGCTGCCATGGGTGACCGTGAGCTGGGTCGGCGTTGACGACGCGCTCCGCCTCGGCCTCGCGATCACCGACCAGACCGACCTGGTCGACGGCGTGGGGCGGCCGATCACCCGGACGCACTACCTTTGCGTGCCGTACGACCAGCTTGAGCGGGACGCGGTCAGCTACAGCGCGCTGTACCGGGCGGCGACGCAGGTGACCTCGTTCCCTGAGGGCGGGCGGCCGGTGTCGCTGGTGATCCCGCACCTGACCGCGGCCGACATGCTGGCGTCGGTGCTCGATGACAACAAGATCGACGAGCGAGTGATCGGCACGGCGGCCGCGCTGCTGCTCGACGGGCCGGTCAGCGTTACCCAGGCCGACGGCAGCACCATGACGGACCGGCTGGCCTTCATCGACGCGGTGGCCAGCCTGCTGCCGTACGGGTACCGGGCCAAGCTCACCGCCGGCACGTGGGCGGACAGCGGGATCAGGCACCGGCTCCGGCTCGCCTTCGCCGCCCGGCCGAAGGCCGACGCGGCCACGGTGAGCTGGCGGCAGGGCGGCGAGATGACGGCCGGTGACGGCGCCGGGCGACGCTACCTTGACCAGTTCCGCCAGCTAATCGCGGGCGAGCAGGTCGGCCGCCGGTTCCCCGCCCCGGTGGTGGCCGAAACCATGGCGACGGGGACCGGCCCGCAGCGCTTTGAGCAGCCGGAGCCGGCCGTGGAGATGCTGCGGGACATCGACCTGCCGTGGCGGATACGCAAGACGATCAGCGAGAAGGGCGCCGTCGACGTGGCCGACCTGCGGCGGGTCCTCGAGACCGGCCGGCTGACCGAGCTGGACCCGCCGCGAACGGACCTGCTGACCGAGCTGGGCAAGATCGGCGCGGCCCGGGACTGGCCGCTGCTGGTGAGCACCCTCGACGAGGCGGGCGGGGACGGGAACGCCCTCGCGGTTGCCCTGGTGCATTTCAGTACCCGGTTGCTGTGGAACGGCCGGCCCGCGGAAGACGTCGTGCGCGAGTGTCTCAAGATCGCCATGGAGCGCGGGTTCGGCGACAACGTGCTCGCCGGCCTGGTGCGGACGATGCCGGCGCCGACCGCGGGTCACGATGCGGGGATCCGGATCGCGGCCGACCTCGTGCGGGAAGCCGTCTTCGGTGCCACCGCCAGCGGCCCGGGATACCAGTTCACCGGGCAGAACCTAGCCGCCAACCCGGTCGCGGCGGCCGAGGTCATGGCCGCCCTGGTGGCCTCGGGGCACGCCGGCGACCTGCTCGGCTGGCTGGCCCCGGCATTGCCGGAACCGCTGGTGCGGGTCTTCGAGTTCGCCTTGCGCAACAAGCGCGGCAAGGCGACAGCGGCCGAGATCGCGGAAGTCGGCCGGCTGGGTGACGACTGCGTGCGGGCGGCCCTGCGCGCCGCGGCCGCCACGGAACGGCTAGACAGCCTGCTGCCCGGGTTCGCCGGCTGGCTCGCTACCCGGGGCCCGGCGGGGAAAGAAGGGCGAAGGTACTGGCACGAGGCCCTCGGCGGCCTCAGCCGCAGTGTCCAGCAGCGCGCCTACCTCGACACCGCGCTGCTGAGCATCGGGGCGGCGCCGCTGGCGCTCCCGCCCGCGGCGGGCCACCCCGACTACCCGGAGTACGCCGACCAGCTACTCGGCGCCTGGAAGCACGTGAACACGGCGTCCGACCGCTTCTCGCGCGAGGCCTGCGTGCTCGCGCTGGCCCGCTACCTGGACGGCCAGCCCTGGACGGCCAGCAAGCAGCAGGCGCTGGCCGTCGCCGAGCTGTACCAGCGGATCGGGGGCTACGACCGGGACCGGGCGCTCATCGGCGCGCTGGCGAGCGGGTTCGACGCCACCCCGGCCGCCAAGAACTGGGACTTCGCGCAGCACCTGCTCGAATGGGTACGCAAGAATGACCCCGACGCGGTCCGCGCTGGGCTGCTCGTAACCTTCGAGGGCCTCCCGGCGGACACCGACCCGGAGAAGGTGACCGAGCTCTGCCTGCGGGCGGTCACGCGGAGCATCAAGCCAGAGACGGCCCTTGCCGCACTGGCCAGATCGGGGGCCATGGATTCTCCCGCGGCGGTGGCCGGCCTGCTGATGGACCTGCGTAAGGGCTTCGACCGGGTCGGCACGGACCCCAAGCTCACCGCTAACTGGCAGCGCGCGCTCGTCGAGGCGACCGCGCGGGGCGATTTCTCCGGCCTGGACCCCGACTTCACCAGGGACGTCCGCGAGCGGGTGTCCAGTATCGCGCGCGACGAGATGTGGCAGCACTTCCAGCTGCTGTCCTTGCTGACCAGGGCGGTCCGGGACGGGCAGTATGAGCTGGCCGAGGAGGAGCGCGCCAGCCTCGCCGAGCTCGCTGAGGCCATCGACGGGTTCCTGCGGAAGTCCGCCAAGCGGTCGTCCCTGTGGAAGAGCGTCCTGCCCGGCGGCCGGCCAGACGATGACGCCCGGTCCGGCTTGTGGTCCAGCGTGGAGCGAGAAGGCAGGTAACGAGCCGGTGGGCCAGACGCGAGTCGCCGTCGACATTGGAACGCAGTTCGTCAAGATCGTCACGGTCACCGGACCCGGGGACGCCGGCCGCGTGCGGGTCAGGCCGGTAGGCCCCGGCGGCAGCCGCGCGGTGCTCACCGAGCTGGCGGCCACCGGGGCCGAGGTCTGCCTGGCCGTGCCCGACGCCTGGCTGGACGGCAGCGCGGCAGGCGCGCGCGAGCAGGAGGCGCTGCGCCAGCTCGCGGAGGACGAGCTCGGGCTGACCGGTGTGCGGTGGGCGGGGCAGCTCGCCGCCGTCGCGGCACTGGCGGCCAGCCGCGGGGCCGTAGCAGACGAGCGGGCCGCGGCCAGTGAGCAGGCAGGCGGCCGGTACCTCATCGGCGATATCGGGGCCGCCGGCGTCCGGGTCGCCCTCTGCGAAGTCAGCGTCACCCCGGGCCCCGGATACGCGGTCCGGCAGGTCGCGGTGCACGCCGCCCAGGGCGGCGGGTGGCAGGACTTGAACGTCGCCGTGCGGGCCGCGCTCGGCGCGGACGCCGAC